>Ga0307411_10001008_pt1 | contig 10869 bp, 10 predicted proteins | sample DK1Ometagenome_2_FD_203712 | JGI IMG/M metagenome (GOLD analysis project Ga0307411, IMG submission 203712) | Maize rhizosphere microbial communities from greenhouse at UC Davis, California, United States - DK15-O-1 | ecosystem: Host-associated > Plants > Roots > Rhizosphere > Soil | place: USA...
CCGTCCCGCTTGTCCAGCTCGACCGTCAGCAACCCGCAGGAGCCGGATTTCGCCGCAGCTTCGACGGCAGCCGTGGCCTCATCATCGAAAATCATGGCCTGAAACTGGCCGGAGGAATCGCTGAGCGTCGCCAGCATGTAGCGGCGACCCTTTTGCGAGACCCGCCACCGCGCTTCTTCCACAAGGCCGGCCATGATCGCGCCGGTACGGCTGTCGGCCGGCAAGGCCATCTCCGACAACTCCGCATAGGTTCTCGCCCGATTGGCCGCGAGCAGGTGCTTATGAGAATCGACGGGATGCGCCGAAAAATAAAAGCCGAACGCATCGCGCTCGGCGCCCATGCGCTGCGCCAGCGACCATTCTTCGGTGCGGGTCAGTCGAATCGGCGCCACGCCGACGTCGCCCGCTCCACCGAACAGGCCGTGCTGCCCGCTGGTCCGTTGATCTTCAGCGCTTGCCGCGTGAGCAAGGATGGTCTCGGCCGAGGCATAGACGGCGGCGCGATCTGAAACGATGGAATCAAAAGCTCCAGCTGCTGCAAGGCTTTCGATCTGGCGGCGGTTAAGCAGGCGCGGGTCGATGCGTTCGGCAAAATCGTCCAGCGACTTGAACCACCCATTCGCTACTCGCTCGGCAACCAGCGATTCCATCGCCTTTTCGCCCACGCCCTTGAGGGCACCAAGCGCATAGCGAACCTTGCCGTCTTCAACGGCGAATGCGGCCTCGCTGCCATTGATGTCCGGCGGCAGGCATTCGACGCCGCCGCGGCGCATGTCCTCCACAAACAGCGACAACTTGTCGGTCTGCGCGATGTCGTAGCTCATCGACGCCGCGTAGAATTCGGGCCGGTGATGCGCCTTTAGCCATGCCGTGTGATAGGCAACGAGCGCGTAAGCCGCGGCGTGGCTCTTGTTGAATCCATAGCCGGCAAACTTGTCGATCAAGTCGAACAGTTCGGACGCCTTGGCCGGCGTAATGTTGTGGGCCTTGCAGCCCTCGATGAAACGCGCCCGCTGCGCGTCCATCTCCGACTGGATCTTCTTGCCCATGGCGCGACGCAAAAGATCGGCTTCACCAAGCGAGTAGCCGGCGAGCACCTGCGCCGCCTGCATAACCTGTTCCTGGTAGACGAAGATGCCGTAGGTTTCCTTCAGCACCTCCTCGAGCATCGGGTGGGGAAATTCGATTTCCGCCCGCCCGTTCTTGCGATCGCCGAACAGCGGAATGTTGTCCATCGGACCGGGTCGGTAGAGCGACACGAGCGCGATGATGTCGCCGAAGCTGGTCGGTCGGACTGCAGCGAGCGTGCGCCGCATGCCCTCGGATTCCAGCTGGAAAACGCCAACGGTGTCCCCGCGCTGGAGAAGCTCATAGACTGCGGGGTCGTCCCAAGTCAGCGCCGAGAAATCGACGGTGATGCCCTGCGCTGCGAGGAGGCGCTCCGCCTCCTTCAGCACCGACAAGGTCTTCAGGCCGAGGAAGTCGAACTTCACCAGCCCCGCCGCCTCGACATATTTCATGTCGAACTGCGTGACGGGCATGTCCGACCGGGGGTCGCGGTACATCGGGACCAATTCGTGCAAGGGACGGTCGCCGATGACCACGCCCGCAGCGTGGGTAGACGAATGACGCGGCAGCCCTTCCAGCTTCATCGCCAGGTCGAACAGCCGCTTGATGTCTGGCTCGCTCTTGTAAGCCGCCGCAAGCTCACTGACGCCGTTGAGAGAGCGATCGAGCGTCCACGGATCGGTCGGGTGGTTCGGGATGAGCTTCGCGAACTTGTCGACGAAGTTATAACCCATCTGGAGCACGCGGCCAGTGTCCTTCAGCACGGCGCGGGCCTTTAGACGTCCGAAGGTGATGATCTGCGCGACCCTATCGCGGCCGTACTTTTGCTGGACGTAGGAAATGACCTCGTCGCGCCGCGTTTCACAGAAGTCGATGTCGAAGTCGGGCATCGACACGCGTTCAGGGTTGAGGAAGCGTTCGAACAGGAGGTTGAGCGCGATGGGATCGAGATCCGTGATGGTCAGCGCCCAAGCGACGACTGAGCCAGCGCCCGATCCGCGGCCGGGTCCGACCGGAATGTCGTGCGACTTCGCCCATTTGATGAAGTCGGCAACGATCAGGAAGTAACCCGCGAAGCCCATGCGGACAATGACGTCGAGTTCGAAATCAAGCCGCGCGCGATAGACGGCAAGGTCGGCGTCGTCCCGCCCTTCCAGCCGACGCTCAAGGCCGGCGCGGGCGTCGACGCGAAGCTGCTCATCCTCATGGTCGGACAGGCGCGGCAGGATCGGTCGGCGCTTCGGGGCTCCGACAGCGCAGCGTTGTGCAACAACGGTCGTGTTCGCAAGCGCTTCGGGCAAGTCGATAAACAACTCCGCCATCGAGCTGGAGTCTTTCAGCCACGTCTCGGGCGACGATGTCTGGCGGTCGTTGCTTTCGACATAGGCGCCCTGCGCGATGCAAAGCATGGCGTCGTGCGCGGCGTGGAAGCTGGGGTCGACGTAGGATGCCGGATTGGTCGCGACCATGGGCAGGTCGCGGTCGAAGGCCAGCTGAACCAGGGCATCTTCGGCCGCTGTCTCAACCGCGTCGTTGCGACGGATGATCTCGATGTAGAGCCGGTTGGGAAACAGCTTCTCGAGCCGATCGCCGTAGATACGCGCCTTTTCCGCCTGGCCTTCCGCGAACAGCCGGGCCAGAGCACCCTCACCGCCCGCAGTTAAAGCTATGAGACCGTCACTCGCCCCTTCCAAAGCGGCGAACGGAACGTGCGGGTCAAGCTCGATCGGGCGGTCAAGGTGCGCCGCCGAGACAAGGCTGCACAGGTTCGCATAACCCTGTTCATCCTTTGCCAGCAGGACGAGCCAGTCGAGGCCTGGAAGGCCAAGCTCGATCGGACGGGCGACAGCGAGCATTGCGCCAATGACTGGCTGAACACCCTTTTCGATGCACGCTTCGGTAAACGGCATCGCTGCGTAGAGCCCGTTGCGGTCGTTGAGGCCGACCGCTGGGAAGCCCAGTTCGGCAGCGCGCTTGGCAATCGCCTTCGGCTCCATCGCTCCTTCGAGCATGGTGAAAGACGAGAAAACGCGAAGCGGAACGTAAGGCTGACTCACCCTTCAACTATGGCGAAGCGACACTCGATTGGAAGGTTGCCGAGGCGTCCCGTCCACAGATTAATTCGGGCTGGCGCTCGGCTTGTAAGTGAAATCAAAACTGTTCGTCCAGGTCGCACCATTGTCGGTCGAAACCTCGCCGTGTTGACGAACCGCGCCGCCTGCTTGGCGGCTGTAGGTCATACGGACGATCCCGTCCTTTCCAGGACCGTTCACGCCCTTCCAGGGGCCGGTCAGGACCATCATGCCGCCCTTGAGCTCGCCGTCGAACTCCACTCGTGCGTTCGAGCTATCGTGCCAGGTCTGATGCCAGTGCCGATCCGCAGGATCGTACATATTCAGGCTTCCTCCGCCGGCGCCCTTCAACGGCATCCAGTTCTCGCGAACGGTGCAGCCTGCATAGAGCTTCTCGATCAAGCTATGCGCGACGAGGGCATCCTTGCCCGTTGGATAGACATCCCAGCGGCCGATCCAAAAGTCGAACTGCCGGTGCTCGGGCGCTGCGCAAGCCGGCGGTGGCGCGGCTTGAGGGAGCGGCGCGGTTTGACCGGCAATCAGCGCAAGAAGCGGCAGTGTAAGCATTGTGGAGCCTCCCGATGCCTAGAGCCTCGGCTCAATGTATCGGGAGCGCAACGGCCGTTCGACGAAGATCAGCGTTCCGGCGTCCAATTGCCGCGCATGATGTCCCGTATCTCGCGCATACGGCCGCGATAGGTCTGAGCGATACAAGAGTCGCTCGGGCAATTGTCGCGATAGCGTAGGAAGGAATCGCGGGTTCGTGCGAGCGTGGCCCGCTGCTGCGGGCTAGCGTCAGCCACGGCTGCTGAATATTGCGACGACATCGTCCGGTCGAGCGCCGCTAGTCCGGCGCTTTCGCAAACCGCAATCTCGCCGCGCGTACGGGCATTGCGACAATTGAAGCTGGGGCTGCTCGATGCGGACGCAGCAGGCGCAGCAGGCGCAGCCGGCGGGGCAGGCGCGACTGGCGGACTGTGTGGAGGCGCGGGCGCAAGCGGGTCGCCCGGCGCATCCGGAGCGTCCGGAGCCGGGGTCACCGTGTCCTCGGCACCATCGAGCGCGCTTCCCTGCGCACCGCCGACGCGCGCCAGAGTTGCCAGCGGCGTAACGATAGAATCCGCACTAGTCAGGGTAATAACATCGCCCGTGCCGTCGGCTGCCGGCTGAACCGTGTAGCCGAGTTCCCCGTTCAGACTGCGTCGGCCGCCAACGACGGCGAGCCCCGGCGGAAGGTCGAGGTAGGCCGTCGCGGTGCAGGACACGCTGCCGACCTTTTCATTCTCGTCGCGAACCACGGGCGCTTCCATCCGTAGCGCGGAATAGGAGCCGACCTTCTGGAACGTCGCCTTGTCGCTGCCCCGAAGATCCGCGGCACGATCGAAGAGCTCGCGCTTGATGCGATCGTAAGTCTGTGAACCCGAACAACGCTGCTCCGGATCCTGGCGACTGGCTGTGGCCGCCCCGGAATCGGTCAGGCGGTCGTCGTCGCCGCTGCGGTTTCCGATGAGGATTGCGCCCACGATGCCGATGATCAGTAGACCAAGGACCGCTGCCGCAATGACGGTGGAGTTTACGCGTTGCACGGGAGGCTGAACGTCCTTCTCGCGCTCAGGCTCCACTATTCCAGCAAGCCTTCGTGCAGCCGAACGACCCGGTCCATCTTGGCCGCGATGCGTTCATTGTGGGTGGCGACCAAAGCGGCGCTTCCCTCCCCGCGAACCAGCGACAGGAATTCGGCGAAGACGACGTCGGCTGTTGCCTCATCGAGATTGCCCGTTGGCTCGTCGGCCAGCACCAGCGGCGGTTTGTTGGCGAGGGCGCGAGCAACCGCAACGCGCTGCTGCTCACCGCCCGAAAGTTTGGACGGCCGGTGGTCGAGGCGCTGTCCGAGGCCGAGCTTGGTCAGCAAAGCATCTGCACGATCGCGCGCCACGTCGGGTTCAGCGCCCAGCACCAGCTGCGGCAAGATTACATTTTCCCGCGCATTGAACTCAGGGAGCAAGTGATGGAACTGGTAGACGAATCCAAGAGCGTCGCGGCGAAGACTCGTGCGCCCGTCGTCGTCCAGATCGGCTGCCTCGCGGCCACGGATGCGGATCGATCCTTCAAATCCGCCCTCGAGCAGGCCCACAGCCTGAAGCAAGGTCGACTTGCCCGACCCCGAAGGACCTAAAAGCGCGACGATTTCGCCCGGCTGAACTTCGAGGTTAACTCCGCGGAGCACTTCGATCCTAACGTCGGCCTGCGTGAAGCTGCGGCGAAGGTCGCTGAGCTGGAGAACAGCCTCACTCATAACGCAGCACCTGGACGGGATCCGTGCTCGCCGCCTTCCACGCCGGATAGAGCGTCGCGAGGAAGGACAGGATCAACGCGATGAGGACGATTGCCGTTACTTCTATGGGGTCCGACTTTGAGGGCAGCTCCGACAGGAAGCGCACCGATGGGTCCCAAAGGTTCTGCCCAGTCAGGAACTGAATCGCGTTCACCACGGCCTGGCGGAAGAACAGGAAGATCGACCCCAGAATGATGCCGAGCACGATTCCGAGCGACCCGATCGTCACGCCCACGGTGACAAACACCTTCATCATGCTGCGCCTGCTGGCCCCCATGGTGCGCAGGATGGCGATGTCCCGCGTCTTGGCGCGAACCAGCATGATCAGCGACGACAGGATGTTGAACACGGCGACGAGCACGATCAGCGAAAGCACGACGAACATCGCCACGCGCTCAATCTCCAGTGCCTCGAACAGCGACGAATTCATCTGTTGCCAATCGATAATCGCGCCCTTGCCCTGAACGATCGGCTGGAGCGGCGCGAGGATCTGGCGGACCTTATCCGGATTGGTGGTCTGAAGCTCTATCATGCCGACGTCATTCCCGAGCATCAGCAAGTCCTGCGCGTCCTGCATGGGCATGACTACGTAGCGTTCGTCGAGGTCGTAGATGCCGACTTCGAACACCGCGGCAACTGTGTAGGAGACGATCCGTGGCACCGTCCCGACGACCGTGGAGCGGCCTTCAGGGCTGATCAGGCTGATCTGGCTACCCGGAAAAGCGCCGAGATTTTCGGCAAGGCGCGAGCCGATCGCGACACGATTGCTACCCGGAATGATAGAGTTGATGTCGCCGCTCTTCACGTTGCCGGCAATCACGCGGTTGCCGCGAAGATCCTGAATGCGAAGCCCGCGGACGAACACGCCTTCGACCCGGTTGTTGGCCGAGGCCATCAGCGGTTGCTCGATCAATGGCGTCGCGGACGTGACGCCCGGAATCTTTACCGCCGCGGCCGCAATCCGATCGGAGTCCGCCAATCGGCCCTCATAGCCCTGCACGATCGCATGGCCGTTGAGGCCGGTAATCTTGTCGAAAAGCTCGGCGCGGAAGCCGTTCATCACGCTCATCACGATGATGAGAGCCGCAACGCCCAAGGCGACCGCGAACAGGCTAATCGAGGCGACAAGGAAGATGAACCCCTCGCCCTTGCCGGGGAGAAGATAACGGCGAGCGACCATCCGCTCGTAGCGATTAAGGATCATTCGCTAAGTCTCGCGAGGGCGGATTCCACGCTGAGTTCCTGGCGCTCTCCTGATGAACGGCGCTTGAGTTCGACCGTCCCCGCAGCAATCCCGCGCGGCCCGACAATCAGCTGCCACGGCAGGCCGATCAGGTCCATCGACGCCAACTTGGCCCCGCCACGTTCGTCGCGGTCGTCATAAGCCGTCTCGATGCCGGCGAGCTGCAGATTGCCGTAAAGCTCCTCTGCCGCTGCCACACTCGGCTCGTCGTCCTGTCGCATAGTGACGATTCCGACTTTCCAGGGTGCCACGCTCTCGGGCCAGATAATACCAGCATCGTCGTGGCTGGCCTCGATGATGGCGCCGACGAGGCGCGATACGCCGACGCCGTAGCTTCCCATCATTGGCGTCACGGGCTTGCCGTCTGGACCAGAGACCTTGAGGCCCATAGCAGCCGAATATTTGTCCCCGAATGAGAAGATGTGGCCGACCTCGATGCCGCGGCCGGTGCGCTTGCGATCGTCAGCGATCGTCGCCCAGCGCGCCTCGTCATGCGTCTCGTCGGTCGCGGAATACGTCGAGGTCACGCGGTCGAACAGCGCCTGAAGACCTTCGGCGTCGCCATACTCGAGGCCCTGCTGGTTCCAGTCGAATTCCTCGAACGCAGCGTCGTAGAACACTTCGCTCTCACCCGTCGGGGCGAGGACGATGAATTCGTGGCTCAAATCGCCGCCGATCGGGCCAGTCGCCGCCTTCATCGGAACCGCCTGAATGCCCAGCCGCTGGAACGTGCGCAGATAGGCAAGCAGCTGCGTGTTGTAGCTGTGCCGCGCGCCCGCCTCGTCCAGGTCGAAGCTGTACGCGTCCTTCATAAGGAACTCGCGGCCGCGCATGACGCCGAAGCGCGGTCGGACCTCATCCCGGAATTTCCACTGAATATGATAGAGCGTCCGCGGAAGCTCGCGATAGCTTTTCAGCTCGTCGCGGACGAGGGCCGTCAGCATCTCCTCGTTGGTAGGGCCGTAGAGCATCTCGCGGTCGTGCCGGTCGCGAATGCGCAGCATTTCCGGTCCGTACGCATCGTAACGACCGCTTTCACGCCACAAGTCAGCTGGCTGGATCGTGGGCATGAGCATCTCGATCGCACCCGCCCGATCCTGCTCCTCGCGAACGATCTGCTCGATCTTCTGAAGAACGCGATAGCCGACCGGCAGCCAGGCGTAGATGCCGGCCGCGGTCTGGCGAACCAGCCCGGCGCGCAGCATCAGCTTGTGGCTGACGATCTGGGCGTCCGACGGACTTTCCTTCAGGACCGGCAGAAAATAGCGGGAAACGCGCAAGGTCGAGTGGCTCCGGATGGGCTCGATGGAGCCGGTGCCCTAAGGCGCTCGGCCAAAGAGCGCAATCCACAGCCGATGTGGCACATCCGCAACAGGCGGTGCGCAAAAGCTGCGCTGCATTACTGAAACAGGTGACAAGGCCCGCCGGCGCCGCCTAGCTTTCAGCTGTCTTCGGCAGGCAACCCCTTGGGGCCAATGCCGTGGACCCTTGCCGCGGAAAGCGAGAGCGGACTGCAGGGAAGGCTCCAAGGGGGCTGGCGAGCAATCGTCACGCAGGACGCCCGGGCCGGTCAACGGCCCGGGCGTTTGCTTTTGGGATCATTGGCGGGCCGGTAAACGGTCCGGGCGTTTGCTTTTGGCAACCTTTGCCTGAACTTCATCCAGTGGTATTGCTCCCCCCGCGCTAGACTGGCGCGTGACAATGGAGGGCACCATGCGAACCAGGTGGATCCTCGCCATGCTCATCGCAAGCGCGATGGCAGGGCCTGCCGCTCAGGCACAAGCAAGCAACGATCACGAGATCAGGACGGAAACCCAGGAGAGGCTGCGCCACGGGCCGCCCCAAATCCCCTGGCTTGACCTGCTCGGCGCGCTAGGTCTGCTTGGCTTGCTCGGCCTGAAGAAAGAGCACGGAGAAGACAGCTACCACCCGACGTCGGTCGACTGATCGGAACAATGGGGAGAAGAGCATGAAACGCATTGTGATGATCGCGCTGACGGCGGCATTGGCAGCATCGCCGGCCGCTGCGCAAGACAACAACGCTGCGTCGGCTAATGCGGATGTTGCCGCCACAAATGCCGTGGACGCCAATGCCGCTTTGCCGGCCACCGTAGATGCCAATGGCGCCGTCATGGCTCCTGATGCCAACATGGCCATGCCTGCCGCACCGGTTGAAGAAACAGCAGCACCGGCTCCTGCACCGGCTAAACGGCCCGCAGGCTTCCCGTGGGGAGCTATAGGCCTCGTCGGTCTCGTCGGACTTCTGGGACGCCGCCGCCGCGATTGATCTACAAATGCCCCTGGCGACCGCGAATGCTCGGCATTCGCGGTGCAGGCGGCTGCATTTAGGGTGGTAGCGGAGGAGGGACTTGAACCCCCGACACGCGGATTATGATTCCGCTGCTCTAACCAGCTGAGCTACTCCGCCCCAATCAGCGAACCAATCGCGAGCAATAGCGCCACCGGGTCTCCGGCGCGCCGCGGCCATATAGGTGCGGCAAAACTGCGGGTCAACGCGAGGAACCGCTTACCGCTGCTCTCGTTACATGGCGCAACTGGAGAGACTTGCATGGACCCGCTTACACCGCTCGAAACCTTGTGCCGCATCGTGCTTCGGGCGCGTGAATATGAGGCGCAGACCCCTACCGATTATGACGGCAATGAAGCCGCCGATAACGTCGACGATGAAGAGGAAGGCACGCTGTCGGTCCTCGACGACACCATCAACGACAGTGTCGAGGAAGAGCTCAAGGCCGCGTTCGAAGATCTTGGCGAAGACCAATTGGCAGAGGTCGTGGCCTTTTGCTGGGTCGGTCAGGGAACGTACGACGCGAGCGATTGGGACGAAGCGATCAGCGAAGCAAACGACCTTGCCTCCGGCGGCGGCAGGGCGGCGATCGACGAGCTGATGGACATGCCCATGCTCGCATCAGTGCTCGAATCGGGCCTCGCGACCTTTGATCTCAGCTGCGACGGGATCGGGGACCTTAGCTAGCCGCGAAATGGATAGACCCGCAGGGTCTCCCAAGGCCCGCCAAGATAGCGGTGAAGTCCCAGTCCTGAAATCCTGACCGGTCGCCGGTCGTAGGCTGTCCCAAGCGCATCGATCAGCGCCCGTGCGACTCGGGGTGACACCTTGTTCTGAATGGTGACGTGCGCCGACCATCCTCCCGCATCCTGCGTCGTCAGCAGGCCGTGGAAGCGATCTGCAATATAGGCTCGCATCCGGTCGAGCTCATCCGAGGCGATGCGAAAGGCGACTCCGCCGCCAAGGTTCATCACGCTAGAGATGAAAGCGCGCGGCTCCGGCTCGGTCGACAGCGAAGCAAGCGCCTGCCGCGCCTCGCCTTCCGCGAACGGTGGCAGAGCGTGGAACATGGTGAGGTGCGCGGAGAGCTGGTTGCGCTCAGGCGGGAAATGGTGGCGCCGCAGCGCGTCGAGCCATGCGAAATCTTCGGGCGCCAGTTCGGCGGTTACGATCAGCGGGCCGGCCATTGGTCCCGCTGAATCTTTTCCAGCCGACTGAAATCCGCTGAGTTCAAATTGGAAACAACCTTGTCTTCGGAGACCCTAGCCTCTTTCCAAGGGACGCGCCGAAGCACTTCGCCCATGCCGGCGACCCCGCCCTCCGACGCGACAATGTACTGCAACCGCCCGCTCGAGCAGCCGGCCATTGCATCTACACAGACTCCCAGCCGGTTGCCGGCGTCGTCTTCAAGCTGGACTTTAGAGAGCAACGACACAGGGAACAGAGCCTCGCCCGGGGTAAGTTCGCTAGCCTGGGCAGCCGAAGCCGCTCCCTCTTCGATCCGCGTCTGACGTCCAAGCCAGCGCCAGATGCCGAAGATGTTAAGGGCCGTCAGGACGACGTTGGTCCAGGTCAGAGCCGTCTGTCCGGTCATTAGCCCGTTCGCCACCCAGCAGAGCGACCCGAACAGAAAAACGCAAAAACCGTAGCCAGTAATCCGCGATCCAAGGTTCGCCGCGGTCATCGAGGCAGCAATGATCGTCGCAACCGTTGCGATCCAGGAAAAAGTGTCAGCCATTGCGCGGCAATGCGCGGGCTGCCCGATGGTTCAGATCTCGACCTGGCTGCCGAGCTCGACAACGCGGTTGGTCGGCAGCTTGAAGAATTCCATGGCGCTTTCCGC
>Ga0307411_10001009_pt1 | contig 10868 bp, 7 predicted proteins | sample DK1Ometagenome_2_FD_203712 | JGI IMG/M metagenome (GOLD analysis project Ga0307411, IMG submission 203712) | Maize rhizosphere microbial communities from greenhouse at UC Davis, California, United States - DK15-O-1 | ecosystem: Host-associated > Plants > Roots > Rhizosphere > Soil | place: USA...
CAGTCCGTCGAAGTACCTGTCGATGGGCGCGATCATCGCGCTCGGCCATCACGAGAAGTTCGACGGCTCCGGCTATCCCAACGGCCTGCACGGCGAGGACATTCCGCTCGTCGCGCGCATCGTCGCGGTGGCGGACGTGTTCGACGCGCTGGTGTCGGAGCGCCCGTACAAGCGCGCGTGGCCGCTCGACCAGGGCATCGAGTTCGTGAAGTCGCAGCGCGGCCTGCATTTCGATCCGACGTGCATCGACGCGTTCCTGTCCGATCGCGGCGCGATCGAGACGATCCTGCGCGAGTTCGCCGACTAGCGCACAGCAGTCGGTACGGGCCACCCACTCCGTGGCCCGAGGCGACGTGTCGAGTTCATCGCCACTCGCGGCGCGAAGTGCTCCGAGCGCGTTCGGCGTTCGACAACCGTCCCAATTGACAAGCGCTGTTTCTCCGGCGTAGTGTCTTTTCAAAAGCAGACTTGGCCGTTTCCTGGGCGGGAAGCCGCGCAAGGTTCGCGCTGCCTGGTAGATCTCTCCCTATTTCTTCGGCGTCATCTTTGGCGCTACCTCGATTGCTTTTGCAGCCGTGTGCGAGGCCCGCATGCGAGCGCGTGCGGGTCCGTGGCGATCATTCACAACGTCCACGCGATGGGAGGAGCAGACCATGGGATCCAAGGCCTCGGGGAGCGCGGTACGTCCGCTGTCCGCGCTGATTGCAGGAGGAGCGGTTATCGTCGGTGTCGCGCTGCTGTTTGGCCCGGCGCCGGATCGGCTGCAAACAGCCACGGCCGCTGCCACGCCCGCCATCGTTCGGTTCACGGTCAACGAGGGGACGAATATCTCGATCACCCGGCCGTCGAACGGCCAATCGATCGTCATGGATCTGCACGGGTTCCTGTATCGCCTTCCGCCGGAGGGCGGCCAGGCTGTGCGGATCACGGATGTCTGGCAGGACGCGGCTCGGCCGGAAATCTCGCCGAACGGCCAGCGCATCGCGTTCCAGGGGTACGACGCCACGAACGGCGGGCACTTCCAGGTCGTGCTCGTCAATCCGGATGGCAGCGGCATTCAAAAGCTCACCACCGGGAACTACGACCATCGCGAGCCCGCCTGGTCCCGCGACGGCACGCGCGTGGCATTTTCTTCCGACCGGGCAACGGGACAACTTCGTCCTCCACTGGTCGACGCGGCACTCGGCAGCTACAACATCTGGTCGATGAACGTCGCCACGGGCGAGCTGAAGCTCTGGGCGAACACGCTGACGGCCGAAGAAGGCGAGCCGACCTGGTCCCCCGATAACACCGAGATCGCCTATGTCGTGAGCAATCGCATCGAGGCGGTCAACGAGGCGGGCGCGCGGCGGACGATCATTGCGCAGGTTCCGGGGCGAACGATCAACTCGCCGTCGTGGGCGCCGACCGGAACCGACATCGCCTATATCGGCAGTGGCGGCTCCAATGCCGATCTCTTTGTCGGCAGCCGCCGCATCACGAGCGGACAAGACGTGTTCCGGTTCAGCCGGCCGCAATGGCTTTCGGCGAACGAGATCATGTATGCCGCCGACGGCAAGATTCGCGTGATCGACATCAACACGCTGGACGTCCGGGATGTCCCGTTCAGCGCGACGCTCGAGATGCCCGACCTTGCGTACCAGACGAAAAAATACGACTTCGACCGCCGCGCACCGCAACAGGTGCTGGGAATCGTCACGCCCGCACTGAGTCCCGACGGGAAGTCGGTGGTGTTCCAGGCGCTGAACGACCTCTGGCTCATGGAAATCGGCAAGAAGCCGGAGCGCATCACGAACGACTCGTTCTATGAAGTCGACCCTGCATGGTCGGTCGACGGCCGGTACCTCGCGTATTCGTCGGACAAGGCGGGGACCGAGGATATCTACGTGCGCGACATGATCACGCAGTCGGAGCGCAGGGTGACGTCGCTGAACGGCGCGGAAGTCTCGTCGGCGTGGTCTCCGGACGGCCGGACGATCGCCTTCCAGAACCAGGATTTCGAAACGCACACCGTCGATATCGTCACCGGCGAACTCCGTCAAGTACTCCCCGAGCTGTTTGCGCCCGGAAAGCCGAGCTGGTCGCCCGACGGCAACACCCTCGCGCTCGCTGCACGGATGCGCTTTTCGACACGGTTCCGCGAGGGTCATAACCAGATCCTGACCGTCAACCTCCAGACCGGCGAGCAGAAGTACTACCCGCCGGGCGAGCAGTTCGCCACCATCACGACGCGCGGGAACGATGGCCCGGCATGGTCGCCGGATGGCCAGTGGATGGCGTTCGTGCTGCAGGGCACGCTGCACGTCATGCCGGTGGACGGCACGGGCAAGCCTGCCGGCGCACCGATGAAGATCAACGACCACGCGACCGACTCGATAAGCTGGAGCGGCGACTCGAACTGGCTGCTCTACCTGAACAACGGCAAGCTCAGGATGGTGAGTCGCGATGGAAGTCGGACGCGCAACGTGCCGCTCGATTTGACGTACCGCCATGCCGAAGGCCCTGGGCGTCAAGTCATCCACGCGGGCAGGTTCTGGGACGGCACGAGTCCAAGCATCCAGACGAATGTCGACATCGAGGTTCAATTCAACCGGATCAAGAGTGTCACGCCCCATACCAAGCCTCTGCAGGGCCCGAACATCATCGACGCATCGAATCGTTTCGTGATGCCGGGACTCTGGGACACGCATTTCCACCGCGAGCGCGAGATCCGCTTCTTCGCCGATCGCACGAACCGCGCACAGCTCGCTTACGGAATGACATCGACGATGGCGCCCGGAGACGTTGCCTATAGCTCGGTCGAAAACCGCGAGGCGACCAAGGCCGGCGTCCGCGTCGGGCCGCGCGCATTCGCTTCCGGCGAGCCCATCGACGGCGCCCGTACACACCTCGATCACTTTCGACCCGTCGTCAACCTTGCCCAGGTACCTCTCGAAGTATCGAGAATACGGGGACTCGACTACGATTACCTGAAGACGTACGTGCGTACGACGGCCGAAGTCAAGGCTGCGGTCAGCGATGCGGCGCACGCATTCGGCATTCCGGTCGGAACGCACCTGATGGCCCCCGGCTTCTACGTGGGAGTCGATGGCACGTGTCACCTCGCCGCCACTCAGCGGCTCGGCTATGCGCGTACCGTGACCGACAACGCGAGCATGTCGTACCAGGACGTGATCGGCGCGTACGCGAACCGCGGCCTGATGACGACGATCGGCGGATTCGACGTGCTTTCCAACCACGTCTGCCCTGGCACCGATCCGCGACTGATGATCTTCGCCAACTGGAAGCTGCCGCAATGCGTCGCGCCGCCAGCGCCGGATCCGGAGTGCCTCGAGGAGAATTGCCGCGTGACGCGAACATTTGCTCGCATGAGGAACGCCGGCGCGCTCATCTTGGCCGGTACCGACTTCCCGCTTGGCAGCGACGTCATGCTGCAGATTCACGCCGAGCTTCGTGCGCTGGTTGTCGACAAGCAATGGACGCCCTACGAGGCGCTCGTCACTGCGACGCGCAATCCTCCGGAACTTCTGGGCATTCAGGACGACCTCGGCACGCTCGAACCTGGCAAGCTCGCCGACATCATCTTCGTCGATGGCAATCCGCTCGAAAACATCGACGACACCATCAACGTCAGGGCGACGATGGTGAATGGCATCTATCGCACGGTCGAGGAGATCATCGCGCCCTTCCCCGGCACCGGGAACTTCGCGAGCGGGCCGGAGCATACCTGGCGTGCCGCGGTGCCGCATCATCCGGCAAACGACGCGTTCTGGTGGCATCGGCCCGAGTGGGTGAAGGAGGACCGCAATAGCGTGGAATCATGAAATAGTCATGTTCTCACCACGGGCCCGCGTACTGCAGCGTACGCGGGCCCGCAAGCGCGAGCGTCGAGACGACTCCACGACCGCTGCATGAAATCGATCCGCAGGCTTTGCTGCACCTTCGCTGCGATCGTAGCGAGCACCTTCGCCTTCTCCTCGGCCGTCGCCCACGACGTGCCGAACGCCGTGGATTTGCACGCCTTCGTGAAGCCCGAGGGCGAACGGCTTCACCTGCTGATCCGACTTCCGCTCGTGCTGCTGGGCACCCTCGACCTGCCCAGACGCGGTCCGGGGTTCGTCGATCTTTCGAAGGTCGGCAACCACCTCGAGGTTGCCGCGGCCATTGCGGCCAGGGAGTTCGAGCTTCGGGAAGATGGCGAGAGGCTCGTGGCGGAGCGATCCGCACAACGCATCACGCCGCCGTCGGACGATGCCTTTCAGAGCTACGCGCGTGCACTCGCGCGGATCCACGGTCCGCCTCTGCCGGGAGATACCGACGTCTACTGGAAGGACGGCTACTTCGATGTGTATCTCGAGTATCCGATCCGCTCCGAACGAAGCGACTTCACCCTCGCGGTCCATACGGCTCCCGAGCTCGGCGATCGGCTTGTGATGGACGTTCGCTTCCTGGCTCCGCACGGCGTCGAGCGCGTCTACCTGCTGCGCGGACCGCTACCTTCGGTCGCGCTCGACCCGAGTTGGCAACGGGCCTTCTGGGTGTTCGTGAAGTCCGGGATCCTGCACATTCTCGAAGGATACGACCATCTTTTGTTTCTGCTCTGCATGGTGATGCCGTTTCGGCGTCTCGGCTGGAACCTGGCAGGCATCGTCACGTCCTTCACGGTTGCGCACACGATCACGCTCTTCGCTGCTGCATTCGACGTCGTACCCACCGACAGATGGTTTCCGCCGCTCGTCGAGGTGCTGATCGCGCTTTCGATCATTTACATGGCGATCGAAAATCTGATCGTGCCGAATCTCGACAGGCGGTGGCTCATTACCGGCCTCTTCGGACTCGTGCATGGGCTCGGCTTTTCGTTCGCGCTGCGTGACGAGCTGAAATTCGCCGGAGATCATCTGGTGCTGTCGCTCGTTGCTTTCAATGCAGGCATCGAGATCGGTCAGTTCGTCGTTCTGGCGCTGCTGCTGCCGCTACTCGCCCTGATTGCGCGATGGCCGTTGTCCGCGCGCTACGCGCCCGCTGTCGTGGCGACCGGCGTCGTGGCCATTGCCTCGTTCTGGTTGTTCGAGCGTGCCGTCGCGCTTGCGACGGTCGCGTCCTCGGTGCGCGCGGCCGGCTATCCTGCAGGCGCCGTTCGTGTACTGGGCTTTCTGCTTGTCATTGGCGGCGTCGGCTACTGGCTGATCAGCCGCCGCGCGTCACGGCGTCGGCGAGTCCCGCCCGAGGATGCGCTTCGAGCGGCTCGGCGGTAAGAAACGGGCGAAGGCGAAAGTCATCCAGCCTTCAGCAGTCCTCGTAGATCGTGCGCGAACTGATCGGGGCCTTGCTCGAGCCGGGCATTGATACGCAATCGCCCTTGCGGATCGAAGATGAACGTGCCGAGCGAATGATCGATCGTGTATCCGCCGAGCGATGTTCCGGGCTGCTTCTGGTAACGCACGCGGAACTCCTTCGCCGTCCGTTCGGTTTCCTCGGCACTGCCGCGTAACCCCAGAAAGCGGGGGTCGAACGCCGGAACGTACTTCGAAAGCAGAGCGGCTGTATCGCGCTCGGGGTCGACCGTGATGAACAGGACCTGGACCCGGTCGCCGTCCGGGCCGAGCCTTTTCATCGCCTCTGCAAGCGACGTAAGCGTTGTCGGGCAGACGTCGGGACACTGCGTGTAGCCGAAGAACACGACAACTGCTTTGCCGCGGAATTCTGCGAGCGTCCGCAGCTTGCCGTTGTGATCGCGCAACGCGAAGTCGCGGCCGAAGGATCCGGTGGATGACGGACCCTGCTGCGTGCAGGCAACGACGACCAGGGCGATCGATAACGCCCGCAGCAGTCGGATTGCAATTCGCATTCGAGCTATCGCCGGTAACGATAGGGTGACTTTCATGCAAGCATACCGAAAGCGCGCGAAAAGAAATCGTCGCCGCCGAAGTTGCCGGACTTGAGTGCCAGGTGCAGCGACACCGAAGGCTCCGTATCGGTTCGGGCATGGCACCACGGCACGCCGGGGTCGATCTGCGGACCGATCTTCATTTGCGAGACGCCGAGCGCCTGCACACACGCGCCGGCGGTTTCACCACCCGCCACCACGAGCTGCCGGACGCCGCGCGCGACGAGCCCCTGCGCGATGGCGGCAAGCGCGGCTTCGATCATGCGCCCGGCCTGGTCCACGCCGAGCCGGGCCTGCACCGCCTTCACGGCGACCGGGATCGCCGTCGAGTACACGAGCACCGGGCCGCGCGCGAGCAGCGGCGTGCAATGGTCGAGCGCCGCGCGTGCGACGTCGACGCCTTCGGCAAGCGCGAGCGGATCGACCGCGAACGCGGTGCCGCCGGTGCCGATGAACGTTCGCACCTGGCGATTCGTCGCCTCCGAGCAGCTGCCGGCGATGACCGCCCGAAAGCCGCCCGCGCGCGGCAGCTCGCTCGCCGCGGCCGAGGGCGCGATGCCGAAGTTGGCCGGCAACGCGATGGCAACGCCGGATCCGGCCGTGACGAGTGGCATGCCCGCGAGCGCGGGTCCGAGCCGCATCAGGTCGTCGTTCGAGATCGCGTCGACGATCGCGATGCCGACGCCTTCACGTCGCAATGCGTCGAACCGCGCACGGATCGCACCACCGCCGCGCGCGACGACGCGGTAGTCGACGAGGCCCACCTTGCGCCGGCATTGCTTCTGCAGCACGCGCACGAGATTGGAATCGGTCATCGGCGTCAGCGGATGGTGCTGCATGCCGCTCTCGTGCAGCGGCGTGTCGCCGACGAACAGATGCCCGTTGAATACCGTCCTGCCGTTGTCCGGAAACGCCGGCGTCGCGATTGTGAAGCCGGCACCCGAAAGGTCGCGCAGCGCGTCCATCAGCGCCTCGGTCACGGGCCCGATGTTGCCTTTCGGGGTGCTGTCGAACGTCGAGCAATACTTGAAGTAGATCTGCCGGGCCCCCTGGTCGCGCAGCCATTGCAGCGCTGCGAGCGCCTGCGCCACGGCCTCGGCGGCGGCGATGGTGCGCGTTTTCTGCGCGACGACGACGGCGTCGACATCGCCAGGGAGGGCGCGTTCCGGCACGCCGATCGCCTGCACGACGCGCATGCCGGCGCGCACGAGGTTGTTCGCGAGATCCGTGGCGCCGGTGAAGTCGTCGGCGATGCAGCCGAGACGAAGTCCAATCATCGTCGCGGATACTCGCGCCGGCCGCGAGCCTTCAGGCGAACGACGGTCGACGTATCGCGCGACCCGATGCCGCGTTGCGCCGCACGACGGCAGGACGCGCGCCGTCGCTCGTTCGCAGCGGCCACAGATCGGACAATTCCGCCGCGCTTTGCAGCACGAGCGGCGCCAGCTCGTGCGCGCGCCGCTCGGAGATGCGTGCGGTCGGGCCCGCGATGCTGACCGTTCCGAGCGCCGGACCTCCCTCGCCCGCGCGAATCGCCGCGGCGACCGCCGTGACGCCGAACTCCGCCTCGCTGAACGCCAGGCCATAGCCGCGCCGCGCCGTCGCCTTCACCTCGCGCAGCAGCGCCTCGACGGAGCGGACGACACCGGGCCCGTAGCGATCGGCGTGCGCGAGGCCGCCGTTTTTCATCAGCACTCTCATCGCCTGGTCGGTGGACAGCGTGGCGAGCCATGCCTTGCCGCTCGCCGTCGCGAACAGCGGCACGGTGTTCGACGTCAGCGACGGCTGATACATGAGCCCGGCGGCGGCGCCCTGCGAATGCGCTACCCACACGAGCGAATGACCGTCGACCACGGCGAGGCGCGCGAATTCCCGGCACCGCCGGGCCAGGCGATCGAGTGGCGGCTGGCAGATGTCGGGGATGCCGGTCGCGACATAGAACTGCTGACCGAGCGTGGCGAGGCGCATCGTCAGGCGATAGAAACCGGTGGCCGCGTCTTTTTCCGCCCATTCCAGGTCCACGAGCGTTGCGAGGAGGCGATGCGCGCCGCTCTTCGGCAACGCCAGGCGTTCCGCGATCTCACCGAGCGGCATGTCGCGCGCGCCGTCGGCGAGCAGCTCGATGATGGCGAGGCAGCGTTCGGCGGGTATGTGAGCCATGCGTTCGCGCGAGAGGGTGGCGCTTCAGTTTGTTCAGCTTGAAGTCGCGCCCGCAACTCGCCGCGCGGGCGCCGCGGCAGCGAAGAATTGCATCAGCGCATCGACCTGCCCGCCATGCATGTCCCGGCCGTCGACGAAGCGGCAACCGCATTGCATCGCATGGCGGATCAGCGCCGTCGGCCGAGCGGCGATCACGACGTCGCCGACGAGCGTTCCGGCGTCGAGCGGGCCGATCGCCGCCGGCAGGCCGTCGTCGGGCCGCATGCCGACCGGCGACGCGTTCACGATCATGTCGATGCCGTCGGGCATTGGCGCGGCCGCCGCGATGCTGCAATCAGGAAACGCGCGCGACAGCGTCGCGGCAAGTCGTTGCGCCTTCGACGCATCGACGTCGACGATCGCGATCGATCGTGCACCTGCATCCGCCAGCGCATAGGCGATCGCGCTGCCGGCGCCGCCGGCTCCGAACAGCGCGACGCGGCGGCCGTGCACGTGCTCGCCCTTGCGCTGCGCGCCGCGGACGAAGCCGACGCCGTCGAACATGTCGGCGGTCCATGTGCCGTCCGCTTCCCGGCGCAGCGCGTTGGCGGCGCCGATGCACTGCGCCGCGCGTCCGAGTCGCGTCGCGTAAGGGACGATGCTCGCCTTGAACGGGATCGTGACCAGCACGCCGTCGAGGTTGCCGATCGCCAGCAATGCAGGCGCGATCGCGTCGAAACCCGCAGCGGGCACGTGCACTGGAATGAGCACCGCGTCGATGCCGTCGGCGGCGAACCGCGCGGTGAAGACCTCCGGCGAGCGAACCTGCGCGACCGGATCGCCGACGATCGCATAAAGGCGCGTGGCCCCGGTGAGCCGGAGGGTTGCGCTCATCGGCGCGCCTCGTGCCATTGCTGCAGGCGCCGCGAGCGGTACCGGCGCGGCTTGCCGCGAACGTGCGCCGCAAGGCCCATGCGGCCGGGATCGAAGATGCGCGCATCCATCGGCTTCAGGTCGTCCGCCACGCGCGGGCGAAAGCCCATGTGCGCGATCACGTCGCGCTCCACGTCGAGGCCGGGCGCGATCTCGACGAGCATGAGCCCGTCCGCGCCCACACGGAATACGGCCCGCTCGGTGACGAACAGCGCGACCTGGCCGCGCGCCTGGCCCATGCGCGCGCTATAGCAGATCTGCTCGAGTTTCGGCACGAATTTGCGGTGCCGGCCCTCCTTGCGGATGACGGTGCGTCCCTGTTCCCAGGCGACGTCGAGATCGCCCGCGGTCAGCGTGCCGCCGAACACGACGCATTTCGCGTTCTGGCTGATGTTGATGAAACCGCCGACGCCGATGATCCGGTCGCCGAAGCGGCTCACGTTGACGTTGCCTTCGGCATCGACTTCTGCGAACGAGAGGAACGCGAGATCGAGTCCGCCGCCGTCGTAGAAGTCGAACTGCGCCGGCTGCTCGATCATCGCGGCGAAGTTCTGCCCGCCGCCCGAATCGCGCCCGGTGATCGGCGCGCCGCCGATGATGCCCTGCTCGTTGGTCAGGTGCACCGCGTCGAGCAGCCCCTCCTCGGCAGCGATCGTCGACAGTCCGGTGGAAACGCCGGCGCCCAGATTGCAGATCGCACCCGGAAAAAGCTCCAACGCCGCGCGGCGCACGATCACCTTGCGCGGCCCGAACGGCAGCGGCGCGATGTCGTCGACCGGAATGCGCAACTCGCCCGAGTAGCTCGGATCGTAGTACGTCGCGTACGTCTGCCGCTGCTCACGGTCGACGACGACGAAGTCGACGAGGATGCCGGGAATCTTCACCTGCTTCGCCGGCAGCGTGTCGCGCGTCGCCATCCGTTTGACCTGCACGACGACGATGCCGCCGGCGCGCCTCGTCGCCTGCGCCATCGCCAGCATCTCGCCGAGAACCGCCTCCTCTTCCATCGTCACGTTGCCGTCCTCGTCGGCGGTCGTCCCGCGCAGGAACGCGACGTCGACCGGCACCGGCCGGAAGAACAGCCATTCCTCCCCCGCGAAATCGACGGCTTCGACGAAGCCCGGCGGCGTGCGGGGACTCTGCCGCGCGCCTTGCTGGCGCGGATCGACGAACGTATGAAGACCGGTCTTCGTCAGCAGGCCGGGGCGCCCCGCGGCCATGTCGCGCATCAGCTGCGACAGCACGCCTTGCGGCAGCGTGTACGCCTCGATCCTGTTCTCGGCCGCGAGGCGCACGAGACCGGGCGAATCCACGAGCGCGCTGGTGATCGCACGCCGCAGCAAGCCTTCGTGCGCGAGGTGCGACGCGCCGAGCGCGGCACGATCTCCGACGCCGACGACGCTGACGGACGTCAGGTCGCGAGGCTTCCCTTCGGCGAGGAATCGGCGCTCGACCGCGGCGAGCAGCGCCTCGGGCACCGAGTGCCCGCCGCCCGATCCGCTGATCAGGATCGCGTCGTCGTCACGCACGAGCTGCGCTGCTTCGTCGGCGGTAATCTTTTCCATCCGCTATCCGAGCGATTCGTTGACCGAGAGGCGACAGACTTCGAGCGCGTACACGGCGCCGTCGACCGGCGCATCGATGCGCTGCCGGGCGAGCTCGTCTCGAACGGCATCCATCGCCGCGGCGGCCGCTTCGGCCGTGCTCGCCTCACAGAGCGCCGTCCACGGCGGCACGTCGAACGCGCGGCGCTCCGATTCCGTCGTGCGGGTGAAACTCGCGGCCATGTCGGCCGCGTACAGATGGCAGGCAACGATGCCGGTCGTGTCGATCAGGCGAGGAAATGCGCCGTCGAGCATCGCGCGCGTCAGCGCATCGCCCCGCTCGAGGGGCACGCGCAGCGGCAGCG
>Ga0307411_10001010_pt1 | contig 10862 bp, 7 predicted proteins | sample DK1Ometagenome_2_FD_203712 | JGI IMG/M metagenome (GOLD analysis project Ga0307411, IMG submission 203712) | Maize rhizosphere microbial communities from greenhouse at UC Davis, California, United States - DK15-O-1 | ecosystem: Host-associated > Plants > Roots > Rhizosphere > Soil | place: USA...
GCGACGCGGGCGGTGCTGGAGCGCGAGGCGCCGGGCATCGCCGAGCGGCTGCGCGTGCTCGCCGTCGAGCGCTTCCCGCGCGCCGCGCTGTCGCGGGGGGTCGCCGGGACGCGGGGGCGGACGCTCCTCATCAACCTGCCGGGGAGCCCGGGGGGCGTGCGCGACGCACTGGCGGCGCTGGAGCCGATCGTGGCCCACGCGGTGGCGATCGTCCGCGATGTCGCGACCGACCACAGTGCGGGCGCCGGCGGGCCGCCGGCGGCGCTTGGCGGAGACGCGCGCTAGGCGCTAGTTACTCTAGTTATCACGGACGCGGCCCGGTGCGCCGCCCCCGCCGCGACCGACCCCCAGCGTGCAACCCGAATGAAGGTTCTGCTCACTCTCAACGACGTCGAGCCGGCCGTCCGCCTCAACAAGATGCTCGAGGCGGCGGACGTGGAGACCGAGCTCGTGTCGCCGCTCGACGACGTCCGCGGGGCGCTCGCCCGGTTCAAGCCCGACCTGCTCATCGTCACCGGCGAGCTGCGCGACCCGTCCAACGTGGCGCTCGTGAACGAGCAGCTGTGGGCCGGCCGCACCGTCGTCGGCCTCTCCGACGCCGCGGATGCGGCCGCGCTCGCCCGCGCGCGGGGCGCCGGCTTCTCGGAGGTCTTCGCCAAGCCGATCGACGTCGCCGAGGTGGGCGACGCGGTCAAGCGCGTGCTCGAGCGGCTGCGGCTGCAGCGCGTCACGGGGCTGATCGGCGAGAGCGAGGCGATCCGCGAGGTGCTCGTCAAGATCGAGCAGATGGCGCCCGTCTCGAGCACGGTGCTGATCGAGGGGGAGAGCGGCACGGGGAAGGAGCTCGTGGCCCGTGCCATCCACCGGCTGAGCCCGCGCCGCTCGCGGCCGTTCATCGCCGTGAACGTCGGCGCGCTACCGGAGACGCTGCTCGAGAGTGAGCTGTTCGGCCACGAGAAGGGGGCCTTCACCGGCGCGGCGGAGCGCCGCATCGGTCGCTTCGAGCTGGCGCACACCGGGACGCTCTTTCTCGATGAGATCGGCGAGGTGCCGCCCTCGACGCAGGTCAAGCTGCTGCGGGTGCTCGAGGAGCGCGAGGTGACGCGCGTCGGCGGGACGCAGGCCTTCGGCGTGGACGCGCGCGTCGTCGCGGCCACCAACCGCCCGCTGCGCGGGGCGGTGGAGTCCGGGCACTTCCGGTCGGACCTCTACTACCGGCTCAACGTCCTGCACATCTACCTGCCGCCGCTGCGCGAGCGAAAGGAGGACATTCCGCTGCTCGTGCGGCGGATGGTGTCCGAGCTGGCGGCGCAGCTGGACCGACCGTTTCGCGGGATCAGCGCTGACGCGATGCAGCTGCTCGTGGAGTATTCGTGGCCGGGCAACGTGCGCGAGCTGCGCAACCTGCTCGAGAGCATGGTCGTGCTGGCGCCGGGCCGCGAGATCGAGGCCGACGACATCCCGCGCGAGATCCGCGAGGGAGGCTCGGCCCGCCATCTGCCGGTGCACCTCGCGGCTCACTCGCGCGGCGGTGGGGAGCCCACCGTCGGCGGGCGCGAGCTCGAGTTCATCCTGCGGAGCCTGGTCGAGCTCAAGCTCCAGGTCGAGGAGCTGCGCCGGCGTGTGGAGCACGACCGCGAGGTCCATCCGCTGCGCGGCGGGGAGATCGTCGGCGCCGAGGTGCGCGGCTCCCTGCGCGGGGCGCGGGGGGAGTGGCTCGAGGAGGTGCGTCCTGCGGCCGCCATCGGCGGCGGCGGGTCCGACGAAGGCACGGTCTCGGGCCGCGTCGTCGGCGGGATCGCGCCGCGCGACGCCTCGCCGCCGAACGTCGTGACGATTCTCCCGGGGATGACGATGGCGGAGATCGAACGGGCGGCAATCGAGGCCGCGCTCAAGGAGACGCGCGGAAACCGAAGAAAAGCCGCAGACATGCTCGGGATTGGAGAGCGCACACTTTACCGCAAGCTGCGCGAATACGAGGGCGAGCGCGGGGCCGTCACCATTGATTAATTCGCTCGTCATCTGTATGTTCGCCCCACCCAACCCCCCCCGGGTGAGGCGCAGGGCCCGGCACCGTCCGAACAGACGACGCGCTGCGCGGGGAGCGCCCTCCCGGCCGTACGACATATCTCCGCCCGGAGACGCTGTTTGTCTGCGCCCGCCCACTCTCCCGCGCCGTCTCCCTTCGTGTCGTCGCCCATCGCCGGCAGCGTCCTTCCGATCAAGCGCGCCGAAGAGCTGCTGGCCACGCTCCCGGGCGTGATCGCCGCCCGCATCATCGCCAGCGAGAGCGGGACCGTGGACGAGATTCACGTGCTGACGACGGCCGAGGTGACGCCGAAGCAGACGGTTCGAAACATCGAGAGCGCGCTCATCGCGCACCTCGGGATGCGCGTGGACCACCGCAAGATCTCGGTCGCGACGACGGTCGAGGCGCCGAAGACGGAGGGGAAGTTCCTCCCGAACGAGCAGCCACCGGCACCGGCGCCGGTCACCCGCGGCGAGGAGGTCGGCGGGGGCCGGCGCTACTACTTCGAGGACGTCGAAGTCCGCCGCTCGCGCGCCAAGGGCGTGACGTGCCGCGTGACGCTGCGGCGGGGCGACGACTCGTTCAGCGGCGAGGCCGAGGGCGCCGAGAGCGAGCGGTCACGGGCCGAGCTCGCGGCGCGGGCCGCGGTCCAGGCGATCCTCGCCTCCGAGGGGAACGAGCGCTCGCTGGCGCTCGACGGCGTGAAGCTCGTCGAGGCGTTCGACCGCGAGTTCGTGTTCGTCGGCGTCACCGCCCGCTGGGGCCGCGAGACCGTGCTCCTCACGGGCAGCTGCGAGATCCGCGAGAGCGCCGAGACCGCGAGCGTACTCGCGGTCCTCGACGCGACCAACCGGTGGATCGCACACGCGAAGTAGCAGCCTATTCGAACTACACGCCTTCACAATCCACTAACGAAAAAGACCCCCCGTTCTCATCTCAGCGAAGATGAGCGGGAAAACCAGGCAGATTGAGACGAGCGAAGCCAACCTTGCGCGCATACATGACGGTCCGTATGCGACATCTGTACAGGGAGGTGACGCCGAATGCTCGAGACGCTTTTACAGCTGATTGCCTGTGTTGCTGGTGGCTTTATCAGTTGGGGTTAAGGATGAGGACGGGGGTCCTTCTTATGCAGCGCCATCTTCACAACTACGTAGCGCTTATCACTCTAGCGGCAGCCGCCTCAGCGACGGCTGTTTTCGTGTTGGCGAGCGGCAAGGTGACGCCCAATTACAGTGCGGCGTTCTTTCTGGCGGCGCTAGGTGTCCTTCCGGAGCTCGTGACGTACAAGATGGCGAGGGGAGCCACCGGTTCGGTCGCAATCATCCCATTTCTCGCCGCCGTGCTAGTCGCGCCGGAGTGGACTACCGTGGCCGCAGTTTCGGCCGCGATAACCGCCGTTAGTATCGTTAGGCGCCGTGACGCGGTCAAGACCGTGTTCAATACTGCACAGGCTACGCTCTCCGTCTCCGTCGGAGTCCTAGCCTATCGCGCCGCGGGCGGAGTTAGTGTGATCGGCTCCGCTGACTTGGCATCTTTTGCCGCAACGCACGTTGTTGCAGTCCTCGCACTGCTATTCGCCTTCGTTATTGCGAATAGCGCGTCAGTGAATGGCGTCATCGCGATCACCGAGGGGACCAACTTTTGGGTCGTGGTTCGAGACAATACTCTGGCGACTGCGGTTTATACGATTTGCTCAGGAGCGATCGCATACGGGTTGGCGGCCGTCTTCGTGCGCTGGGGAATGGTAGGAGCAGGTATGATGGCCCTCCCGTTTATCGCGGTGCGCCAGTTCTATGCTACAAGCCTTCAACTACAACAGACGAACAGAGAACTGTTGGAGTTGATGGTGAAGGCCATCGAGGCAAGGGATCCGTACACTTCTGGCCACTCTCGGCGAGTGGCGGACTCCGCGACCATTATCGCGCGGGGTTTGGGACTTAGTTCTAGGCAGGTCGATAGGGTACGTATCGCCGCGCTCCTGCACGATCTCGGCAAAATCGACGAGATCTATGCCCCGATCCTGCGCAAGGAGGGTCGTCTTACGGCCGAGGAGTGGAAGATTATGAAAACGCACCCCATCAAGAGCGCCGAGCTCGTCGCTACGTTATCCGATTTGAAGGACGTCGTTAAGCCGGTTCGGCACCATCACGAACACTGGGACGGAAAGGGCTATCCTGACGGCCTTGCTGGCGAAGACATTCCTCTCGGCGCGCGAATCATCACATTCGCGGACACCATCGATGCTCTCACAACAGATCGGCCGTATCGAAGAGCTCTCGGGGAAGTCGAAGTCCGGGCGGAGTTCGTGAAGCATTGCGGCACACAGTTCGATCCTACGATTTGCGGGCACGTACTCTCGCCCGCTGTCTGGAGCGAGTTATTCCCAGGAACTGGCGGAGCGGTTGCTCAGCGCGAAGTTACGCGCACACCGCAAAGCCGACCGGCGATAGCAGCGATGTGACCTGGATCAGAATGGCGGAGCTTTCTCACTCGAATCAGCACTATTCGCGATAGCCGCGACTAAGTAGCCGGGGAGAGGCGAGAGCTCGCGACGGAATGCCGAAGCGTATTCGCTGACAAGCGCGTACGCTTCATTCCTTTCTCCAGTAAGTGTCAGCGTACTCGCTAGGCACCACACGTTAAAGTCTTGTCCGCCGATCGCGCGCGTCCGGAGGTAAAGGCCGCGGAGGTGTTGAAGCGCTGATACGGCGTCACGAGAGGTGAAGAGATTCAGCCGGAGCCACAGTGCCAGTGATCCAGTCTCGCGTCGGACTTCGCAATCCGCGAGGATGGTCGCCAACCCATAGGGAAATTGCTTTCTAGCCGCGTCTTCCTCTCCGCCAATCAGCAGGATCATCGATTCGGTGGCGCTCAGGGATTCTCGGAGATAGCGCTCCTCCACGCAAGTGCTCCATCGGCGTGCTGCATTGCACCATCTGTCAGCACCGGGAATGTCGCCTACCTCCGCATGTGTTACCGCGAGATCAATGGCCGAGCAGAGTGCCATTCCGGGATACTGGAAGCGCTCTGAAATGCCGATGGCCTCCTGGCACACGGCCGCCGCAGACTCGAAATCACCGATCCGTATGAGCGGTATCCAGCTATTGCGGAGCGCCCGGGCGAGAGCGGCTGGTGTTCCGGCGTTGCGTTCTAGCTCAACCAGCGAGTGGGCCACTTTGGTCGCTTGCTCTAGATCTCCGTAGGAGCTGTGGTAAACCAGAGCGCCAAGCAGACAGTCGGATGCAGGCGCCGGCACTCGCGAGCGGAGCGATTGTGACACGTTGAAGATGCGCCTCGCGGTCTCGCCGTCGCATAGATGGTCTGCGAACCGTAACGCTAGCGAACAGGCCGCCGCGCGGTGAACTGGCTCGGCGGCCGCGTCGAAAACGCAAGTGAGCGCCCTCCCGAGCATCTCCTCTGTGGTCCCCGAAATTCTAAGTTCTGCCTGAAGAATTTCGAGCTCCTCGGGGCAGTGGGACGAGGCAAAAGGAAGGAGTTGTTGTCGAGAGACGAGTACCCTCGCAAGCACTTCCGCGGCCCGTGCCCACAGTCCCGCCAACCGAAGCGCGTTTGCGAGGCCGATAAGCATCTCATGACGATCATGCGATCGGAGCGGCAGTAGCGAGGCGCGCTCAAATAGCGAGGCGGCTTCGACCGGCAGGCCGATCGCAAGTAGATGTGATGCGCACTCGGATGCGAGTCGAGCTACATGCGTGTTGTCATCGGCGAGCAGCCAATGAGTGACACAATCCCACAGTATAGAGGGTGTGGGTGCGCTCTCAAGCTCTCGCGTGAGCAGCCTCGCAACGCATCGGTGAATGAGCTTGATCGATGCAGTGCTCAAGCCTCCCATCGCTGCGGCCGACACGAGTTCGTGGCGAGGGAGTATGATGCCGGCGTCATACTCTATGAGCTCCGCGCGCTCGAGCGCTGAGACGGCATCCAGTAGTTCAAAGCGCTTGCACTCCGTCGCGGCCTCAAGGCGAGACATTGTCGCAATACGTCCCATAGTGCTAACTACTTGGAGGACTCGTAGTGCTATTGGGGGGAGCGCCGAGATTCTCAGCTGGAATGTGTTGCATAGCACCGTCGGGACGTTGGCGCTCGTTCCACTCTCCACCCACTCCCTCGCCAGCTCTCGCAGGAACAGCGGATTCCCCTCCGCGACCCGCACGTACCACGCGCGCAGCTCGTCCCCCAACGCCCGCTCGCCCGCCTCGCACAGCGCGTCGAGTAGCGCACCGGCGGACTCGGGGTCGATCGCCGGGAGGCGGTGGCGGACGAGACGCAGCGCCGGAGCCGGGTCCGGTTCCCCGGTCGCGTGCTCGGTGCGCGACGTGAAGAGGTAGAGCACGGGACGCGTCGCCGCCCAATCGATCATCCCGCGCAGCACGTCCCACGAGGTGCGGTCGATCCAGTGCACGTCCTCGACGAGGAAGACGAGCGTCGCCTCGGCGGCGACGGCGTCCACGAGGTCGAAGATCGACCGACGCACGTTGGCGAACAGGAAGTCGGCCTCGAGTGCGGCATCGCTCGGGCCGGTCGCCGACGGGTCGTGCTCGGTCAGCCGTCGCAGGTACTGCATGGAGGTCGGCGAGCAGCCGAGCGCGCCCCGCAGGTTGAGCAGCGCCGGCACGGCCTCGACGAAGACGGAGAGCGGCCGCCGTGCATCGCTCGCCTGACACCCGACCCGCAACAGCTGCGCGCCGCCGAGCGTGGCGGCCTTCGCGCACTCGGCGGCCAGACGCGTCTTTCCGATCCCCGCATCGCCCCAGATCAGGCACGCCTGGCCTCGGCCGGCGCGCGCCTCGCGCAGCAGGCCGGCCAACACCTCCATGCTCGCGTCGCGGCCCACGAAGCAGGCGTCGGACGACGCCGAGTAGCGGCGCTCCGGTACACGCTCGGCGATGCGCCGCCGGAGCACTGCCGCGGGTAGCCGGATGTCGCCCGCGCCGGGGCCGAGCTCCGTGATGTAGCGGTCGAGCATCGTCAGCGCCTTCGCCTTGCTCCCGGTCAGCGCCGTCGCCTCGGCGAGGGCGAGCGTCGCCTCCTCGTTCAGCGGGTCGAGCCGGAGGTAGTGGCGGGCCACGCTCTCGACGTCGGCCCAGCGGTGCCGCGCACGTCCGTCGAGCAGCGCCGCCGAGAGGGCACGGCGGACAACGGCGTCCACCTCGGCCCGCTGCCTCTCCAGCCAGTCCGCGTAGCGAGGCGAAAAAGCGGGCGCGTAGCCGGGCAGGAACTCGCCGAACGTGGTCCCGCCGAGCCGCAGCCGCGCCAGGTCGACCGGGGCGCCCGCCGCGAGCTCCAGCAGCTCGCCGGTGACGTCGGCGGCCGGCATCACGACGTGGCTCGGCCCCGCCTCGACCCGCGACCCGAGCTGCCGAAGCTTGTAGAGCGTCTGACGCAGGCAGTGCCGCGCCGCCTCTCCCTCCGCCTCGGGCCACAGCAGCTCGGTGAGCGTCCGTCGCTCGACGCGGGTGCCGCGCTCCAGCGAGAGATAGAGGAGGAGCGCGAAGAGTGTCGAGGCCTCGGGCCCCACCCGGCGGCCCGCGACCTCGACGACGCTCTCCCCCAGGACACGCAGGCGGACCATGGCTCCCTCCGACCACGGGCGGCCGGCCGGCGACGGACGTCGCGGCGGCCACTTGGCGGTCGAATGTACGGCCGCCGTCAGCGCTCCGTCAGCGCTCTCGCTTTGCCTGGCGTAGGACGCTGACGCCCGCCGCCCCTGGTCGCGCCCGGCAGTCGGCGCTACGATGCGGGTTCTCGAACCGGAGCAGGCGAATGGGCGAGTCGGGGAGTGGCACCGGGCGCCGGAACATCTCCAGCGGAGCCCCCTGGGAAGGGACCGTCGGCTACTCGCGCGCCGTGCGGGTCGGCCCCCACGTCCACGTCGCCGGCACGACTGCGGTGGACGACCGCGGCGAGGTCGTCGGGGACGGAGACCTGTACCGCCAGGCGGCCTACGCGCTCGACAAGATCGAGCGTGCCCTCGCCGAGGCCGGCGCGACGCTGGCCGACGTCGTCCGCACGCGGATGTACGTCACCGACATCTCGCGCTGGGAGGAGGCCGGCCGCGCCCACGGCGAGCGCTTCGCGCACGTCCGGCCGGCGGCGACGATGGTCGAGGTCGTCCGCCTCATAGACCCGCGGATGCTGGTCGAGATCGAGGCCGACGCAATCGTCGGCGCCGGCGCCGCCGACTGACCACCCGCGTCGGCGCGCCCACGCCTCACCCGCGCGATCGCTCGGGCCGACGCTGGGGCTGGAGCGTGCTGGGCCGTATCGCCCATGCGGCGGCGAGCGTGCATCCGTAGGCTTGTGATCCTCTTCCGGCCTTCCTCGCGCCGTCGGCTCGAGGCCGGAAGCTCACAGCCGGCGTGCACGCCGGCCACCACGGAGGCGTGTCATGGCCCACGTTCCCCCTCTCGCCCGGGCAGTACTCGCGCTCGCGTCCCTCGTCGGCCTGGGGCTGTCGGCGTGCGACAGCGCCCCGGATCCGCTCGCTCCCGCGGCGATGGACGTGGCCTCCGCCAAGGTCTCCGCGAAGAGCGCCGGCGCGTCCATCAACCAGCAGCTCGCGGCGCTCCGCCGACTGACGGCCCCCTTCCACAACTTCGAGAAGGCGGAAGCGGCGGGGTGGGGAACGGAGCTCACGCCGTGCCTGGAGATCTCGCTCGGCGCGCAGGGCTTCCACTACGCCAACCTCGGCTACATCGACGGCGAGGTGGATCTGCTGAAGCCGGAGCTGCTCCAGTACGAGCCGCAGGCCGATGGGAAGCTGCGCCTCGTGGGCGTCGAGTACATCGTGCCCCTCTCCGCGTGGACGAGCGCCGAGCCACCCACGCTGCTCGGACAGGAGTTCCACGTCAACCCCGTCTTCCAGGTCTGGGCGCTCCACGTCTGGCTCTGGCGCGCCAACCCGAGCGGGATGTTCGCCGACTGGAACCCGAAGGTCTCCTGCGCGGGCGCCTCCTGACCGCGTGGCCCTGTCGTTCCGTGCCGGGATCAGGCGTGGCAGCGCCATGCGGCACGGTGCGACAGGGCCCGGAGGAGCGCCTTCCCACCACGCGACTCTGCCGGTCTCCGTCAGGGAGGTCGCGAATCCGCGCTAGCGCCGCCCCTTCTTCTCGTCGCCCAGTGGCAGCAGCCGCTCGACGCTCACCCCCTCCGCCTCCCCCTGGAAGTTGACGACGACGCGGTGGCGGAGCACCGAGAGGGCGACCGAGCGCACGTCGTCCAGGTCAGGCACCGAGCGCCCGTCCATCGCCGCCCGCGCCTTGGCGCCGAGCACGAGGTACTGCGAGGCGCGCGGGCCGGCGCCCCAGCTCACGAAGCGCTTCACGTCGGGCGTCGCCTCGGGGTCGTCGGGGCGCGTCGAGCGGGCCAGCCCGACCGCGTACTTCACGACCGTCGGCGGGGCAGGGAGACGGCGCACGAGGTGCTGGAGCGCCACGAGCTGCTCGGCGGGGAGGATCTTCGAGATACTGGCCTCGACGTCGCCCGTCGTCGCCGACACGATCCGCTCCTCCTCGTCGCGCGACGGGTAGCCGACGCGCAGCTCGAACATGAAGCGGTCGAGCTGCGCCTCGGGCAGCGGGTACGTCCCCTCCTGCTCGATCGGGTTCTGCGTCGCGAGGACGAAGAACGGCTCGCCGAGCCGGTGCGTCTGGCCGGCCGCGGTGACGGCGTGCTCCTGCATCGCCTGCAGCAGCGCGGCCTGCGTCTTCGGCGGGGCGCGGTTGATCTCGTCGGCCAGCACGACGTTCGCGAACAGCGGGCCGCGCACGAACTTGAAGACGCGCCGGCCGGTCGCGTGGTCCTCCTCCAGGATCTCCGTGCCGGTGATGTCGCTCGGCATGAGATCCGGCGTGAACTGGACGCGCGAGAACGAGAGGTCCAGCGCCTGGGCGACGGTCTGCACGAGCAGCGTCTTGGCGAGCCCCGGCACGCCGACGAGCAGCGCGTGCCCGCCGGCGAGGATCGCGGCGATCAGGTTGTCCACGATCTCGTGCTGGCCGACGACGCGGCGCCCGATCTGCTCGGTGAGCGCCCGGCGCGCCTCGGCGAGCTGGCCGAGCAGCTCGAGGTCCCGGTCGTCGCCCCCCCGGACGCCCACGGGCGCCGCGGCGGTCCCGCGAGAAGGTGCGTGCATGACCCTGCCATTCAGGTTGAGACAGGCGGGAAGTTAACCACGCGCACGCGGCCGGCTGAAGGGCGGGGCGGGGAAAGCGAGACGCGGCGGAGCGGACCCGAAGGTCGGCTCCGCCGCGTCTCGCGCCGCATCTCGCCAGCTCGTCAGGTCGTCGGCGGCTCGGCGAGGCCGGTGATCGTGATCAGCACGCCGCCGATCCGCGACGCGCCGAGCGAGAAGACCGCGCTCCCCTGGGCCGTGTTCCCGGTCGTCGCCGCCGGCGTCGAGGCGGCGACGTCCACGCCGGCGTCGAACAGGGCAAGTCTGCAGGTGCCGCGCAGCCCCGACGCGGCGAGTCGCTGGTCGATGTTCCGGCAGGCGTCACCGGTGGACGCGCGCTCGAGGCTCGTCGTGCCGGCCGTCGCCCGCCAGAGCGCGCTCGGCGCGGCGTGGATGAGGGCGAAGGCGCCCGGCGGCTCGTCGCCCACCGGAGCGAAGCTGGCCGACCCCGCGCCGCCAGCGAGCGTGACGACGAAATCAGTCGGCGTTCCGTCGCTCCCCTGTCGCCATGCCACGATGATGGACAGGACGTCCGGCGAGTCCCCCTCGGCGACCTGCGTCGCGACCGCGAAGTAGGCCGACGCCGACGCCGTCGTCGCCAGGCTCCCACGGGCGCCGGCCGGGACAACTGCGCGT
>Ga0307411_10001011_pt1 | contig 10860 bp, 5 predicted proteins | sample DK1Ometagenome_2_FD_203712 | JGI IMG/M metagenome (GOLD analysis project Ga0307411, IMG submission 203712) | Maize rhizosphere microbial communities from greenhouse at UC Davis, California, United States - DK15-O-1 | ecosystem: Host-associated > Plants > Roots > Rhizosphere > Soil | place: USA...
CAGTCGACGAGACTCGCAAGCGATCCATCGAGCATCAGCGCAATGCCTGGGACTTCGGAGAGCAGCTCGTACATGTCGGCATGAAACGCCGAGTCACCAATGGCATAGAGCACCGCGTCATACCGATCACGGTCACGTCGCAATTCTGCGACGTCGATCACCGGAAAGCGGCCATGGACCTCCTCGAGCCTGGGAGTCGATGCCGTTGCGACGAGCGCGAGATCGAAGTGCCGCGCCCAGTGGGGAAGCATCGAGGCAACATAGGCGGCGGCCGGCGTCGGCTGCGGCGGCAATGGCGCGAACAGGGCGACCTTTGGACGGCCTTGCATCGCCGTGCGGCGCAACATGGTCGCGCGGCGCGCATGGGCTTCCTCGAGTGCCCCGAGCATCGTCTGGGCGACCTTGTCCCAGGAGAAGTCCCGCGATCGCATAAGACCGTGCTCCGCAAGGTCGCGCCGGCGTTCGGGAGCGGCCAGCAGGCTTTGCATCAGTCGCGATAACTCCGGAAGATCCGTCGGATCGAACAATGCATCGGAGCGTCCGATGATCTCGGGCATGCTGGACGTGGCGGACGTGATGACGCATGCGCCGCAGCTCATCGCCTCGAGCACCGGAAGACCAAACCCTTCGTACAGTGACGGAAAGACGAAGAGGTCGCAGACGTTGTAGAGCAGATCGAGCTCGGTATCGGGAACGTAGCCGGTCAGGATCACCTGTCGCGCTACCCCGAGCTCGGCGATGCGGCGTTCCAGCACGAGCCGCTCATCCTGTTGCAGCGCGCACACAATGGCAAGCTGCACCTGGGCGCGGACTTCCGGCGGAAGCTCGGCGTAGGCGCGAAGCAGGAAATCCACGTTCTTCCGCGGATCGTTGCCGCCGCTATAGAGAATGAAGCGCTGCGCCAGCCCGCGCCGGGCGAGCAGTTCGGCGCGTTCACCCGGCGAAATGTATGCGCGCTTGCGGAAGTTCGACCCCGATGCGGCGCGGATGTTGACGATTCGCTCGGCCGGGATACCGAGGAGCCGCATCGCATCTGCGCGCGCGGATTCCGAGATCGCGAAGATCACGTCGCACTGATGAAAAAGCCCGACCCTCGCGAGGTAATCCGGGCGCGAAGCTCGGGGCAGATGGCGATCCGGGAACAGCAGCGGAATGAGGTCGTAGAGCGTCGCGGACTTGAGCGCCGCGGGGACGTCGGCGAGGCGTCCACTCACGTGCTCCTCCCCGTCGAACCAGCCTTCGAAGATGCTCGACACATGCAACGCGTCGGCATCCGCGCACGCATAGCGCCAGTTCAGGATTTCGTCGTTCACGCGTTGCAGCGCTCGCCGGCGCAGGCCCTGCGTTCCTTCGAGGTGAACGAGCTGGTACTGCTCGAACGTCGCCTCGGCATTGGGCGCAAGCGTTTCGCGCAGCGACGCGTCGAGGTCGTCGAAGGCGGCATTGAACAGGAAGTGCAGTCGGTGCTCGCCGCGATTTCGCACCAGCGCGCGGGCGAGCTCGAGCGAGTAGCGGCCGATGCCGCGCTGCCGCGAGCCCGGTGATTGGCAGGCCTGCAGATCGATCGCGATCTTCACACGGCACGCCGATAGGCGATGATCGCGTAGTCCATGTAGTACGCGCACGGATCGGGGCCGGCGTAGGGATCGCCCGGCGCACGAGCCTGAAAGAGCGTGCGCGTTCGCTCGAAACCCGCCGCCTCGATCGAGAAGCGCAACCGTTCCGGCGGCAGCGGCGCAACATGCGTCGGGTCGCTGTGAAAGCGCGCCAGCGCGAACGGCGACAGCGGGTTCGGCGTCTCGACGATCAGCGGAGCACCGGGTGCCAGACGCTGCGCAACCAGTGCCAGCATTTGTTCGATACGCTCAGGGGCGAGATGCTCCGCTACCTGCAGGGCCGACGCGCCGGCGTACATTCGATCGTCCGTCTCGAGGAACTCGACCAGGTCGCATTCGACCACGGCGAAACCGTCGGCACGGAGAGCGGCCAATCCAATCGGATTGCAGTCGACGCCGACACTCGTGATCCCCTCGTCGCGCAGGATGCGCAGGAATTCGCCTCGGCCACAGCCCAGGTCGAGAAACGGCAGACGCCGAGCCAGCTCACGCTCGAGGTACGGCACGTAAACTCTTTGCTTGGCCGCGACAATCGCCGAATCGTAGAACGCCGCCTCGAACAGCGCATAACGCTCGTGCCCGGCAAGCCGTGACGCCGGCGCGCTGACGAGAGCCGCGCACTTCCGCAGAGCCGGTTCCACGATCGGCGTCCCTGGTACATCCAGCGTGTCGCCAAGCGGTGGTGGTAACAACCGATCGAGTGCGGACTTCGCTTGATGCGCAACTTCGCCGACATAGGCCAAGTCCCGCTCGAGTCGTTCGATCGTTTTCAAAAGCTCCTCATGCTGCTCTCCGAGGCGCGCGTACTCGTCGAGCCGGTCACGGGAGGTTCCACGGAGCGCGTCGATGCTGCGCGCAATCTCGCGGCGAACCGACGCAACGTCGTCGCGGATCGTCGCTTCGCGGTTGCGGGCAGCGCGGTCGCTTCGCGCCCGCTCGAGCGTGATGAGGCGCTCGATCCCCCGCAGCCGTTGTTGCGATTCGGGAAGCCTCAAGAGCGCTGCGAGCCAGGTCCGCAGCGATCCGCGCACGGAGTCGGCCTCCCGCGCTTCGACAGTGTCGACCTCAACCGCTCGCGGCGTGTCTGCGCTTCGCATGGAGCGGCGCTCGCCCGCCTGCCGCGTTCTCGCACCGCGCGCGACTTCGGCTTCGATAAGTCGAGCGATGCGCGATCCGGTCCATCCGGACGCCGGGTCTGCGTGCTCGACCGCCGCAACCGTGATCCGAACGAGCCCGATGCCGATGCGGCGAGCATCCTGCGACAAGCCGAGTTCGCGCGGTGCCATCGGATGCGGAGGAAGGATGTCGATGGATCGCGGAGACTCGTGCACGGCGTAGCTGGCCATCGCCGTCGTATCCTTTGCGCCGAACTGGAAGGTCAGCGTCTGCTCGCCGATGCGCACCTCGACCGGCCGCCCGACGTTGGGACCGAACGCACGTCCGACGATCTCGAGCGTTCCGGTCGCAGGCAAAGGATGGCGAAAGCGGATCTCGATATACGGATGCATGCTTGCATCGGACCAGCGTCCCCACGGCTCACGTGCGGAGAGACCTTTGACCGAATTGACGAACGGAGGCAGCCACGCGTGCGCGAGATCGACCTGGCGCACGGTGACCTCGGAAGTCTCGGGCCGTACCGTCCTGCCGGGATCGCGCCGCTCGAAGCGGCCCTCGGTGACGATCGACAGCATCGAGTCGACGCATTCCGACCAGCCGTGCCGCTCGATCAATGACGAATCCGGCACCTTGCCAATATCGCGAGCCGCCTGCCAGTCGGTGATCGCGTGCGCGATATCGTCGCCGTCCGTGCCGCTGAAATACAGCGCATGCTCGCCCGCAACCTCGCGAAACACCGGCAGGTCGCGCACGATGAGAGGAACGCCATAGCGCGCGGCCTCCACGAGCGGCAAACCGTAGCCTTCGCCGAGTGACGCGGCAAGCAGCACGTCCGCTCTTCGATAGAGCGCGTCGAGCCATTCGTCGCTCACCCGCTCGAACCAGTACAGCCGATCATCGACTTCGGCGTGCCTGCGCAGTTTCGCGGCGAGATCGTCAACCATCCAGCCCTGCCTGCCGACAATGACCAGGTTGAGCTCGACCCCATCGCGCCACAGCGATTCAAAGGCCTGCAGCGCCTGTGCATGGCCTTTCCGCGGCTCGACCGTACCGACCATCAGCACGATGGGTCGCTCGCCAATCCGGTCCAGCAGGGTTTCGGCGTCGGGTGGCAGACCCGCGCTCGGCACGCTCGATTCGATATCCGCACCGAGCGGCATCACCGCAATGCCCGGCACCCGTGTTCCGGAACTGACGTGGTCAGTAAGCCAGGTCGAAAGCTCGTCCGCAACGGCATTTGAAATGCACAGCAGGCCATCGGCGACGCGGGCAAGCGAGTGAAGCCACGCGGCGTGCATCGTCGGGATCTCGGTGGGGTAGAACTCCGGACGCAACACCGGCAGGAGATCGTAGACAACGAACGTGACGTGTGCGCCGAGCGCGCGGTAGCGATGCAACGCGGCCTCGTGATCGGGGACGATATGCGCAGCCCAGTCCAGGCCAAGGAAAATATCGCCACTCGTCACGTCGATCGGCGCATCGACGGCCGCCGCATTCGCGACGCCGAGCCATTCGCACGTGAAGCGCCTCGCGTACCAGTAGCACCCACCACGCGCCATCACCGGCTCGACGCGCCATCCCGGGAATGCGCGCTTCAGCAGCTCCCGCAGCACGGCACGCACCACGCGCTCGATACCGCTTCGCAGATCCTGCTGCACGAGCACCGATACGTCGACCAGGATCTGGCGTGCCGCGGGCTGCAGCAGGCTAGTCGCAATGCACTGTGCGACGTCGCGCAAGTCGGCCGGACGCGCAGCGCCGGCCGTGGCGCTCTCCGCCATCGTCCGGACCAGTGCGCGATACCGCGCCTGCGGTCCCTCCAAGGCGAAATCCTCGATGGCATCGCGAAATTGACTTGCGATCACTTTGGGATCGTGTCGCTCGCCGACATGGCGCCGCGCGCGCGACCGGAGATCTTTTCGAAGATCCGGATCGGTGCCTACACGCACGAGCGCGGCCACGAGCTCGGCGTCGGTGAAGTCCTGGGAAAGCTGTAGCACGGCATCGCCCGTGAGCTCCCGGACCGAGGGTGCTGCGTTACAGATCAGTGGCAGTCCATACGCAAGAGCGTCCAGTATGGTCCGCGATGTCTCGCCGCGCGTAGCACCGCGAAGCTGGATCGCGACGTCGGCCGCCAGCAAGTAGTCGTCGAATGCCGCGGCATCGACGAAGCCGGTGATCCGAATGCGTGCGCCCGAGCGCTCCAGCCGGCGCGCAAGATTCCGGCCATATTCGCCGCCGTGGTTCTCCCCCACGAAGAACAGCGCGCTCCGTGGATCTGCGGCCAGTGGGGACGCGAGCCAGGCATCGACGATGCGATGGTCGAGCTTCGTGGCATCGATGAAGCCGAAGCAGCAGAACATCAGGTCGCCAGGCGCGATACCCAACGCGCGCCGCGCTTCCTCTCGCCGCCCCAGATCCGGAAGCCGTCGTAACTGCGGAATCTGGCGCCATGCGTCGGAACGCGTGCGATACCATGAAGCGGCAAGCTCGCGCGCATGCACCGAATGCACGATGACGCCGTTGGCGCGCTCGATGAGCGGGAAGCTCGCGGGATAGATGTCGATGGCAGCATCGCGGCCGCGATCGCGATCGGCCAGCAGCGCGGGGTAGCCATGCGATGCAAACACCCATCGTGAAAAAATGCCCGGCTCGATGCCGTTCTGTTCCATCCAGTCGAGCACGTTGGCCAGATGGATGTCGTGCAGCACAACGGTGCCCGGATGCCGATCGAGCAAGTCGAACATCCGGTGATGAAACGGCGAATTGCCGATCTGGTAGAGCGTACGGTCGTAACGTGAGGCGTTGGCATCGAACCATGCGAGCGTTCGCACCGGAAGCGGTGCCAGCTCGGGCGCGAGGTCGACGGTCTTCTGATCCGTGATGAGCTCGATCTCGAAATGCTCGCGCAACGGGACCAAGAGATCGGCGCTGTACGACGCGATTCCCGTGCGTTCCGGCGGCAGCGGCGAAACGTACGCGAGCATGGGCCTTGCGCGCGGCAGGATGGCTGCCTGCGGCGCGGGGCGAGATCCCCTTTTGCGTGACCACCCTTCTTCGAGCGCGTCGAGTGCGCGTCGCGAAACCGCCAACCAGGAAAACGCCTTGGCCCGCTCGAGCCCGTAGCGGCGGAGCTCCGTCCGGAAGGCTTCGTTGCCCAGCACGTCGGCAAGCTTGCGTGCGACCGCGGCCACGTCCGTCGGATCGAACATCGCATCCGGGCGGGCAAGCACTTCCGGGATGCTCGTGGTATTCGAGCCGATGACCGCAGCGCCGCAGGCCATCGCCTCCAGCACAGGGAGCCCGAATCCTTCGTGCAACGACGGAAACGCGAAAACCTGGCATTGCGCGTAAAGCGCGGCGAGCTCTCGATCAGTCACTCGGCCCGGAAAGCGCAGGCGCTCCCGCGGCAGGCGGTGTGCTTCGGCAAATTGTCGCAGCGCGCGCTGCTCGCGCTCGTCGACGCGCCCGGCGAGAACGATGTCGTGCGCATCGCGCACTTCCGTCGGGAGGCTTGCGAACGCTGCGATGAGCTTGGACACGTTCTTGCGCTCGTCGAAGCCACCGGCGTAGAGCACGTACGGGCGGGCGATATCCCACCGCGCGCGAAGATCCGGCACGTCGACATCGCCAAGCCCCAGTGGGCGAAATGCCGGGTCTGCCGCCGTTCCGATGACGACGATCTGCTCGTGCGGAATGCCAAGGCCTTCGATCGCCTCGCGTCGCGCATGCTCGGAGATCGCCAGCAGGAGGTCCGCGTTGCGCAACGAGGTTATCTTGCGCGTGTACCACGCGCGAGCTTGCGGCGTCGTCAGCGTGTCCGGGCGCAGCAGCGGAATCAGATCGTAGAGGGTGACCGCAGTCAGCCGGTCAGGCCGCGCAACGATGGAGGTCGTCGCATCGTCGACGAACCCCTCGAAAAGACTCGACAGCAGCAGTACCTCTGGTCGCAACGCTGAAATAAACGCTTCCCGAATCGCTTCCGCCGCACGCGCGCGCCATTCGTTGTCCCCGTCGATCTCGGCGACCGGAATCGGCGTCGCAAAGCTATGAACGCGCTCGCGTGGGATGGCGCCCGCGAACCGGTCGCGTATCGGATCGACGCCATGCGCGAAAGCCGCATTGACGAGCAGCGACAGCTCGTGCGTGCCGCTCGCGTGAGTCATTCCTTCGGCAAGCGCAAGCGCGTAGCGGCCGATGCCGCGATGACGGCTCTCCGACTGGCACGCCTGCAGGTCGATGAGAACGCGCATTGCGGTCTACGGCGTGTCCGGCGGGACGCCAGGTGATTCGAGTCGCGCTCGCTCCACGCGCAGGTCGCGCATCACGCGCTTGCCATACGGGGACAAAAACGCGTCTTCGAGCGGTTCATTCGACGGCGGCGCCGGATGCTGCATCGCGAGCGCACGGGCAGCCGCCTGCTTCACCCGGCGTCGCAGGCGCGGCGCGCGATTGAGCGCCATCACCGTCAGACGACGAATCCGCGGCATCGCGGCCGCCAGTCGCGCGATCCTGACGATCACCTTAGCCTTGAGGGTCATCGCGTCAGAGCCGACGAAGCCCGCTGCTCGTGACCGGCAGATCGACGATGCCGATCCGATGGGGACCGCCGGCAGGCAGCACTTCGAACGCCAGCGCCTGATCCCACCAGTCGTGATTGCGGACGAGGTGCTGATCCGATTCGTGGAGCGCCACGGCGATGCTGTAATGGCCCTGACCGAGTGCGATCGCGCCCACCGCGAATTCGCAGGAATAGCGCGCGCCGACATCAAGCGGCTCGGCAGGCGCGCCGAGGTGATACGTGTTCGTTCCGAACGCATCGTTGCCGACGCGATCGCGGATCAGGAACCCGACCGTCAGCGCCTCGAGCGCTGCATGCACGGCAACGGTCACGCGGATGCGTATGGGCGCATTGGACAGCACGGCTCGCGTGGACACACCGGCCGCATCGACGATGTCGACGCTTTCGATTGTCGCCTTGCGATCCCCTGAGCGCATCGCCGGGCGGCGGTCCACCGCTCCCTCGACGGTGCGGATCTGATACTCGGCCTCGCGCCTCGCGATGGTTGCGTTGTAATGCTCGAGCACGAAATCGGGCGGGCCCTCCTGCACGATCGCACCGCGCTCGATCAGCACGGCGCGGTCGCACAGCGAGCGAACCGCCGTCGGATCATGGGACACGAACAGCAGCGTCGTGCCTTCGCGCCGGAACGCGCGGATGCGCGCCGCGCACTTGTGCTGGAAGTAGGCGTCACCGATCGCCAGCGCCTCGTCGAGAATCAGGATGTCGGGCCGGATCGCCGTCGCGACGCTGAAAGCGAGGCGAAGCTGCATGCCGCTGGAATACGTGCGCAGCGGTTGATCGAAATAGCTGCCGATTTCCGCGAACTCCGCGATGGCGGGCATCGCGCGCGCAATCTCGTTCACCTCCAGGCCCATGAGCTGACCGGCAATCAGGATGTTCTGACGTCCGCTGAATTCCGGATGGAATCCGATGCCGAGCTCGAGAATGGCGCCGATACGCCCGTTTCGTCGTATGGCGCCCTCGGTGGGCCGGGTAACGCCGGTAATGAGCTTCAACAGCGTGCTCTTGCCCGCCCCGTTCTGACCGATGATGGCCAGCGATTCCCCGCTTCGTACGGTGATGTCGACATTGCGCAACACCCAGATACGCTCGTGGCGCGGCCGCCGCGGCGCCAAAGCCTCGAGCAGCCGGTCCCGCGGATGCGCATAGCGCCGATAGGCCTTGCCGACATTGGAGAGAACGAGCGCCGCCATGGGAGCTACAGCTCGTCGACGATGTTGTCACCCTGCGAGCGGAAGGCCGCCAGCCCGGCGACACATGCAACAACGGCGACGGAAGCAAGCGTGATAAGCGTCTGCCACGTCGGCGCCTGCCCGCCGGTGAAAATGTCCTGTAGCGCGCCCACGGCCGAGGCCAGCGGATTTATCGCAAACCATGGCCTGATGAAGTCGGGTACAACCGCCACCGGGTACACGATGGGCGTGAGCCAGAACCAGAACTGCAGCACGATGGGAACCGCCGGGCCGAGGTCACGGAAGAAGACGTTTGCCGTCCCGAGCAGGATCCCCAGCCCGACCGCGAGCAGCGCAATGACGAGGACCAGCGGCAGTGTCCAAAGCACAACCCAGCCCGGAAAGCGGTCGATCGCAAGCAGGAACACGAAGTAGACCGCGAACGCCAGTCCGAAATTAACCACTGCGGTTATCGCAACGATCAGCGGCAGACTCGAGCGCGGGAAGCTCGATTTCTTCAGATAATTGCCATTCTCGATGAAGACATTGAGTTCACGCTGGACGATCTCCGCGAACAGCCCCCACGCGAATACGCCGGCGCAAAGGTAGATGCTGTACGTGAACGCATCACCGCCCGGCAGCCGTGGCTGCATGACCCGCGTGAAGACGATCGTAAGCACAACCACAGTTCCGATCGGCTGCAGCAGCGTCCATACGATGCCGAGCGCCGATCCGCGATAGCGCAATTGAAAATCGCGCGCGACACTCGTGCGGATGAAGCCCCGGTAGTGCCACAGCGAGGCGACCATGCCGCGCAAGGAGCTCAATGCGTTCCCGCGCACGCTAGCTTCGAACTAACCCAGTCGCTGCAGGTCAGCGTCCACCATCATGCCCATCAGCTTCGGCAGATCGGTCGACGGACGCCAACCGAGGCGTTCCTGCGCCTTTGCGGCATCGCCACGCAGCATGTCCACCTCGGCGGGCCGATACAGACTGCTGTCGACCGTGACATGACGCTCCCAATCGAGGCCGGCATGGCTGAAAGCGAGGCGGCACATGTCCCGAATCGCCGTGCTGACGCCGGTTGCGATGACGTAGTCGTCCGGCACAGGCTGCTGCAGCATGCGCCACATCGCATCGACGTAGTCGGCGGCATAGCCCCAGTCGCGTCGCGCATCGAGGTTGCCGAGTGCGATCGTTTTCGCCAGACCTCGCGTGATGCGCGCGACGCCGTCACTAACCTTCCGCGTCACGAACTCGATTCCGCGCAGCGGCGACTCGTGGTTGAACAGAATGCCCGACGATGCGTGCATGCCAAAGCTTTCGCGATAGTTGATCGTGATCCAGTGCGCGTAGAGCTTGGCCACGCCATAGGGACTGCGCGGATAGAAGGGGGTCGCCTCGTTCTGGGTCGGCGTCTGCACCTTTCCGAACATTTCGCTCGTCGACGCCTGGTAGAAACGCGCCGCCGGATGACCTTGGCGGATCGATTCCAGCAGATTCACCGTACCTATCGCGTTCACGTCTGCCGTGTGGATCGGCTGGTCCCATGAGGCGCCGACGAAGCTCTGGGCAGCCAGGTTATAGATCTCGTCCGGCTGCAGGCGCGTCACGATCCCGAGTACCGACCCCATGTCGGTGACATCGCCATAGGCGATTTCGAGACGATCGAGCACGCCGAGATCGCGCAGGCGCCACATCGTGTCGCTGCCGCGCCGCGGTGTCAGTCCGACGACGCGATAGCCCTTTGCCAAGAGGAATTGCGCCAGATATGCACCGTCCTGGCCCGTGATGCCCGTGATGAGTGCCGTCTTAGCCACGCGAGATCCTGTCGTTCCAGTCGTTCAGCATGTCCGCGAGCGTCCGGGAAAGTGAAATGGACGCGCGCCACCCCGTGTCCTGCGCGATCTTGCGGACGTCGGCAGCGGCACGGCGCTGCTCGCCTGCGCGCACGCGTGCGGGATCGATGATGAGCTCGGCCGAGATCCCGGTAATGGCCAGCATTTCGCTCAGTAAATCACCGACACGCATTTCTCGTCCCGACCCGACGTTGTAAGCCTCTCCTGGTTGCCCTCCTTCGAGGAGCGCGAGGTACGCCATGACGACATCGCGAACGTCGGTAAAATCACGGGTGACGTCGAGATCTCCGGTGATGATGCGCGGCGGCTGCGCCCCCCTGGCAATCAGCGCAAGCTGCCGGGCGAAACCTGCAATGGCGAATTTGGCATCCTGTCCGGGCCCAAGGTGATTGAAGGACCGCGTCATCACCACGTCGAGCCCTTCCGTCTGCGACCACTGATGACAAAGCGCCTCGGCCGCGACCTTGCTGACCGCGTACGGGCTGCGGGGTCGCAGCGGTTGTTTCTCAGCC
>Ga0307411_10001013_pt1 | contig 10853 bp, 12 predicted proteins | sample DK1Ometagenome_2_FD_203712 | JGI IMG/M metagenome (GOLD analysis project Ga0307411, IMG submission 203712) | Maize rhizosphere microbial communities from greenhouse at UC Davis, California, United States - DK15-O-1 | ecosystem: Host-associated > Plants > Roots > Rhizosphere > Soil | place: USA...
AAACCACCGCCAATCCGCGTGCGGCGCCTTGCGGCGCGTCGATCGCACACTCGATCGTGCCGGCCGGGCCGGCGATCCGCTGCACGACGGTGCGGGGCGACATCGGGTCGAGACTTCCGCGCTGTACGAAATCAACGTCCGACGTCGGGCGGCAACAGCAGCCGTTCGACGACGCGCCCGTTCTTCAAGTGCGAATCGACGATCTCGTCGATGTCGCTGTTGTCGACGTAGGTGTACCAGACCGCATCCGGATACACCACCGCGACCGGCCCGCCGGCACAGCGATCGAGGCAACCCGACTTGTTGACGCGCACCTTGCCCGGCCCGTTCAGGTTCTCCGCCTTGACGCGCGACTTGCAGTGGGCGAACGCCGCATCGGCATCATGATCGGCGCAGCAGGCCTCGCCGTTGTCGCGGCGGTTCAGGCAGAAGAAGATGTGCCGCTCGAAATAGCTCATGCGCGAATTCTAGAAGCCGAGCGGTCGACCTCCGGCCTCATCCCTCGTCGCGTGCAGAGATCCGCGCGAGCAGATAGGCCAGCGCCGCATACGGCCAGGCCCAGCCGACCCACTGAACGGCTCCGTGGAAGCGGATGAAGCGTCCCTGCTCCCAGGCCTGCAGACTCCAGACCTGGTATGGATCGGACGGCGCGCGCGCGACCAGCATCAGCATCGCCGTCAGCACCATCAAGCCGAAGCCGGCGGCGACGCGTCGGGGCAAGAGGCTGAGCAAGGTCGCGGCGATCGTGCCGATCGCGATCGCCTGCATGCCGAGCGGCGTGACCCAGGCCAACGCGTGGTCCGGGCCGAAGCTCAGCGCAATCGACAGCGTCGTCGCGGCGCAGCCCAACGCCACCGCGCCGAGCACCAGCACGACCCGGCGCCAGCCGGGCTGGGCGACCGTGAAGGCGACGAGGCACGGCGCGAGCAGGCCGAGGATGGTCAGCGACAGCTCGCCGGCCGGGCCGATCGGCGCGGCCGGGCCGGCCGTGCGCAACCCTTCGGTCCACGCTTGCGCGGCGGTGCCTTCGAGCAGCCCGATCAGCTGGTCGCGCAGACGCGCGAGCACCTGCCCGAGCCCGAACGGCACCGCGGTCGGCAGCAGCAGGCCGAGCGGCCAGAGCAGGAGCAGCGCGAGCCCGCCGGCACTGTGCTGGATGAACCAGTGGTCGCGTGCGGCCTGCCAGCGCTCGATCGCGCCGAGCCGGTGAACCAGCGCGCCGAGCGCGGCACCGAGCGCGGAGCCGGCGATGTTGAGACCGAGATCGACGTTCGAGGCGACCCGGTTCGGCAGGAAGTTCTGCGTCGTCTCCATCGCCAGCGAGAGCAGCGCGCCGGCCAGTACGCCGAGCAAGGCGCTGCGCGGCACCGACGCACCGCCTCGCACCTGCGCGCCGAACACGAGGGCGCCGAGCGGCAGGTAGCCGAGCAGGTTCGAGACGACGTCGAAGCCGGTCCACCAGTGCCACCAAGGTGCGGTCAGGAAGGCGAGCGGTGGATGCCCGGGAACGCGCCAGCCGGTGAACGGATAGAGACTCGCGTAGACGATCAGCCCGACGTACAGCCACGACAGCGGGACGGCGGAGCTGCGGTGGCGCGCCATCGTCGTGAGCGCCCCGGTATCAGAAGGGCTTCACGACGACCAGCACCACGATCGCGGCGAACAGCAGCACCGCCGATTCGTTGAAGACCCGGAACCAGCGCTCGCTGCGCACGTTGGCGAACTGCTCGAACTTGCGCAGCAGCGAGCGGCACGCATGGTGGTAGCCGACCGCACCGACGACGAGCAGGACCTTCGCATGCAGCCAATAGGCGCCCGGTTCCCTGCCGACGCCGTAGACCCACCAGAGGACGATGCCCAGCGCGATCGCCGGGATCATCAGCAGGCTCGAGAAGCGATACAGCTTGCGCGCCATCAGCAGCAGCCGCTCGCGTTCGGCATGGCTGTCGGCCGGCACGCTCGACAGGTTCACGAACAAGCGCGGCAGATAGAAAAGACCGGCGAACCAACTGGCGATGAAGACGATGTGGAGGGCCTTGACCCACAGGAAGGATTGGCTCATGCGGGCGATTATCGGGGGACGTTCCCGCTATCATGCGAGCGCTCGCCGAGGCGACAAGCCGCCGGTCGCGCGGCCCCTTCCACCGCATTTCCGTGTACACGCCCCCGCCTTTTCCTGCGAGCCGGCCACGCCGGCTGCGCCGCGACGAATCGACGCGGGCCCTGGTCGCCGAAAGCCGCCTCGATGTCAGCGACCTGATCCTGCCGGTCTTCGTGCTCGAAGGCCGCAACGTCTCCCAGGACGTCGCATCGATGCCCGGCGTGCAGCGCCTGACGATCGATCGCCTGCTGCCCGTCGCCGAGGAATGCGTGCGCCACGGCATTCCGGTGATGGCGCTGTTCCCGGTTCTCGAACCGTCGCTGAAGAGCGTCGACGGCCGCGAGGCGCTGAACCCCGATGGCCTGATCCCGCGCGTGGTCGGCGAACTGAAGCGGCACTTCCCCGGCCTCGCGCTGATGACCGACGTCGCGCTCGATCCGTACACGACCCACGGCCAGGACGGGCTGATCGACGACACCGGCTACATCCTGAACGATGAGACGGTCGCGGTGCTGACGCGTCAGGCACTGGTCCAGGCCGGAGCCGGCGTCGACATCGTCGCCCCGAGCGACATGATGGACGGCCGCATCGGGGCGATCCGCGCCGCGCTCGAAGGCGATGGCCGCGTCCACACGAAGATCATGGCCTACAGCGCGAAGTACGCGAGCGCGTTCTACGGCCCGTTCCGCGACGCCGTCGGCTCGGCCGCCAACCTCGGCAAGAGCAACAAGAAGGTCTACCAGATGGACCCGGCGAACACCGACGAGGCGCTGCGCGAGGTCGCCCTCGACCTCGCCGAAGGCGCCGACATGGTGATGGTGAAACCCGGAATGCCGTACCTCGACATCGTCCGGCGCGTCAAGGAGCAGTTCCGCGTGCCGACCTTCGCCTACCAGGTCAGCGGCGAATACGCGATGCTGAAGGCGGCCGCCGAGCGCGGGTGGCTGGCCCATGACGCGGTGATGATGGAAAGCCTGCTCGCCTTCAAGCGGGCCGGCGCGGACGGCGTGCTGACGTACTTCGCGCTCGAGGCCGCGCGCCTGCTTCGAACGCGCTGACGCAAGCCCGGGTCGCATGCGCGTCTTCCACATCACCGGCGACCAGTACAGCGAGCTCGAGACCTTTCCCGCGGCGCTGCCGCCGACCGGCTACGTGTGGGTCGCCAGCGCACGCCGCGAGTTCGAGGTGCAGGTCGCCGAGGTGCAGAGCGCCTTGCAGCGCTGGACCGGCGGCCAGCTGTTCGACCTTCATGTTTCCGACCTGCTGAACAACCAGCTGCCGTCGAACTTCGACTACACGTCGCTGTATGACCTGCTGGTATTCCGGCGCCTCGCTGCCGGCGCGGGCACCGAACGGCTCTTCATCGACGAGAACCGGGGCACGCTGGCCTCGGCGCGCGCGGCACTGGCGGCGATCGACACCAGCCCGGTCGGCTTTGCCGTTTTCGACCGGGTGCTGGTGACGGTCCACCCGACCGACTGCCAGGTGCGCGACTTCTTCGTGCAGCGCCTGCAGATCCAGGCCGGCAGCGACAGTCGCGGCGGCGGGCGCACGCCGAACGGCCTGCCGCTGATCCACAGCCGGGTCGGCTTCTGGGTCATCTTCATCCTGATGTTCGCACTCGGCATCGGCATGAGCGTGATCTTCCTGCGCAAGCGATACCTGTGGCGCCGCTGAACACACCCGCTTCCCCTTTCGCGCTGACCTCGCGCCAGTTCGTGCTGCTGACGGCGCTGACCTTGACCTGGGGCCTCAACTGGCCGGTCATGAAGGTCGGCGTGACCGGCTTTCCGCCGCTGACGTTCCGCTCGATCTCGATGTGGCTCGGCCTGCCGGTGCTGTTCGCCGTCACCGCGCTGCTGAAGGTCCCGCTGCGGATCGAACGCAAGGACTGGCGTGAGCTCGTCCTGCTGACGGTCACGAACATGCTGGTCTGGCACGTCTTCGCGATTCTCGCGGTGCAGGCGCTGTCGTCGGGCCGCGCGGCGATCCTCGGCTACACGATGCCGATCTGGTCGGCGCTCTGGGGCCTGCAGCTCTACGGCCAGCGCCTGCGGCCGCGCCAGATCGCCGGCATCGCGGCCGCCGGCATCGGCGTGCTGCTGCTGCTCTGGCACGAGCTGGCGCACTTCGCCGGTCGGCCGGTGGCCGCCCTCGGCATGCTGTTCGCCGCCGCGATCTGGGCGCTCGGCACGCAGCAGCTGCGCCACACGCGCATCGTCGCGCCGACCCTGGCCATCGTGTTCTGGATGACGCTGATCACAACCCTCGCGATGACGCTGCTCGCGATCGTCCTCGAGCACTCCATCTGGATCGCGCCGCCGCCGAAGACCTGGGCCGCGATCGCCTTCAACGCCGTGCTGATCTTCGGGTTCGCGCAAGCAGTCTGGCTGGTCCTCGCCCGCGGCCTGCCGCCGGTCGCTTCGACGATGTCGGTGATGCTGATCCCGGTGCTCGGCACGCTGTCCGGCGCCTGGTGGCTCGGCGAACAGCTGCACTGGCAGGACGGCGCCGCGATCGTGCTGATGCTGGTCGCGATCGCCGCGGTGATGTGGCCGGCGCGCGCCGCCGTTCAGCGAGCGTAGGGGTCGTCGAAGCCGAGCCGGCGCAGCAGGTCGCTCTCGCGCCGCTCCATCACCGTCGCTTCGGCGTCGGATTCGTGGTCGTAGCCCTGCGCATGCAGCGCGCCGTGCACGATCAGGTGCGCATAGTGGGCGAGCAGCGCGATGCCCTGGTCGTCCGCCTCGCGCCGCACGACCGGCCCGCACAGCACCAGGTCGGCGACGACCACCGGCTCGCGCGCGTAGTCGAACGTCAGGACGTTGGTGGCGTAGTCCTTGCCCCGGAACTCGCGGTTGAGCGCCTGGCCTTCCGCCGCATCGACGACGCGGACCGTGATCTCGGCCGGCCGCTCGAGCGCCGCGCGCAGCCAGCGCTGCACGCTCGGCCGCGTCACGAGGGCACGGTCGGTGGTGTCGGCGAACTGCAGCGAGAGTTGGAGCGCCACGGCCGGCCCAGCGCGGCGCGCCGCGGTCGCTTCACTCGGCCTCGCGCCGGGCCGCGTCATACGCCTCCACGATGTGCGCGACGAGCGGATGGCGCACGACGTCGGCCGAGGTGAAGTGGGTCGTCGCGATGCCGCGGACGCGACGCAGCACGCGCTCTGCATCGATCAGCCCGGAGGTGCTGCCGCGCGGCAGGTCGATTTGGCTGACGTCGCCGGTGACGACGGCCTTGCTGCCGAAGCCGATCCGGGTCAGGAACATCTTCATCTGCTCCGGCGTCGTGTTCTGCGCCTCGTCGAGGATCACGAACGCGTGGTTCAGCGTGCGCCCGCGCATGAACGCGAGCGGCGCGATTTCGAGCGTGCCCTTCTCGAACGCCTTGCCGACCCGCTCGAGCCCCATCAGGTCGTAGAGCGCGTCGTAGAGCGGCCGCAGGTACGGGTCGACCTTCTGCGCCAGATCGCCGGGCAGGAAGCCGAGACGCTCGCCGGCTTCGACCGCGGGGCGCGTCAGAATGACCCGCTGGACCGTGCTGCGCTCGAGCGCATCGACCGCGCAGGCGACCGCGAGATAGGTCTTGCCGGTCCCGGCCGGTCCGATGCCGAACGTGATGTCGTGGCCGAGGATGTTGCGCAGGTAGGCGAGCTGGTTCGGCGTCCGCCCGGTCAGGTCGGCGCGCCGCGTACGCAGCGAGATCTCGGCCGGTTCGCTGCGCGCCGCGTCGTCATCGGCACCTGCCTCGCCGTTCGCGGGCGGCCGCGCCGCCGCCTCGACCAGCGCGAGCTGCAGCTTCTCCGCTGAAATCGGCCGGCGCGCCTTCCCGTACAACGACTGCAGCAGCGCGACCGCCTGCTGCGCGCGCTGCTTCGGACCCTCGATGCGGAACGACTCGTTGCGGCGCGAGATCTTGACGTCGAGCCCGGCTTCGATCGCGCGCAGGTGCTCGTCGAAGCTGCCGCAGAGATGCGCGAGGCGCGCGTTGTCGGGCGGAATGAAGGCGTGGCGCAGGATCACGGCGGAGGGTGCAGGGCGGCGCGGCATTGTCGCCTGAAGGCGTGCAATATGGCCGGCCACACCCGCCGCATCGGCCCGGGGCGAACGCCCCGCTCCGTCACAATCGCCCGCGATGCGCGCACGTCGTCTCACCCCCGCCCTGACGCACGGCGTGCGGGCGCTCGGCCTGCTGTTGCTGGGGGCGATCCTGGTCGCGTTGGCGCTCGCCGACGAGGCCCCGGTGGTGGATGAATCGATCCTGCGGATCGACACCGCGGAGGCCACCGCAGCCGGCGACGCAAGGTCGCAGACCATCACGCTGCCCGACGATTGGGCGGTCAGCCGGCCGCGCTTCGACGGCGACGTGCGCTACCGGATGCGCTTCGACCGCCCGGCCGTCACGCCGACCGACGGGCTGCTCGCGCTCTACATCGAACGTGTCTGCAGCAATCTCGAGATCGACCTGAACCAGCGTCGCATCTTCAGCGGCGGGCGGATGACCGAGCCGGTCGCGATGAACTGCCGCCATCCGCAGCTGATCACCTTGCCGGCCGCGCTGCTGGAGGCGCAAGGCAATGTGCTCGATATCCGGGTCACCGGGAACGCACTCCAGCACGTCGCCTCGCGCGAGTTCGCCGGCGGCTTGTCGGCACTGCAGATCGGGCCGCGCGAAACGCTGGCCGTCGACCATGCACGGCGCACGTTCTGGAACGTCACGTGGCTGCAACTCACCGCGATGATGCTCGCGGTCGGCGGCGTGCTGATGCTGGTGCTGACCGCCTACAACCCGCGCGAGGTCTACTTTGGCTACTTCGGCGGGCTCTGCCTGGCCTGGGCCTTCCTGTCGCTTCGCCTCTGGGTGCCGTACCTGCCCTGGGGCCACGTCGTCACCGAGTACCTGTTCTGCATCGGGCTCGCCAGCCTCGTCATGATGTCGGTGCAGTTCCTGCTCAGCTACGCCGGGCTGCGTTCGCGCGCGATCGAGACGGTGCTGGTGGTCCAGTGGTTCCTCGTGCCGCTGACCCTGATCGTCGGCGGCGAGACCCGCCTCTTCGCGGTCGCGACGATCTGGTACGTGCTGTTCTGCGCCGAGCTGCTGGTGGCCGCCGGCCTCTACCTCGGCTTCACGCGGCGGGAGCGCAACCACGACTACTGGCCGATGGCCGGGGTGCTCGGCGCATCGAGCCTGCTCGTGCTGATCGAGCTCGGCGCGCAGCACGACCTCTATCCGTGGCTGCAGCAGGTCCTGCCTTGGCCGACCTTGTCGTTCCTGCTGCCGCTGCCGTTCCTGATCGTCGGCGTCCGCCTGTTCCTGCTGTTCGCGCGCGCGCTGCGCACCGCCGAGCACGGCCGTGCCGCGCTGGCGCGCCGGGTGCGTGAGCTGACCACCGAGTTCGAGGGCAATTTCTCGCAGCTCGCCGAGCTGCGCGTCGAACAGGTCACCGAGAAGGAGCGCAAGCGGATCGCCGCCGACCTGCACGACGACCTCGGCGCGAAGCTGCTGACGATCGTCCACACCAGCGAGAGCCAGCGCATCTCGGCGCTCGCCCGCGAAGCGCTCGAGGACATGCGACTCTCGGTCAAGGGGCTGATCGGCAAGCCGATGCGGCTGGCCGACGCGCTCGCCGACTGGCGTGCCGAGACGGTGGCGCGCCTCAGCCAGTCGAAGGTCGAGGTGGACTGGCTCAGCCCGATCGAGGAAACCGAGCACCTGCTGCCGTCGCGCGGCTTCGTGCAGACCACGCGGATCGTGCGCGAGTCGGTCAGCAACATCATCAAGCACAGCGGTGCGACCCGCTGCAGCGTGCGCTGCCGCATCGCCGACGGCTATTTCGCGATGACCATCCAGGACAACGGACGCGGCATTCCGATGGAGCTCGACGGTAAGCTCGACGGCGGTCTCGGGATGTCGAACATGAAGCGCCGTGCCAAGCAGATGCGTGGGCAGTGCCTGGTTCAGTCCGGTCCAGGCTACGGGACCGTGATCGCGTTGACAGTTCCGCTCTGAATCGACGCGTGCCGACGCTCAGGACGCCGGCCCCGCTGTTACGATATTTTTCCAAGGCGCATGGTGCGCCATCCCGGGGGCCCCGGCGTGAAAAACGTCCTGTTGCTGGAAGATCTGCCCGAAACCCGCGCCTGGCTGAAAGCGCTGGTGCTGCAGGTCTTTCCGGATTCGCACATCTTCGAGGCCGCGCGCGTGCACGGCGCGCTCGAGCTGGTCGCATCGATGAAGGTCGACCTCGCGCTGATCGACCTCGGCCTCCCCGACGGGTCGGGCGTCGACGTCGTCGCGGCGATCCGCGAGGCGCATCCGCAGGCCCAGTCGGTCGTCGTGACGATCCACGACGACGACGACCACCTGTTCCCGGCGCTGCAGGCCGGCGCGTTCGGCTACCTGCTGAAGGAACAGGCGAGCGAGCTGATCGCCGAGCAGCTGAAGCGCATGAGCCAGGGCGAGCCGCCGCTGTCGCCGTCGATCGCACGCCGCGTGATCTCGCACTTCGCGTCGCAGACGCAGCCGCAGGAACGCCCGCAGAACATGCCGCACGTCGCGCTGACCGATCGCGAGAACGAGGTACTGCTGCGCGTCGCGAAAGGTTTCACGCTGCCGGAGATCGGCGTCCAGCTCTGCCTGTCGCGCCACACGATCGCCGATTACGTGAAGCAGATCTACCGCAAGCTCAATGTCAGCTCGCGCGCCGAAGCGGCGCTCGAAGCCCAGCGGCTCGGCCTGTTCCGACGCTGAGCGCCGTCGCCGCGCTGCGCGGCGACAATCCGGCGATGATCGGACGGCTGACCGGCACCCTCGCCGAAAAGACACCCCCGCATTTGCTCGTCGATGTCGACGGCGTCGGCTATGAAGTCGACGTGCCGATGAGCAGCTTCTACAACCTGCCGGCGGTCGGCGAGCGGGTCACCTTGCTGACCCACTTCGTGGTCCGCGAGGACGCGCAGGTGCTGTTCGGCTTCCTGACACACGACGAGCGCGCGACGTTCCGGCTGCTCGTGAAGATCTCGGGCGTCGGCCCGCGCACCGCGCTGGCGATCCTGTCGGGACTGAGCGTCACCGAGCTGGCGCAGGCGGTGACGCTCCAGGAGAGCGCGCGCCTCGTCAAGGTACCGGGCATCGGCAAGAAGACCGCCGAGCGCCTGCTGCTCGAGCTGAAGGGCAAGCTCGGCGATGCGATCGCCGCCCCGACCAGCGTGGCCGGCGGCGCGCAGGCCGACATCCTGCAGGCGTTGCTCGCGCTCGGTTACAACGACCGCGAAGCCGCTGCCGCGCTGAAGGCGCTGCCGCCCGACGTGGCGGTCAGCGACGGCATCAAGCTCGCGCTGCGGGCGCTCGCCAAGTAGTCGCGACCGGGCTCAGTGCTTCTTGTGCTGCGCCTCCGGCGCGCCCGGCGCATCGACGCTGACCTCGACGGCGACCTCGCCGGCCTTCTCGAAGCGCAGCTTGAGCGGAAAGACCTGGCCGGCCTTCAACGGCTCCTTCAGGCCCATCAGCATCAGGTGGAATCCGCCCGGCTTCAGCTCGACCAGCTTGTCGGCCGGCATGTCGATCGCATCCACCTCGCGCATGCGCATCACGTCGCCTTCCATCTTCATGCTGTGGATCTGCACCTCGCGCGCGATCGGCGAGCTGGCCGAGAGCAGACGATCGGCCCGACCCTTGCTCGTCAGCGTCAGGTACCCGCCACCGGTCGGCTGCGCGGGTGCGGTCGGCCGCGCGTACGGGTGGCCGATCGACAGGTTGCCGGCCGTGAAGTCGCGGGCCGAGACGAAAGAAGTCGCGGCGGCGAACGCCAGAAGACCGACGACCAGGGTGCGCATGCTCATCGATCGATTGTGCCAAGCACGCGAGCCGTCGGGACCGCGTGCCCATAATCCCGCCATGAGCATCCAGACCGATGATTTCGAGCCGGCCCGGCGCGTGATCAGCGCGGCGCCGACGTCGCCGGCCGAGGAGGCGATGGAGCGCGCGCTGCGGCCGAAAGGCCTGGCCGAATACGTCGGTCAGGCGAAGGCGCGCGAACAGCTCGAGATCTTCATCGGCGCGGCCCGGAAGCGCGGCGAGGCGATGGACCACGTGCTGCTGTTCGGGCCGCCCGGGCTCGGCAAGACCACGCTCAGCCACATCATCGCCAACGAGCTCGGCGTGAAACTGCGCCAGACCTCAGGCCCGGTGCTCGAGAAGCCGAAGGACCTGGCGGCGCTGCTGACCAATCTCGAACGCAACGACGTGCTTTTCATCGACGAGATCCACCGCCTCAGCCCGGTCGTCGAGGAGATCCTCTATCCGGCGCTCGAGGACTACCAGATCGACATCATGATCGGCGAGGGTCCGGCAGCACGCTCGATCAAGCTCGAGCTGCAGCCGTTCACCCTGATCGGCGCGACGACGCGGGCCGGCATGCTGACGAATCCGCTGCGCGACCGCTTCGGCATCGTCGCCCGCCTCGAGTTCTACTCGCCGGAGGAGCTGGCGCGCATCGTGCACCGCTCGGCCGGTTTGCTGAAGGTTCCGATCGATGCGTCCGGCGGCTTCGAGATCGCGCGCCGGGCCCGCGGAACGCCGCGCATCGCGAACCGGTTGCTGCGCCGCGTGCGCGACTTCGCCGAAGTGAAGGGCGGCGGCCAGATCACGAAGCCGCTCGCCGACCAGGCGCTCGCCATGCTCGACGTCGACACGCAGGGCCTCGACGTGATGGACCGCAAGCTCCTCGAAGCGGTGGTGCACCGCTTCGATGGGG
>Ga0307411_10001014_pt1 | contig 10848 bp, 10 predicted proteins | sample DK1Ometagenome_2_FD_203712 | JGI IMG/M metagenome (GOLD analysis project Ga0307411, IMG submission 203712) | Maize rhizosphere microbial communities from greenhouse at UC Davis, California, United States - DK15-O-1 | ecosystem: Host-associated > Plants > Roots > Rhizosphere > Soil | place: USA...
AAGATGCTCGACGCGCTGCACGACGACAACCTGCTGGCCCGCAAGGCGGTGCAAGAGCAGAACCTGCGCGCCGCCATCGCGAAGGACCGCAAGCTCCGGGCCGAGGTCGGCGATCCGTGGAAGGACATCGACGTGGCGCTGGCCAGCGAGCGTGCTATCTACCTGCCCTACCTGTACCTCGAAGGGCTGGCCGGCTTCCAGGGCCGCCTGGCCGGCTGGGGACGAACCCTGGTGCGCGGCACGGCCGAGCGCGACAAGCCCAATACCGCGCGTTACCGCGAGTTCACCGACACCGCCCTGCCGCGCGTCGAGCAGCAGCTCGGCGCCAAACTACCCGTGTATCCCGAGCTGGAAATGCTGCGCCTGGGCCAGAGCCTCGAGCGCATGCGCGAGTGGCTGGGACCCGACCATCCCGTGGTGCGCAAGCTGCTGTCGAAGGAATCGCCGGCCGCGCTGGCGCGGCGCCTGGTGACCGGCACCAGCCTGGGCGACCCGGCGGCGCGACTGGCGCTGTGGAAGGGTGGTTCGGCCGCCGTGGCCGCCTCCACCGATCCGCTGATCGAGTTGTGGCGCGGCATCGACACCGAGGCGCGCGCCGTGCGCCGGCAGTACGAAGACAACGTCGAGGGACCATTGCGCCATGCCTCCGAACGCATCGCGCAGGCGCGTTTCAGCATCCACGGAACCGGCGTGTACCCGGATGCCACGTTCACGCTGCGCATCAACTGGGGCACGGTGCAGGGCTGGAACGAGGGCGGGCAGCCGGTCGAGCCGTTCACCTACCTGGGGCGCGCGTTCGAGCGGGCCACGGGAGCGGAGCCGTTCCGGATTCCCGACAGCTGGATGCGCGCCAGGGACCGCCTTGACATGAAGACGCCGTTCGACCTGTCGAGCAACAACGACATCGTCGGCGGCAATTCCGGCAGCCCGCTGATCAACGCAAAGGGCCAGATCGTCGGACTGATGTTCGACGGCAACATCCACTCGATCTCCGGGGCCTACTGGTTCGACACCACGAAGAACCGCGGTATCGCGGTGCACCCCGCCATCATGAAAGAGGCCTTGACGAAGGTGTACGGCGCCGAGGCGCTGATGAAGGAGCTGACGGAGTGAGGGTCTAGCTACTGCGCCCGGGCGACCAGGTCGAACCTGACGCGCATGTCGTCGAGCACCAGCAGCGCGCCCATGGCCACGGTGAAGGGCTCGAGGCCGAGCTGCGTCTGCTTCAACGGGAACTCGCCGCTGGCGACGATGGCGCCTTCCTGGCGCTGCACGGCGACCGGGACGCGCAGCGCGTATGTCGCACCCTTGAGGGTGACTTCGACGCCGACGTCGTAGGTCTCGCCCGCCGCGCGCACGTCCGTGGCGCGCAGCCGCACGCTGGGAAAGCGTTCCGCGTCGAGCAGTCCGTCGGACAACAGGTTCCTGCGCGTTCCCTCGCGCGCGTTCTCGGGAACGCCCGGCGCGAACTCCGCTCCGGCCGCGGCGCGCAGGGCCGGTTCGTCGACGGTGAGCTCGCCGACTGGGAAACTGATGTCGAAGCGCGTGCCGAAGGGATCGTCGGTGAGGTACACGGGGCCCGTGAGCTGGTGCGACGCGATCACGTGGTTGTGGCCGAGGCGCGCCATTGCACCACCGCGGAACACGAAGATCTGCAGCAACGACTCGGCAGGCACCACCTGGTATTCACGCGCGCCGGCCGGCACCGCGCCCACGACCGTCGACGGCACGCTTCCGTGTGGCGGGACCTGCGGCGGGGGGCTTGTCTGGCAGGATGCGAGCCCCCATGACACGAGGCAAACAAGAAGCCAACGGGAACCCGGCGCCGATTGCAACGTACTCATCATGTGTGCCTGCGTGCCCATGGCTTTGACCCTGCCCCATTTCAGCGGCTAGCTTAACGACATGAGTGTTCGTAACACCACGCGGTCCTGGGGTTCTCTCTCCAAGGCACTGCACTGGATCATCGTGCTGCTGATCATCAACCAGTGGGTGATCGGCATGCGCGCCGACAGCCTGCCGCTGGGGCTGGCGAAGTTGCAGGCGCTGGCCTGGCACAAGTCCTTCGGCATCACCATCCTGGCGCTGGCGGTGGTCCGGCTGGCGTGGCGCTGGATGAACCCGGTGCCGGACCTGTCGGCCGAGACCCGGCCGTGGGAACGCGTGCTCGCGAAGATCTCGCACCTGTTGTTGTACGCACTGATATTTGCGCTGCCGCTGACCGGCTGGCTGATGTCATCAGCCAAGAACTACCCGGTGAGCTGGTTCGGCCTGGTGCAGCTGCCCGACCTCGTGGCGCCGGGCGAAGCGTTGTTCCAGCAGATGCGCGGCCTGCACCACAAGCTGTTCGCCGCGCTGGTCGCGGTGGCGGGGCTGCACATCGCCGGCGCGCTCAAGCATCACTTCATCGACCGCAACGACGTACTGAAACGCATGCTGCCCTTCGGCGGCGTCAAGTGAGCCCGCATGACTAACTACCTCTGCCTGCTGGCGGCGGCCGTGGCGTTCGCCGGCGCCGCGGCGACCGGCACCGGCGCCGCGCATTACACCCAGGCGCCGGGCAGCGGCAGCCTGACCTTCTCCTTCACGCAGGCCGGCGCGGAGAATCGCGGCTCGTTCAGGGAGTTCGCCACCGACCTCACCTACGACGCGAACAACCCCGCGGCGGGATCGCTCAAGGTCACGGTGCAGGTCGCCTCGCTCGACACCCGGGACAAGGACCGCGACGATACGCTGGCGGGCGCCGACCTCTTCGACGTGAAGAAATATCCCACCGCGACCTACGTGGCGAACGCATTCGCGAAAACCGCCGACGGCAGGCTCGAGGCGATCGGCAAGCTCACGTTGCGCGGCGTCACCCGGGACCTGCGTATCCCGTTGAACCTGCGGGTCGCCGGCAGCGGCTACGAGCTGTCGGGCGAGGTCACCGTGAAGCGCCTGGACTACGGTGTCGGCCAGGGCGACTGGCAGGCCACCGACATGGCGGGCAATGAGGTGAAGCTCCAGTACAAGGTGCCGCTCGCGAGGTCCAACTAGATGACGAGGTCGAAGTAGATGGCCGGCAGCGGGTCCATGCGCAAGGTCTGGATCGGAATCACGCTGTCCGCCGCCATTCTCTCTTTCTATCCGGCGTGGTCGGGCGCCACCAGCTGGTGGATGCCGGGCATCGCGTTCTCGCTGTTCCTGGTGTTCATGCTCGAACCCTGGTTCCTGACCTGGGAGCTGCGCCGGCGCGGCGAGGAACTGCAGATCACCGACGAGGGCGTGTTGCGCCGGCTGGCGCGCGGCGACAGTGAATACGTGCGCTGGAGCGAGCTGCGCGAGGTGTCGATCGTGGTCACGCAGGGCGTGAACCTGACCGAGGAATACTTCTTCGTGCTCGCCGGCGCCGGCACCTCGGGCGTGCTCGTGGGCCAGAGACTCGCGACGCGGCACGACCTGGTGTCACACCTGATCAAGCTGCCGGGCTTCGACCATCGTGGCATCGCCGCGGCCATGTCTTCGCCGGTCAATCAGCGCTTCACTTTGTGGCGCGCCGCGCCGCTCGAGGGCGAGGCCAGCGTGATCGACGTGGAACACCGCGTGAACCGCGACGAGCGGCCGCAGCTGCGCGTGCATTGAGCGGTGCCGGGAAGGGTTCCCGGTACCCTTTTTCAGAACTTCGAGCCGTCCTTGCGCGTGAACATCACCGCGGCGTTGACGCCGTTGAACATCAGGTCCACGTCCGGGTAGTGAGCCTTGTCCTCGGGATGGCGATTGCTGACCTCAAGGTACACCGCCGGCACCGCACCGCGATTCACCAGCTGGTGGCCGTCACGGGTCCCGAGCGGAAACCCGGCGCACATGCCCGGCCCCAGCGTCTGCTCGCCGGCGTCGGTGATCAGCACGACCTCGCCCGCCAACACGTAGACGAATTCCTCTTCATGCGTGTGCCAGTGGCGCATCGAGGATTCCTTGCCAGGCGGCAGGACAGTCTGGTTGATGCCGATGGTCGTGAGTCCCAGCGCGTTGCCGAGCGGGCGCTTCTCGCGCGGCAGGCAGCGTGAACGATACGGCTCGGGGTAACCGGAGCCGGTGCGCGGTTCCAGTGTCATCGGATCGAGCGCGGGCTTGCGCAGACTCATGTGCATTGACTCCCAAAGGCATTGACCAAAAATCGATGGGCGTGCAAGTGTAGCCACATGCCGCAATTGTTTGATGATGTCGGAGAAATTGTCGAAGAAGCATTACGGCGCGTCGGCAAGAAGATCGTACTGGCCCTGCCGCTCGGCATCGGCAAGCCGAACCTCATCGCCAACGAGTTCTTCCGCCGCGCGCGCGCCGACCGCACCCTCGACCTGACCATCTTCACGGCGCTGTCGCTGCGCAAGCCGCGCGGCGGGAGCGACCTCGAGAAGCGATTCATCGATCCGCTGGCGGCGCGCATCTTCGGCAACTACCCCGACCTCGATTACCTGGAGGCCGTGCGCCAGGAGACCATGCCGCCGAACGCGCGGGTCATCGAATTCTTCTTCGAGCCCGGTTCGCTGCTGAACAACGCGCACGCACAGTCGCATTACCTCAGCGCAAACTACACCCACGTGGCGCGCGAAGTGCTGCACCGGGGCGTGAACGTGGTCGCGCACGTGGTGGCCCGGCGCAGCGCCGGCGGCGTCACCGAGATCAGCCTGGGGAGCAATCCCGACGTCACGGTCGACCTGCTGCCCGAGATCCGGCGCATGCGCGCCGCGGGGCGGCCCGTGGTGCTCATCGGCCAGGTGCATCGCGAGATGCCCTTCATGCTGGGCGCCGCCTGCGTGACACCCGACACCTTCGACCTGCTGCTCGACCATTCGCGTTACGACTACGACCTGTTCGCGCCGCCCAACCCCGCGCTGGCCACGGTCGACCACGCCATCGGCCTGCACGCCAGCAGCCTGGTGCGCGATGCCGGCACCTTGCAGATCGGCATCGGCGAGCTCGGCGATTCCATCGTCTACTCGCTGCTGCTGCGGCACCAGCAGAACGACGCCTGGCGGCGCGCGCTGCACGATGCCGGCACCGAGCGCAGCGGCGACCTGGTCGACAGCGTCGGCGGCCGCGCGCCGTTCTCCACCGGGCTGTTCGGCGCCACCGAGATGTTCGTCGACCAGATGCTGGACCTGTACCGCGCCGGCATCCTGCGGCGCCGCGTCTACGACTATCTACCGCTGCAGCGCGCGCTGGCCGCCAATGGCTCGAGCATGCGGGTCGACGCGGCGCTGCTCGACGGCCTGCTGGCCGCGGGCGCGGGACCGGTGCTGGAGGCGCGCGACGTGGCCGAGCTCAAGGCCGCCGGTGTCCTGCGCAGCGAGTGCCGCTTCGAGGGCGGGTACGTGGTTTCGCCCGACGGCGTGCGCATCGAAGCCGACCTCGGCAATCCGCGCGCCCGCGCCAAGCTCGCCGAGGAATGCCTGGCACTCGAGCTGCGCGGCGGCACGGTCATGCACGCGGGGTTCCTGCTCGGGCCGCGCGCGTTCTACTCGGCGCTGTCGGCGCTGCCCGAATCCGAACGCCGCCTGTTCGACATGCGCGGCGTGGGCTTCATCAACCAGCTGCTGGGCGAGGACTACGCCCTGCGAGTGGCGCAACGCAGCCACGCGCGTTTCGTCAACACGGCGATGATGCTGACCACGCTCGGCGCCGTGATCTCCGACGGGCTGGCCGACGGCCGCGTCGTCTCGGGCGTCGGCGGCCAGTACAACTTCGTGGCCATGGCGCACGCGCTGCCCGGTGCGCGCTCGGTGCTGTGCGTGCGCTCGACCCGGCGCAAGGACGGCCAGCTGACTTCCAACATCGTGACCAGCTACGGCCACTGCACCATCCCGCGCCACCTGCGCGACCTCGCCGTCACCGAGTACGGCATCGCCGACCTGCGCGGCAAGACCGACGCCGAGTGCGTCGCCGCGATGATCGACATCGCCGACTCGCGCTTCCAGGACCAGCTGCTGCGCGAGGCGAAGCGCGCGCACAAGATCGACGCCGGCTATCGCATTCCCGCTTCGCGCCGCCACAACACGCCGCAGCGACTGGAGGAAGCCTTCGCTGCACACCGCCGCGCCGGATTGTTCTCCGAATATCCGTTCGGCACGGATCTCACGCGCGAGGAAATCGAGCTGGCAGGCGCGCTGCGCTGGCTCAAGGACGCGAGCGGCGGCACGGCCGGCCGCCTCGTCACCCTGGCGCGTGCGCTGCTCACCGGCCTGCGCGAACGCGACCGCCACCTGCTCGAACGCATGCAGCTGGCCTCACCGCGGAATTTCCGCGAGAAGCTGGATGCGAAACTGGTGAGCCTGGGCCTGCGTGCGGGCGCACGCGGCGCCGCTACTTCGCGAACAGCAGCGCAGGATCCTTGAAGGCCTTGAACTCGAGCGCGTTGCCGGAAGGGTCGTAGAGAAACATCGTGGCCTGCTCGCCCACCTGGCCCGCGAAGCGGATGCCGGGCTCGATTTCGAAGCGCGTGCCGGCCTTTTGCAGGCGATGCGCCAGCGCGTGCCATGCGTTCCAATCCATGACCACGCCGAAATGCGGCACGGGCACATCGTGCCCGTCCACTGCATTGTGGTGTACGTGCTGCTTCTTGCCGGGATCGAGGTGTGCGACGACCTGGTGGCCGAAGAAATCGAAATCCACCCATTCGTCGCTGCTGCGCCCCTCCGCGCAGCCGAAGAGGCCGCCGTAGAAACCGCGCGCCGCGCCTAGATCATGAACGGGGATGGCGAGGTGGAACGGCTGGGGCATCAATCAAATCAGTTGCGAGACGACCTGCAGCAGGATGACTGCGACGCAGAGCGCACGTGTGCATTTCTCGACCATGATCGTGACTCCCTACTGTTGTGACCACCACTCGTCCCGCGCCTTCACCGCGAGGTCCGGATGGTCGGAAAAGAATCCGGTGATTCCCGCATCCAGCAGCGCGTCGATCTCCTTGCGAAGGTCGCCCCGGGCCGCCGGATCGCCCGCCGATCTTAATGCAACCGGCAGGAATTCGTTCTCGGCTCTTAGAGTCCATACGTGCACGCCGAGTTTGAAGTTGCGCGCCCGGCGGGCCAGGCCCGTATCCCGGGCCCCGCCTGGGCCGAATTCGACCACCATCCACTTGTGCGGTCCGATGGCGTCGGCGTAGGTCGCGATTCCCGCCAGGCCGGCGTCGCTCATCAGGTCCAGGTAGCTGCGCGCGTCGCCTGCCAATGTGAAATCAAAGGGTTGCCCGCTGGGCGCGACCAGCTGCACCAGCGGCAGCTCGGTGCGGCGGCGCAGCGCCTGCAGGTTGGCCACCTCGAAGGACTGGATGCAGACCGGATCCGTCCGGCGTGAGTAGCCATGCCGGTTCAGGGCCTCCAGCAGGCGGTCGTCGAAATGCAGGCCCAGGGCGGCGAAATAGCTCGGATGCTTGGTCTCCGGGTAGACGCCGATGCGCGGCGGCGCGGTTCTGCCGGCCGCGCGCGCGGCCGCCGCGCGCTGTGCGTCCGCGGCCGCCACCATGTCCAGCACGTCATCGAAAGTCGGAATGCCGAAGGCGCCGTCATAGCGGGTGTTCGCGGCCCGCAGCTGCGGCAGCCGCTCGCGCGCCCGCAGGGTGCGCAATTCGGCGAGCGTGAAGTCCTCGGTGAACCAGCCGGTCATTGATTCGCCGTCGATCACCTTGGTGGTCTTGCGCGCGGCGAAGCCGGGATGCGCGGCCACGTCGGTGGTGCCGCCGATCTCGTTTTCGTGACGTACCACCAGGGCGCCGTCCTTCGTGATCACGAGGTCGGGTTCCACGTAGTCCGCACCCTGCTGAATCGCGATGAAGTAGCCGGCCAACGTGTGTTCCGGCACGTAGCCGCTCGCCCCGCGGTGCGCTATGACAAATGGGCGCTCGTTCGCGTTCGAGCTTGCCGTCATGAGAACTGCGCCCGCGAACCCGACCGCGAGCCAGTAACAGAATCTGCCCCAGGTCGCTGTCGTTCTTCGCATTGAGGGATATGGCCCATGGATACCAACGTCCGCCGCTGCAAGGAGCTTACGGTGAGGAAAGTGGCTTGTCTCGCAACGGGACTCGCCGCGGTCCTCGTGGTCGCAGGATGCGCGAGTGATTCGCGCCCGACCGTGATCGGGCAACCCTTCGTCCTGCCCGCATTGAATGACTACTGCGCCATCGCGCAGAAGGAAATCGCCGCCTCGCGCGTTCCGGCGCGCAACGTGCTGATGACCGACTGGCAGACTTTCTCGCGCGCCTCGCCCTCGGTGAAGCCGCTCGAGACCATGCAGTACGTCGGCTACGCCGACGCGCAGCACACGAAGGCGCGCATGATTTCCTGCAAGCTGCACAGCGCCGAGCGCATCCGTGCCGAATACGGCGCCACCGCGGCCGGCGAACCCAGCTCCTGCGCCCGCCTGAACCGCCGCACGGTCGACGCCGTGCTGGCGTCATTGACCGACCGCCAGAAGAAGAAGATGCCGTTCAAGGGCCCCGTGCCCGTCATGCTCGAGCCCGACCTGCAGGCCGCCAGCGAGGCGGAGTGGCTGGACGCCTTCACCATGGTGGAGACCGACGCCGGCGGGACGTTGCGCATCCGCGCCAAGAGCCTGGGCAAGGCCACCGGGAACGTGCGCGTGGCTGCGCGCAGCAACGGCCAGCGGCAGTACTGCCACCTGATCGCGCCGGACTACCTCAAGCGCATCCTCACCGGCGAGGTGCAATTGCCGAAGGGCGAGTTCCCCGAAGCCGGCCGGACTGTCAGCCGTTAGAGCGTTGCGGGCACGCGTGCTGGTAATCTCAGCCGCGTGTCCCTACTGACCCCACCGTATTCCCGCCCGGAAGAGCTGGCCCACGCGCTGACCGCCGGGCTGGGCATCGTCGCCTGCGCGGTCGCGCTGCCCTGGCTGGCCTACGTTTCGTTCGGCGACACCGCGCGGCTCATCGCCGCGCTGGTGTTCGGCGCCAGCGCGCTCGCCATGTTCGTCACCTCGGTGATCTACCACTGGGAACGCGATCCCGGCCGCAAGGTCGCGTTCCGCAAGCTCGACCACGCGGCCATCTATCTACTGATCGCCGGCACCTACACGCCGGTCGCGCTGCTGGCGCTGCGCGGCGTGCAAGGCTGGGTGTTGTTCGCCATCGTCTGGACCCTGGCGGCGCTGGGCATCGTGGCCAAGACCACCGTGGGCTTCCGTTTTCCGCGGCTGTCGACGCTCCTCTACCTGGCGATGGGCTGGATCTGCATCCTCGTCATCCAGCCCCTGTCGGTGAACCTGACCGGCGCCGAGCTCACCTGGCTGATCGCCGGCGGCCTGGTCTACACCGCCGGCGTGCCGTTCTACGTCTGGAAATCGCGCCGCTTCACGCACGCCATCTGGCACCTGTTCGTGCTCGGCGGTGTCGCCTGCCACTTCGCCGCGGTGGTCAGCCTGGTCGACGGCGCGCGGACCCCGGTCTCCTGACGCTATTTCTTGCGGCGCGCGGCCGGCTTCTGTTTCTTCAGCGGCTTCCTGGCAGGCGCGGCGCGCTTCTTGGCGACGGGCTTGCCGGGTTTCCTGGCACCGGCCTTCCTGGCGGGCTTTTTCGGCTTGGCCCTGGCCTTGGCCTTGGCCTTGGCCTTGGCCTTGGCTCTGGCCTTGGCCTTGGCTCTGGCCTTCGGCGGAGCTTTCTTCGCCGGTGCCTTTTTCGGCACTTTTTTCGCGGCGGCCTTCGGCTTCGTGGGCGCCTGCTTCGCCGCGGCCGCTGCCACGGCGGCTTCATTGCCGCGCAGCTGCTCGACGATGGCGGGATTCTCCAGTGTCGACAGGTCCTGGTCCCGGGCAATGTCCTCGTTGCGCGCGATGGCCCGCAGCAGGCGGCGCATGATCTTGCCGGAGCGAGTCTTGGGCAGGTTGTCCGCGAAGCGGACGTCGTCGGGGCGCGCGATGGCGCCCAGCTGCTCGGACACGTGCTCGCGCAACACCTTGGTGAACGCCTCCGCCTTTTCGCCCGTGGGCCGATCACCTTTGAGCACCACGAAGGCGAACACGGACTCGCCCTTGATCTCGTGTGGCCGGCCCACCACGGCGGCCTCGGCCACCCTGGGATGCGCCACCAGTGCGGATTCGATTTCCATGGTGCCGAGGCGGTGGCCGGCGACGTTCAGCACGTCGTCGATGCGGCCCATGATCCAGAAGTAGCCGTCCTTGTCGCGATGCGCGCTGTCGCCCGCGACGTAGTAGCGGTTCTGGAACGTCTCCCAGTAGGTGCTGAGGTAACGCGCGTTGTCGCCCCAGATCGTGCGCAGCATCGACGGCCAGGGCTTGCGGATCACCAGATAGCCGCCGGCGTCGTCGCCCTGCACTTCGTCACCGCGCGCGTCGACGATGGCGGCGTCGATGCCGGGCAACGGGCGCGTGCACGAGCCCGGCTTGGTCGCGGTCACGCCGGGCAGCGGGGAGATCATGATGGCGCCGGTCTCGGTCTGCCACCAGGTGTCGACCACCGGGCAGCGGCCGCGGCCGATGTGCTCGTGGTACCACATCCAGGCCTCGGGATTGATCGGCTCGCCCACCGAACCTAACAACCGGAGCTTCGTCAGGTCGTAACGCGCCGGGATGTCGTCACCGAGTTTCATCAGCGCGCGGATCGCGGTGGGCGCGGTGTAGAAGATGGTGACGCCCTGCTGCTCGATGATCTGCCAGAAGCGACCGGGGTGCGGCGTGGTCGGGCCACCCTCGTAGATGACCACGGTGGCACCGGCGGCCAGCGGGCCGTAGGCCACGTAGCTGTGGCCCGTGACCCAGCCGATGTCGGCCGTGCACCAGAAGATGTCGTCGTCGTCGACGTCGAACACCCACTTGGTCGTGAGCTTCGCGCCCAACAGG
>Ga0307411_10001015_pt1 | contig 10846 bp, 12 predicted proteins | sample DK1Ometagenome_2_FD_203712 | JGI IMG/M metagenome (GOLD analysis project Ga0307411, IMG submission 203712) | Maize rhizosphere microbial communities from greenhouse at UC Davis, California, United States - DK15-O-1 | ecosystem: Host-associated > Plants > Roots > Rhizosphere > Soil | place: USA...
TGCGCGGCTTTGCCCGACTGTGTTTTGAAGACCTGTTCGGCGCGGCGACTCAGGCTTGGAGTCTGGTGCTGTCCGCCGAACCGGCCGGTTACGACCGCATCGCCAGTGCCTTGCCGCAGGATTTGCTTGATCGCTTGCGCACACTGGTCAGAGCTCGCGGTCTGCGCCTGCGCTCGGTGCAACCGTATTTGATGTCGGCGTTCAACCGTTTCGACAAAGGCCTGGATGCCGGCGATTTCCTGTTCGTGGTGGCCGAGCCGCAACGCAGTGTGTTGTTGCTCGCAAGGGAAGGGCGCTGGGCCAGTGTGCGCTCGGTCGGCGGCAGCGACAGCGATGGCGCGCTGAGTGCGTTGATCGGTCGCGAACGGCAGCTGCAAGCCTCGACCAGCGAGCGCGCCTTCAACGTTTACCTGCATGCGCCGGCCCGCCTTGATGCGCCGCCAGACCTGCCGGGGGTGCAATTGCGCAGCCTTGAAGACGCTTCGATGAACGTGCGTGACGGCTTGTACGTCATGTCCCGGGCGGTGGCCTGACATGCGCGCGCTCAATCTGGATTTTCAGCCACGGCCACGTTCCGGCCCGTTGGGCTGCGGGCTGCTCGGCGCCGGTGTGGTGCTGGCGCTGCTGTGCCTGGGTGTGCAACAGCATCTCGATGGCCAGTCCGAACAACAGCAAGGTCACTTGCAGACGACCCAGCGCCAGCTCACTGGCGATAACAGCGGCAAGAGCACGTTAAGCCCGGCAGAAACCCGCGAGCAGGCGCAGAACCTCGCCGAGATGCGCAAGGTTTCCCAGCAACTGCGGCGCCCCTGGGAACGCCTGTTCGCCATGCTCGAAGCGCTGCCGCGTGACGACGTCGCGCTGCTGAGCCTGACCCCGGATGCGCGCAAGGGCCAGGTGCGCATCAGTGCCGAAGCGCGGGATCTGCAAGCCATGCTCGATTTCCACAAGCGTCTGGAAGCCAGTGACGAGCTGTCCGACGTGTCGCTGCTCAGCCACGAGATCGTCGTCAAATCGCCGGAACAACCGGTGCAATTCAACCTGTCGGCGACCTGGGAGACAGGCGATGCGAATCCCTAGACTGATCGTCCACGAATACTTGCAGGGCCTTGGTATTCCGGGCCTGGCCGGGCTGGCGCTGTTACTGGTTGCACTGGTCTGGGCGCTTGCTGGCTTGTTGCCTGGGTGGCAGTCGTTGCAGCAGCTCACGTCACAGACGCAGGAGGCAAGCGACTATCTCGCCCAGGTCGAAGACGGCAGCATCGCGCCGCCCGTGGTGCCGCAGCGTCAGCTTGATGACTTTCGCAACAAACTGCCGGCGCAACCGCAGGCCACCGTGGCGATCGATCGCATCTATGCGCTCGCGGCGCAGGAACACATCACCCTGGCGCGTGGCGAATACGCCCTTGGCGTCGACCCGAAAACCCACTTGGCGCGCTATCAGATCCTCTTGCCGGTGCGTGGCAGTTATCCGCAACTGCGGCGCTTCCTGCATGCGCTGCTCGGGCAGTTGCCGGCGGTGGTGGTGGAAGACCTCGAATTGCAGCGCAAGAAGATTGGCGACACCGACCTCAACGGGCGGATCCGTTTGACCCTTTACCTGTCGAGGTCGTGATGAATACCAGACGCGTGACCGGTTGGCTCGGGTTCTTCGGTGTGGCGGCGGCGCTGGCCTGGTTGCCGGAGTACTTCTCGCCAGGCGAAGACCCGGAATCGGTCGAAGTGGCCGTCACCACGCCGGTTAAATCCGCCCGCCCTGGCGCCCAGGCAGCCAAGGTCAAGGCGACGCCAATCAAGGACCTGAGTCCGGCCGGCGACCTGTTCGCCGCCAGGACCTGGAAAGCCGCGCCGACCCTGGCCAGCGTCACTGAAATAGCCGTCAACCCCGCCCCGGTGGCGCAAGCCCCAAGCCTGCCACCGCTGCCGTTTCAATTTGTCGGCAAGCTGCATGACCGCAACGACCTGCAAGTGTTTTTGCAGAGCGGCGAGAAAATCTACGTCGTGCGCAACGGGGATGTGATCGACGACACCTGGAAGATCACCGGCATTTCCGATCTGGAACTGAGACTGGTCTACCTGCCTTTGCATTTGTCGCAGACCCTGTCTGTGGGGAGCACGCAATGAACCGATCCCGTTTGCTGATGAGTGTCGGCCTGTGCGCCGGGCTGGCTGCCTGCAGCACCGCACAAGTGGCCAACAAGGAAGCCGCCGACCTGATTGAACAGGGGCAATACGAGGCGGCGCTGGCCCGAATCGAGGAGGGGTTGCGCGAAGACCCGCGCGACACCGAATTGCACCTGCTGCTCAACAGCGGCCGGGCCAAGGCAATCACGGCGTTGCTGACCTCCGGCGACACCGACCGCGCACGGCGCGATTTCGCTTCCGCGCGGCTCGCCTACAACCGCGTGTTGACCATCGAGCCAAATAACCGCCGTGCCCAGGATGCCCTGAAGCAGATGGACTACCTGCGCAGCATGGACGAGAAGCTTGAACTGGCCCGTGGCGACTTGCGTCGCGGCGACATCTACGGCGCCGACCGCCAGGTCAGACAGATCCTCGAACTCGACCCGAACAACGAAGGTGCGCTGGAGCTGCAGGGCAACATCCGTCTGGTGCAAAGCCGCAACGTCATCGTCTATCCGCAGTTGCGTACCAAGCTTGATCGCCCGGTGACCCTGGAATTTCGCGACGCCAATCTCAAGACCATTTTCGAAGTGTTGTCGCAGGTCGCCGGGCTGAATTTCATCTTTGACAAGGACCTGCGCCCGGACATGAAAGCCACCATCTTCGTGCGTGACGTGCGCATCGAAGACGCGGTGACCCTGCTGCTGCAACAGAACCAGTTGCACCAGAAAGTGGTGAACGAAAACACCTTGCTCATCTACCCGGATTCGCCGCAGAAAGTGAAGGATTACCAGGAACTGGTGATGCGCACCTTTTACCTGACCAGCATCGACGCCAACACCGCCCTGAACATGGTCAAGACCATGCTCAAGACCCGCGACGTGTTTGTCGACGAACGCCTCAACACCCTGACCATGCGCGACACCGCAGACGCCGTGCGCATGGCCGAAAAACTCCTGCAATCGCAAGACCAGTCCAATCCGGAAGTGGTGCTTGAAGTGGAAGTGATGGAAGTCGCCACCCAGCGCATTCTCGACCTCGGCCTGCAATGGCCAAACACCTTCGGCGTGGTCAACAGCGATGGCTCGGCGGTGACCCTGCTCGACCAGCTCAAGGGCATCAACTCCAGCCGCATCTCGATCTCGCCTTCGCCACAAGCCAAGATCAATGCGCAGGACAACGACATCAACACCCTCGCCAGCCCGGTTATCCGCGTGAGCAACCGTGAACAGGCGCGGATTCACATCGGTCAGCGGGTGCCGATCATCAGCGCCACGTCGGTGCCGTCGACTCAAGGTCCGGTGATCACCGAGAGCGTCACTTACCTGGACGTCGGTCTCAAGCTTGAAGTGCAGCCGACGGTGCATCTGAACAACGAGGTGGCGATCAAGATCGCCCTCGAAGTGAGCAACGCCACGCCGCTGGAGCCGACCCGTCAGGGCACGATTCCGGTGCAGGTCGATACCCGCAATGCGCAGACGACGCTGCGCTTGCATGACGGCGAAACGCAAATCCTCGCCGGACTGATGCGCAATGACCACGGCGCCACGGGTAACAAGATTCCCGGCCTTGGTGATATTCCAGGGTTGGGTCGGCTGTTTGGCAGCAACAAGGACACCGTTGGCAAATCCGAGCTGGTGTTGTCGATCACTCCTCGGATCGTGCGCAATCTGCCGTACCAGAGCCCCTCGGACATGGAGTTCTCCACTGGCACTGAAACCAGCATGCACATTCAGGCCCCGGATCGTTCGCAGAGCTACGTGGTGCCGTCACCTGCCGCGCAGCCGCGTGCAGTCGGCGACTCGGCCGTGGCGACCACCCGTGTCAGCGTCGAGAAGCCTTGATCATGAACGCCTCGCAACGCGGTTTCACGCTGATCGAAGTGGTGGTGACGCTGGCGCTGATCGGCTTGCTGGCAAGCATGGCCGCGCCACTGACCGAGACCCTGGTGCGGCGTGGCAAGGAGCAGGAATTGCGCAATGCGCTGTATCAGATTCGCGATGCCATCGACGCCTACAAACGAGCGTTCGATGCCGGTTACATCGAGAAGTCGCTGAACAGCAGCGGCTACCCGCCGAACCTGAAAGTGCTGGTCGAGGGCGTGCGCGATGTGCGCAGCGTGAAGGGCGCCAAGTTCTACTTTTTACGCCGCATCCCGCGCGATCCGCTGGTGCCGGCCAAGCGTGACGATGAAGGGGGTTGGGGCCTGCGCGCCTACGACAGTCCGGCTCAGAATCCGCGCGATGGCGAGGACGTTTTCGACGTCTACTCCCACGCCCGGGGCAAGGGCCTCAACGGCATCGCCTACCGCGAGTGGTGAACCTCATGCGCCAAGAAAAAGGTTTTACCTTGCTGGAGCTGATGGTGGTGATGGCGATCATCGCCACGCTGATGACCATCGCGCTGCCGCGCTACTTCAACAGCCTCGAAGCGTCGAAGGAAACCACGTTGCGCCAGAGTCTGTCGGCAATGCGCGAGGCGCTGGATCACTTCTACGGCGACACCGGCCGCTACCCCGACTCCATCGAGCAACTGATCGAACAACGTTACCTGCGTAATGCGCCCCTGGACCCGATTACCGAACGCAAAGACCAGTGGGTGCTGATTGCGCCACCGGACGGTGTAGCCGGTGGCGTGGCCGACATCAAGAGCGGTGCTACCGGGAGGGCGCGTGATGGCAGCCAGTATTCGGAGTGGTAACCGCGCGCAGCAGGGTGGTTTTACCTACCTGGGCGTGCTGTTCCTGATTGTGCTGATGGGCATGGGGTTGGCCAGTGCCGGCGAGTTGTGGTCGACCACTGCGCGTCGCGACCGTGAACACCAGTTGCTCTGGGTCGGGACCCAGTATGCGCAGGCGCTGCGCAGCTACTACCGCAGCTCGCCGGGGCTGGCGCAGTACCCGAAAGAACTGGCCGACCTGCTCGACGATCAACGTTTTCCCGAGGCGAAACATCACCTGCGTCAGCTCTATCCAGATCCGATCGGACAGGGTGAATGGGCGCTGCAACGCGGTTTTGACGGACGCATCACCGGTCTCAACAGCGCCTCGACCGAGGTGCCGTTGAAGCAGGCGGACTTCCCGACGCAATGGTCGGATTTCCAAGGTATGCAGCGTTATTCGGACTGGCAGTTCGTTGCCGAAAAAGCCTTCCTCGACGGCGCCAGCGGGCCTGCGAAAAACCAGTCGAACCTGCCCCGGGCATTGCAGCCATGACTCGCCACTGGTGGTGCGCGCTGATCCTGATTCTTGCGGCTGGCGGCGCGTGCGCCGCCGAAGAAGACGAAATGATGGGATTTATCGTGGACGACACGATCTCGCACATCGGCCACGACTTTTACTACTCGTTCAGTGAACGCCTGCGCGACACCAGCCCGATGGATTTCAACCTGGTGGTGCGCGAGCGCCCCGACGCGCGCTGGGGCAGCCTGGTGACGGTGGAATATCAGCAACGCCTGGTCTATCGGCGCTTCCTGCCGCCGAACACCGTGGAGCTCAAGGACGAGGCCTACGCGGCCGCCGACTGGGTTCGCCGCCAGGTTGTCCAGCGCAAGCTGGAGGCACTGTTGCAGGACACCACCGACCTTGAGAAGGACGAATTATGAACAGCACAACGTTCTCACGGCGCAGCGGATTCTGGATGTCGGGGTTGTTGATCGGCCTTGCCAGCACTGCCGCCGTTCAGGCCACTGAACTGGTCTACTCGCCGGTTAACCCCTCGTTCGGCGGCAACCCGCTGAACGGCACCTGGTTGCTCAACAACGCGCAGGCACAAAACGATCACGACGACCCGGACATCAAGAGCCGCTCAGCCGTGGCCGGAACTTCGGCACTGGAACGTTTCACCAGTCAATTGCAATCGCGACTGCTAGGGCAGTTGCTGGACAACATCTCCACCGGCAACACGGGGAGCCTGTCCACCGACTCTTTTATCGTCAACGTCATCGACGACTCCGGGGCACTGAGCATTGAAGTGACCGATCGAGCGACCGGTGAGGTTTCGGAAATTCAGGTGAACGGCCTCAACCCATGACGGGCTGACGGTTCCGGGGAGTGACGGACATGAAAAAGATCATCGCGTTAGGGCTGCTGTTGGCGACATTACAAGGGTGCAGTCTGCGTGAGCCGATGTCGGCCGAGCAGGACACCGAAACCCCGACCCTGACCCCCAGGGCCTCAACCTATTACGACTTGCTGAAGATGCCGCGACCCAAGGGGCGGTTGATGGCAGTGGTGTACGGCTTCCGTGACCAGACCGGGCAGTACAAACCGACCCCGGCGAGTTCGTTTTCCACCAGCGTGACTCAGGGTGCGGCGTCGATGTTGATGGACGCGATGCAGGCCAGTGGCTGGTTTGTGGTGCTGGAGCGGGAAGGGCTGCAGAACCTGTTGACCGAGCGCAAGATTATTCGCGCGTCGCAGAAGAAGCCGAATACGCCGGTGAATATTCAGGGTGAGCTGCCGCCGTTGCAGGCGGCGAACATGATGCTCGAAGGCGGGATCATCGCCTATGACACCAATGTGCGCAGCGGTGGGGAAGGGGCGCGCTATCTGGGGATTGATCTGCAACGTGAGTATCGGGTGGATCAGGTAACCGTGAATCTGCGCGCAGTGGATGTGCGCAGTGGGCAGGTGCTGTCGAATGTGATGACCAGCAAGACGATTTACTCGGTGGCGCGCAGTGCGGGGATTTTCAAGTTTATCGAGTTCAAGAAGTTGCTTGAGGCTGAGGTCGGGTATACCACGAACGAGCCTGCGCAGTTGTGTGTGCTGTCGGCGATCGAGGCGGCGGTGGGGCATATGGTGGCGCAGGGGATCGAGCGGCGGTTGTGGCAGGTGGCGGGGGACAGTTCTGTGCCTGGGCAGGATGATGTGTTGAATCGGTATTTGACCCAGAACAGGATTGATCCTGAGGCAGAGTGAACGTGGCGGCCTTTGGGCCGACCAATCTCTTGTAGCGGAACCCGGTTTAAACCTGTAGGAGTGAGCCTGCTCGTGATAGCTATCTCTCAGACACTGATGCTATTGCGGATGTACCAGAAACCTGTGGGAGCTGCGGTGCGACGATTCGACTTGCCAGCGATGGCGGCCTTACAGCCGACCAAGCTCTGGCAGATGTACCCAGTTCCAATGTGGGAGCCAGCCTGCTGGCGATGGCTTTCTTTCAGGCGCTGATTTTTTGTTCTTTGTACATATCCGTTGCTGCGGTCACGGCCACTTAGGGTTCCGCCCTTACGGCGGGTCACCTTTTTCAAACGCCAAAAAGGTAACCCAAAAGGCTTGCTCCTACGTTCGGCCCTCGCAAGCTCGGGTCCCTTCGCTCCGGGATCGATCCGGGCGCAGCGGCTACGGTTTGCTGCGCTGCACCTACTCCCGCTGTGTTTGGCTGCGCCAAACGGTCGCTGCGCTCCCACGCCCCGATCAATCCCTCCACTCAGCCTTCCGATGTCGCCGGTGGATCAAGATCAAGAGCAGGCGAGCTGACACTCGGCCTATTGAGTGGTGAAGAGCGGGTGGTCGGCTTTGGTTCGGTGGTGGATTTTCCCCTCACCCCAGCCCTCTCCCGAGGGAGAGGGAGCCGATTTTTGGGCCTTTCAAAATCTGAGTTCAACTCGGTATCGCACGTCGGCGTACATCTCCCTAACACCACGGTCAGTCCCCTCTCCCTCTGGAGAGGGCTAGGGTGAGGCGCTCTTGCTTCAACGCTTCAAAATCCGAATTCAGCTCGGTATTTCACGTCGGCGTACATCTCCCAAACACCACGGTCAGTCCCCTCTCCCTCCGGGAGAGGGCTAGGGTGAGGGCTGCGATCTGAAGTGTGTCTAAAAAAGTGTCTGAATCGACGGAACCTTCCCACAAGGTCTTCAGGTTGTCCGGCGGACGTCCGGTCTCTAGCCTTTGTTCGTCGCTGCCAATTCAGTGACCGGGCGGGGAAACCCGAGTAACTACAGAGCGCACAAGCGCCATTCATAACGTATCCTTGCGCACCTTCACTGTGTGCACTTTGTTATGGCGGCTGTGCGTGGGAGACCTTGTGTCTGCCGGGTTGCCTCTGTCCCGGGTTTCCAACCTGCGTACAGCTGCCACCTATTTGATCGTTCCCACGCTCTGCGTGGGAATGCAGCCCCTGACGCTCTGCGTCAAATTCGCAATTTGGAACGCGGAGCGTCCCGAGAGGCGTCCCCACGCAGAGCGTGGGAACGATCAAGAACAGAGACCCCGTTTTCACCCTCAGTCCGGAGGCACCATGGATCCCCTGTTTTCCACAACCGTCCCAGAGTTCGAAAGCGAAGAGCAGGCCGCCAGCTACGACCGTTGGTTTCGTGCCGAAGTCCAGAAATCGCTCGAAGACCCGCGTCCGAACATTCCGCATGAGCAGGTAATGGCAGAGATCGAGGCATTGATGGAAAGGCTGCGGCGCAAGCAGGAGGCACTTGAGGCGTCTGGCAACGATGAATCCTTGACCGTTCAGGAGTCATCAATATCAGGAACATCGGTTGATTGATCGTTCCCACGCGCAGCAAAGGAATGCAGCCCTTGACGCTCTGCGTCATAAGCGGGTTTCAGTTCCACACGAATCGAGGAAGGCAGCGCTACACTGTAGCGTTTTCACGTCCGCTGATCTGCCGGTCATGTTCGAAGGGAATAACGAGGCAAAAAATGAAAGGGAAATTTTTTACGAACAGGCGCGTCAGTTTTGGTTTGGTGGCAGTTTTATCAGTGAATGCGGTGTTGTTGGCATTGATCGTATGTAGTGATTATTTAAATCGACACGATATGAAAATGATCAAAACTAAAGAACCGTTGCTTATCGAAGGTCCAAATGGCGACGATAATTTCTATGTCCTGCCTCTGGGTACTACGCTCTACCACGATAAAAGCTTTCCTGAAGGTCACGATCGTTATGTGGTGTATCTGAATCATAAGGGCGTGATTGCTCACGAAGAAGTGCCCATGAAGTCTGAGTATGGTGGTTCTTTTATTGATCCACTCTGGCTGGCAAATGTGGAGGCGGATACTTTGAAAGAAATTTTCAAGCGTTTTCCGCTTTCCAAAAAAGATATCGCAGCCGCTATTAAGGCCAACGAGTTAACCAAGGATGATCTGGCCGACATCATTCGTTCAATGCCAGATTGATGGGCTTAGTAGGAGCTGCCCAAGGCTCGGGGCATGATCGGCAGCTCCTACAAAGAGCCAAAAAAAACCGCGACCCCCTTCACCAGAGAATCGCGGCCCGTCAACACCCAACCCTTACTGCTGCAACACCGTCGCCTGGTTAGCCGACCCGAACTGCTGAATATTCGCCGTCTGCGTAACCCCACTCTGATCAACATTGGCAATGTTGCCCGTCCCGCCCTGGGTGACATACGCCACGTTCATCGTATCCGCCTGTTTAACCGTGATCATGTTGTCGCTGCCATACAGTTGCGCGGTGTACGCCTGGTTGCCCGAGCCTGATTGATCAAACGATGCGCTGTTGCCGGTGCCATTCGAAGAGCCCTGCACCAGGTTGCCCGTGCCGCGCTGATCCGAGATCAGAATGTTGTCACTGCCATTCTGATCAAAGTACAGCTCGTTATACGACTCGGCCTGACTGACCGTGGTCTTGTTGCCCGTCCCGGTCTGACTGGTGGTCATTACATGGCCGACGCCATCCTGAGTGAAGCTGGCGATGTTGCCATTGCCCGCCTGGGTGACGGTGGCGCGCTGGCCGCTGCCGAACTGACCGCCCGATTGCGGGCCTTTCCAATTGCTGGCGTAGACCTTGTTGTCGTTGCCCACGGAGGTAGCGTTGAGCACGTGGCTGTCGCCGTTCTGGTAGGTGAAGTGCACGTTGCCGTTGCCCACCTGATACAGCGCCAAAGTCGAGTTGACCGACTCGAACTGGTCGGCGTAGATCGCGTTGGCATTGCCGACCTGGGTGACGGCGGCGGCGTTGTTTTCGCCGAAGCTCTGGTCGACCACGGTTTCGTTGCTGTCGCCATACTGGTTGACGGTGGCCTGGCTGGCGGTTTGCGCGTCTTGCCAGATCTCGGTGCCGTTCAGGCTGCCGAACTGGTTGATGGTGATGCTGCCACCGGTGCCGTTGCGCTGATCGCCGTAGGCGTAGTTGCTTTCGCCGGCCTGGTTGATGCCGATCTGGCCGCCATTGTGGGTGACCTGTTCGGCGGTGCCGTAGTTGGCGGCGCCGTATTGGGTGATCACCGAGCTGTTGCCGACCCCTTCGTAGAGTTGTTCGATGTTGGCTTCGTTGCTGTCGCCGAACTGCAAGGTTTTCGCCTCGCTGCCGTTTTGCGAATCCTGGTAGACGAAGGAGAAGTTGCCAGTGCCTTGCTGCTGTTGCAGCGCGCTGTTCGCTGAGCCGAAACCCAGCGACTGGCTGGCGTGGGTGGTGTTGAAGGCGCCGACCTGTTGCTGGGTGATGGTGGCGTTGTCTTCGTAAAGCTGTTCGGCGTAGGCCGCATTGTAGTCGCCGACGGCGTCCTGAGTGATCGCGCTGCTGGCATGATCCTGTACGGCGGCGGCGTCGTTGCCCTGACCCTGTTGGGTCTGGGTGGCGCTGCTGAACGGGGCCTGGGTCTGTTTCACATCCGCGATGTTGGCCGTACCGGCCTGGCTCTGGTTGGACAGGCTGTCGTCGGCCATGGCCTGGGCACTGATCATGACCAGCAGGGCGGCGGTGAGGGGCGTCAGTTTGAACATGATGAACTCTCCGATGAGTGC
>Ga0307411_10001016_pt1 | contig 10840 bp, 9 predicted proteins | sample DK1Ometagenome_2_FD_203712 | JGI IMG/M metagenome (GOLD analysis project Ga0307411, IMG submission 203712) | Maize rhizosphere microbial communities from greenhouse at UC Davis, California, United States - DK15-O-1 | ecosystem: Host-associated > Plants > Roots > Rhizosphere > Soil | place: USA...
AGTGGCGCCTGGATCGTCGACGACTCTTACAACGCCAACCCCAGTTCGATGAAGGCGGGTATCGAGGTGCTGTCGACCGTGGACGCGCGGCGCTGGCTGATCATGGGCGACATGGGTGAGCTCGGCGACTTCGCCATGGACAGCCATGAAGAAATCGGCCGCTTCGCCCGCAACCACCGCGTGGACCGGTTGTTCGCCACCGGCAAGCTCTCGGCGCTCGCGGTCGAGGCCTTCGGCGCGGGTGGAGAGTGGTTCGCCGATACCGAGTCGCTGGCGCGCGCCGTCAATGCCGAGCTGACGCGCGAGGTCTGCGTGCTGATCAAGGGATCGCGGTCCGCCCGGCTGGAGCGCGTGGTCGAGGCACTGGTCGGAAAGCCGGCCGCCGATGGCAAGAACGGACATCACTGAACCCATGCTCTACTGGCTCGCCAAGCAACTGACGCCACACTTCTCGGCCTTCAACGTCTTCTCCTACCTGACGACGCGGGCGATCTTCGCCGTGATCACCGCGCTCGCGCTCGGCCTGCTGCTCGGGCCGTGGATGATCGAGAAACTCAAGTTCGGGCGCGTCGGCCAGGTGGTGCGCGACGACGGTCCGAAGACGCATTTCTCCAAGGCGGGCACGCCGACGATGGGCGGCATGCTGATCCTGATCGCCATCTTCGTGAGCACGCTGCTGTGGGCCGACCTCGCCAACCGTTTCGTGTGGGTGGTGCTCGGCGTCACGTTCGCATTCGGCGTGATCGGCTTCTGGGACGATTACCTGAAGCTCGCCAAGAAGAATCCGCAGGGACTCATCGCTCGCTGGAAGTACACCTGGCAGTCGGTGGTCGGCCTGGCCGCGGCCGTGTTCCTGTTCTACACGGCGAAGACGCCGGCCGAGACCACGCTCTATCTACCCTTCCTGAAGAACTTCGCCGTGCCCATGGGTGCCGCGTCGTTCATCGTGCTCACGTATTTCATGATCGTCGGCATGAGCAACGCGGTGAACCTCACCGATGGCCTCGACGGCCTGGCCATCATGCCCTCGGTCATGGTGGGCGGCGCGCTCGGCGTATTCGCCTACGCCAGCGGCAATGCGAACTTCGTGCAGTACCTGGCGATCCCGGCGGTGCCGGGCGCGGGCGAGGTGCTGATCTTCTGCGCGGCGCTGCTGGGCGCGGGACTCGGATTCCTGTGGTTCAACACGTACCCGGCGCAGGTATTCATGGGCGACATCGGCGCTCTGGCGCTCGGCGCCGCCATCGGCACGATCGGCGTCATCGTCCGGCAGGAGCTGGTGGTGCTCATCATGGGCGGCATCTTCGTGGTCGAGACCGCCTCCGTGATCATCCAGGTGGCCTCGTTCAAGACCACCGGCAAGCGCGTGTTCCGCATGGCGCCGATTCATCATCACTACGAGCTCAAGGGGTGGGCCGAACCCAAGGTCATCGTGCGTTTCTGGATCATCAGCTTCATCCTCGTGCTCGCGGGTCTCGCGACCTTGAAACTCAGATGAGCCCGCAAGCCCCACAATCCGCGCCGAACGCCGTGGTCGTGGGCATGGGCCGCACCGGCCTGTCGGTCGCGCGCCACCTGCAGCGCAGCGGATTCCGCATCGCCGTGACCGACAGCCGCGCGGCGCCGCCGGAGCTCGAGGGCGTCAAGGCGCTCGGCTCGGCCGTGGTGACGCGCATCGGCGGCTTCGACGTGCAGCTGCTGGAGCGCGCGGACATCGTGGTGACCTCGCCGGGCGTGCCGCTCGACGACCCGTTTTTCGTGCAGGCGCGCGCGCGCGGCCTCGACATCGTCGGCGACATCGAGCTGTTCGCGCGCGCGGCGGACGCCCCGGTGGTGGGCATCACCGGCACCAACGGCAAGAGCACCGTGACCACGTTGTTGGGTCGCATGGCCGAGCGCGCCGGCGTGCGCGTGCGCGTGGGTGGAAATCTCGGCCAGCCGGCGCTGGACCTGCTGGGACGCGGGCCCACCGACCTGTACGTGCTCGAGTTGTCCTCGTTCCAGCTCGATACCACGCACTCGCTCCGGCTCAAGGCCAGCGTGGTGCTCAACGTGTCGGCCGACCACATGGACCGCTACGCCACGCTCAAGGCCTACGCGGCCTCGAAGGCGCGCATCTACGCCAACAGTGAAACCGCGGTGGTCAACGCCGACGAGCCCGAAGTGGTGCGCATGCCGCGCGCCGGGCAGCGCGTGCTGAGCTTCAGTCTGCTCGACGACAAGTCGGATTTCCGCCTGGTGCGACCGCCGGGCGCACAGGAGCAATGGCTCGCGCGCCGCGGCGACGCGCTGCTGCCGCTGAGCGCCTTGAAGATTTCCGGCCGCCACAACGCGGCCAATGCGTTGGCGACGCTGGCGCTGGGCGATGCGCTGCGCCTGCCGCTCGCACCCATGCTCGAGGAATTGCGCGACTTCCCGGGCCTGGCGCACCGCGCCCAATGGGTCGCGGACAAAAAGGGCGTGCGCTACATCAACGATTCCAAGGGCACCAACGTCGGTGCGACGCTCGCCGCCGTGGGTGGACTCGCCGGACCGCTGGTGGTCATCGCCGGCGGCGACGGCAAGGGCCAGGACTTCTCGCCGCTCGCGGCGGCGTTTCGCGGCAAGGTGCGCACCGCCGTGCTGCTGGGCCGCGATGCCGGCCTCATCGAGACGGCGCTGGCCGGTATCTGCCACACCGCCCGCGTCGACAGCATGCCGGAAGCGGTCAGGGCCGCGGCGCGCTTCGCGCAAGCCGGTGACACCGTGCTGCTCTCGCCGGCGTGCTCAAGCCTCGACATGTTCCGCGACTACGCGCAGCGCGGCGAGGTTTTCGCCGCGGCCGTGAAGGAGCTCGCCCACCGCGAGCCGTCCGGCGAGCGGGAGAATCAAAAATGAAACCGGGCACGCGCCTGCACATCGACATCGTCACGCTGGCGCTGGTCTCGGCCATCCTGCTGCTGGGGCTGATCATGGTCACCTCGGCCTCGATCTCCATCGCCAGCAAGGACGGCGGCGATTCCTTCGCCTTCCTCGAGCGCCAGCTGATGCTGTGCCTGATCGGCACCATGCTCGCCACGCTGGTGTTCTGCGTGCGCACGGAGTACCTCGAGAAGATGGCCTGGCCGCTGCTGATCGCGGCGCTGGTGCTGCTGTTCGCGGTGCTGGTGCCGGGACTCGGCCACGTGGTCAACGGCAGCCGCCGCTGGATCCGCGTGCTCGGGTTCAACTTCCAGGCCTCCGAGCTGGCGCGCGTGCTGGTGCTCATCTTCATCGCCAGCTACGCGGTGCGCCGCGAGGACGAGTTGCGGTCGACCGCCTTCGGGCTGATCAAGCCCATCGGCCTGCTGGTGTTCATCGCGCTGCTGCTGCTGGCGGAGCCGGATTTCGGCGCGGCCTCGGTGTTGTTCATCACCGGCTTCGGCATCCTGTTCATCGCCGGCGCGCGACTGCGCTTCGTGCTGGCGGCGGGCGCGCTCGGCGCCGGCGCGGCGGCGCTGCTGGTGCTGCTGGTGCCGTACCGCATGGCGCGCGTCACCTCGTTCCTCGACCCGTGGGCGGACCCGTTCAACAGCGGCTTCCAGCTCACCCAGTCGCTGATCGCCATCGGCCGCGGCGAGTGGCTCGGCGTCGGGCTGGGCGAGAGCGTGCAGAAGCTGTTCTATCTACCCGAGGCGCACACCGACTTCCTGTTCGCGGTGCTGGCCGAGGAGCTGGGCCTGCTCGGCGTGTTGCTGACGTTGTCGCTGTTCATCGGCCTGGTGTGGCGCAGTTTCTGGATCGCACAGCTGGCGGCGCGGGCCGGCCTCAAGTTCCCGGCCTATCTCGCGGCGGGCTTCGGCCTGTGGCTGGGCGCGCAGGCGCTGATCAACATCGGCGTGAACATGGGCGTATTGCCCACCAAGGGCCTGACGCTGCCGCTCATGAGCTACGGACGCTCCAGCATGATCGTCACGCTGGCCTGGCTCGGGCTGCTGCTGCGCGTGTACCACGAGGCCCTGCAGAGCGGCCGCGGCATGGCCAGCACGCGCCGCTCCGACGAAGATTCGCCGCGCGCCTCGCGGCTGGCGGGAGCCACATGAGCACCCGCGGACCGGTCCTGATCATGGCCGGCGGTACCGGCGGCCACGTGTTCCCGGCGCTGGCGCTGGCGCGCCTGTTGCGCGCCGCCTCGCACGAGGTGGTCTGGCTGGGGACGCGCGCGGGCCTCGAGGCGCGCGTGGTGCCGGCCGAGAACATCGCCATCGAGTGGCTGTCGATGAGCGGGCTGCGCGGCAAGGGCGCCGTGACCACCTTGCTGGCGCCGTTCAAGCTGCTGCAGTCCATCTGGCAGGCGCTGCGCATCCTGCGCCGCCGCCGCCCCGCGCTGGTGGTCGGCTTCGGCGGCTTCGTGACCGGCCCGGGCGGCGTGGCCGCGTGGCTCATGCGCCGGCCGCTGGTCATCCACGAACAGAACGCGATCGCGGGCTATTCCAACCGCGTGCTCGCGCACCTGGCGCGGCGCGTGTTGTCCGCCTTCCCGAACGCCTTTCCCCAGGGAGTCGAGGCGCGCGTGGTCGGCAACCCGGTGCGCGCCGAGATCGTCATGCAGCCGCCGCCGGCGGTACGTTTCGCGCAGCGCGAAGGCGCGCTGCGCCTGCTGGTGGTCGGCGGCAGCCTGGGCGCCGCGCGCCTGAACACCGTGGTGCCCTTCGCCATCAAGGACTCCGGCCTCGAGCTGCGCGTCCGCCACCAGGCCGGCGAGCGCGGCATCGAGGCGGCGCGCAAGGCCTATGCCGAAGCCGGCGTGGCCGCGGACGTCTCGCCGTTCATCGCGGACATGGCGCAGGCCTACGCGGAGGCGGACCTGGTGATCTGCCGCGCCGGCGCGCTGACGATTTCCGAGCTGGCCGCGGTGGGCGCGGCCGCGGTGCTGGTGCCGTTTCCGGCCGCGGTCGACGATCACCAGACCGTGAACGCGCAGTTCCTGGTGCGCGAAGGAGCGGCGGTGCTGATCGCCGATCGCGATCTGACGCCCGCGCGCCTCTCGGCCGAGCTCAAGTCGCTGTGCGAGGGCCGCGGCAAACTACTGGCCATGGCCGAGCGCGCGCGGTTGCTGGCGCGCCCGCGGGCCGCCGAGCAGCTCGCCGAAACCTGCTACGAGCAGATGGAGGCCGCATGAGCGATCGCATGCGCCGCATCCATCGCATCCACTTCGTCGGCATCGGCGGCAGCGGCATGAGCGGCATCGCCGAAGTGCTGGTCAACCTCGGCTACGAGGTTCAGGGCAGCGACCTCAAGCCCAACCCGGTGACCGAGCGCCTCGAGAAACTGGGCGCCAGGATCGTCTACGGCCACGCGGCGCAGAACGTCGGCGAGGCCGACGTGGTGGTCACTTCGAGCGCCGTGTCCGAGGACAATCCCGAGGTGGTCGCGGCGCTGGGCAAGCGCATCCCGGTGGTGCCGCGCGCCGAGATGCTCGGCGAGCTCATGCGGTTCCGCTACGCCATCGCCGTGGCCGGCACGCACGGCAAGACCACGACCACCAGCCTCACCTCGTCGATCCTCGCCGAGGGCGGCGAGGACCCCACGTTCGTGATCGGCGGCCGCCTCAAGAGCGCCGGCACCAACGCGCGGCTGGGCGCGGGCCGGTACCTGGTGGCCGAGGCCGACGAGAGCGACGCCTCGTTCCTGCACCTGAACCCGATGATCGCCATCGTCACCAACATCGACAACGATCATCTCGGTACGCACCACGGCGACTTCGAGCAGCTCAAGGCGAGCTTCGTCGCCTTCCTGCACAACCTGCCGTTCTACGGCCTCGCGGTGCTGTGCGTGGACGACCCGCACGTGCGCGCCATCCTCTCCCGGGTGAACCGGCCGGTGGTGGGCTACGGCTTTTCGCCCGGCGCCGACCTGCACGCCGAGAACCTGCGTCGCGACGGCCTGAAGACGCACTTCGACGTGGTGCGCCGCGCCGACGGCCTGCACTTCCCGGTCACCATCAACCTGCCCGGCGTGCACAACGTGCTCAACTCGCTCGCCGCCATCGCCGTCGCGCTCGAGATCGGCATCCCGCACGAGGCGATCCAGCGCGCGCTCGCCAACTTCCAGGGCATCGACCGCCGCCTCACGCACGTCGCCGACGTCAAACTACCCACGCTCGAGGGAAAAGCGGGCGGCGACGCCGTCACCATCGTCGACGACTACGGGCACCACCCGACGGAAATCGCCGCGACGCTCGACGCCATCCGCCAGGGCTACCCGGGGCGGCGCGTGGTGCTGGCCTTCCAGCCGCATCGCTACACGCGCACGCGCGACCTGCTCGACGACTTCGCCAACGTGCTGGCCGGCGCCGATGCGCTGCTGGTCACCGAGGTGTACGCGGCCGGCGAGGCGCCGATTCCCGCCGCCGACGGCCGCGCGATCTGCCGCGCCATCCGCACGCGCGGCAAGGTCGAGCCGGTGTTCGTCGAGAAGGTCGAGGAACTGCACGCTGCGCTGCGCGACGTGCTGAAGCCGGGCGACGTGCTGCTCACGGCCGGCGCCGGTTCGATCAGCGCGGTGTCGCATGCGCTGCCGGGAAAGTTGGGGCCGACCTCGGCCCGGAGGCAGGCGTGACGTGCCGGCCGCATGGCGCATCAACTTCGAGGAGGCGTGCATCATGACGCCGGCGCTGCGCATCGACCCGCGGTTCGAGCCGCGCGTGAAGCGCGACGAGCCGATGTCGCGCCACACGTCCTGGCACGTGGGCGGGCCGGCGGACGTGTTCTTCACGCCGCAGGATCGCACCGACCTGCTCGCCTTCCTGGAGGTGCTGCCGACGGGCACGCCGCTGTTCTGGCTGGGGCTGGGCAGCAACCTGCTGGTGCGCGACGGCGGCATCCGCGGCGTGGTCATCGACACCACGGGGCTCGACCGGCTCGAGAGCATCGACGCAACCACGTTGTACGCCGATGCCGGCGTGCCCTGCGCGCGCATCGCGCGCCGCTGCATCTCGCTCGAGCTCGGGCCGGCGGAGTTCTTCGCGGGCATTCCCGGCACGCTGGGTGGCGCGCTCACCATGAACGCCGGCGCCTTCGGCGGCGAAACCTGGCCGCGCGTGCGCGCCGTGGACGTGTGCGACGCGCGCGGCCGCGAGCGGCGCCGCGACGCGCGCGAGTACTCGTATTCGTACCGGCGCATCGTGCCGCCGGTGCCCAACGAATTCTTCCTCGGCGCGGTGCTCGGGTTCGAGCACCGACCCGGGCTCACCGACGAGGCGATGCGCGACATGATCGCGCGCCGCAAGGAATCACAGCCCATCGGCGAATGGAGCTGCGGCTCGACCTTCACCAACCCGAAGGGCGATCACGCCGCGCGGCTCATCGAGGCGGCGGGACTCAAGGGCACGCGCATCGGCGACGTCATGGTGTCGCCCAAGCACGCGAACTTCCTCGTCAACGTGGACTCCGCCATGGCGGCCGACGTCGAGCGGCTGGTGGCGCTGATCCAGCAGGAAGTGAAGCAGCAGTTCGGCGTGGCGCTGACGCCCGAGTTCCGCGTGGTCGGGGAGGCGGGCTGATGCGCCTGCGACACGATCCGAAGTCCGTGCGGCACGTCACCGACGCGCGCGAGTTCGGCCGCGTCGCGGTGCTGCTCGGCGGCACCTCGAGCGAGCGCGAGATCTCGCTGAAATCCGGCCACGCCTGCCTCGCGGCGCTGCAGAAGCGCGGCGTCGACGCGCATGCCTTCGATCCGAAGGACAAGCCGCTGGCGGAGTTGCGAAGCCGCGCTTTCGAGCGCGTGTTCATCGCGCTGCACGGCCCGGGTGGCGAGGACGGCACGCTGCAGGGCGCGCTGGAATTCCTCGGCCTGCCGTACACGGGCAGCGGCGTCATGGGCTCGGCCATCGGCATGGACAAGCTGCGCACCAAGCGGCTGGCGCAGGCCGTGGGCATTCCGACCACCGACTACATGGTGCTGCGCAGCCCCGCCGACCTCGACAACTGCCTCGAGCGCCTCGGCCTGCCGCTGATCATCAAGCCGGCGACACAGGGCTCGTCGGTGGGCATGACCAAGGTGGAGAAGGCCGAACAGTTGCTGGGCGCCTGGCAGGCCGCCGCGCTGCTCGAGCCCGCCGTGTTCGCGGAGCCGTGGATCACGGGCGGCGAATACACGGTCGCGGTGCTGCAGGGACGCGCCCTGCCGTCGATCCGCATCGAGACGCCGGCCACGTTCTACGACTACCAGGCCAAGTACTTCCGCAACGACACGCAGTACTTCTGCCCCTCCGGCCTGTCCGGCGAGGCGGAGAAGCACCTGGCGCACCTGGCGCTGGCGACGTTCGACGCCGTGGGTGCCGAAGGCTGGGGGCGCGCCGACTTCATGATGGACAAGGCCGGCCGTCCGTACCTGCTGGAGATCAACACCGTTCCCGGCATGACCGATCACAGCCTGGTGCCGATGGCCGCGCGCGCGCTGGACATCAGCTTCGAGCAGCTGGCCTGGCAGGTGCTCGAGACCAGCTTCCTGCGCACGAGGATCGAGACATGATCTTCAGCAGCAATAAAAAGGTGAACCGGCGCGTGGGCGGCGAAAAGAAGCCGCGTGTCCCGGCGGCGCTGCTGGCCAAGCTCGGTCTCGGCGCGCTGGCGCTGGGCGCGCTCGGCATCGCGGTGACGCTGGCCGCGGGCGCCCTCGACCAGGACATCACGCAGGTGTCGGTGACCGGCCGCTTCCAGCGGGTCTCGCCGGTCGAAGTGGAGCAGGCCGTCAAGGCGCGGGTGCGCGACGTCGGGCTGGTCAGCGTGGACCTGGCCGCCGTGCGTCGTGCCGTGGAGCAGCTGCCCTGGGTGGACGCCGCCACGGTCGAACGCCAGTGGCCACGCGCGCTGAACATCCGCGTGGTCGAACAGGTTCCCGCGGCGCGCTGGGGCGCCAACGGCCTGCTGAACACGCGTGGCGAGCTGTTCATCTCCGAGGCGCGGCACATTCCGCCGGAGCTGCCGCGGCTCTCCGGCCCGCACGGCAGCGAGGCCGAGGTGGCGCGCCGCTACCTCGCCGCGCAGGGCCAGCTGATCGAGGCCGGCATGCGTCTCACCGCGGTGCGCCTCGATGCGCGCGGCGCCTGGGAATTCGACCTCGACAACGGCATCACCGTGCGCCTCGGCCGCCGCCAGGTCGACGAGCGCTTCCAGCGCTTCGTCAACGCCGGCGTCGGGCAGATCGCCACACACGCCGGCGACATCAGCTACGTCGACATGCGCTACACGAACGGGTTCGCGATCGGCTGGCGCGCGGGCAACCAGCGCGTCGCGGCCGGCAACCCCGAGGACGACAACTCAGATGGCTAACTACATCAATTATATGGGCAAGCGACCGGACAAGAACCTGATCATCGGCCTGGACGTCGGCACCTCGAAGATCGCCGCGCTGGTTGGCGAGGTCGGGCCGGACAACTCGATCGAGGTGATCGGCATCGGCGTGCAACCCTCGCGCGGCCTCAAGAAGGGCGTGGTGGTCAACATCGAATCGACTGTGCAGTCGATCCAGCGCGCCATCGAGGAGGCGGAGCTGATGGCCGGCTGCGAGATCCGCTCGGTGTTCGCCGGCATCGCCGGATCGCACGTGCGGTCGCTCAATTCGCACGGCGTGGTCGCGATCCGCGACCGCGAGGTGAGCCACACGGACGTCGAGCACGTGGTCGACGCGGCCAAGGCCGTGGCCATTCCCGCCGACCAGAAGATCCTGCACGTGCTGCCGCAGGAATTCATCATCGACGGCCAGGAAGGCATCCGCGACCCGATCGGCATGTCGGGCGTGCGCCTCGAAGCCAAGGTGCACATCGTCACCGGCGCGGACAGCGCGGCGCAGAACATCGAGAAGTGCATCCAGCGCTGCGGCCTCGAGGTCGACGACATCGTGCTCGAGCAGCTGGCCTCGAGCTTCGCCTGCCTGACCGAGGACGAAAAGGATCTCGGCGTGTGCATCATCGACATCGGCGGTGGCACCACCGATCTCGCGGTGTTCTCGCAGGGGGCCATTCGCCACACGGCGGTCCTGCCGATCGCGGGCGACCAGGTGACCAACGACATCGCGATCTCGATGCGCACCCCGACGCAGTACGCCGAGGACATCAAGGTCAGGTACGCCTGCGCGCTGTCGCAGCTCGCCAATCCCGACGAGAGCATCGAGGTGCCGAGCGTGGGCGACCGGCCCGCGCGCCGGCTCGCGCGCCAGACGCTGGCCGAGGTGGTCGAGCCGCGCTACGAGGAGATCTTCGCGCTGGCGCGCGAGGAACTGCGTCGCTCGGGTTTCGAAGAGATCATCGCTGCCGGGATCGTGCTCACCGGCGGCAGCGCAAAAATGGAAGGCGCGATCGAGCTGGCCGAGGAAGTGTTCCACGTGCCGGTGCGGCTGGGCCAGCCGCAGCACATCAAGGGCCTCTCGGACGTGGTCCGCAATCCCATCTATTCGACCGGCGCCGGCCTGCTGCTGTACGCGCGCGACAACGCCTTCGCCGGCAACCGCGGCAAGTCGATCGCCGGCAACGCGCGCTCGATGGCCGAGCGCATGAAGAACTGGTTCCAGGGGAATTTCTGATGATGTTCAACACGAAGCTGACAGCCTCGTCCAACTAGTGAAGGAGCGACACAAATGTTCGAACTGATGGATGCTTACAGCCAGAACGCTGTAATCAAGGTAATAGGGGTGGGCGGCGGCGGCGGCAACGCGGTCGCGCACATGGTCACGAGCGGCATCGAGGGCGTGGAGTTCATGTGCATCAACACCGATGCGCAGGCGCTCAAGCACTCCAAGGTGAAGACGTCTCTGCAGATCGGCTGCAACATCACCAAGGGTCTCGGCGCCGGCGCCGACCCGGAAGTGGGCCGCCAGGCCG
>Ga0307411_10001019_pt1 | contig 10822 bp, 13 predicted proteins | sample DK1Ometagenome_2_FD_203712 | JGI IMG/M metagenome (GOLD analysis project Ga0307411, IMG submission 203712) | Maize rhizosphere microbial communities from greenhouse at UC Davis, California, United States - DK15-O-1 | ecosystem: Host-associated > Plants > Roots > Rhizosphere > Soil | place: USA...
AACGGCGTTCGCGTGATGGTGCCGCCGCACATTGCGAGCGGAACTCGCATCCTCGTCGACACTTACAGTCGCGAATATGTTCGCCGCGCCGACTAGGCAGATCTGACTTGGTATCCCACTCCGGCCTTATCACCGTCATGGATCGTGCTGCCCGCAAGGCGGCGCCGCGCCTTCGCCGCGATTTTGGCGAGGTCGAGCAGCTGCAGGTCAGCCGCAAGGGCCCCGCGGACTTCGTGTCGCTGGCCGACAAGCGCGCCGAGCAGACGATCGTCGACGAGCTTCGTTATGCGCGGCCGGATTGGGGCATGCTGCTGGAGGAAGGCGGCGAAATTGAGGGCAATCCCTCCAAGCCGCGCTGGCTGGTCGACCCGCTCGATGGAACGACCAACTTTCTTCACGGCGTCCCGCATTTCTCCATCTCGATTGCTGTTGAGGAGAAGCGTCCGGACGGGCGACCTGAGATCACACATGGCCTCGTATACCAGCCGCTGACCGATGAAAGCTTCTGGGCCGAGAAGGGCCGGGGCGCCTGGCTTCAGGACCGCCGGCTCCGTGCTTCGGCTCGCCGCGATTTGGCGGATTGCGTGATCGGAACCGGCATCCCTCACCTCGGCCGCGGCGAGAGCGCGGAGTGGGCAAAGATCTACAGCGCTGTGGGTCCGAATGTCGCCGGCGTGCGGCGCTTCGGCTCTGCCGCGCTCGACCTCGCCTGGGTCGCCGCTGGCCGGATGGACGGCTTTTGGGAGGATGGTCTCGATCCTTGGGATTCGGCGGCAGGCGTCATCCTGGTGCGCGAAGCGGGCGGTTTCGTCAGCGACTATCGTGGGTCCGACCGCATCTTCGAGCGCCGCGAATATATTGCGGCTTCGGGCGCCATCCACAGCCGACTGCAGAAGCTCGTTGCGGGGGCGCTCCGCAAGTGATCCTGGCCGCAATCGCGGCGGCGGTCCTTCAACCGCAGACGGTATTCACCGTAGATCCCGGCCATCGCCTGATCGAAGGCATTGCGACCGATGGATCCACGATTTGGCTATCCAGCCTGATTGATCGGAAACTGCTCGCCTGCAGGAAGAGCTGCGCGACGATTGCGATCGTACCGGGCGAGCTGCATCCCTTTGCGATTGCCTGGGATTCTCGCCGCAAGCGTCTCTGGGTCGCCGCGGATTGTCCGCCCAACGTGGGCTTCATCAAGGCGTGTGAGCGGGGAGCTCTGCTCGGATATGACAGGCGCGGTCGCCTGAGAACTCGGATCGCCCCGCCGCTGGGCGTCTTCCATCCCGGTGACGTGTCGGCGTCGAACGGCCAGGTGTTCGTCAGCGACAGCCAGAACGGCGCGGTTTACCGGTTGACCTCCAATGGCCGGGCTTTGACGGCTCTAGTTCCGCCGGGTGTAGGCAAGAGCGGGCAGGGCAGCGCTCTGGATCAGACCGGTGGCCAATTGATGGTCGCCGACTACAGCCAAGGCGTCACAGTCGTAGACCTTTCCACCGGCAAGCGAACATTGCTCAAACGCGACGACGGGCGACCCATCCGCGGGATCGACGGCATGGTCCGGTGCGGCAGCGACTATTACGCCGTCTATAACGGGCAGGCTCCGGGAGCGGTGCTCCGGCTGACCGTCAAAGGCGACGCGATAAGCTATACGCCGCTGATCGACGGGGCGCCTCTGGTCGATCCGACGCAGATCGCCGTCGACGGGAATCGACTGCTGGTCGTGGCCAATGCCGGTTGGGAGATCGCCTTGAAGGGCGCAGTGCGCACGGAGGGTACGCCGATCCTGTCCGTTCCCCTTCCAAATCACTGTCGAAATGACCCGTAGAAGCCCGTTTCAAGTGGTTGCTCCTCGCAACTCGCTGTCCTAAAGCCCCGCCAAGTTTCGAACCCCGGAGTTTTCCTTGTCCAGCGTAGCTGCCGGATATCTTCCCATCCTGCTTTTCCTCGGCATCGCCCTCGCGCTGTCGAGCGCGTTTGTCGTCCTGCCGATGATCGTGTCGCGATTCACCGGATCGCACCGGCCGGACCCGGCGAAACTCGCCGAATATGAATGCGGTTTCCCGGCCTTCGAGGATGCCCGCGCGCAATTCGACGTGCGCTTCTATCTGGTCGCCATCCTGTTCATCGTCTTCGACCTCGAGGCCGCGTTCCTATTCCCGTGGGCAGTCAGCCTCGACTTCACAAAATGGCCCGGCTGGATCGCGATGATGATCTTCCTCGCTGAGCTTGGTCTGGGCCTGGCCTACGCGTGGAAGAAGGGAGCTCTCGAATGGGAGTGATGCTCGACCCGCGGCACGACCCGATGCCCACCGAGGAAGAGCTCGCCCGGCTGGCGGGGCTCGTTCCCGGCGACATCGACCGCGCGAAGCTCGAAGAGCTTCGCCAGAGCCTCGATGAGAAGGGCTTCCTGGTCACCACGACCGAGGACCTGTTCACCTGGGCGCGCACCGGCTCGCTGTGGTGGATGACCTTCGGCCTCGCATGCTGCGCGGTGGAGATGATCCACGTGAACATGCCGCGCTACGATCTCGAACGCTTCGGCGTCGCTCCGCGCGCGAGCCCGCGCCAGTCGGACGTGATGATCGTCGCCGGCACGCTCTGCAACAAGATGGCTCCGGCGCTACGGCGGGTCTACGACCAGATGTCGGAGCCGCGGTACGTCATCTCCATGGGCAGCTGCGCCAATGGCGGCGGCTATTACCACTACAGCTATTCGGTGGTTCGCGGCTGCGACCGCATCGTTCCGGTGGACATCTACGTGCCGGGCTGCCCGCCGACGGCCGAGGCATTGCTCTACGGAATCCTCCAGCTCCAGCGGAAGATCCGCCGCGAGGGGACGATCGAACGCTGATGGCCGTAGCTCTCGCTTCACATGTCCCCCAGACCGCTTCGGACGAGGGGGTCGTCGACGCCGCGATCAAGGCGCTCGGCGGCAATCTGGTCGACGTGAAGGATTACGTCGGCGAGATCACGCTGACCGTTCGCCGTGAAGGCGTGATCGACGCGCTGCGCGCGCTTCGGGACACGCCGGGACTCGAATATCAGCAGCTGATGGAGATCGCCGGCGCCGATTTTCCGGAGCGGGCGGAGCGGTTCGAGGTCAATTACCAGCTTCTGTCCCTGACGAAGAACCGTCGCATCCGGGTGAGGGTGTCGACGGACGAAACCGTCCCGGTGCCGAGCGCGACGGTGCTGTGGCCGGTGGCGAACTGGCTCGAGCGCGAAGTGTACGACATGTACGGCGTGCTCTTCGAAGGCCATCCGGACCTGCGGCGAATCCTCACCGATTATGGCTTCGAGGGCTATCCGAACCGCAAGGACTTCCCGCTGACGGGCCATGTCGAGCTGCGCTATTCGGAAGCCGAAAAGCGGGTTGTGTACGAGCCCGTGGACCTGCCGCAGGATTTCCGTTCGTTCGATTTTCTCATGCCCTGGCAGGGTCCGGAATACGTCCTTCCCGGGGACGAGAAGGCGAAGCCGGAGCATGCGGGAGCGCCGTCGACCGCGCCAGCGCCGAGCGGCACCGCCCCGGCGAACGCCAAGACCCCGGCGGAGACGCCGAAGACTACCGACAAGCCTTCGGACACCGGCGCTGGCGCCGGGGCCAACGCCAAGGCGACGAAGGAAGCTCGAAAGCCAGCCAAGGCCAAGGCGAAGAACGAGGTCAGCAAGGACAGCAACACGCCCGATCCGAAGCCGAAGAGCTCGGGCCGGCGCCGGCCTGGCGGAGGTGCGGGATGAGCACGCGCACCGTCGAACTAAATGTCGGCACGCTCGCCGCCGGCACTGCCGAACCGGAAGAGGGTCACAATCCCGGCGACGACCGGCTGAGCAATTACACGATCAACTTCGGCCCGCAGCATCCGGCGGCGCACGGCGTGCTCCGCATGATCATGGAGCTCGACGGCGAGATCGTCGAGCGGGTCGATCCGCACATCGGCCTGCTCCACCGCGGCACCGAGAAGCTGATCGAGTACAAGACCTATACGCAGGCGCTGCCTTACTTCGACCGGCTCGATTACTGCTCCCCGATGTGCATGGAGCACAGCTTCGTGCTGGCCATCGAGAAGCTCATGGGCCTCGAGATTCCGCTCCGCGCCCAGTACATCCGCGTGCTGATGGCGGAGCTGACCCGCATCTCCAACCACATGCTTAACCTCGGCGCGCACATCATGGATGTCGGCGCAATGACGCCGAACCTGTGGATGTTCGAAGTGCGCGAAGACACGCTGCAATTTTACGAGCGGGCGTCGGGCGCGCGCATGCACGCCAATTACTTCCGTGCGGGCGGCGTGCGCTACGATCTGCCCGAGAAGCTGCTGGTCGACCTTGGCGACTGGCTCGATACGCGGTTGAAGCTGTTCGAGGATGCGGTGAGCCTCGTCGCCGACAACCGCATCTTCAAGCAGCGCAATGTCGACATCGGCGTGGTCAGCAAGGAGGATGCCATCGCTTGGGGCTTCTCCGGGCCGATGATCCGCGCCGCCGGCCTGCCGTGGGACCTTCGCCGCTCGCAGCCTTACGAAGTCTACGACCGAATGGAGTTCGACATTCCGGTCGGCACCAACAGCGATTGCTACGACCGCTTCATGGTTCGCGTCGAAGAAGTGCGGCAGTCGGCGCGCATCATGCGGCAGTGCCTCAAGGAGATGCCGAAAGGCCCGGTTGGGTCGGAAAACCAGAAGGTCTTCCCACCGTCGCGGTCCGAGATGAAGACCTCGATGGAAGCCCTCATCCACCACTTCAAGCTGTACACCGAAGGCTATCACGTCCCGGCGGGCGAAGTGTACGTCGCCACCGAGAGCCCCAAGGGCGAGTTCGGCGTCTACTTGGTCGCCGACGGCACCAACCGGCCCTACCGCTGCAAGATCCGCCCGACGGCGTTTAGCCACCTGCAGGCAATGGACTTCATGATGAAGGGCCACATGCTCGCGGACACCACCGCCGTCCTGTCCGCCATCGACGTCGTGTTCGGGGAGTGCGACCGATGATGGTGCTCCTGTCGGCAATTCTCGCCGGTCTTGCCGCTCAGGCTCCGGAGCCTGTCGCTGTGGATGGCATAGCGATTGGCAAGCGAATGGTCGCAGCGATCAAGGGCAAGAGCGACTTTCAGGAGGCGGATTTTTCCAAACCACTTCAGGAACTAGAAAAAGAGACCCTTCGCAGCTTCGGTAAATGCAGGCTTGAGCGGATTACTTACCGTACCGAATCTTTTCCCAAGTTGCTCGCCAGCTCGGTAGCCGATCCTGACGTGGTCCGGGTGTCCTATGCCTGCAAGGGCGTGCCTCGGGACACCCCGGTGAGCCTTTCACTCCACCTGAAGAGTGGACGGATCGCGTCGGTTGAAATGCACAATGCTGATCTCATGAGGGTCGACTGATGGCCGGCCAAGGCGGAATCATCGACGATCCGGAAGTCCGGGCCCGGTGGGAGGGCTTCCAGTGGACGCCGGCCAACGCGAAGATCGCGAAGGAGATTGTCGCGCGCTATCCGGAGGGCCGGCAGATGTCCGCGTCCATCCCGTTTCTCGACCTTGCCCAGCGGCAGGTCGGGGCGGAAACGAATACCCAAGGCTGGCTGCCGCTTCCGGTGATGGAGTTCGTCGCCAGGGAGCTCGACATGCCCGCCATCCGGGTGCTCGAGGTCGCGACCTTCTACACCATGTTCAACCTCGCGCCGGTTGGCCGCTATCACGTGCAGGTCTGCGGTACGACGCCGTGCATGCTGCGCGGATCGGACGAGGTCTTCGCGGCCTGCAATGCGCGCGGGCTGCAGAAGGGCCACACGACCGACGACGGACTGTTCACGCTTTCGGAAGTCGAATGCCTCGGTGCCTGCGCCAACGCGCCGATGGTCCAGATCAACGACGATAATTTCGAGGACCTGACCGAGCAGAGCATGGGCGCGATCCTCGATGCCCTCGCGCGCGGCGAGAAGCCGAAGCCCGGCCCGCAGGTCGATCGGCAAACGAGCTGCCCCGAAGGCGGGCCGAGCACGCTGAAGAAGATGGCCGAGCGCAACTACGACTACCGTCCGCAGTGGAACTCGGTAGCCGCTGGGGAGGGCGCGCAGTGAAGGACGTGCTGAAGATCGTCCTCGCGATCGTGATCATCATTGTCGCATGGAAGATACTGAAGGGCATCCTCGGCCTGCTGGTGGGCGTCGCCGTGGCAGGCCTCATCGTCTACGGCGGAATGAAGCTGATCGAGGGGCCGCGAAATGGGTAGCGTGACGCCTCTCGCCGACAAGGACCGGATCTTCACCAACGTCTATGGCTTCCAGGAGCCGTGGCTGAAGGCGGCGCGTGCCCGTGGCGACTGGGACGACACCGCGAAGCTGATGCAGCGCGGCCAGGACGGCATCATCGAGGAAGTGAAGGAGTCCGGCCTTCGCGGACGCGGCGGCGCAGGCTTCCCGACCGGCATGAAGTGGAGCTTCATGCCCAAGGAACCCAAGCCCGGCAAACCCAACTTCCTGGTCATCAACGCCGACGAATCCGAGCCCGGATCGTGCAAGGACCGCGAGATCATCCGCCACGATCCGCACAAGCTGATCGAAGGCGCGCTGATCGCTGGCTTCGCGATGCGGGCACGTGCCGGATACATCTACATCCGCGGCGAATTCATTCGTGAAACCGAGACGTTACGGCGGGCTGTTGCCGAGGCGTATGAGGCTGGCCTGCTCGGCAAGAACGCCGCCGGCTCGGGCTACGACTTTGATCTTTTCGTCCATCGCGGCGCCGGCGCCTACATCTGCGGCGAAGAAACGGCGATGCTCGAAAGCCTGGAGGGCAAGCAGGGCAAGCCGCGCCTGAAGCCGCCGTTCCCGGCGGGGGCCGGCCTCTACGGCTGTCCGACCACCGTCAACAACGTCGAGAGCATTGCGGTCGTCCCGACCATCCTTCGCCGCGGCGGCGCCTGGTTCAAGAGCTTCGGCCGCGAGAAGAACGAGGGCACCAAGCTTTACCAGATCAGCGGCCACGTGAACCGGCCGTGCGTGGTCGAGGAGACCATGTCGATCAGCTTCCGCGAGCTTATCGACCTCCACGCCGGCGGCATTCGCGGCGGCTGGGACAATCTGCTGGCCGTCATCCCTGGCGGGTCGTCCGTTCCGCTCGTTCCCGCTGCGGAGATCATGGACGCGCCGATGGACTTCGACGGACTGAAGGCGCTCGGCTCCGGCCTCGGCACTGCGGCCGTGATCGTCATGGACAAGTCGACCGATATCGTCCGGGCGATCAGCCGCATCTCCTACTTCTACAAGCATGAAAGCTGCGGACAGTGCACACCCTGCCGCGAAGGCACCGGCTGGATGTGGCGGATGATGGAGCGCCTGCGCGAAGGCGACGCGGACGTGGCGGCGATCGACAAGCTCTATGACGTCACCAAGCAGGTCGAAGGCCACACCATCTGCGCTCTCGGCGACGCCGCCGCCTGGCCGATCCAGGGCCTGATCAAGCATTTCCGTCCCGAACTCGAGCGCCGCATCGCCGAACGCACCGGCCGCGGAATGCTGGAGGCGGCCGAATGAGCCTGCTCATGCTCGTCGCCGCGGCTTCCCTCCCGCAACCCAATGCGCTTGCAACGCAGGCGATGCACAATTTCGGCGCTTGCGTCGTGCGCGAAGGAAGCGCTGGGTCGCGCGAGCTGCTGGCCATGGATCTCGGGACGAAGGAATATCAGCGGAAGCTTCGGTCGCTGGCCAAGGGACACGGTCGCTGCGTGCCGGGCTCGACGATTAGTTTTGAAGGGATCCTGTTCTCGGGTGCTCTCGCCGAAGCCTTGATTGAGCGCGACGTGTCTTCGGACTCGCTCGCGCCAAGATTGGCCTACGATCCGGCCCGCGCTTCGGTGGCGGCTCGCAGCGTGACCGAGGAAATGGCGCTTTGCACGGTCTTGAAAGCACCCAAGGCGACTGCTGCCTTGTTCGAAACGCAGCGTGCGACCGCCGCTGAGGCCGAGGCCATGCGATCGATCGGACCCGTCCTGACCGATTGCCTGAAGAAGGACATGAAGGTTGAGTTAAACAAGCCGGGCCTTCGCTCGCTGCTTGCGCTCGCGGCTTATCGAATTGTCTCTCAGCGTGGCGGAGTCGTGCAATGAGCATCGCCTTCATCGCCGGCATACTCGTGCTCGTCGTCATCGCCCTCATCGCTGTCGTGCAGCGGTCCGGCTCGCGCGTGACGATCATTGAGACCCGTCGTGAGAGCGACGGAGTGAAGAAGAGCGGTACCGATGCCTAAAGTCACCGTCGACGGCGCTGAGATCGAAGTTCCGCAGGGCGCGACCGTGCTGCAGGCTTGCGAGCTTGCAGGCAAGGAGATCCCGCGCTTCTGTTATCACGAGCGGTTGTCGATCGCGGGCAATTGCCGCATGTGCCTGGTCGAGGTCGCTCCCGGGCCGCCCAAGCCGCAGGCAAGCTGCGCGCTTCCGGCCGCCGACGGCCAGACGATCCGCACTGATACGCCGATGGTGAAGAAGGCGCGGGAAGGGGTGATGGAGTTCCTCCTCATCAATCACCCGCTCGACTGCCCGATCTGCGACCAGGGTGGGGAATGCGACCTCCAGGACCAGGCCGTCGCCTATGGCCGCCCGTTCTCGCGCTTCGACGAGAACAAGCGCGCGATCGACGACAAGTACATGGGCCCCGTCATCAAGACGGCGATGACACGCTGCATTCAGTGCACGCGCTGCATCCGTTTTTCGGAGGAAGTCGCCGGCGTGCCGGAGCTAGGCATGCTGTACCGCGGCGAGGACAGCCAGATCACGTCCTACCTCGAAAAGGCGGTGACGACGGAGATGGCCGGCAATCTCGCCGATGTCTGCCCGGTCGGCGCTCTGCTGCAGCGTCCGCAGTCCTTCGAAAGCCGTCCGTGGGAGCTTCGCCGCGTTCCGGGCATCGATGTCATGGACGCGGTTGGGTCGAACATCCGCTTCGACGTCCGCCAGCGCCAGGTCATGCGCATTCTTCCGCGCGTCAACGACGACGTGAACGAGGAGTGGATCAGCGACAAGACGCGGCACCATGTGGATGCGCTCGTCCGCAACCGACTGGATCGGCCATGGGTGCGCGAGAACGGGAAGCTGCGCGAGGCAAGCTGGAACGAGGCGCTCGGCCTGTTCGCCGAGAAGCTGAAGGCCGCTGGCTCAAGCGTTGCGGCTATCGCGGGTGACCTGCTCGACGCCGAGACGATGTATGCGGCGAAGAAGCTGCTGCAGGCGCAGGGTTCGACCTTGCTGGAAGGCCGCCAGACCGGGCTGACCTATGATGTTTCCAGCCTCGCAGCCGTCAATTTCAACTCAACCATCGCTGGTATCGAGGACGCCGACTTGGTCCTGCTCGTCGGATCGAACCCGCGGTGGGAAGCCCCGCTGGTCAACACCCGGCTTCGCAAGGCGCATCGCAAGGGAGCGAAGGTCTTCGCCATCGGTCCGGAAGCGGATCTAGGCATGCGGGTGCACTGGATCGGTAACGATCTGAAGCTGCTCGGCAAGCTGCCCAAGGACGTCGCCGACGCGTTCGAAAGTGCGCAGAAACCGGCGGTGGTCGTCGGTGCCGGTGCGCTCGCGGCAAATGCTCTTGGCGCGGCTCTCAAGCTGGCCAGCTCGCTGAACCTCGTGCGTGACGGCTGGAACGGTTTCAACGTTCTGCACACGAGCGCATCGCGCATGGCGGGTCTCATCCTGGGCTATGCGCAGAAGGGCGGCGTGGCCGACCTTGAGGCCGCGAAGCCGCAAGTCGTGCTGTTGCTGGGCGCCGACGAAGTCGATCCGACGCGTTTCGCTGGTAGCTTCAAGGTCTACACCGGCCATCACGGCGACAATGGAGCTCGGCAGGCGGACCTCGTCCTCCCGGGCGCGGCGTATGCCGAGAAGCATGGCACCTACGTCAACACCGAAGGTCGCGTTCAGCGTAGTGAGCGCGCGGCGTTCGCGCCCGGTGAGGCGCGCGAGGACTGGACGATCTTCCGTGCCGTTTCGGATTTGCTCGGAGCGCCGCTACCGTTCGACCGCTTCGACCAGCTCCGCGCGCGGATGATCGAGGACTATCCGCAACTCGGGACGGAAGGGCTTATCGCCTTCGATTGGTCGCCGCCGAAGCTCGACGCCAAGGCCGAAGGCGCCGTCGTTTACGCGGTGCGCGACTTCTACCTGACCAACGCAATCACGCGCTCCAGCCCGACCATGCACACTTGTTCGGAGGAACTGGTGCATGGCCGCGCCGTGCAGGAGGCGGCTGAGTGACCGCCTGGTTCCAATCCTTCGGCATCACCTACGAATGGTCGTGGTTCATCGCCACGATCATCGGCATCCTGGTGATTGCACTGCCGCTGATGTTGGCGGTGGCGATGATCATCTATGCCGACCGCAAGATCTGGGCGGCGATCGCGCTCCGTCGAGGACCCAACGTGGTTGGTCCATGGGGCCTTCTGCAGAGCTTTGCCGACGGCTTGAAGGTGTTCCTCAAGGAAACGATCATCCCGTCGGGTGCGAACCGGGGGCTGTTCCTGATCGCGCCGATCGTAACTTTCACGACGGCGCTGATCGTCTGGGCGGTGATACCGTTCGATGCGGGCGTGGTGCTCGCCGACATCAATGTCGGCCTGCTCTACGTGCTCGCAGCTTCGTCGCTGGGCGTTTACGGCGTGATCGTCGCCGGCTGGGCGTCCAACTCCAAATATCCCTTCTTCTCGGCGCTCCGGGCGGCCGCGCAGATGGTCAGCTACGAAGTGTCGATCGGCTTCGTGCTGATCTGCGTCGTGCTCTACGCGAACACGTTCAACCTGAGCGAGATTGTCCTCGCGCAGGAGGGGCACAAGCTGTTCGGC
>Ga0307411_10001022_pt1 | contig 10794 bp, 9 predicted proteins | sample DK1Ometagenome_2_FD_203712 | JGI IMG/M metagenome (GOLD analysis project Ga0307411, IMG submission 203712) | Maize rhizosphere microbial communities from greenhouse at UC Davis, California, United States - DK15-O-1 | ecosystem: Host-associated > Plants > Roots > Rhizosphere > Soil | place: USA...
GCGCCGCCTCGTACGCCTCGTAGGCGAGTAGCCCGGAGAGCGCGACGGTGAGGGCGAGCAGCACGCCGAGCACGGTCCCGCGCTGGGCGGCGGGGCGGCGGATCGAGAGGCGGGTCAGGACGGCTCCGGGCGAAGCGTGGCAGAGACCGGCTTCACCGCCACCGTGCGTCGCGAACCCCGGGCCGTCAAGAGCGGAGCGGGGAGAGTTGACGGGACTCTGACACGGGCGGCTCGCGGCGCTCGGCAACCGCAGCTGAGGGTTCACGGCTGTCGGTTCACGGTCGACGGTTACCGTAAACCGTGCACCGAGGACCGTTCACCGTCCACTGTTCTTGCCGAGCGCCGAGCGCCCTCTTCTGGACAGTCCCGTCCCGAAACCGTATGATGAGGCCCGCGATGCTTCGAGTTGGCGTCCTGGACGGCGGAGACTCATGAGCGGGCAGGCGAGGAGGCGGCGCGGGGCGCCGCGGCGGGGGTTCACGATCGTCGATCTCCTGATCGCGATCGTGATCATCGGCATCCTCGTCACCATCGCCTACCCGTACGTGCGGCGGATGCGCGGCGGCGGCGCGGCCGGCGCCTCGGCGGCCCGGCTCTCGTGGGTCGCGCGACCGGACTCCACGGTCGCGCCCGGCGACTCGGCCGAGGTCGCGGTGCGTGTCGAGGACGCCGAGGGACGTCCCGTGCCGGGTGCCGTCGTCGAGTTCCAGACGGCCACCGGCACCGTCCAGCCCGCCAACGGGACTTCGGACGCGAGCGGCCTCGTCCCCGCGACCTGGCGCTTCGGCACCGACCCGGGGCGCGTCGTCCTCACGGCGCGCGTCCGCGGCCAGCCGGTTCTCACCGGCGAGGTCACCGCCCTCGTGCGCGGAGCGCCCTGACCGGTGGCGTCGAGCCCGCGGCACGAGACGGCGACGACGCGGGCCCGGTGGCGGTCGGCTGACCGAGCGACGGCGACACTGGCCCTCGTCGCCCTCCTCGTCGCCGCCGCCGACTTCGTCTCAAAGGAGGTCGCGGTCGCCCGGCTCGGCGCCGGCCACGACGTCACCTTCGGGCCGGCGCTCCGGCTCGCCCTGATCTACAACGACCGGCTGGCGTGGGGGCTGAGCGGGGGGGGACAAGCGTTCGCAGTAACGCTCGCCGGCACGGCGCTCCTCGTCGCCGGCGTCCTCGCGGTCCGCCGCCGGCTCACCGAGGTGGACCCCGACGCGCCGGGCATGCTCGGACTCCTCGTCGGCGCGGCGATCGGCAACGCGCTCAGCCTCTTCGTCTACTCGAGGGGCGTCCCCGACTTCATCGCCGTCCACCGCGGGGGCGGCGTCGAGTCGGTGCTCAACGTCGCCGACCTCGGGCTCCTCGCCGGGCTCGCCCTCTGCTGCCGCACCGTGTGGCGCGTCGCGCTCGCCGCCCACGCCGAGCGCACGACGGTCGTCCGGCCGGCGCTCGCCGTCGAGCAGCGGCCGGTGCGCCGCGGTTGGGTCGAGCGCGAGGTGCCGATCGCGCTGGCGCGGGACGAACGCCGCTCGCCGCCGTCGCGCGTCCCCGTCGCCGACGAGCGCCGAGGGCCCCTGCCCGCGGCTGCCGACGACCGACCGGCGGAGCGGGGCGAACGGTAAACGGTACGCGGTTCACGGTGACCGACGACCGTGAACCGCCAACCATGAACCGTCGACCCTCTCGCCCAGGCGAGAGCCGGAATCGTCTCTACCGTGCGCCGCGGAGGCGGCTGCGCCCGGTCGCGATCACGTAGCCGGAGAAGTGGCTCACCGAGAAGGTGAGCTCGCAGTCCTCGATGTTCACCTCGGACGGCGGGACCTCGCTCACCACGGCCTTCGAGTCGGCGTCGTTCAGCGCGCCCTCGCCCTGGAAGTAGCCGCCGAAGACGTCGGTCAGGTCCTCCTGGTGGTGCCACGAGGTGTAGTAGAGGTCCTGCTTCACCTTGAGCGGCACGGCGAAGCTCCCCGACGGGCCGAAGTCGTAGGCGACGATCCCGCCCTTGCGCGCCGTCGCCGTGAAGACGGCCAGCTCCGCCACCGCACCCGGCGGCACCTCGACCGTCAGCCCCGCCTCCGGGATCGTCAGCGTCCCCCCTCCTTGCCGATCGTCGCCAACACGGTCACGTCCTCGGCCAGCGGCTCGTAGCGCGTGATCGCGTCGAGCACCACGGGCCGCGGGTGACCCGGCACGAGCCGCAGTAGTGATCGCGCGTTTCTGCGACGATCCGCGGTCAGTCCAAGCCAAGCCGTTAGTGCAGCGTGCGACCCTCCCCGCCGGCGGCCGGCTCGTCGGTGCTCGGCAGGCCGGAACGGGCTCGCGCCAGCTCGGTCGGGTCCACCGCGCTCCCCGCGCTGCCGACGACCGACGGGTCGCGGCGTGCCGTCAGGCCGCGGCTCCTCGCGTACGTGTACCCCGTCTCGACGTAGCGCCGCGCCGCATCCCACTCGCCGGCGCGCGTGCGCAGGTCATCGGACCAGTGGCGCCTGAGTTCCGGCTCGACGGCGCCGAAGTCGCGCCCCGCGTACTCCGGGTACTGCGCCGCCAGGTGCCCGAACTGGTAGGCCGGCCGCGCCGCGTCGAAGCCGCGGTCGGCGGCGCGATCGGGCGCGCGCTCGTAGAGCGACCGGTAGTGGGCGTCGTGCTCGGACGTGTAGAGCTCGCCGACGACCGCCTGTCCTCCCGCCGCGCCGACCGCCGCCCCGCCCACCGCGCCGACGATCGCCCCGGCGATCGCCCCGAAGGGGCCGAGCGTCATCGTCGCCAGTCCCGCCGTCGCCCCCGCGACCGCTCCCGCCGCCGCCGTCGCCGGCGCGCTCCCCACTTCGACCGCGTCCTTCTCCCGCTCCGTCAGCGGCCGCACGTCGCCGGCGCGATTCAGGTCATCCGTCATGCGCTTCCTCCCGTGGTGTGCGTGAGATGGGGAGGAAGCGGCAAGGGAAAGGCCAGGGGCCTGTCGTCGGCCTCGCGACTGGTCCGGGATGCCTACGCCTACGCCGGGTAAACCTCGAAGATGCCCGCCGCCCCCATTCCCCCACCCACGCACATCGTCACCATCCCGAGCCCGCCCCCTCGCCGTCCGAGCTCGTGGACGAGGTGGGTGGTGAGCTTCGCGCCGGTGGCGCCGAGCGGGTGGCCGAGGGCGATCGCGCCGCCGTTGACGTTGAGCTTGTCCATCGGCATCTCGAGCACGCGCGCGACGGCGAGTGCCTGGGCGGCGAACGCCTCGTTCATCTCGATCAGGTCGAGGTCGTCCATCGTCAGCCCGGTGCGGGCGAGCACCTTCGGCACTGCTTTGATTGGCGCGATCCCCATCACGTCGGGGTCCACTCCCGAGGTCGCGAAGCCGACGAAGCGGGCGAGCGGCTTGAGGCCGTCCGCCTCCGCCTTCGCGCGGCTGACGACCATCAGCGCCGCGGCGCCGTCCGAGTAGGGGCTCGAGTTGCCGGCCGTCACCGTGCCGCCCATCGGCTTGAACGCCGGCTTGAGCTTGGCGAGCCCCACCGCCGTCGTCTCGGGGCGCAGCAGCTCGTCGCGCGCGAACTCCACCCGCTCGGCGTGCTTCTCGGCGCCCTTCCACGTCACCTTCTCGACCGGCACCGGGATGATCTCGCCGGCGAACTTGTTCGCCTCCCACGCCGCGGCCGCCTTGCGGTGGCTGTCGGCGGCGAACGCGTCCTGGTCCTCGCGGCTCACCTTCCACCGCTCGGCGACGCGCTCCGCCGTGAAGCCCATCCCGATGTACGACTCGGTGAGCCGCGGGTGGAGCCGCGTGTGGTGTCCCGACATTGGCACCTGGCTCATCATCTCGACCCCGCCCGCGACGACCGCGTCCTCCATCCCGCTCATGATCGCCTGCGCGGCGAGGGCGATCGTCTGCAGCCCCGACGAGCAGAAGCGGTTGATCGTCGAGCCCGACACCTCGACCGGGAACCCGGCGTGGAGCAGCGCGAGGCGCGCCACGTTGAGCCCCTGCGACCCCTCGGGCATCGCGCAGCCGAGCAGCACGTCGTCCACCTCGGCCGGCTTCACCCCGCCCCGCTCCGCCGCCGCCCTGATGACCGTCGCCGCGAGGTCCGCCGGATGCACCGCGTGCAGCGACCCGTCCTTCTTCCCTCTCCCGACTGCCGTACGGACGGCAGATACGATCACGGCTTCATTCATTGCCCGACCTCTGGACGCGAATATTGGCGTTCGTAGTGAGCGTGGAGCGTGTAGCGAAGAGGGTGTCCCTCACGCTACCGGGCTGCCCCTCCCCGCTACACGCTCCACGCTCTCTCTCAATTTCTCAGTGGCTTCCCGTTCTTCAGCATGTACTGAATCCGGTCCTGCGTCTCTTTAGTACCCAGCAGCGTGAGGAACGCCTCGCGCTCGAGGTCGAGGATGTCCTGCTCGGTGACGTCGCGCGGCGGGCCGTCGCCGCCGCAGAGGACGTAGGCGACGTGGCGGCCGATGCGCACGTCGTGCTCGCTCGCCTGCCCCGCCTCGTGGAACGCCCACAGCGCGTACTCGAGGTTGCCGATCGCCTCGACGCCGAGCGCGCGGATCGTGCGCGGCGGCGGCGCCACGTAGTCGGGCGCGAGGTCGAGGACGCGGCGCTTCGCGTCGGCGATCAGGAGGTCGCGGTTCATCGAGATCCCGTCGCCGTGGCGCAGGAAGCCCATCGAGCGCGCCTCGAGCGCGCTCGTGCTCGTCTGCGCGGTGGCGATCAGCTTGAAGGCGCGCTTCACCGCCTCGAACGGGTCGGCGTCCTCGTACGGCAGCAGCTCCTCGGTGAAGCGGAAGAGGAGCTCCTTCGTCCCGCCGCCGCCGGGAATGAGCCCCACGCCGACCTCGACGAGCCCCATGTACAGCTCGGCGTGCGCCTGCACGCGCGCCGCGTGCAGCGTCAGCTCGGCGCCCCCGCCGAGCGTCATCCCGAACGGCGCGAGGACGACCGGGAAGGGGACGCGGCGCAGCCCGGTCGTCACGTTCTGGAAGGTGCGGATCGCCTCGTCGAGGCCGTCCCAGTTCTCCTCCTCGGCCTCGCGCAGGATGAGCGAAAGGTCGGCGCCGGCGGTGAACATCCGCGGGTCGTCGTTGCCAATCACCATCCCGGCGTAGCCGCCGCGGTCCACGCGGTCGATCGCCCGCCGCAGCGCGCGCAGCACGCCGGCGCCCAGCGCGTTGGCCTTCGAACGGAACTCGAACAGCGTCACGCCGTCGCCGAGGTCGAGCAGCGCCGCGTCGGCGCTCTCCTCGAGCACGGCGCCGCGGCGGCGGGCGACACCGGCCGCGGTGAGGCTACCGACGATCTCCGGCACCGACCCGCGCCGCGCCACGCCGTCGCCCGCGATCGCGAGCAGCGTCTCGCCGGCGCCGTCGTGCTTGTAGAACTTCACGCCGTCGAGCCGCCGCAGCAGCTCGGGCTCCGTCTCGTTCCGCTTCCTGATCTCCTCGCGCACCCACGCCGCGCCCATCATGTCGATGGCGCGGAAGGGGCCCGCCTCCCAGCCGTAGCCCCATTCCATCGCGCGGTCGGCGGCCGCGATGTCGTACGCCAGCTCGGGCGTCTGGCGCAGCGCGTAGGAGAAGGTGTCGAGCAGCACCGCGCGCAGGAAGTCGCCGTACCTCCCCGGCAGGTCGCGAATCCTCGGGAACCGCTCGGCGAGCGGCTTCCGCATCAGCGAGTCCACCTCCGGCGCGTCGAGCTTGCGCTGGCGGCCGTACTCGCCGGTGCGCCAGTCGAGCGTCTGGATCTCCTTCCCCTGCTTGCGATAGAAGCCGGCGCCGGACTTCTCGCCGAGCCGCCCCTGCTTCACGAGTTCCTGCACCCACTCGGGGAGCGAGAGGTCCTCGCCCGTCGCCTGCGAGAGCCCCGCCGTCACGTGGCCGAGGACATCCAGCCCCGAGATGTCGCCGGTGCGGAAGGTCGCCGACTTCGGGCGGCCGATGAGCGGGCCGGTGAGCGCGTCCACCTCGTCGATCGTGAGGCCGAACTCCTCCATGCGGCGGATCGTCTGCACGAGGCCGTAGACGCCGAGCCGGTTGGCGATGAAGCCCGGCGCGTCCTTGGCCATCACCGTCCCCTTGCCGAGCACCCGCTCGCTGAACGTGCGCACCGCGTCGAGCGCCGCCGGCTCCGTCTCCGGCGTCGGGATCAGCTCGAGCAGGTGCATGTAGCGCGGCGGGTTGAAGAAGTGCGTGCCGAGGAAGCGGCGGCGGAAGCGCTCGCTCCGCCCCTCGGTGAGCACCTTCATCGGGATCCCGGAGGTGTTCGTCGAGACGACGGCGTGCTCCTTGAGCAGCGGCTCGAGCCGCGCGTACAGCTCGCGCTTCGGGCCCGGCTGCTCGATGATCGCTTCGACGATCCAGTCGCACTCGCCGAGCAGCGGCAGGTCGTCGGCCGTGTTGCCGGTGCGGATCAGCGACGCGCGGTCGGCGGCCATGAAGGCGGCGGGGCGCGCCTTGAGCGCGCGCTTGAGCCCCTCCGCGGCCGGCCCGCCGCGATCCGGGTCACCGGGGATGTCGAGCAGGACGACGGGAACGCCGGCCGAGGCGGCGAGGGCGGCGATCCCGCTCCCCATGGCCCCGGCGCCGACGATGCCCAGCTTGGTGACGCGCATTAGCGGGTTCGGCTGACGGTGAGTGCTGGTGCTGCGACCACCGCCGGAGGCTATCGGGGGATGGGGCGGGAGGGAAGGCTGAGAACCGTGAACGGTTCGCGGTTGACGGTTGACGGTAGAACCCCCGGGAAGCTCCTGCCGGCCTCCCGGGGGTTCTCCGCGGTTACTGCAAACCGTTAACCGTCAACCGTTAACGGTTTCATTTGCGCAGCAGCTTGAACGCGTGATCCCACGTCTGGGTGCGGAACGCGTAGTTCAGGAACAGCATGCACAGCGGCTCGAGCAGCCGCGCGCCCTCGATCCCGCCGGTGTCTATCGTCTCCCAGCCGAACGCGGTGCAGACGTCGGTCACCGTGCGCTTGGCGCCCTCGTCGTCGCCGGCGATGAACATCGTCGGCGGGTTGCAGGGGAAGCGCGGCTGCACCATGTGGCCGTAGCCCACGGAGTTGAACGCCTTGACGACACGCGCCCCGGGGAGCCAGCGCTGCACCTGCTCGCCCCCCGAGTCGGTGTGCCCGACGGCGAGGCGCGGCATCCCCTGGCTGAAGTCGAGCGGGTTGGTCGCGTCGATCACGACCTTGCCGGCCAGGTTGCGCGGGCCGGCGAGACGGATCGCGTTCTCGGTGCCGGCCCAGGACGTCGCCAGCACCGCGAGCTCGCCGAAGCTCGCCGCCTCGGCGAACGTCCCCGCCGTCCCCCGCCCTCCCGTCCCCTCGGCCCAGCCGCGCGCCTTCTCGTTGTTCGCGTCGCGCGAGCCCAGCGTCACCTCGTGCCCGAGCTCGACGAAGCCCGTGCCCAGCGTCCGCCCGACGTCGCCGGTCCCCAGGATTCCGATGCGCATCGTCCCTCTGTGTGGCGTGTGTGATCGAGAAGCTGCGCATGAACCGGGCGTGCGCGCCAGGCGTTCCACGGCTCGGCGGCGCGTGCACAGGATTCCCTTGCCGCCCCGTCGAGCCGCACCTACCCTTGGGCGGCGCGCACAGCGGCGCGATCCCGATCGGTCAGGACCCGATGCGACGGAGTTCCCCATGGAGCTGGGCCTGCGAGGAAAGTCGGCCGTCGTGACCGGGGCGAGCCGGGGCATCGGCCGGGCGATCGCGCTCCGCCTGGCCGACGAGGGAGCGGGCGTCGCCATCTGCGCGCGCAGCGAGCCGGCGTTGCGCGAGACCGAAGCCGAGCTGCGCGCGCGGTCCGTCCCCGTCCACGCGGCGGTGTGCGACGTCGGAGACGCCGAGGGACTCGACGGCTTTCTCGAGGCGGCGCACGCCAGTCTCGGGGGAGTGGACATCCTCGTGAACAACCCGAGCGGCTTCTCGTTCGCCGACGACGAGGACGCGTGGGACTCCACCCTGAACGTGGACCTCATGGCCGCGGTGCGCGCCAGCTCGAAGGTGGCGGCGTGGATGGGCGGCACGGGCGGCGGCGCGATCGTCCACATCTCGTCCATCGCCGGCCTCGAGGCGGCTGGCTTCCCCGCATCCTACGGCGCGGCGAAGGCGGCGTTGGTGAGTCACGCGAAGTCGCTCGCCGTCGCGCTCGCACCGCAGAAGATCCGGGTCAACACGGTGGCGCCGGGCTCCATCGAGTTCCCCGGCGGACTCTGGGAGCAGATGAGCCACGACAATCCGGGCCTCTACGGCGCCGTGCTCAAGACGATCCCGTGGGGCCGGATGGGTACCCCGGAGGAGGTCGCCGACGTCGTGACCTTCCTGGTGTCCGAGCGGGCGAGCTGGGTGACCGGCGTGTGCGTCGTCGTGGACGGCGCGCAGCACAAGGCAAATCTGTAGGGAGCGGTCTAGTCGGACGGCACCCTGCTGCGGTAGACGACGACGTGGAAGTGGGCCGGGAAGCGCTCCTCGGTCGCGTCCACCCGCCCCTCGCGCTCCATCGCCAGCAGCCGACGCCGGATCCACGTCCGGCAGCGGCCATGGGGCGAGCGGAGGTCGAAGGCGAGCCCCGTCGGGTGCACCGAGCGCGCGTTGCCGTTCGTCAGCCGGAAGCCCACCGGCCGCACCGCGCTCGTCACGACGAGCCGCTCGCCGCACGCCCGCCAGTACGCCGCCGCCAGCTCCTCGAGCACGACCCGCGTCGCCGGCAGTACGTACGGAAGCGCGACCCGATTGAGCCGGTAGCCGGCGCCGGTGAGCCGGACGAACGTCTTCTCCTTCACGGCCCGCTGCACCGTCGCCGCCGACCGGTGGAAGGTCAGGCCGCGCGAGACCGCGGTGTCGTAGGCCCGCTCGACGCTCGACGGCGAGCCGCGCAGGGTCTGCGCGCCGGCCGGACGCGCGGCGAGAAGGGCGGCGGCCGCCGCCGCCGCGAGCAAGTGGGAGTGCCGCATCTGGACCGGCAGACTAACCGCGCGGCACCCCGCTGTCGACCTTCCGGCCGTGACACACAGGACGCAGAACGCATCACGCACGACGCATCACGCCTCCCTCGCATCCGTCCCCCACGAGGCGGGACCGATCGCGATGCGTCACCACGCTCGCCCTGGGCCCCGGCGCCCCGGGGAGCCGATTCGTAGAGTAGCTTGAGGAGAGCGGAGAGCGTGGAGCGGGCAGCTCGACCCGCCCAGCAGCGCCCTGCACGCTCCCCGCCCCACGCCCGCCTCCCACGCTCCCGCCGCCTCCTGTGCGCACTCTCTACCCGTATCTCCGGCAGTACTGGAAGCTGGGCATCCTCGCCCTCCTGCTCGCGGCGACGAACCAGATCTTCTCGCTGCTCGACCCGCTGATCTTCCGCCACATCATCGACGAGTACGCCACCCGCTACAGCGAGTACACGACGTCGCAGTTCTTCCGCGGCGTCTCGCTGCTCCTGGGAGCGGCGGTCGGGGTGGCCTTCGTGTCGCGCGTCGCCAAGAACTTCCAGGACTACTTCGTCAACGTCATCACCCAGCGGCTCGGCGCGCAGCTCTACTCGGACGGCATCCGCCACTCGCTCGCCCTCCCCTACGCCGCGTTCGAGGACCAGCGCAGCGGCGAGACGCTCGGCAAGCTCCAGAAGGTGCGAAGCGACGTCGAGAAGTTCATCACCCTGATGGTGAACCTGCTCTTCACGACGCTCGTCGGCGTGACCTTCGTGATGGTGTACGCCTGGAACGTCCACTGGAGCATCGCCCCCGCGTTCCTGCTCACGGTGCCGCTGCTCGGCGTGCTGTCGTCGGTGTTGAGCCGTCGGATCAAGCAGATCCAGAAGGTGATCGTCGCCGAGACCACCGCCCTCGCCGGCGCGACCACCGAGTCGCTGCGCAACATCGAGCTCGTGAAGAGCCTCGGGCTGGCCGAGCAGGAGGTGAACCGCCTCAACGCGACGACGCAGAAGATCCTCAGGCTCGAGCTCAAGAAGGTGCGCTACCTCCGCTCCCTCAGCTTCATCCAGGGGACGTCGGTCAACTTCCTGCGCACGTGCATCCTCTTCCTGATGCTCTACCTGATCTTCGCCCAGCAGATCACGGTCGGGCAGTTCTTCTCGCTGCTCATCTACTCGTTCTTCATCTTCGGCCCGCTGCAGGAGCTGGGGAACGTGATCAACGTCTACCGCGAGACCGAAGCGTCGCTTGCCAACTTCGACGCCATCCTCGCGATGCCGGTGGACCCCAAGCCGGCCGACCCGGTCGAGGTCCACTCGCTCGACACGCTCGCCTTCGACGAGGTCGGCTTCCAGCACCAGACCGCCGCCGCGCCGGCGCTCGACGGCATCTCGTTCTCCGCGAGGCGCGGCGAGACGGTCGCCTTCGTCGGCCCGTCGGGGGCCGGCAAGACGACGCTCGTCAAGCTGCTCGTCGGGCTCTACAACCCGAAGCAGGGGCGCATCCTCTACAACGGCTACCCGAGCACGCGGGTGGACCTCGACCGCTTCCGCGAGCGGATCGGCTTCGTCACCCAGGACGCGCAGCTCTTCTCGGGGACGATCCGCGAGAACCTCCTCTTCGTCCGCCCCGACGCGACCGACGCCGAGTGCCTCGACGTCCTGCGCCGCGCCGCCGCCGACAACCTCCTGCGCCGCGCCAACCAGGGGCTCGACACGGTGATCGGCGAGGGCGGCGTCAAGGTGTCGGGCGGGGAGAAGCAGCGCCTCTCGATCGCCCGCGCCCTGCTCCGCCGCCCGCACCTCCTCGTCTTCGACGAGGCGACGTCGTCGCTCGACTCGCTGACCGAGGAGGAGATCACGCGCACGATGCGCGACGTGG
>Ga0307411_10001023_pt1 | contig 10794 bp, 9 predicted proteins | sample DK1Ometagenome_2_FD_203712 | JGI IMG/M metagenome (GOLD analysis project Ga0307411, IMG submission 203712) | Maize rhizosphere microbial communities from greenhouse at UC Davis, California, United States - DK15-O-1 | ecosystem: Host-associated > Plants > Roots > Rhizosphere > Soil | place: USA...
GCCATTTCCGAGCGCATTCACGACACCGTGATGGGTGCGGCGCAGGATGGCGCGATCGAGTTCTTCCACGGCTATACGTATTCGGGCCACCCTGCCGCGTGCGCGGCCGGGCTCGCGACGCTCGATATCTATCGCAACGAGGGGTTGTTCGAGCGCGCGCGCGAGCTCGCGCCGTACTTCCAGCAGGCGATGTTCTCGCTGCGCGGCGAGCCGCACATCACCGACATCCGCGGTTATGGCATGTTCGCCGCGTTCGACCTCGCCTCGGACGGCGTGCCCGGCCGCCGCGGCCACGTTCTGCAGAAAAAGCTGTTCGACAACGGCCTGAACCTCAAGACCACCGGCGATTGCGCGCTGATCGCGCCACCGCTGATCGCCGAGAAATCGCATGTCGACGAGATTACCGACATCTTGCGCAAGACGGTCGCCTCGCTATAGGCTTCGTGCCCCACCATCCCAGGGAGACAGCTTCATGAAACCGCTTTCGTGCATCGGGTTCGTGCTTGCGTTCGCGGCGGGCGCCGCGTTCGCGCAGCAAAAGGAAGTGACGATCGCCTACCAGGACATGCTGGATCCCTATCGCATCTCGCAGGAAGCGAAAGATCTCGAAAAGGCCACTGGCTACAAGATCAACTGGAAGCAGTTCGGCGGCGGCGGCGAGGTGATCAAGGCGATGGCGTCGGGAGGCGTCCAGATCGGCGAGGTGGGGTCGGCCGGGATCGCCGCGGCGGTGTCGCGCGGCGAGCCGTACGAGCTGTTCTGGATCCTCGACGACATCGGCGACGCCGAGGCGCTGGTCGCGAAGAACGGCTCGGGCATCAACAGCGTCAAGGACCTGAAGGGCAAGAAGATCGCGATGCCGTTCAACTCGACGACGCATTTCCACACGATCGTCGCCCTCGAACAGGCCGGTATCGATCCGAAGGACGTGCAGATCCTCAACATGCGGCCGCCGGAAGTGCGTGCGGCATGGCAGCGCGGCGACATCCAGGCGACGTGGATCTGGGATCCGGTGCTCTCCGAGGTAAAGAAGGACGGCAAGGTGATCCTGACCTCGGGCAAGCTGTCCGCGGACACCGGCAAGGCGACGTTCGACGGTTACATCGTCAACAAGGACTGGGCCAAGCAGCACCACGATTTCATGGTCAAGTTCGTCAAGGTGCTCGCAGCCGCCGACGAGCGGTATCGGACGAACAAGGCGAAATGGACGGCCGACTCACCCGAAGTCAAGGCGGTCGCGAAGTGGTCGGGCGCGAAGCCCGAAAACGTGCCGGAGGCGATGGCGCTCTACCGCTTCCCGACGCTCGCCGAGCAGAACAGCAAATGGCTGGGCGGCGGCAAGGACAGCATCGCGGCCAAGGCGCTCGCGGCAACCGCGCAATTCCAGATGTCGCAGAAGCAGATCGAGAAGACGCTGCCCGACTATTCGGCGGTGGTCACCGCGCAGTACGTCAAGGATGCGATGAAGTAGAACCTGGCAGCCCGGCAACCTGCAAGCGGATCGGGACGTCGCGCACGTCCCGATCTTTTTCTCTCGCGCCATCCGGGCCGTCGCGGTACTCTTGACGGCTTTCCGGGCACCGGGCAGTTCCTCTTTGAGCAAGCTCGAACTCCGCAACGTCAGCGTCAAGTACGCCGGCACGTCCGGCCGCACGACGCTCGCGCTGTCCAACGTCAACCTCGGCCTCGACCCGGGCGACTTCGTCGTCGCGCTCGGTGCCTCCGGCTGCGGCAAGACGACGTTGCTGTCGTGCATCGCCGGCTTCATGCAGCCCTCCGGCGGCGAAATCGTTCTCGACGGCCGGCCCGTGGTGGGGCCGGGCGCCGAGCGCGGCGTCGTGTTCCAGAAGCACGCGCTGATGCCGTGGCTCGACGTCGTAGCGAACGTCGAGTTCGGCCTGCGGATGCGCGGCGTGCCGAGAGCGAAGCGCCGCGCGATCGCGCTGGACAAGCTGAAGCTCGTCGGCCTCGATAAATTCGCGCGCTACCCGGTGTACCAGATGTCGGGCGGCATGCAGCAGCGCGTCGGGCTCGCCCGCGCGCTCGCGAGCGACCCCGAAGTCATGCTGATGGACGAGCCGCTCGGCGCGCTCGACGCGCTGACGCGCGAGCAGATCCAGGAGCTGATCCTGTACCTGTGGCAGGCGACGCGGAAGATGTTCTTCTTCATCACGCACAGCGTCGAGGAGGCGCTGTTCCTCGCCACCGACCTGATCGTCATGACGCCGTCGCCAGGGCGGATCGCGCACCGCTACAAGCTGGACTTCAGCCGGCAGTTCGTCGAATGCCGCGATGCGCGCAAGGTGAAGTCGGATCCGCGCTTCATCGCGCTGCGCGAAGAAGTTCTGCAGCTCATTCAGTCGGCGCCGCAGGACGAGCACGAGGCCAGCGCAGCATGAGCGCGATGGGCCGTCCCGTAGCGCCGGTGGCACTGGCTGTCATCCGAAGCGCGATGGCGTGGAGGGTCGTTGCATGAGCGCGAACATGACTCCGGCAGCGGCCGGCGCCGCGGAGCCTCGCGATCGCAGCGACGACGCACGCGCAGCGCCGTCCGCCGAAAGCGGGCTGCGCGCGATCAAGGGCTACAGCCTGCCCGGCGAAGGCCCGAGCACGCTGATCAGCATCGTCACCGTGGTGGCGCTGGTCGTGCTCTGGTGGGTGGCGACGCACTTCGGCTGGATCAAGGACATCTTCCTGCCGACACCGGAAAAGATCTTCACGAGCTTCGGCGAGGCCTGGCGCGGAGAGATCCAGGGCGGCAAGCCGCTCTCCGAGCATTTCTGGTGGAGCCTGTATCGCGTCTTTGCGGCTTTTCTGTTCGCCGTCGTCACGGCCGTTCCCGTCGGCGTCGCGATGGGCGTGTCACGCATCGCGCGCGGCATTTTCGATCCGCCGATCGAGTTCTACCGGCCGCTGCCGCCGCTCGCGTACCTGCCGCTGATCGTGATCTGGTTCGGCATCGACGAGACGGCGAAGATCGTGCTGATCTTCCTCGCGTGCTTCGCGCCGCTCGCGATGGCGGCGCGGGCCGGCGTGCGCAGCGTCACGATCGAGCAGATCAATGCCGCCTATTCGATGGGCGCATCGAAATGGCAGGTGATCTGGCACGTCGTGATTCCCGCGGCCATGCCGGAGATCATGACCGGCATGCGCATCGCGATCGGCTTCGGCTGGACGACGCTCGTCGCCGCCGAGATGGTCGCCGCGACAGTGGGCCTGGGCCAGATGGTTCTGAACGCGTCGAACTTCCTGCGCACCGACGTCGTCATCATGGGCATCGTCGTGATCGGCGTCGTCGCGTATCTGTTCGACTTGCTGATGCGCTATGTCGAGCACCTCGTCGTGCCCTGGAAAGGCAAGGTGTGACGGCGGCGGCGCTCAAGCTGCTGCCTTTCCTCGCCTGGCGGCACCGCGTCAATCGCGCGACGCTGCGGCTCGACCTGCTCGCCGGCCTGGTGGCGGCGGTGATGGTGCTGCCGCAGGGCGTGGCGTTCGCGACGCTCGCCGGCATGCCGCCCGAATACGGACTCTACGGCGCGATGCTGCCGGCGATCGTCGGCGCGCTATGGGGATCGTCGTGGCACCTCGTTTCCGGTCCCACCAACGCGACGTCGCTGATGGTGTTCGCGACGGTCAGCGCGTTCGCGACCCCGTTCACGCCGGCGTACGTGTCGCTCGTGCTGACGCTCAACCTGATGGTGGGCCTGGTCAAGCTCGGGCTCGGCGTCGCGCGTCTCGGCACGCTCGTGAACTTCATCTCGACCGCCGTCGTCATCGGCTTCACCGCCGGCGCCGGCCTGCTGATCATCGGCGCGCAACTGCGGAACTTCTTCGGCATCGACATTCCGCAGGACGCGAGCTTTCTGCTCGGCATTCGCAATTTCATCGCCCATATCGGCGAGACGGATCCGGCCATTCTCGCGGTCGGCGCCTTCACGCTGCTGGCCGCGCTCGCGGGCAAGCGCTTCCTGCCGCAGGTTCCCTACATGCTGACCGGCATCGTCGCGGGCGCGCTGTTCGCCTGGCTGCTCGGCGTGTTCGGCGTCGCGCAAGTGCCGACGATCGGCGAGCTGCCGTCCGCAGTGCCACCCCTTTCCGTGCCGGACCTGTCGCTGCACACGTGGCAGACGCTCGCGCCGATCGCGCTGGCGTTGACGGTGATCGGATTGTCGGAGGCCATCTCCAGCGCACGCGCGGTCGCGCTCAAATCCGGCCAGCGCATCGACGGCAACCAGGAATTCATCGGCCAGGGGCTCGCCAACATCGCGGGAGCGTTCACGTCCAGCTATCCGACGTCCGGCTCGTTCAACCGCACGGGCGCCAACTACGAAGCCGGCGCGCGCACGCCGCTCGCCTGCGTGTTTTCCGCGTTCTTCCTGCTCGCGATCCTGCTGCTCGTGCGGCCGCTCGCGACGTTCCTGCCCGTTGCGTCGATGGCCGCGGTGCTGTTCATCGTGGCATGGGGACTGATCGACATCGGTGCCATGCGCCGCGTGTGGCGCACGAGCCGCACGGACGCGCTGACGATGGCGGTCACGTTCGTCGCGACGCTGACGATCAGGCTCGAGGTGGCGATTCTCGTCGGCGTGCTCGTGTCGTTGCTGATCTACCTGAATTGGGCGACGCATCCGCAGGTGGTGCGCGTCGTCCCCGATCCGCGCGCGCAGCGCCGTTTTCGCGCGCCGGAGGCCGATTCGCCGCTGTGCCCGCAGCTCGACATCCTGCGCATCGACGGCGCGCTGTTCTTCGGCTCGGTCGAGCACATCCGCGACGAGATCGAGGCGGCGCGCGAGGCGCGACCGGCGACGCGGCACCTGCTGCTGATCGGAACGGGCGTCAACCTGATCGACAATGCGGGCGCCGAACTGCTCGCCTGGCTCGCGCGATCGCTGCGCGAAAGCGGCGTGACGCTTTACCTGTGCAAATTCCGCCCGGTGGTTCTCGCGGTGCTCGAGCGCGGCGGTGCCATCGAAGAGATCGGTGCCGGCAACGTGTTCCCGACGAAGGAGCAGGCCATCGCAACCATTTATCCGAAGCTCGACGCCGCCAAGTGCGCCGCGTGCGCCGCGCGAATCTTCAGCGAATGCCAGGTGACGTTGCCCGACGGCGGCGCGCGCGATCGGCCACGCCCCGAGCTCACGCTGGCGCCGCGCGCGAACTGATTGCCGGCTTCACAGCCGCGATGCCGGCGGCAACCGTCCCGATCAGGTAAGGCTCGGGCGGGTCGGGTGTCGGCTCGGCCGCCGGCGCGTTGAACGGCAGCGCAAACGCGAGCGCGATGGCTGCCGCGATGGCGCCGCGCAAATGGAAGACTCGACGACGATGCATTGCGTGCTCCGCGAGGAATCGATCGCGGAAGCTTGGCGCGCGCAACGCCGCGCGGCCATCGGCCGTGCGCCCGAACGGGCGTAGGACGAAACGGAAACTACGAGCGGCGGCGGGCGGCCGTCGCGCTCCGGCGCGCTTCGTCTTCCCGCGTGAAGACGAGCTCGGGCTTGATCTCGATGATCTGGCGCTCGGCGAACGACTTCGAATCGATGATGCGAAACGCCTCGCCGAGCAGGCCTTCGACGTTCTGGCGCACCATCAGCACCGGAAACGTCAGCACGCTGGCGAAGGGGTCGAAGTCGTAGCAGCCGAACGCGCAGCGCGTGAGCTCGTCGGCCGGTAAAGTTTTCAGGAAGCGCACGACGCCTTCGAGTGCGATCGTCGAGTTGATGAACAGCGCGCGCGGCAAGCCACCGAGGCGGCGGTAGAGCGCGCGCACGGCGGCTTCGGCGAGCTCGCCCGCGTAGCCGCAGGCGTCGATCTGATCGGCATCGATTCGTCCGAAATGAGCGCGCACGGCATCGGCGAAGCCGTCCATCCGCCGGCGCGTCGCGTAATCGGTCGCGATGCCGCCCACGAAATACGGCTTGTCGCGACGCGCCGCGTGCACCGGCTTCGAGCGCTCGATCAAGGCCTTCGTCAGTTGCTGTGCGCCCCAATAGTTGTCGCTGATCACCGACGTCGCGCGCGTGCCGGGAAGGTCGACGTTGACGTGCGCGACGCCGTGGCTCGCGCAGAGGCGACTGACCGAATCGGGATCCGTCGCGCCGGCAATGACCAGATACTCGATACGATACGAGATCAGCGTGTTGACGGTCTCGACCTCGAGTGCCGGGTCGCGCAGCGTCGACACGACGATCGGATACCAGTGTCGCTCGCGTGCGAGCCGCTCGAACGCCTGCGACATGCCGCTGAAGAACCGGTTGTCGTGCATCGGAATGATCATGCCGATCAGGCCCGACCGGTTCTTGCGCAGGCCGCTCGCCTGCCGGTTCACGTTGTACTTGTGCGTCGCCGCGAGACGCTGCACCTTCGCAGCCGTCGCCTCGGCGATCCTTCGCTTTTTCCAGTTGCCGTTCAGCACCGCGCTGACGGTCGACGCCGAGACGTGCGCGAGCTCGGCCAGGTCGTAGATCGTGGATCTGCGCTTGTTCATGCGGCGAGTGGTTGCGCCCGCTTCGGCCGGGTGGCACAATCGATTGTGCAAAGTAGCGCGCAGGCGTGCGCGAAGTCAAGCCCAACCGACACAGGATCCCGCCGATGCCGAAGGCGAACGAGACGCCCGAACCGATCTTCGAGGGAATCATCGGCACGACATGGCAGGATTCGACGCCCTGGTGGCCGCAGCGCGCGACGCCGCGCCGCGACGCGCCGAACATCGTGCTCGTACTGTTCGACGACGTCGGCTTCGGCAGCTTCGGCTGCTATGGCGCCGAGATCGCTACGCCCACGATCGACGCGCTCGCGCAGCGCGGTCTGCGCTACAACAACTTCCACGTCACCCCGCTTTGCTCGCCCACGCGCGCGGCACTGCTCACCGGCCGGAACCATCATAGCGTCGGCATGGGGTTCCTCGCCAACGCCGACAGCGGCTATCCCAACGCGCGCGGGCACGTGACTAAGCAGGCCGCGACGATCGCCGAAATGCTGCGCGCGGGCGGCTACAACACGATGTGCACGGGCAAGTGGCACCTGGCCCCGATCGATCACACGAGCGCCGCGGGCCCTTACGACCAATGGCCGCTCGGCCGAGGCTTCGAGCGCTATTACGGCTTTCTCGACGCGCTGACCGACCATTTCTACCCCGATCTCGTCTGCGACAACCATCGGGTCGATCCGCCGAAGTCACCGGAGGAAGGCTATCACCTGACCACCGACCTGATCGATCACGCGATCGCGTTCGTCCGCGACCAGGTGTCGGCGTCGGGCGAGCGGCCGTTCTTCCTGTACGTGCCGTTCGGCACCGCGCACTGCCCGCACCAGGCGCCGCAGGCGTTCCTCGACAAGTATCGCGGGCAATACGACGAAGGTTGGGACGTCATTCGCCGCCGCCGCTTCGAGCGGCAGCTCGCGCTCGGCATCGTCCCGCGGAATACCGAGTATCCGGGGCGTAACGACGGCGTGCGTGCGTGGGACTCGCTGTCGACGGACGAGAAGCAGGTCGCGGCACGGCTGCAGGAAGCGTTCGCCGCGATGGTCGATCACACCGACCATGAGCTCGCGCGGCTAGTCGCCTACCTAAAGGAAATCGGCTGCTACGACAACACGATCTTCGTCGTACTGGCGGATAACGGCGCGAGCCAGGAAGGCGGCGCCGGCGGCACGACCAACATCGTCGCTTACGAGAACGGCCACCAGCCGAGCCTCGAGTTCAACCGGACACGCCTCGACAGCATCGGCGGGCCGCGCAGCCAGACCAATTATCCGCAGGGCTGGGCGCAGGTCGGCAACACGCCGCTGCGCCGCTACAAGCAAAACACGCACGCCGGCGGCATCCGTGCGCCACTCGTCATCGCCTGGGAAGCGGGCCTCGCCGGCAACGGCGGGATTCGCACTCAGTTTCACCACGCGATCGACATCGCGCCGACGCTGCTCGACCTTGCGGGCTTCGAGGCACCGGCAACGTTCAACGGCGTTCCGCAGCTGCCCGTGCACGGCGTCAGCCTCCGATACTCGTTCACCGACGCCACGGCGCCGTCGACGCGCAAGACGCAGTATTTCGAGATGTTCTCGCACCGCGCGATCGTTCACGACGGCTGGAAAGCGGTGTCTTTTCACCGGCGCGGCCACAGCTACGAAGACGATGCGTGGGAGCTCTATCGACTCGACGCGGATTTTTCCGAATGCCGCGACCTCGCGGAATCCGAGCCGCAAGTGCTCGAGCGTCTCGTCGCGCAGTGGTGGGTCGAAGCCGGCAAGTACGGCGTGCTGCCGCTCGACGACCGCGGCTTCCCCGAACGCGCCGTCCGCTACCAGAGCAAGGGCTCGCCGCGGCTTCGCAACCGGTTCACGCTGTATCCGGGCATGAGCCGCATTCCGAGCGGCGCCGCGCCGCTCTTCGTCGACCGATCGTTTCGCGTCGTCGCGCATTTGCATCCGTCCGCCTCCGCGCCGGAAGGCGTCGTCGTGTCGCTCGGCGATCTCTCCGGCGGGTTCACGCTGTTCGTGCGCGGCGGCCGGCTCGTGTTCGAATACAACTGCGAAGGCACGCTCTACCGCGTCGAAAGCGCAGCTTCTGCGGTGGACGCGCGCTCGCGCTCGCTGGAGCTCGCGTTCACGCGCACGCACAACCTCGCGGGCGAGGCGGCTCTTTTCGTCGACGGCAAGCCGGTCGGACGCGGCGGAATTCCGCGCACGGCGAAGTGGTTCATCTCGTGGTCCGCGCTCGACGTCGGCCGCGATTCGCTTTCGCGCGTCTCCGACGCTTATCGCGACGCGTTTCCGTTCACGCCTGGCGCGCTTGTCCGCGTCGAGTTCGAGCTCGAGCCGGTGGCGCAACCCATCGATCACGCGCCGGTCGATTGAATTGAAACGGCCCCCACGCTCGCTCTGCTCGCTGCCCCCCGACGGGGCGGGTCAGCCGCTTGGGGCGGCCCGGCGCGGCTGACGATGTCGGCACCGCGCACCGTCGCGCATCCTTCTCCGCCGCAATCACGGCTGGTGCGTTCGCGTGCCGGCGAGTCGACGCTTTCGTTCTGGCGCCGCGAGCAGGGACCTTTCGCGTGGCTTGCGACGGCCGTGTCGTTCACCGCAGCGTGCATCGCGCTTTGGTGGTTCGTCACCCGGCCGGGCGGTGCGGTGTCGCCGCTGTTCCTGCCGCCACCGATGGACGTCGCCGATGCGTTCATGCGCCTGCTCGCGAGGCCGTACCTCGGCAGCACGCTCGGCCAGCACATCGCGTCGAGCCTGTCCGTGGTTATCGGCGGCTGGCTCGCCGCGGGGCTCGCCGGCCTGCCCCTCGGCATCGCGATGGGCTGGTGGCGCAAGGCGCGCTGGATCGCGTTCCCGATCTTCCAGCTGCTGCGCCCGATCCCGCCGCTCGCATGGATTCCCCTCGCGATCCTGTGGCTCGGCATCGGTGACTCGGCGCGCATCTTCGTCGTCTTCATCGCCGCGATCGTGCCGTGGGTGATGAACTCGATGCAGGCCGTGTATTCCATCGATGGACTGCTCGTGCGCGCCGCGATGACGCTCGGTGCGAACGATCGCCAGATCCTGACGCGCGTCGTATGCCGCACTGCACTGCCGACGCTCGTCGCGGGCGCGCGAATCGCGCTCGGCAACGCGTGGACGACCTTGGTTGCGGCCGAGCTGCTCGCGGCAACGTCGGGGCTGGGCTACATCGCACTCAATGCCTCGCGCACGCTGGAGACGGGCATTCTGCTCGTCGCGATGGCGATCATCGGCATCCTGGGCGCGTGCTTCGCGATCGGCATGCAGCTTCTGACGCGGCTGGTCGCGCCGTGGGCGTCGACGTGACCGCGATGTCCGGTGCGCCGTGGGCCGCGGCATGACCGCGGTGCCGGGCGCACGGCGGCGCGTGGGATCGCCGGTGGCGCAGCCGGCGCTCTACGGTGCGCTCGCGCTGGCGGCGCTTTTCGCCGGCTGGTGGCTCGCCACCGCCATTCCGGGCGTCGTCTCGCAGCGCGTGCTCCCTTCGCCGCTCGACGTCGTCGCGCGCTTCTTCTTTCTCGCTGTCGAGCCGTTCAGCGGCACCACGCTGGAAGGCCACGCGATCGCATCGCTGACGCGGTGGCTCATCGGCGTGCTGGTCGCGCTGGGCCTCGGCATTCCGATCGGCGTGCTGCTCGCCTGGCTGCCGCCATGCCGCGCGGCGATCACGCCGATCTTCGAGTTGCTGCGCTACATTCCGCCGTTCGCATGGGTGCCGATCGCCGTGCTGTGGTTCGGCGCAACGACCACGACGCAGGCGCTCATCGTGTTCATCGCCGCGTTCCCGGCGTGCGTCATCAACACGCAGCTCGGCGTGAGCCAGGTCGAGCCGATCCTGCTCCGCGCGGCGAAGACGCTCGGCGCCGGCTCATGGACGACGCTTCGCCGCGTGGTGCTGCCGGTCGCCGCGCCGAGCCTCTTCACCGGCGTTCGCATCGCGTTCGGCAACGGCTGGATGGCGCTGGTCGGCGCCGAGCTCGTCGTCGGCAAGCAGGGACTCGGCTTCCTGATTTCGCAGGGGCAGATCAACGACTCGGTCGCGACGATCTTCGTCGGCATGATCGCCATCGGTGCGCTCGGCGCGGCGATCGACGTCCTGCTGCAGCGCGCCCAGCGCGTGATCCTGCCGTGGAAGACCGCAAGCGTGCGGCCGCTCGAATGACGACGAGCGAACCCTCGCCGCATGCGCCCGCGACACCGAAGATGGAAGCGCGAGGCATCTCGAAGACGTTTCATACGCGTGCCGGCGACATCGTGGCGCTCGACCGCTGCGATCTTTCGATCGCCCAGCGC
>Ga0307411_10001024_pt1 | contig 10789 bp, 12 predicted proteins | sample DK1Ometagenome_2_FD_203712 | JGI IMG/M metagenome (GOLD analysis project Ga0307411, IMG submission 203712) | Maize rhizosphere microbial communities from greenhouse at UC Davis, California, United States - DK15-O-1 | ecosystem: Host-associated > Plants > Roots > Rhizosphere > Soil | place: USA...
CGAGGTCGAAATCGTCGTCCTCGGCCTCGACTGGGACGAGGAACCCCTGGGCCGTCAACACCTCTACCGCCGGAGCGGCCCACGCGTGCCGCGCCGGTTCGGCGAGCACGGCGAGCAGAGCGGTGTCGTGCACTTCGACGACGACGCCCGTGCGGGAAGACTCCAGCACCAGCCGGTCGCCCTCCCGACGGACGAGCGCGAACCGCGACAAAACCAGCGGCCTCTTGGTGGAACAGCCCAGGGGGGAACCGGGGAACGACAGCAGCGGCTGTCCGTCGCGGTGCAGCGTCGTGCGCAGCAGACCGCGAGCGCCCAGCCTGCCCAGCAGCGCGTGTGTCCCGGTTACGTCCCGCGCCAGCAGCTCGACCAGGTCGCACGAACCCGCGGCGAGCCGGTCGAGCACTGCCCCGCCGGACTCACCGACCCGCACACCGACGAACGGGGAGGACACCCGGATCGATCCGTCCGCCTCAGCCAGCACCTGCACCCCTGGCAGCAGCGAGATCGCGCTGGTGATCATATGAAGACGCTGACGGGGTTGCAGCCGTCCTCCGTCGTCGGGGTGCCCAGCCAGCCGAGCTGGACCGGGATGTCGTAGAGCCTGCCGGGGCCGAGCCTGCGCCAGAAGTGCCGCAGGCCGGGGACCATCACCTTCACCACGGCCAGGTCGATGTCCGGCCGGGTCTGGTCGAGGACGATCACCTCGAGGCCTGCGCGCCGGGCTGCGCGCACGCAGAGCCGTACGTCTTCGGCGATGTCCTCGCCGCCGAGGACCGGATACGACGCCAGCGACGTGGTCACCGACGGGTTCGGGAGCAGCCAGGGCTCTTCCTCGACCCGCACGTCCGCCCACCAGTCCAGAATGGACTGATCGTCCTCGCGGTACGCGGTGCTCCCGTCGGGCCGCCGCTCGGCGACGCTCGGCAGGAACTGGTTGAGCTCGGACAGCGCGCGCAGGACAGCGATGCGCGCGTCCAGGTGGGCGCCGAAGCCGAGCAGCACGTCCTGCACCGGGTGGCCGGTCCGCTGCGACACCGCCGCGAACGTCGGCACGCCGAGGTCGGTGGTGAGGTCGAGCACCCAGACCGCGCGGCCCTGCTCGGCGTGGAACTCAACGAGCTGGGCGACCAGCGGGTCACCCAGGCTGTCGAGGTCGAACCCCGGCCGCCGGGCCCTGTTGTACCACCACAGCGCGATGCCGTCTCGCTCGACGAGTTCGCAGAACCCTTGCAGCACAGCCTCTTCCACAGTGTTTCCTGCCGCGTTGCCGTTGGCGTCCGGCACGCAGTAGCCGTGTTCGCCCAGGTCCGGGTGGCCGAACCAGGCGTACCCGGCGGGGATCAGCCGTTCCCGCTCATCGGTCAGCGACCACGCGGTCGTCCAGTTGATCTGCCGGCTCGGGTCCAACGGCACGGGCACTGTGTGCAGCCGTCCGGCGGCGGTGGAGGCGTTCCACAGCAGGCGGTCCTCGTACTGCCGTTCGGAGAACAGGAGCAGGTCGTTGGGCGCCACCGCCGTCTCACCGAGCTCGGCCAGGCTGGCCGTGATGGTCGGCCGACCGGCGCGCCACACGCCGCAGTACCGCTCGATCGCCTCGCACACAGCGCTCGTCCTGGCCTGGATGTCGGTGTGGCCCTTGCCGCCGCTCTGCCCGCGCAGCGTGCGGCGCAACCCGTCGAGGTTGTGCGGCTGCACCGCGAAGTTGTGGCCCGCCACGTAGCAGTGCGCGACGCCTTCACGGGTGCCGTCCACCTCCCGCAGGCTGCTGACAGCGCCGAGCAGCCTGCTGACGTGCTTCTCCAGTCGCCGATAAGTCGCGTCCACCGGCACGGTCCGACGACCACCCTCGCGCGTGACGGGCAGGTGACCTTCGGCAAGCTCGACCTTCGTGGGCGCGACCAGTACCGGATCGCCGCACGCGGAGCACTGTGGCAGGCGGATCAGCTCGTGCCGTTCGGACTCCAGCGTCGTCGTGCGTACCGACAGCAGTTCTCCTGCCAGAGCTGGAAGTTCGTCGTCGAGCAGCATGGTGGTCACCGCGTTCGCGATGAGGTATGCGGCCAGGCCCAGTGACGCGGGCGACGCCGCGATGGAGGCTCGCACGAGCTCCTGCTGACCTGCGGACGTCCGCAGGTACTGCCCGACCGGCCGGTTGCCGTCCAGCCGTTCGGCGAGGCAGTGCCAGCACCCGGTGGCCCCAGGACGGAAGTGCGGTCCGACCCACACGTCCAGACCTGTCGGCTTGGCCAGCAGCCAGGAGCGGCCCTCGGCGCGGAACGCGCTGTCGAGCAGGGAAAGCTGAGGATCCAGGTACTCGTCGGTCACCACCACGACCGGACCGAGGTCCGGCGTCGGATCGCCCACCCGGACCTGGACACCGCAGGCCCGCAACGCTGTCACGATGTCGTCCACGGGCGGCTCCCCCACCCGCACCAGCGTCACTGTCCGCCCGCCCAGCAGGCTCGCCGCGTCGGTGCTCGGCACGCCGCGCGCCTCCCAGGCCGCGTCGGCGCGGCGGTCGGTCACCTCACCGTCGGCGAGGTGACCGGCGGTGGCGAAGGTGGTCAGCGCCAGGACGCAGTCGGTGTAGCTGATCTTCGCGCTGGTCGCCTCGACGATGTCCGCCAGGGTGTGCGTGCCGTCGAGGTACGGGACGATCGCCGCGGCGGCGGCACCGTGGACCAGGTGGTAGCTGTCCTCCGCGAGCAGGAACACCCGCGCTGGTCCGGAGAGCCTTGCTGTCAGGTGTGCCTTGAGGCGTGGCTTGTCGAACACGGGTCCTCCTGACGTGGTGACGGGACGGCTCAGGACTGGCAGCAGCAGGGGTTGCAGCAGTAACTGCCCCCGGTTCCGCCCGCGAGGCCGTCGAGTTCCTCGTCCGCGAGATCCCGGACGTCCAGCTGCGGGAGGGCAGGCACGTAGAGGACGTAGCGACCCGACTGGCGACCGATCTCCCAGAGCTGCGTCTGCGTCCGGAGATCAGGTTCGCCGTCGCGATCCCTGATGATGTCGACGCGCGCGCCTTCCTGGACGGCGAGCCCGTTGTCGGCGAGAACCGACACCGGATCGGTCTCCAGCCGCAGCGAGAACTCCTCGCTCGACCACGCACTGGTGAGGATCTTGGTGTAGCTGTTGACGAATGCGGTCCGCTCGTCAAGCTCCATCGGTGACACTCCATTCTCGGTCATCCGTGAGCCGACCGTCGGCACCCGACGACTTCAGCTGCGAGATGCTGTCGTGGCGAATGCCACGGACGAACTGTCCGGGGTGACTTGGGAGCGCCGTGGCACCTCGAGCGGTAGATCGTCGACGGCGGTCGGCCCGAATCCAATGCGCGCGACCCAGTCGGGCCACGCGTACTTGTAAGCGAGTTCCTCGCCGGGCGCGATGTCGCGCAGGGCGGTGAAGACAATCACACGATCCTCGTTGGCGGACCTGTCCCAGGCCAAGGTCGGCTCGTCACTGGAGTTGAACAGAGCGCCGTACCCCAGGCAGATCGCGGCTCCGCCCTTGTCCCAGTGCGACTGGAACCAGTGGAACCAGCTGTAGGCGATGGCGCGGACGTGCGGGACGAATACCAGTTCGTCGGGCGGGATCAGCACCACCGGGCAGCGCTCGACCACCTCGCCCACCCGAAAGGCGCGAGTAGCGAACACTCCCCGCCCATGCGGTGTATCGCGGATCTCCAGACCATTCACGTCCTGACACCTTCCTTCACTGGTGGTACCGCCACACTCGCGTTCACCGACCCATGGCTGGAGGCACTGTGGGTATGATCGGCAATCATTCGAGGCACTTCGGTGGCGGGCTCATATGCGAGATTCGAGTCGTCGTCAGAGTTGTTGTATAGCGAGCCGAACCCGAGACACAGTGCTACACCGTTATCCGGCCAGTGCGGCTCGCGCCAACCGTAGACATAGAACGATACGGCGCCGCCGGACGGTATCGGCTGACTCGACGGGCTGGCCTGAGGTGTGGAACTGGCGTGAAGCCAGCCCGCCGACGTCTTTATTGCCTGCGGCCTTGAAAAGGCGCGCCTATACGGCAGAGTCCAGTTTCGTCACCTGTGGAGCGAGCTGCTACCCGTGTTCGAATGATCCTTCTTTGACATGTCCTTAGGCGGCGTCGTCGGATCCTTGGGGCGATTGGCCCCAGAGTGGCTCCCCTTGGGACTTCCCCCGGCGACTTCGCCGAGCTGTTCCAGGGGGATCTCCTGTGCGTCGACGTCGTTCTTGTCCGAAGTGCTCATGATGTCCTCTGTTTCTTTTTTCGGTGGATCGTCCTGACGCCTGAAACGTTAGATGACTGCGGACGCTTAGGCATTGGACTATGAGCCCAATGTTGAATTTTGGACCATAGGCACGATTCCTGCCGCCGTGCGGCAGGTAGATTCGCGTGATTTACCGAAGCGGTGATGAACGCGCGAACCTGAAGCAGGGTGAAGCCTGCTGGCCTGCGATTCGCGACATCCTGAAGCAAGACAGCCAGACGATGTTGGTGACTCGGCGGGCCGGGTTCCGGGGTGGCCGTAATCGGCACGAACCCGGCCCGCCGACGTCTTACTGCTGGCGGTCTTGGGAAGTCGCGTCTACGCGGCAGCGCCCAGGACCGTCACCTGCGGTACTGGCCTATCGACGCGGCGCAGAGGGGCCCCGGTCGACCACTGGAGCCGGCGCCTTCTTCTCGTGACCGGTCTTCGCGTCGGAGCGGATCAGGTCGTTCCGGCCAGTGCCGCCGGCAACCTCGCCGAGCTGTTCCAGGGGGATTTCCTGTGCATCGACGTTGTTCTTGTCGGAGGTGCTCATGATGTCCTCTGTTTCTGATTTTTAGGTGGATCACCCTGACGCCTGAAACATTAGATCGTTGCGAGCGTCTGGGCATTGGGCTGCGAGCCCAACGTTTGGATTAGCGGCCATGAACTCGGTCACGGCCACCATTCGGCAGGCAGATTCACCGTGGTGGTTGCAGTGACGGTGAACGCTTGGACCCGGATCAAGCGGCGACAGGAGCCGATGGCACGACAGGCCAAGCCGCTGGTATCCGACCTTGCCTGAAACTTAATTTGGGTGGACATGGCCGTCAGTGCGCTTCTGACGGCCATTCTGCGCCTTCTCCCTCTCCAGCTTCTGGCGGTGCTCTGGAGTATCAGCGCCGCCGGCGATCTCACCGAGCTGATCCAGAGGGATTTCCTGTGCGTCGAAAGTGCTCATGATCGACCTCTTTTTTTCTGGGCTTCTCGATGGCAGGTCGCCCTGACACCTGAAACATTAGATCGTTGCGGACGCTTGGGCATTGGCTCTGAGCCCAACGTCGAGGTATGGGACCCAGCGCCCGATTTCAGCCAGGTTGACTGGACCGGACTGCGGACTACAAGCTTCTACTCCCCGATGCGCGAATATCCGAGTCACCCATACTGATGACCACCGTCACTGCGGACGCTGCACTGAGCGATCCTGAGAAGGCGCAATTGGCCGATCCTTGGGGGAACGCCCTGAAGGAGGGCGAATCCCTCCGGCGATCTCGCCGAGCTGATCCAAGGGGATTTCCTGCGCGTCGACGTCGTTCTCGTCGAAAGTGCCCATGATTGTCCTCCGCGTCTGGTTTCTTACTGGTGGATCGCTCTGGCGCTCGAAACGCTAGGCCGTTGCGAATGTCTGGGCATTGGGCTCCGAGCCCAACGTCGCGGCCGCCGTTCAAAAGGAGGATTCACCGACGGCCGGTGCGGCGATGCGCAGCAGCCAGTACAGTTTCTTGAGGGTGACTGACCGCGTCCACCGCTGTGACCGTGCGGCGTTGATTCCGCCGACAGCTTCTTTCATCATCACGAATTCCGCGTTTGCGGCTGCAGTTCGACTGGCGGAGCTGGTCAGCCTGCCGTTGACGTGGCGTTGAGCAGGGACAGCGTGTGGTGATCGGATTGGTCCGCGGCACGCATGCTGCCACTCCGCGCGACCTCCAGGGCCAGCCGCACCTCGAAGTCGTCCTCGCCGATCGGCCTGCCGAGCAGCTCGGTCGCCTTCTGCACCCGGTACGCGACGGTGTTGCGGTTGATGTACATGGCGGCGGCCACCTGCTGACGGCTGCGCCCCGTGGCGAGGTACAGGCGGAGGGTCTCTCGCAGGGTGGCAAGCCACGGCCCGCTGCCGCCCAGTTCGCCCAGCACCTCCGCGAGGAACCATTGCGCGTGCTCGGCGTCCCTGGTCAGCAGCGACACCGCCGACACGTCCTCGTACGCGCACCACCTGGCATCCGAGTCCGCGCTGTGCCACGCGGCCCGTGCCCCCAGCAGGCTGTGGCGGAAACCCGCCGCGCCCTTGGCGATCGGCCCGACGCCGACCTGTAGACCGTCCACTGCGGACAGCCGGTCTCGCGCGGCGGCGATCGCCTTCGACTCGGGTGGCCGCGTCCACCGGGTCCACATCCACACCTCGGACGCGCCGTTCATCGCGACCAGCGGACGTGCTCCGCCGACGGCCTGGCTGACGGTGAGGGCGAAGCGGACCAGGTCCTCGGCGGTGAGTCCGCAGCCTGGCACCGAGCAGAGAACCGCGGCCCAGTGGTAGTCGGACAGGCGCAAGCCGAGCTTCCGCTCGACCTCGCGGCAGTCGGTGTCGCCGTCGGCGAGGATCTGCACGAGCAGCCGGCGCCTCTCATCAACGGAGGACCCCGGAGCCGACACACCGGAGAAGACGCCCATATCCCGAGTTGTCATGATCCCATTTCCCGTGCGGTCCACCGCTGCACTTGGTCTACGTCGGCGCGAACGCAGGCAGAGACTCCGGCCAGCACTTTCGACATGGAAATGCTCTCGACACCACCTTGTGACTATCGCCGTCAAGGGAATGCGACAGCATTTGTTGCTCACGACCGGCCTGCGAACTCAGGTGAACAACTTCCTTGGACACCGGAAGGTTAAGAAGTCGTCGCTCGCCCCGTCAACGCGGTGGACCAAACACTGAGGTGAGCCCCGCCGATGGTACGGACCTCACCTTCTCACCGTCAGTCACAGCTCAACTGCGCCAGACTGGACATTTCGGGCTTCACTTGCGCCTTCTTCGTCTCGATCGCCTCATCTGGCTACACAAAGTAGTTGTGTCAGATCCGCGATCAACATGTCAATCGCCCACCTGCCGGGCACCGCCAGGGCCATCCGGGCGACCGATGAGCGCGCTCTCATCAGACTTTTCGGACATCTCGGGGCAGGGCCGAGTTCAAAAGATGCCCATGGGAGCGCGACCATCAAGATCGCCAACGCCGCACAAAACTTACGCCGATCACTCATACGTCTCTCGCACAGCACCTCACGACTAGCACTTCGACGTTGGGCTCGCAGCCCAATGCCCAGACGCCTGTAACGATCTAGTGTTTCAGGTGTCAGGGCGATCCGCCCGAAACGGGCCATTTACGGTTCAACCATCAAGTTCTGACGTTAGGTCATCGACGACCTGCCGGTCCCCTGCACCATGACCTAACCTCGGAGATGTTTGTCAGTGGCTATTTTCTTCGTTCGCCACGGCGAGTCCTGTGCCAATGAGCAGAATCTGTTCGCGGGTCGCCAGGAGACACCCCTTACCGAACTCGGCATCCGCCAAGCGCATCAGGCGGGTGCCCGCGTGGCGGCGCTCGGGATCCGATTCGACCAGGTTCACGTGTCCACGCTCGACCGGGCTCGGCGGACCGCGGAGATCGTGCTCGACGCACTGGAACACCGTCCGACCCTGATCGTCGAATCGGCCGATCTGGTCGAACGCGACTTCGGCGTCTTCACCGCCAGGAACAAGAGCCTGACCAAGAAGAGCATCGGATTTCAGGCCTACACCGAGTACTTCCACCGGAGCACCGGTTGCCCACCAGGCGGGGAGAGCTGGGTGAGCATGTACGAGCGGATTCGGAACTACTACGAGTCCGTGCTGCGGCCGCAGTCCGAGCAGGGCCGCAACATCCTTGTGGTGAGCCACAAGTACGTGGTCGAGATGTTCGCGATGGTCGTCGCCGGGGTCCCACCGGAGAACTACCGCGATCTGAAGATCCCCAACGCCCGACCACTGTCCGAGGCCGATCTCCGGCGGACCTGCCGAACTCCGGCCGCTACCGCCGCCGTCCACGACTTCGGGGAGATCGTCGAGATCAGGCTGGCCGCCCTGGTGGCCGGTGCCGCGGTGCTGGGCGGCCTTGCGCAACTCGTCCTCCGGATTCCGGTGCCACCGCAGGTGTTCATCGTGGTGTTGACAGCGTTGCTGGCGATCAGCACGTTCTTCGGCATGCTCCGGGTCCACGCCGGGGTGTTGCGCGGAGCCGGGCACAGCGTGCGGAGCACACTGCCCTTCACGCTGGCTCGACTGGTCGTCGGACTGACCCTCGTCTGGAGCGGGGTGGGAGTGCCGCTCATGCTGCTCGGCGTGTTCCTGCTGCTGCCGCCTGCCTTGATCACGCCGACCTTGTCGCTGTTGTGGGGCGGGGACTACTTCACCTCCGTCCGGCAGGCGATCGCCGAATCACTGGTGCTGCCCGCTGTATTGGTGGCCGCGTTGTGGCTGCCGCACCGCTTCGGCGCGCTCGGCCCCGTGCTGCTCGGCTACGTCGGCGTGCTGTTCGGCGCGATGCTCGTGCCCGCCCTGGTTGCCCAGGGGCTGCGGCGGCGCGATCCGATCCGCGCCGGGCAGCTCAGCACGAACTGGAACTGGCTCGGCGGTCTGGCATTGGTACCGCTGGCTGCCTTCGCCACCTTCGCGCTGACCCCCACGACCGGCCTTGCCGTGTTGCGGCAGCCGGGAGGGCTGGCTGAAGTCGCGCTCGGTGTGGTCGCCACGCTGGTGGTTCTGCGGTTGGCTGTCCTGCTCTACGTGCGCGGGCGCGGTCTGCCGCCGCGAATCGCTCGTGACGTGTTCATCACGCAGAGCACCCCGAACGTCTTCCTCTGGTTCGCGGTCGTCGGCGGGCTCGTACACGCCCCAAACGGCTATCTGGCGCTGGTGGCCCCGACGGTGGCGATCGGCTTCTTCCTGGCGATGTACGCCGATGAGTTTGTCCTCGTCCGCAGGCACACCGGTGGGTTGCGCCTCGCGATCGCCACCGCGGGCGTCCGTGCTCCGCGCGGCTCCGCGCTCCCGGTGGGTCCTGAATGAACCAGGAACAGGCGTAGGTCAAGTAGCCTGGCAAATCAGCCGGGTGGAGGGTGGAACCGTGGCGAGGAGCCCGATCTGGGCGAGCCGGCCGAAGACGCGTGGCCTGGTCCTGGATGCGATCAGAGCGGCGCGCACGATCAGCCGGGTGGAGCTCGCGGCGGCGACAGGTCTCACCGGCGCGACGATCTCCGAGATCGTGCGCGAGCTCTTGGGCGACGGCCTGGTCGTCGAGGCAGGCCGTGGTGCGCCGACAGGTGGCAAGCCGCGCACGCTGGTCCAGCTCAACCCGCCCGCCCGCTACGCGGTGGGCGTCCAGCTGGAGCGCAACACGTGCGTGATCGTGGTCGTCGACCTGGCAGGCAGGCCGGTGGCCCGGACGTCGTTCCAAGGCGTGGCGTCGATGTCGCCGGAGCTGGCGCTGCCGCTGGTGGCGGCGCAGGTGGACGCCCTGCTGACGACGGCGGCCGTCGACCGCGCGAAGGTGCTCGGGGTCGGTCTGGTCGGCTACGGCCCGCAGGACCGGCGCGCGGGTGTGCTGTTGACGCCGCAGCCCACCGAGGAGTGGTACGGCTACCCCGTCGCGCGGCGGCTCGAGGAAAGCCTCGGCCTGCCCGTGCTGCTCGACAACGACGCCGCGGCCGCCGCCATCGGCGAGTACTGGCTGGGCGCGGTGCACCCGCAAGGCACGTTCGGCTGCATCTACATGGCCACCGGGATCGGCGGCGGAGTGGTGGTCGCCGGTGAGGTGTACCGGGGCAGCTCGTCGAACACAGCGGAGATCGGCCACATCTCGATGGACGTCCACGGCGACGAATGCCCGTGCGGCAACGTCGGGTGCCTGGAGAACTTCGCGGGCCCCTCGGCCCTGGTCCGGCAGGCGCTGGCGACACCGGGCCTCGCCCGACGGCTGGCGCTCGATCCGGACTGCGAGGACTTCCTGACCGAGTTCGCGCGGATCGCGGCCGCCGCGAACGCGGGCGACCCCGAAGCACGTGAACTCGTCGAGCGGTCGGCGCGCTACCTCGGCCATGCCGCTGTCACAGTGGCGGCCCTGTTCGACTTGGAGGTGATCGTCCTGGCCGGACAGAGCTTCGCGGTGGCGGGTTCGATCTACCAGTCGGTGATCCAGCAGGAGCTGGATCGCAGGCTGTTCGCCCGGCGGGCGCACCAGGTGCGGGTGGTGCCGTCGGTCAACGGGACGGACGCGGCGGCGATCGGCGGTGCGGTGCTCGTCCTGCAGAGCGAGCTGACGCTCGGCCCCGGCCACTCCGAGAACGGGACGCGACCGGTGCCCGAAACGCACGTAGGCCCAGACACCGGAGCGGTGGCAGGGCCTACGGGTCGTCGCGCCTAGCTCTTGTCGATCACACCGGCTTTGGCGAGGCCCAGGAAAGAACTGAACGCACCGTGGCCGAACGTGAGCGTTGGCCCGGTCCGGTTCTTGGTGTCTCGGACGTACCCCGCGCTGGGAGTCACCAGCATTTCAACGCAACTCCCTTGGTTACTGCTTGCGGTCCTCCACATCGGTTCTGTCAATTTGGGTTGTCCCTTATCTCTCGGATTAGCTCGGCCGTTTGTTCGGCCGACAGTGCGAGCGCTGCTACGTCGTCCCACACGGCGGACAGCGCTCGTACCTGTTCAGGATCCTGTACAGCGAACATTCC
>Ga0307411_10001025_pt1 | contig 10786 bp, 11 predicted proteins | sample DK1Ometagenome_2_FD_203712 | JGI IMG/M metagenome (GOLD analysis project Ga0307411, IMG submission 203712) | Maize rhizosphere microbial communities from greenhouse at UC Davis, California, United States - DK15-O-1 | ecosystem: Host-associated > Plants > Roots > Rhizosphere > Soil | place: USA...
GTGAAGTGTGGTCCGGATCAGGCCGCGAGTTTCAGCCGGTCGCGGCCTTCGCGTTTGGCATCATAGAGGGCCGTGTCGGCGCGATCGAGCGAATGTGGCAGGTCCGGGGACAGTACATCGGTGACGCCCACGGAGACCGTGAATCTGATCAGCTGGTCGCTATAGAATGTTACGGCATCCGCGAGTTCCTGCCTCAGACGTTCGCAGACCGGAGAGGACTGCTCTGCGGTCAGTCCCCTGAACAGAATTGCGAACTCCTCGCCGCCAATGCGGGCGACGAGGTCTTCCTTACGGACGACCCGCGTCGCCACTTCAGCAAAAGTCTGCAGCGCACAGTCCCCGCCACCATGGCCGAATTGGTCATTCACGGACTTGAAATGATCAATGTCGATCAATGCGATCGTCATGGGCGCCCGGCCATAGGAAGCCGCGAATTCGCGCTCGAAGGCGCGGCGGTTGCACAGCCCGGTGAGCGCATCACGCGAAGCCTCCCGAACAAGATTGAATTCGTCCATTTTGCGGGCGTCGATATCGCGCACCACGCTGACGACGCTCTCGATGGAGCCTGAATCATCATGAATGGCCCGTGATGCGGTTTCGAACCACCGCACGCTCCCGTCTGCAGTCACCGCCATATATTCATAGCGGACCGTTTCGCCTTTTCCCGACAATACGCCGGCATGACATTCGCGGACATAGTCCCGCCATTCTGCGTCAATCAGGTCGATGGCGCTCCGGTCAACCAGGTCGGAGACCCTCTGACCGGTGAGCCGCTCAACGGACGGCGATGCATATAGAATGCGGCCGTCGGGTCGGAGGTGAAGAAGAATGTCGGTCGAATTCTCGAGAAGGAGACGGAAACGGGCCTCGCTCTCGCGCACAGCCCTCACAAGCTTCCTGCGACCTCTGAGATCAGCGGTCACCGGCAGGATCGTGACCACCACCGATGCCAGATAGAACTGGAAGAACTGTAGGTTCGACCGGACATCCTGCGAAACCAGCGCAATCGGGCCAAGGTGCCATGACGTGAGCAGGCCTCCGACGATGGCCAGCAGGGCAACCGAGAGCGCTGCCATGGTCCGATCAAGCCGGAAGCAGATCAGGATGAGCGGGCCCAGCGGGAAAAACAGCAGAGGCCAGCTGGACTGCCCAAATGAGAAAAGCGTCGCGGCCATGAACAGGCCGAGCAGCAGCGCCGGTTCCCGCTTTCCGCGGCCTCGAAGTGACCGGAGCCAGTGTGCGAAATCCCCCCGCGCCATCAGCAGCGCGATGGGCGTGAAGGTCAACCCTCCAAGGGCATGGCCGGTATACCAGGTGACCCACCCGGAGATAAGGTCAGTTCCGTTGGCAGCGAGCCCTACCAGACTGCCAAACGTCGCTCCCACGGCGGGCGGCACAATCCCGATCCTGAGGAGAAAACGGCCGAACCACGCGAGCGAGTCAAGTGTGGAGGAAGCTATCCGCCGGCGGATGAGGTGAGCCGCCAGTGTCGCTTCGAGCACGTTGACCGCCGCGAGGGGGCCCGCTGCTTTCCAGCCCAGCCCCAGCAGACCGGTGGCCAGGAAGCTGGCGAGCCCGCAAGTCACGCATATTGGGATCCAGTATTTCCTCTGTCTGGTCGCAAGGATGGCCGTGAGATACGGTGTCGCGATCCAGAAGGTCGCAAAGCCCTCACCGAAGCGCGTGAAGGCGATCGCGAGTGCCGCGGTAACAAAATAACCGAGGGCCAGCAGGGCGGTCCGGACAGCAGAAAAGCGCATGCATCGCCGATACGACGCGAGGAGTTATTCCCTTGTGAGGATTAGGTCCAAACCCGACCCATTTTCGGCTGTCCCGCAGCGTGTCTGCCGCCGGCGTCTTGGGGCCGCCAATCGATCAGCGCCCGCCTGGGAAGCGTCCCGCGGGAGAGAAAGCTGGCCGAGCCGTACCGCCCTCGAACTGCGCGAACCGTTCCAATCTGGATGCGTAAGCAACTCGAATTCAACAAATATCCTGCAGGACGGGGCCGGAGGAAGCCAATTCATGAACCAAGCAGCGCGCCAACGATCCCGCAACTTCCGGCAGCAGACGCCGGCCGAGGTCCTTCTGGCCCTTCTGAGCGGAGCGCATGATCAGCTGATCATCGAGATGGAAAATATCGGTCGCATCACGCATGGGCCACAGCCCGAGCCAGCGGAGCTTACGGCGGGACGCTGGCACATCAGCCAGGCGAGCCTTAAACGGAGGACCCTCGCTGTCAGGGTACATGATTTTCTTTTCAACCGGCTGGATGGAGCCGATCTCCAACAGGTGAAAAAGGTGCAGATGGCCGACCAGGACATGATGCGCCTGTCGGCGCGTCATGTCGGCGACTGGACGATGCAGGCGATCTGCCGGAATTGGCAGGGCTATTGTGAGGCATCGCACGAGATCCGGGCCCATATGAAAGCCCACCTGTTGCTCGAGCGGCAGTCTCTTTACCCGCTGCTGGAGCAGCTCGCCGCGCGCGGGGTCTAGCTTTACCCTTTTCGCATCAGAGCTGCTGACTCCCAAAAAATACCGGCAACTTGATGCGGGAAGCCACCAGCAGGCGCGCCGCAGTGACGGCGGGCCTTACGCGTCCCCACATGGCGGGCACGATTTCTGACAGTCTGCCCAGCAACCTGGCGTTACCAGCTGATGCCGCGGCGGCACGTCAATCATACTTCATGGGCCGAATTCAAATTTGAGGATGAGCTCAAACGCAGCATGCAAGTCTTTCGCACGTCGCGCTGGGGCGGACATGGCCGATGAAACGCCCAAGACGCGCCCCTGGCACCTCGTGGCTCGCGTTCGCCGCGCACCGAAATGGCGCTGCGGGAACTAGCGAAGCTGCGGCCTCAGCTTGCCCGCCTGGCTGCGGTCATCGAAGCGAATTGTGTTTCCGCCGGCCCCTGCGTCGACCAGCTGTCTGGCGAGTTTGGGAATGGTCCAGGCCCAGCTTCCAATCCGACCCGGGATCACTCTATTGGAACTCGGTGAGCCTCAAGCGACTTTCTTCGCCATCGACTTCCTTCTTCCTGATCTCGCGCTGGTCGGGACGGACGGCGGGCTTCCAGGTTTGAGGCGAAGCACGATGAGCCCGAAGGATCGTGACGCTCGCGCGTGCACGCTGCTCGACCTTGACTGGGGAAGGGTTGGCGGGAGCGGCGGATAGGGCGAGGAGCAGGAGAAGCATGCCTCCATGCCTGCCCCCTCAACCCTTCCCGCGAGCTTGCCTATTGGTTCGATTTGAATGCTTTACTGGCTCGGCCCATCCTGCGGCCCGAGCTCCGGTCTCAGCTTGAAGAGAAGGGCCATGGGATCGTCGGAGGCGCGGAGCTTCGAGAGTTCGTCCTCGGTCAAATGGATCTTTGTAAGCATCGGTTTTTCCCAAGGCTTCGGCTCTTTATTCGCTGCGAGGTCGCGGCTCTCACTCATCATTCACTCCCAGGATGGCCCGTTTCTCGCCCAGCATAATTTGTGCCTCTAAAGACAACAAGGAAACTGGCCAGGGACCCGATCGAATTGGTCCATTGCCGATCAAAAACCTTCGTCCCAGTCGATCGTTCCGGCCCAGGCCCGCGCGAATCCTGGCGGCACATTTCAGGTAAGGACCTGAAGGCGCTACTCGGGACGGATGAGGAACAGCCCGGCTGGCATACGGCCTTCGGCGCGAGATTGATCCCTCGGCCCGCCAATGCCGTCTTCACACCTGGGGAGCGGATTTGCCTTTTGGGCTGATGAATCGCTGCCTTCGCGGCCGCTCGCCGAAACCAGCAGAACGGGCAGGGCCATCTGCTCGCCGTTGGTGACGAGGCAGTAAGTTGCGGCTTTCGCCTCGCCCAAGGATGCGCTCGATGCGAGCATGAAGCTGGGAGCAACCGAGACTGAAATTTCTACGCTCGCCGATGACGTCGGCCCAATTTGCGGCCCAGCTGCGGCTGGCGCGGCGAGGGCCAGGAGCAGCAACGAAGCGGCCGGGGCGACCGCCCGGACATCTTGATGCGCCGACGGCTTTGCGCGGTTACCTTCTGGGGTAAACGGGCCGGAAATACCTGATCCGCGGCGGCAGGTTTTATCGTTCGTCATCCCATTGCGAATATCCCACCCTTCCTAGGCCTTAGTTGCGCATTCCTCCGCTATGGATGCTTTTTCGCTTGGCCCGCAGAGCGGTCAAAAACGTCACGATCAGCGGAAAACCGCTGTAATTTAACCCAAAATTAAAGGCTCCTGTTGTTTAAGCTCCTGAGAATTCCTCCATTTTGGCTCGAATTTTCGTGGGGTATGTGGACATGAACAAAGGTTTTCGCATCGCAGCCGTCGCCAGTCTCCTGGCGTCGATGGCTGTGGCCGAGCCTGCCCTTGCGTCCACGCAGGGCAGCTTCGGTTCGACTTCGACGGGCTCGGTGACGATCAATGCATCCGTCCCTGGGCGCGTTCGCATCAGCGGGCTGAGCGACGTTACTTTCTCCAACGTCGACCCGTCGGCTCCTGCAAGCAACGCGCAGAACGTCTGCGTCTGGAGCAACACGAGCACGCGGGGCTATACCATCACCGCGACTGGAAGCGGAAGCGCCAACGCGTTCACGCTTTCGAGCGGGGCGCTCCCGGCCGTGCCTTACACCGTGGAATGGGCGCCGAGCTCCGGCCAGACCAGCGGCAGCAGCCTGACGGCGGGCTCGGTTCTTTCCGGGCAGACGTCGAGCGCCACCAACTCAGATTGCTCGGCAGGCCCGTCGGCGTCGGCCAGCCTGGTCGTGTCGATGAGCTCGTCGACACTGCAGGGAATGACCGCGGGCGTTACCTATAATGGAACGCTGACGCTCGTCGTTGCTCCGGAATAAGCCGGAAAAACGGTGGAGCTGATCCCACCATCGCTCGGTGCGCACCCGAGTTGCGGGAAAGCGCGGAACACTCGAGCGGGTGTTCCGCGCTTCACCCTGTCGTTTGCTCTTCTTGCGGCCGCGATCGCCTTGCCGCAGCAGGGGCTCGCGCAAAAGGTTCGCATCACCAACCTTTCGGACGTGAACTTTGGTCTCATCTCCAACCTTCAGGCCGACGCCCGCAGATCGCAGAATATCTGCCTCTTCAGCAACAGCTCAGGAGGCCGCTACAGCATTACCGCAACGGGATCGGGACCGGCCTCTTCGTTCGCGCTCAACGATGGTTCCCATTCGCTTCCCTATGAGGTCGAGTGGAGTGATCAGTCGGGCCAGACGAGCGGCAGCAGCCTCGCGTCCTCGGTCACGGCGACGGGCCACGTGAGTGGGGCGAGCCAACAGTCCTGCAACAGCGGGCCAGCTACATCCGCCAGCCTGATCGTCGTCCTTCGCGCCTCATCGCTGACCCAGGCGCGCGAGGGAAATTACAGCGGATCGCTGACACTTCTCGTCGCGGCGGAATGAGGGGCATCCATGCGTTTGCCCTGCCTCGCCTCATATTGTGCCCCGGTCGCGATTACGGTTAGCGCCGCGTTCATGATTGGAGGCACGGCCCCGGCGCATGGCCGAAGCGTTCTTTCGACCTCCGCCCCGGAAGGCTTCGAAGCGCTTGCGGGAGAACGCGAACTTGTTCTCGATGCTTATTATGGCGGACGCAAGCTTGGGCCGGTCCAGGTGACGTTCAGCCCCGGCCTGGTGCGGCTCCATGATCCGCAGAGCCTCGCCGACCTTGTGCCCGATGTCGCCCGGAACGCAGAGCTGGTCCGCTTCCTGAGCGGCTCGTTGCCGGCCAACGTCGCCCTGGCATGCGGGCGGGCAAAATCTGAGGGATGCGGCTTCCTTGCCGCAGGACGTTATGGCGTCATTGTCGATGAGGAACGCTTCCGCCTCGACATCTTCATCAGCCCGGACCTCCTCACCAAGCCTGATCCAGGCGCCGCCCAATTTCTTCCTCCGCCGGAGAACGAACCCTCGCTGGTCAGTCTGTTCGGGCTTACTGCATCGGGATCAGGCCGGGGCGGCGAGACGCTGCACCTGCAGAACCGTTCCATTGCATCGTTCGGCGCGATGCGCCTGCGCAGCGACAGTTCGGTCTCGAGCGACACCGGGCTCACCTTCGACAATCTGACGCTGGAAGCTGACCGGGGAGACTGGCGATATGCCGGCGGCCTGTTCTGGGCGCCGGGCGGCGACCTTATCGGCCGCCGCAAAATCATGGGAGTCGGCGTCAGTACCCAGCTCGACACAAGACAGAATAAGGAAGCGCTGCTCGGAACGCCGGTTTCGATTTTTCTCCAGCAGCCCGCCAAGGTCGATCTCATCATTGATGGCAGGGTTGCTTCGTCGCGCATCTATCCAGCTGGAAACCGCTTGGTTGATACCACCGCCCTGCCGGATGGGTCCTATGACCTCATTGTCAGGATCCAGGAGGACGGCCGGCCTCCAAGGCAGGAGCAGCGCTTCTTCAGCAAGGGTTCGGTGATGGCCCCTGAAGGAAGGCCCCTTTATTCGGTTTTCGCAGGGCTGCTTCCCTCGTCGGGCCGCGGGCTGTCGTTGGACGGCGACACCGTCTTCTATGAAGCGAGCGCCGCGTTCCGGCTGTCGACCGCGCTTGGCATCGATGCCGCGATCCTGGGAACTCAGGACAAGGCGATCCTGCAAGGTGGCGCCACCTACCATTTGCCCTGGGCGCAGATCCGGGTCGCTGGGCTGGTTTCGAGCTCGGCCGACTACGGCGGGGTTCTGAGGATTTCATCGGTCGGCAAAGGCCCGTTTTCGATGAGCTTCGACCTGCGCAAGGTGGTGAGCGACGACGGCCGCCCGCTGCTTCCGGTGACGGTTTCGCGTGGCACGTTCAGCGAAGACCCGGATACCGGCTTTGGCGATCGCGGAAGCTATACCCAGGCGTTATCGATCCTTGGTTATCGCCTGGGCCAGGCGAATTTGAGGCTCACCGGGATTTATCGGCGCAATGCGTTCGAAAAGGCGAACTACAGCATAGGGGCGGCAATCGACCTGCCGGTCGTTCGAACCAGCCGCTGGGATATTGTCCTGCAGGCCGACGCGCGCCGGACCGAGCGAGATTTCGCATCCTTTATCGGGGCCCGCTTCCTCATCAACTGCGGGAACCTGGCTTTCTCGGGTTCGGGCGGATTGCTGCATCAGTCCGAGCGCCCGGGGGCCAACGACGAGCTGGTCGGCGAAGTCCAGGGCGCCTGGTACCGGGAAACCGCGGGCCATAGCCAAATCGCCGGCGATGTCGCAGCCGGGCGCGACGTCGACGGCTCCTACGCCAGGGCCTCGGCTTATGCGCGGACGCCGCTCCTGAATGCTCGCGCCGACCTCCTGCAGCAGTTCGGGGACCATCGCACCACCCAATATGCGGCGACGATCGATGGCGGAATTGTTCTTGGCAAGTCGGGCATCGCCATCGCGGGGCGCGAGATGAACGATACGGCGGTGATGGTGGCGGTCCATGGGAACGATGCCGAACAACTTTTCGATGTTCTCGTAGATGAAGTGCCGCGCGGCAGCGTTGCCGATGGCGAGCAACTCGCTCTCTTCCTCGAGCCCTACAAGATCTACGGCATTCGCCTCCGCCCGCGCGGAGACGGGATTTCGAGCTTCGATACCGCATCGAAATCCGTGACCCTTTATCCCGGCAATGTCGCCAGGATCGAATGGGATGTGACTCCACTTGTCATTCTGTTTGGAAGGGCGGTCGGCCGCGACGGAAAACCGGTGGGGAACGCCGATATCATCGGCAACCATGGAATTGGCCGGACCGATGCCGAGGGCTACTTCCAGATCGAGACCAACAGGGGCGACGAGCTTCGCTTGAGCCGGGGAGGCGCGGCCAGTTGCGAAATGATTGTGGGGGCGCTGAAACCGGTTCAGGGCCTGGCCTCGGCGGGAGATGTGACGTGCCGGTAGGACATTGGAGATTTACGCAAAAGGGCCGGGCGGCCGGGATCGGCATCGCCCTTGGACTTGTCCTGGCCGCGCCTGCGCATGCCGAACTGGTGGTCAGCCAGCTCATCGTGGATTTTAAACCGGGAACGCCCAGAACCGCGGACATCGAGCTATTCAATAATGGCGATGAACGAGCCTATGCGGTCGTCGAACCACGCGAGCTTCTCCATCCCGGAACGCTAGGCGAGGAGCGGGTTACGACACCCGATCCGGCGAGGCTTGGCCTCCTGGCATCGCCCGCCCGCCTCATCCTCGAACCCGGACAGCGGCGCACCTTGCGCATTGCGGCCATTGCAGCGCCCGGCGACCAGGAGCGGGTCTACCGGGTAACGGTAAAACCCGTCACCGGGGAAGTGGCCGGTAGCGAGAGCGGTCTCAAGCTTCTCGTCGGATACGATCTTCTGGTGCTGGTCCGCCCGCCCGTCATTCGCAATTCGGTTCGAGCGAAACGCAACGGATCGCAATTGATCCTCCTCAACGAAGGAAACGCGAGCGTCGAGCTTGCGGAAGGAAAACAGTGTGATCCCGCCGGGAAGCAATGCCAGGAGCTTCCGGCCAAACGCCTTTATGCCGGGGCGTCCTGGGAACAGGAGCTTCCGCGTTCCGCCGGTGGAGAATATCGGGTCCGGTCGGCCGACGGCTGGGCGATCCTGAAATTTTGAAGAATGCTGGGGCGGACCTGGACCTGGCTCTCTCAACTGTTCCTTGCCCGCCCGCTGGTGTTGCGACAGGAAGCTCATCGGTCTCCTGCATCGCATACCCCAGACTCGGCCGGGAACGCTTCCCAAGCACTCGCGCTCGCCAAGGCGGCAGGCTTATTCTTCGATGATGCGGAGCCAGTTCACGGAGTCGCAGCCGATCGGCATCGAGCAGCCAAGCAAAATACCCCGATACGGAGAATATTGATCCATTCTGGATGATCGGTGGGCAAGTCCTTCAGCTTTGGCTGCAATAATTACCCCCATGTCCGGATCCATCTCAGAACTTGCCGCAATGACAACCGGTGAGGGTCGGCGCCAGGAGCGCACCCATCTCTTTGTTGCCGCGCAGCTGTGCTTCGCGAGCGGCGCCTGCCCAGTTCACATCCGCAATATGTCGCCAAGCGGCGCTCTTATCGAAGGATCGGTCCTGCCGGGCCTGCATGAGCCCGCGACGCTGAGACGCGGCCAGCTTGAAGCAAAGGTGAGAATCGTTTGGAAAGCCAGCCGCAAAGCGGGCGTCTCGTTCCTCTCGGCGGTGCATGTCGCAGACTGGATGTCGAGGACAATTCCCTCGCACCAGGCGAAGGTCGATCATATCGTGCGGACCATTCGCTCTGGCCAACGGGAAGCCGTCGGCAGTTTGGCAGATCACATAGCCCGTCCGGACAGTCCCCCGATCGAGGCAGAGCTTCGGGAACTGAGGCGAGAGCTCGCCATTCTTGAGCATGCTTTGGCCGCAGATGAGGCGGTGATCGTTGATCATCCAGAAATCCAGATGCTCGACATCGCGCTGCAGCGTATCGACCGGATGATCGCTCGGGTGCACGGCGACTGAAATTCCATTGGGCGCTTTGCTGTATTGCAGGCGCAGCCCTTTGCCGACATGAAGCCGACCTATGGATGGCCCCGAGCTCACGAGCCGGGCGAGCAAATAAGTTCACCGTAACCGCTCGGCGTAAACAAAGAAGAGCGGCCAGTGCCCCCGCATCTGGCCGCCCTTCGGGTCGGGCGATTTTAGCCGGGGGCAGATTATACGCAAGCTAGGATCGGCTCAGCCGAATCCAAAAATGCTACAGATGTCGTATGGTCTAACGTGAGGCCAGCACGGTTTGCGCAGCATGGAGAGGCGCGGCAACGACCTCCGCCATCGCGCTTCCGATCAGGACGGCGACAAGCGCGCAACCAAATGAAATTGCGGCAAATTCCAATGCCCGCGCGTTTTGGCGGCTCGAATCGTGCCGGGTCTCGACGGGACGGGGCGTCGTCCGGCGATCCCTTTGGCCGATTGCCGTCGAAGGCGCGGAAACCGCCGTTGCGTCGGGGTCGGTGATCAGGCTGTCGGCCGGGATAAGATCCTGGGTCTGGACGCCGAAGCGGCCGACGTCCGACCAGACGACCCGGGCGACAATCACATAGGAGCCGCGCCGGATTTCAAGGTAGGAGCCGCGGTTGGGCGACTGGTCCGAGCGGACCAGCAACCCTTTGCTCGACATATTGAGGATGAGCGCATCGCTCCAGTGCGCTCCGTTGCGCATCCGGGCCTGGATCATCACCTTGCGCCGTGGTTCCCGAGGTTTCACGCCTTTACATCCCTGACGCCGGACCACTGCGGGCGGCTTACGACAGGTTGACTATTGGGGCCGAGGGGTCGCTTCGCGATTAACCCTTGGTCCAGATTGGATTCGATTGTCCGCCGCGCCGCATCGGCGGGGGTGCCATCATTGACAAAATGCCCGAAGCGATTGATCCCATCGCCTCAAAGGATGCGCTCCGGGGGGAGGGCTTTGTCGGGGCGGCAAAATTGGACATCCGTTACATGAATATTGAAAGCGGCGGCAGAGCGGGCGCCGCTCATCCAGCTGGGGTCGTTTCTCTTTCACGCCATCCAAAGTTCGCGAGCCGGAGTGCGGCGGTCGACTATGTCCGATCGCTGCCGCCAGAATTCGAAGGCTCGTTCCTCGCGATCTTCCTTGATCGCGATTTCAACCTGCTTGCCCTCGATCGGCTCGGCGAAGGAAATGTGACACAGTGTGGCGTTCGACCCACGGACCTGGTCGGCCGCGCGGCCAGGCTTGGCGCTGCCGGGTTCATTCTCATCCATCGTGCGCTGGAGCGCTGGTCAGGCGGATCGAGTGAGGAATATCGGATCACGCGGGAAATCCGAAGGGCCGG
>Ga0307411_10001027_pt1 | contig 10782 bp, 8 predicted proteins | sample DK1Ometagenome_2_FD_203712 | JGI IMG/M metagenome (GOLD analysis project Ga0307411, IMG submission 203712) | Maize rhizosphere microbial communities from greenhouse at UC Davis, California, United States - DK15-O-1 | ecosystem: Host-associated > Plants > Roots > Rhizosphere > Soil | place: USA...
GGCCCGGGCAGCCGTCACTCGCAACCCGCAACCCGCAACATTCACGCGAGACTCTCTCCTCCCATGAGGACGGCCATCACCGCCTTCTGCACGTGCAGGCGGTTCTCGGCCTCGTCCCACACGCGGCTCTGCGGCCCGTCGATCACTTCCGCCGCCACCTCTTCGCCGCGGTGGGCGGGCAGGCAGTGGAGGAAGATCGCGTCGCGGCTGGCACGCCGCATCAGCGCGCCGTTCACCTCGTAGCCGGCGAAGGCCTTCTCCCGCACCTTCTGCTCCTCCTCCTGCCCCATCGAGGCCCAGACGTCGGTATTCACCGCGTGCGCGCCCTCCACGGCCTCCCGCGGATCGCGGACGACGGCGACCTTCGTCTCCGACTGCGCGCGCCGCAGGATCTGCGGGTCCGGGTCGTACCCCGCCGGGCAGGCCAGCGCCAGCTCGAAGCCGAGCCGGTAGGCGGCGTTGATCCACGAATTCGCCATGTTGTTGCCGTCCCCCACCCAGGCGACCTTCTTCCCCTCCCACCCGCCGAGGTGCTGCTTGATCGTGAGCACGTCGGCGAGCACCTGGCAGGGGTGCAGCAGGTCGGTGAGCCCGTTGATGATCGGCACCGTGGCGTGCTTCGCCAGCTCCTCGATCTCCTGGTGGGCGAAGGTGCGGATCATGATCCCGTCCACGTAGCGCGACAGCACGCGCGCCGTGTCGGCGATCGGCTCCCCGCGTCCGAGCTGGATGTCGCGCGGCGACAGGAACAGGGCGTGCCCGCCGAGCTGCCAGGCGCCGACCTCGAACGACACGCGGGTGCGCGTCGATGACTTCATGAAGATCATCGCCAGCGACTTCCCGGCGAGCGGCTTCGTCGTGTACGCACCCGAGCGCATGCGCTCGGCCAGGTCGAACAGCCTCTCGAGCTCCGCGCGCGAGAAGTCGGGGATCGCGAGAAAATCGCGGTGCTGGTGAGGCTCGGGCATGGCTCCTCGGTCAAGGACGGCGGGGACAGGGCGCGCTGAAGCTAACCGGCGCCGAACGACCCGAGCAAGCTGTGTGGGGGTAGTCGCCTTGAGGCGTGATCCCGCCCGGCCCGGCGGCCCTGCACTCGCGAGGCGCACGCACCGGGCAGCCGCCCCGTAGCCACCGAGACGACCCTGACTACTTGACCCACCCGGGGCAATTTCGCCCGGTCAAGATTCCACAACGGGCGACTCGAGCGCGGACCGCCCGAAGCCGCCCGTCGCGACACGCGTTGGAGGCGCCCGACTCGGGTCGAGTGCTTGACGTCGGGCGCGCCGCAGACCTATGTGGACGCACAGAACGCTCGGTGGTACCCGCGGCGCGACGACGCGCTCGTCGCTCCGATACGCACCCGTCCGCAGCACGGCCTTCCCGTCCACCCTGCCACGTTAGGCGAGATCCGCTCGCGTGCCCGCCCCGGCTCGCGGTGGCGGCACCGGCCGCGCCGGACCGAGCCGCGCGGCGTCCGGCTGACCGGGGTGAGCCGCGCGTCCTACCGCTCCCACGTCCGAGGTTCCGATGGCCATTCCGAAGTCGACTCGTCCAGTCGTCGTCTCCCTGCTCGGTGCGGGAACATTGGCCGCGCTGCTGTACGCCTGCGGTCCCGACGTCCGACCCACCTCGCCGGACGAGGGGCGGCCCGGCGCCGTTAACCTGGCGCAGCAGCGCGTAAAGACGAACTACATCGACCTCAGATACGTCTGCGGAAACCAGTTCCGGATCGACAACCGCAACCCGATGGCGGTGTCCGTCACGTACCAGGTTGCGAACACCTCGCCGCTCGAGCAGGGGACGCTCACGTTACCGGCTCGCACTGGCGACGGCGCGAGCTACAGCACCACGATATTCACAACGATCAAGCGGGGGACGGTCCTGCTCTTCTACGCGGGCAAGCAGATCGAATCCCAGGCGAACCTCGGGACTGCCTGTCCCGCGCCGCCGCCGCCGCCCGCCCCGGCGCCGAACCCCGGCAAGTGGGCCGCGGTTTTCCCCTGGCCGGTTGTCGCGCTGCACCTGCACCTCCTCCCGACTGGCAAGGTCCTGAGCTTCGGACATTACGGCACGCCACAGGTGTGGGACCCGGCGACTGGCGTGTTCACGCCGGTGGCGAGCCCATCACTCCTCTTCTGCGCCGGGCACGCCTTCCTCCCGGACGGCCGACTGCTCGTCGCGGGCGGGCACATCGCCGACAACCTCGGCCTCCCCGACCTGAACTTCTTCAACCCGGGCACCCAGACCTGGACAAAGAGCAGCAACCCGATGGCCTATGGCCGTTGGTATCCCACCACGACGACGCTTCCCAATGGGGAGGTGCTGACGCTGGCGGGCACGAACCAGCAGGGCGACACCGTCCCGATTCCAGAGGTCTATCGGACCGACGGCACTTGGCGCAAGCTCACCGGCATCAGCGTCAAGCTGCCGTACTACCCGCGGACCTTCGTCGCGCCTAACGGACGAGTGTTCTACGCCGGTGAACGACAGGCCACGCGCTACCTCGACCCCGCGGGCACGGGCACGTGGGGGACCGTGCTCGCCAACCGGAACAAGGCCGACCGGAGCTACGGGTCCGCGGTGATGTACGAGCCGGGCAGAATTCTCTACGTGGGCGGCGGCGACCCGCCGACGAACACCGCCGAGTACATCAACCTGAACCTCGCCACGCCCGCGTGGAATTACACGAGCCCCATGGTGTACGCGCGCCGGCACCTCAACGCCACCCTGCTGCCCGACGGGAAAGTGCTCGTCACCGGCGGCACGAGCGGCGCTGGCTTCAACAACGAGGCCGGGCGCGTAACCACGGCCGAGATGTGGGACCGTGCGACGGGCAAGTGGACAACGCTCGCGAGCGCCAGCACGACGATCCCCCGCACCTACCACTCGACGTCGCTGCTGCTGCCCGACGCCCGCGTACTGCATACAGGCAGCGGCGACGCCTCGTCGGCGACGAATCAAAAGAATGCGCAGATCTACTCCCCGCCGTACCTGTTCAATGCCGACGGGACGGCCGCCACGCGGCCGACGATCACCGGCGCTCCGACGACGATCGCGTACGGACAGCAGTTCCTCGTGCAGTCGCCGGACGCCGCGGCGCTGTCGAGCGTGACCCTCGTCCGGCTCGGGTCGGTCACGCACGCCTTCGACATGAACCAACGCTTCCTCCGCCTCACCTTCGCCCAGGCCAGCGGCGGGGTCACGGTCACCGCGCCGGCGAACGCGAACCTGGCGCCGCCCGGCCACTACATGCTTTTCGTCTTGAAGGGCGGCGTCCCGTCCCGAGCGCGGATCGTCCAGGTCAAGTGACGCAGCCCGCGCGGGCTCGCCGCCTCCGTGCCAGACAAAGGACGAGCGTCGGCCGTGGAGGAACGCCGAGGCGCGTGAGCGCCCGGGTACCCAGCGCCGGCCTCGGAGGCAGCTGCGGAGCGACGCGGCGGGAGGACAGTCCGGGCGCCGCAGCCGGTTGCCGCAGTCCGCGGCGGCTCGTCTACGGACGCATGCCCTCGTGCGGGCGCGCCTCCGACGCGCAGGGCGTGCAAGCGGCCGCCCGCCCCGGCGCCACGCGCCCGGAGCAGTCGCACCACGGCGGCCCTCCTGGCCCTCCTCACCGGACGTCACCGGAGAACCACGCATGCTCAGACCTCTGGCCGCGCTCGCGCCGGCCGCGCTCCTCGGCCTCGCCGCGGGCGGGAGGTGCGCGCCCAGGCGCCCGAGGACTACAAGGTGATCGTGAACGCCGCCGGCCCAGTGCCCGCGCTCTCGGCGGGCGGGATGTCCCGCCTGTTCGTGATGGCGTTCATGGCGTGGCCGGGCGGCCGACCGGTGTTCCCGATCGACCGGACGGTGGGCTCGCCGACGCGGGTGCGCTTCTCGCGGGCCGTGCACGGCGAGAGCCTCTCCGCCCTCGCGAGCTACTGGCCGCAGACAGTCTTTTCGGGGCGGGGCGTGCCGCCGAGGGAGGAACGCTCCGAGAGCGCCGTGGTCGCGCACGTCAGCGCCATCCCTGACGCCATTGGCTACGTCTCCGCGGCGGTCGCGCTCCCCGCCGGCGTGCGGGTAGAGCCGCTGGCGCGATGAGTCTCGTCGGCGCCACGCGCGACGCCACGCGGACGCTCCTCGCAGTCGCCACCGGTCGGCGGCCGCTGGAGCGCCTCGGTGTTCACGACAAGGTCACGCTTCTGCCGACGCTGGCCACCGCGGCGCTGACCCTCGTGCTCCTGCTCACGGTGCTGCTCGGCTGGGTGAACGAGCGCCGCCTGTCGCGCATCGAGGACGGGTACTACCCCTCTGTCCAGCTCAACGCCGCGCTCGACGCGCAGCTTGCCATCGTGCAGCGCGGGCTGCAGGACGCGACCGCCGCAAACGATTCGGCACAGCTCGGCGCACTGGACCGGGCGCGCGACCGCTGGTTGGCAACGCTCGCCGCGGACGACGGCAACCCGGTGGCCGATTCGGCGGAGCGCGCCCGGCTGCGCTACGCGTTCACCGACTACTACGCCCTGGCCCGCCGCACCACGCTCCGCCTCATCACGCAGGAGCCCGGGAACGACATCACGGCGGCAGTCGGCGCGATGCAGGAGCAGCATCAGGCCATTCGCGCCGCCCTCGGCGCCGGCGCGCAGGCGGATCAGGCGGCGATCGAGCGCGCCTTCGCGTCGGCGCGGCTGCTCCAGCGGGCCACGTGGGTGCTGCTCGCGGCGATTGCGCTGGCCTGCATCGGCACGCTCGCCGCCGTGACGCGGTCGACGACGCGCGCGGTGGTGGGCCCGCTCCGCCAGGCCGCCGACGCGGCGAGCCGCCTCGCCCAGGGCGACGTCACCGGCCGCGTGACGGTGGAATCCGACGACGAGGTGGGGCGGCTCCTCCGGTCAATGGACGAGATGCTCGGCTACCTGCGCGAGATGAGCGCCGTCGCCGACTCGATCGCCGAGGGCGATCTCTCGGTGCACGTCGCGCCGCGCTCCCCTGCCGACCGCTTCGGGACGGCGTTCGGCACGATGACGCAGTACTTGCGCGAGATGGCCGCCGTGGCCGACGGCATCTCGGACCGCGACCTCACGGTGCGGGCCCGCCCGCGCTCCGAGCGGGACAGCTTCGGCAACGCCTTCGTGGCGATGACGGAGACGCTCTCGGGGGTGATCGGGGAGCTGCGGCCGGGCGCCGAGGCGATGACGGCCGCCGCGGCGCGCCTCGCGGCTTCGGCCCAACGCCTCTCCGCGGGGGCGAGCACCGAGGCCACGAGCGTCGGACACGCCGTGGCCAGAGTGGGCCACGTGAGCGGTCTCGTGGAGCTCACGGCGGAGAGCAGCCGCCAGATGGAGCGCATGGCGCTGCGCGGCGCCGAGGACGCCGAGCAAGGCGGCCGGGCCATGGCGCAGATGGCGGAGGCGATGCAGGCGATCACGGAGAAGATCTCGATCGTGGAGACGATCGCGACCGAAACGAACCTGCTCGCGCTGAACGCGGCGATCGAGGCGGCGCGGGCCGGCGAGCACGGCAAGGGCTTCGCCGTCGTTGCCGCCGAGGTGCGAACGCTCGCCGAGCGGAGCCGCGCCGCCGCTCAGGAGATCGACGCGCTGGCGTCGTCGGGGCGGGCGACGGTCGAGCGCTCGGGGGCGATCCTCGCGGCCCTCGTTCCCGCGATCCGGGGCACGGCGGACCTGGTGCAGAGCGTGGCCGCCGGCTCCGCCGACCAGTGGCGCGCCCTCGCGGACGTGAGCGCGAGTATGCACGACGTCGGGGCGCTGACCCGCCAGAACGAGGTCGCGGCTCAGGAAGTGGCGGCGACGGCCGAGGTGATGGCGCGCCACGCCGAGGCCCTCCAGCGCCTCGTCGCTCGCTTCCGGGTTGTGGCCGCCGACGGACCCGGCTCGGCGCACGCGCTGGCGACGGCGGCCGCGGATTGACACGGAGCCGCGGAGGCACGCGGAGGCACGCGGAGGCTGGACAACACGGATGACCGCGGATCTGTCCCCTACGCGAACAAAGCCCCTCCTCTCGGCCTGAGAGGAGGGGCTTTGCGCTGCGCCAGGAGCGATCCGCGTTGGTCCGCAAGTTTCCGCGTCCCTCCGCGGCCGCGCCTTTAGCTCTGACTGTCCATTGCCTACAAGATGTACTTGCGCAGGTCTTCGTCCTCGGCGATCGCCTTGAGCCGGTCGCGGACGACGACGGCGTCCACGGTCACGGGGGCCGTGCCGCGGTCGGGGAGCTCGTAGAGCACGTCCTCGAGCAGCGTCGTCATCACCGTGTGCAAGCGCCGGGCGCCGATGTTCTCCATGCGCTCGTTCACGACGGCCGCGGTGCGCGCAATCTCAGCCACGCCGTCGCCGGTGAAGGTGAGCGCCGCGCCTTCTGCCTCGACCAGCGCCGCGTACTGCTTGGTGAGTGCGTTCTCCGGCTCCGTCATGATCCGCACGAAGTCCTGCTCCGTGAGCGGCTTGAGCTCGACGCGGATCGGGAAGCGCCCCTGCAGCTCCGGGATGAGGTCGCTCGGCTTCGATACGTGGAACGCGCCGGCAGCGACGAAGAGCACGTGGTCGGTCTTCACCATGCCGTACTTCGTCTGCACGTTCGAGCCCTCGACGATCGGCAGCAGGTCGCGCTGCACGCCCTCGCGCGAGACGTCGGGCCCGCCCACCTCGCCGCGGGCCCCGGCGATCTTGTCGATCTCGTCGAGGAAGATGATCCCCATGCTCTCCACCCGCTCGATCGCCTCGGCGGTCACGTCATCCAGGTCGATGAGCTTCTCGAGCTCCTCCTCGATGAGGATGCGGCGGGCCTCGGACACCTTCACCGTGCGCTTCTTCTTGCGCTTCGGCATCATGTCCTTGAGCATCTCGGTGAAGTTCTCCATCCCCTCCGGCGCGCCCTGCGGGACCATCATGTCGAGCACCTGCGGCCCCTGCTGTGTCACCTCGACCTCGACCTCGCGCCCCTCGAGCTGACCGTCGAGGAGGAGCTGCTTCAGCTTCTCGCGCGTGCGGCGGTAGCGGTCGGTCGCGGCGTCGCCGTTGTCGCTCGGGTCGGCGGCCTGGGTCACCCCGCCGCTCGCCGAGACGACGAAGACGCCGCCGGGCCGCTCGGGCGCCGCCGCGGCGCCCGCCGCGGCGCCCGCCGGCGCGGGGACCGGCTTGGACTCCGTGGGCTTCGGGAGCAGGAGGTCGAGCAGTCGCTCGTCCACCTTTTCGTTGGCGAGGTCTTCCACTTCGGACTCGCGCTCCGTGCGGACCATGTCGATGGCGCTCTCGACGAGGTCGCGGACCATGCTCTCGACGTCCCGGCCCACGTAGCCGACCTCGGTGAACTTCGACGCCTCGACCTTGATGAACGGGGCGCCGGCGAGCTTCGCCAACCGCCGGGCGATCTCCGTCTTCCCGACGCCCGTGGGGCCGATCAGAATGATGTTGTTCGGCGAGATCTCCTCGCGGATCGACTCCGGCGCCCGCTGCCGGCGCCAGCGGTTGCGGAGAGCGATGGCGACGGCCTTCTTGGCGTCGCCCTGGCCGACGATGAAGCGGTCGAGCTCCGCGACGATCTGTCGCGGCGTGAGATCCGCGAGCCGCGCGAGCGCCTGTTGGGTGCGGTTGGATGGCATGGGCTACAGCAGGGACAAGGGACGAGGGCCGAGGTTCGACGGGACGCACTCGTGGCCCGTCCCTCGTACCCGCATTCAGTCAACTCGGTTCGATGACCGTGATGTTCGTGTTCGTGTAGATGCAGATGTCGCCGGCGATCTCGAGGCCCTGGCGGACGATGTCCTTGGGCTCGAGACTCGTGTTCTTGATCAGCGCACGCGCCGCGGCGAGCGCGTACGAGCCACCGGACCCGATGGCGAGGATCCCATCGTCCGGCTCAATGATGTCCCCGGTGCCGGAGATGATGAAGCCGTGGCTGACGTCGGCCACCGCGAGCAGCGCTTCGAGCCGGCGCAGCACCCGGTCGCTGCGCCAGTCCTTGGCGAGCTCGACGGCGGCGCGCGGCAGGTTGCCCGGGTACCGTTCGAGCTTCTCCTCGAACTTCTCGAACAGGGTGATGGCGTCGGCCGCGGCGCCGGCGAAGCCGGCGACGAGCCGGCCGCCGCGCAGCGCGCGCACCTTCTGCGCCTTGGACTTCATGACGGTCTCGCCGACGGTCACCTGCCCGTCGCCGCCGAGGGCGACCTTGCCGTCGCGGCGCACGGCGAGGATGGTCGTCGCGCGAATGCGGGGAAGCGTGGAAGACATGTCTGAAAGATAGCGGGCGGCCATCGAGGAATGGCCGCCCGCTTCGCCCAGCCCGGCCAGGGCCCGGCTAGCGAATCCACAGGCGCTGCCGGACGTCGGGCCCGGCCTCAGGCCGGACCTCAGGCCCGGCCCCGGGGCCCGCCTCGGGCGGTGGGGCCTCCGAGGGCACGGTGGGCACAGGACGCTCGGACTGGCCGCTCCGCCGCGCCGGCCCCCTGAAGGTCAGCAGCTCGCGCAGGTATCGCCGGTTCAGGAACGCACCGGTGGGCAGGAGTACCGCGCCGGTGAGGACGGCCAGATTCCCGAAGCGCCAGCTGTCGCGCCCGATGAGCGCGGCCGCCATGCACACCGTGCCGACGCCGAGGAGCGCCTCTCCCCCCCGGTGCCGCTCCGCGCGCACGCGGCGCCGCCGCTCGCGCGGCACGAGTGCGGTGTCGGCGAGCCAGGCGTCGGCGACCAGCCCCACACCGACGAGCGCGACGACAATGCCCAGGATGACTGGGATCAGCTCCAACCACATGGTGCCGCCCTGTGCAAGAACGGGGCGAGGGAAGAACAAGCGGCGGGCGGCGAGGGGCGGGGCGCGAGCCTACATGCTCACTCGCCCCCCGCCCCTCGCCGCCCGCCGCTACGCTCTCGGGTGGGCCTTGCGGTAGACCGCCTTCAGCCGCTCGACGCTCGTGTGCGTGTAGATCTGGGTGGTCGAGATCGACGCGTGGCCAAGGAGCTCCTGAACGGCGCGGAGGTCCGCGCCGGCGTCGAGGAGATGGGTGGCGAACGTGTGACGCAGTGAGTGCACGCTGAGGCCGGCGTTCTCGTCGATCTGGTGCAGGAACGCGCATACGGCCCCCTGGACGCCGCGCACGCTGAGCCGCCTCCCCCGGTCGTTCAGGAAATACGCGATCCGGTCCGCCGTCGGACCGATGGCACGCACCAACTCGTCGCGCTTCGCCTCGTAGTTCCGCAGCGCGAGCTGCGCGTGGTCGCCCACCGGCACGATCCGCTCCTTCCGCCCTTTACCCCGCACCTTCACCTGCTGCGAGACGAGGTCGATGTCTTGGCGGTTCATGCCGCGCAGCTCGGACAGGCGCATCCCGGTGGAGTAGAAGAGCTCAATGATGGCGCAGTTGCGGACATCCTTGAACTTCCCCTCCCACGCCTTGACCTCGGCCATCTGGAATAGCAGGTCGATCTGCGCACGATCGAGATAACTCGGCAGGTGCCGCTCCAGCTTCGGGCTGCCGACGGCGCGCGCCGGGTTTGCCTCCACGACCTCGTTGCGGTGCAGATGGCGGTAGAAGCTCCGCACCGCCGAGAGAGCGCGCGCGATGGAGCGCTTGGAAAGGCCGCGGCGCGTGAGGTGGGCGAGGAAGCCGCGGATGGCGAGCCGGTCCACACCCTGCCACGACCAGGCCCCCACCCCGTAGTAGCGGCCCAGGTAGCCGACGAACTCCCGGAGGTCGCGGCCGTACGCCACGAGCGTATTCGGCGAAACGTCGCGCTCCTTCTCGAGGTGCAGGAGGAAGTCGGTTACCTCCGGCGATGCCGCGAGGTCGGCCTCCCCTGCCGGCGCGCCGCCCGCCGGCGACTGCCCGACGCTCGCCGGTGATTTGCGCCGGTCGGCGCGAGATTGGTGGCGCGATCCCTCCCGCGAGGTAGTAGCCTGTTTTTCGCGGGGGGCCCCCCGGCCGCCGCTCGGCGCGCGCGAGCGCCGCCGACCCTCCGGCGACGAGCCCGGCGCCCGCTCGGCGGTGGGCTCGCCGGTCGGACCGCGGGTGCGGCTGGACCGCGTCGGGCGCTCGGACGGTGCGTCCTTACCCGCCTCCCCGTCGGGCCCCTGCTCGATCACGGCGCCACTCCAGCCACCGCGTGGGCCTCGCGCCACGCCTCGAGGTCGGCGAGCGCGCGCTCGGCGATGAGCTCGCGCTTGCGGTGCTTGTCGCGCACCCGCTCCGGCAGGTCGTCGACGAGACCGAAGTTGGCGTTCATCGGCTGGAAGTGGCGCGGGTCGGCTTCGCGGAGATAGCGGTAGAGCGCGCCGAGCATTGTCGTCGGGGGCGGGAGCACCGGCTCGTCGCCGGCGAGGAGGCGGGCCAGGTTGATCCCCGCGACCAGCCCGGTCGCCGAGCTCTCGGTGTACCCCTCCACCCCCGTGATCTGGCCGGCGAACAACGTGAGCGGGTCGTTGCGAAGGGCCAGATGCGGCGAGAGCGCCGCTGGCGAGTTCACGTACGAGTTGCGGTGGATCGAGCCGTAACGCAGGAACTCGGCGTCGGCGAGCCCCGGGATCATACGGAACACGCGCTGCTGCTCGGGAATCCGGAGGCGCGTCTGGAAGCCGACGAGGTTCCACATGCGGCCGGCCCGGTCCTCCTGCCGCAGCTGCGCCACCGCCCAGGCGGCGCGCCCGGTGCGTGGGTCGCGGAGGCCGACCGGCTTGAGCGGGCCGAATCTGAGCACGTCGCGCCCGCGCTGGGCCATGACCTCGACGGGCATGCACCCCTCGAAGTACGGCACCTCATCGAACTCGTGCCCGTGGTACTGGTCGGCGGCGGCG
>Ga0307411_10001028_pt1 | contig 10778 bp, 7 predicted proteins | sample DK1Ometagenome_2_FD_203712 | JGI IMG/M metagenome (GOLD analysis project Ga0307411, IMG submission 203712) | Maize rhizosphere microbial communities from greenhouse at UC Davis, California, United States - DK15-O-1 | ecosystem: Host-associated > Plants > Roots > Rhizosphere > Soil | place: USA...
GCTCATCGGTGGGTAGACGTTGGCGTCGCAGCCGGTGACGCGATGGCCGGCCTCGCGCGCCAGCGCCGCGAGGCCACCCATGAAGGTGCCGCAGATGCCGAGGATGTGGAGATGCATGTCAGTGGTGCCCGGCCGCCCGAAACCACTGACGCGCCCCCTCGGGGGGCAGCGAACGGAATGAGCGTGGGGGCTGTTTCATGTCAGTCGGCCCGCGAGGGGCAGGATCAGCGCAGGGCGGTGCGCGCGGCCGCGAGGGTGGCGTCGATGTCGGCCTGGCTGTGGGCCGCCGACACGAAGCCCGCCTCGTACAGGGCCGGAGCAAGATAGATGCCGGCGTCCAGCATCGCGTGGAAGAAGCGGTTGAAGCGCTCCTTGTCCGTCGTCATGACGGTGGTGTAGTTCTGCGGCAACTCGGGCAGCAGGAAGAAGCCGAACATGCCGCCCTCGCTGTCGGCGCTGAACGGCACGCCGTTCTCGGCGGCTACGGCCTTCAGGCCGTCCACCAACTGGCGGGTCTTGAGAGACAGCGCCTCGAAGAAGCCGGGCTTCTGGATCTCCCGCAGCGTCGCCAGACCGCAGGCCGTGGCGACCGGGTTGCCCGACAGCGTGCCCGCCTGGTAGACGCCGCCCAGCGGCGCGAGATGCTGCATGACCTCGCGCTTCGCGCCGAAGGCCGCCAGCGGCATGCCGCCGCCGATGACCTTGCCGAAGACCGAGATGTCGGGCGCGAAACCGGGGATCAGCTGGGCGTAGTGCGCCTGCGCGGAACCGAGGCCGACACGGAAGCCGGTCATCACCTCGTCCAGCACCAGCAGCGCGCCGTGCTGCGAGCACAGCCGGCGCATCGCCGTCATGAATGGCACGGACGCGCGCACGAAATTCATGTTGCCGGCAATCGGCTCGACGATCACGCAGGCCAGCTCGCTGCCGTACTGCGCGAACGCCGCCTCCAGTTGCTCGACGTTGTTGTATTCCAGGACCACGGTGTCCGCTGCTGCGCCCGGCGTGACGCCGGCGCTGGTGGGATGGCCGAAGGTGGCCAGGCCGGAACCGGCCTTCACCAGCAGCGCGTCCGTGTGGCCGTGATAGCAGCCCTCGAACTTGATGAACTTGGCCCGCCCGGTTGCGCCGCGCGCCAGGCGGATGGCGCTCATCGTCGCCTCGGTGCCCGAGCTGACCAGGCGCACCTGGTCCATGCTCGGCACGAGCCTGAGGATCTCTTCGGCGAGCTCGATCTCACGCTCGGTCGGCGCACCGAAGGAGAAGCCCTCGGCCGCGGCTTTCTGCACCGCTTCCAGCACGGCCGGGTGGCCGTGACCAAGGATCATCGGCCCCCAGGAGCCGATGTAGTCGACGTAGCGCCTGCCTTCGGCGTCGACGATGTAGGCGCCTTCGCCGCGGGCGATGAAGCGGGGTGTGCCGCCGACGGCGCGGAACGCCCGCACCGGGGAATTGACGCCGCCGGGAATGACGCGCGCGGCGCGCTCGAAGAGCTCGTTATTGCTGGCCATGGAGAAATCCGGGAATTCAGTGCATGCGCCGCGGCGTTTTTGGCGGCTGCTCGGGTTCGGCTTCGACTTCGACGTCCTCGAGCTCCGGCTCGGTGCCGTCTTCGTCCGCCGGGGGCAGGGCCCAGAAGAAGCGGTCGGGCACGACATTGCCCATGCCGGGCCTAAAGCCCGCGTCCAGCGATTGGTCCAGGAAGGACAGCGCCTCGCTGATGGCCGAATGCAGCTCGGCGCCGACCGACAACAGCGCGGCGAGCGCCGCTGACAGCGTGTCGCCAGCGCCGACGAACGTCGTCTCGAAGCGCTCGAACTTCTCGCCGGTGATGGGTCCCTGCGCATTGGCCAGCACGTTGTCCACGTACTGATTGGGCAGCTGCATGCCGGTCACCAGCACATGCTGGGCGCCTGACTGAGCGGCAGCCACCGCCAGCTCGCGGGCCGAGGGGCTGCGTTCGCTGTCCCAGTCGGGCAGCAGGAAGTCGGTCAACGTCTTGTGGTTGCCCACGAGCACGGCCGTCTGCGGCAGCACCAGCTCGCGCAGCGCGTCCAGGTATTGCTGCTGCTCGTCCTCGTCGATCCAGGCGACCGAAGGCAGGTAGGTGACCAGCGGCACGTCGGGGTAGTCGCTCAGCACCTCGGCGACGGCACTGACGCCTTCGGCATTGCCGAGGAAGCCGACCTTCCAGGCGGTGATGGGCACGTCTTCCAGGATGTGGCGCGCCTGCTCGGCGATGGTGTCCGGGTCGAGGTTCTCGTGCTCGAAAACCTCGGCGGTATCACGCAGCACGACGGCGGTCACGACGGGCAGGCAGTGCGCGCCCATCGCGGCGATCGTCGCAACGTCGCCGGCCAGGCCGCCGGCGCCGGAGGCATCGCTGGCATTGAAGCTCATCACACAGGCGGGTGGCGGGCTTTCCTGCTCGTCTTGGGGCTGGTCGACCTCGGGGTCGGTAGGGAGGGGTGTTGGGCTCATGGGAGTCGTGGCGCGGGGGCCGAAAGAGCTGCCGCAAAGCGTGGAGTCTGCCGCTAAAAGGCCGCTTTTGAGGCCCAGGGCACAGGCGTTTGCCCTCAGCATTGCGCTCTCGGGCCCTGGCTAGAATGAATTGATTGTAGTGAGCAAACCTTGAGCAACACGTGAGCGAACCCAGTACCTGGATGTGCCTGATCTGCGGATGGATCTACGACGAAGAGACCGGCGATCCGGAACATGGCATTGCCCCCGGCACCAAGTGGGCGGATGTGGACATGAACTGGACCTGCCCCGACTGCGGCGCCCGCAAGGAAGATTTCGAGATGGTGCGCATCTGACTCGGCCTGACAGCCCGGCCCCGAGCTGAAGTTCAGAGGAGACCTGGTTTGAACGAGCAAGTTTCCAGCGCGGGACCGACCCGCATTCTGGTCATCGACGACAGCAACACCATCCGCCGCAGCGCAGAGATCTTCCTCAAGCAGGGCGGTCATGAAGTGGCGCTGGCCGAGGACGGTTTCGATGCGCTGGCCAAGCTGGGTGATTTCCATCCCGACCTGGTCTTCTGCGACATCCTGATGCCGCGCCTGGATGGTTATCAGACCTGCGCCATCATCAAGCGCAACCCGGAGTTTTCCGGCGTGCCGGTGATCATGCTGTCGTCCAAGGACGGCCTCTTCGACAAGGCCCGCGGGCGCATGGTGGGCTCGCAGGACTACCTGACCAAGCCCTTCACCAAGGACCAGTTGCTCCAGGCGGTGTTGCAGCACCGACGCCAAGAAGCACGTACCTAGAGAGAACTGCGATGAGCATCCACAACATCCTGCTGGTTGACGATTCCAAGACCGAGCTGCATGCCCTCTCGGAAATGCTGGTCAAGCGCGGCTACAGCGTGCGCACGGCCGAGAACGGCGAGGAGGCCATGAAGCGCCTGGCCGAGGCCAAGCCCGACCTGATCCTGATGGACGTCGTCATGCCCGGCCAGAACGGCTTCCAGCTGACCCGCGCGATCACGCGCGATGAGCGCTACGTCGGCGTGCCCGTCATCATGTGCACGAGCAAGGGCCAGGAGACGGACAAGGTCTGGGGCATGCGGCAGGGCGCCAGCGACTACGTCGTCAAGCCCGTCAAGGCCGAAGAGCTGTTGGCCAAGATCAAAGCCCTCGGCTGAAGCTGGGCGGCGCGACATGGCGAACAAGACTGCCCTGCGTGAACTGCAACAGCGCCTGGCCGAGCGCATGCAGGCGGCGCGCGAAACGACGCTGATCGCGAACTGGCTGGCCGTGGAATGCGCCGGCGTCGGCCTGCTGTTCTCGTTGAAGCAGGCCAGCGAAATCTTCGCGCCGGTGCCCATCAAGCCGGTGCCCTACGCCAAACCCTGGTTGTCCGGCGTCGCCAATCTGCGCGGCGGCCTGTTCACGATCGTCGACTTCGCCGTCTACCTGGGCTTGCGCGATCCGACACCGGGCCGTGCGGTCTCGCCACAGGCCCGCCTGGTGTCGCTGGGGAGCGAACTGAACCTGAACTGCGCGCTGCTCGTGGACCGCCTGGCCGGCCTGCGCAGCGACGAGCAAATGCCGCTGGCCGCGGCGCAGCCTGCCGGCCCGCTGCCGCGCTTTGCCGGCGCACTGCGGCGCGACGAAGGCGGCCGCCATTGGCAAGAGATCAATCTCGAAGCGCTGTCGAGGCAGGAGAACTTCCTGCACATCGTCGCGTGACGCGCGGTAACCGTTAACGAGTCCCAAAGTTCGCGCCCGAAGCGCCGCGGACACCACAAACACTGAAGGACGAGGGTGAGATGAGCCTGCTGGACAAGATGAGGGGAAAGTCCGAAGCCGACGAGCTGCCCCCGGCGCCGGAAGGCGCCGATACGACCATCGACTCGCACAGCGCCGCCTTTGAGGGGACGCGTTCGGGCGACACCACGTTGGCGGGTGTCGAGATGCCCACGCGCGCCGAGGCCTTCGTGCGCGATGAAGCACCGTCCATCATCTCGCCGGCCGTGCCGACCGAGCCGGGCCCGAACAGCGAATTTCCGCCCAGCACCATGAGCTTCGCGCCGACCACCCAGGCCGCCGATCCGACGATGCTGCCGCCGCGCCAGGAGCAAGCCGCCACCGGCGCCGAGAAGCTCGGCGAGCTGTTCGGCCGCCACCGTCAGCGTGTGCTGACGGCCCTCGTGGCCGCCGGCATCGTGGGCACCGCGGTCTCCGTCTTCATGGTGCTGAACAGTTCCAACCGCAGCGCCGCCCAGGTGCGCGCGACGGGCCAGGCGCTGATGCACTCGCAGCGGATGGCCAAGTCCGTGTCGGCGGCGCTGGTCGGCAATCCGACAGCCTTCGCCGAACTGCGCGAATCGGTCGGCACGCTCAGCGGCGTCGTCAACAACCTGCGCACCGGCGAGGGCGAACTGGCCATCGCGCCGGCGGACGTGCGGCCGACGCTGGAGGCCCTCACGCCGCTGGTCGAGCGTGCCGAGAAGAACGGCAAGATCGTGCAGGGCCAGGAGAAGATCCTGACCCAGGTCGGCCAGGCGCTGCGCGCCATCAACCGCCAGTCCAGCGACCTGCTGGAGTCTGCCGAGGCGGTGTCCTCGCAGGCGCTGCAGATCGGCGCCTCCGCGGGCGAGGTCTCGGCGGTCGGCCAGTTGGTCATGCTGACCCAGCGTATCGGCAAGAGCGCCAACGAGTTCCTGACACAGGAAGGCGTCAGCCCCGAGGCGGTCTTCCTGCTCGGCAAGGACTTGAACTCCTTCAAGCTCATCACCGAGGCCCTCATCAGCGGCAGCCCGGAGCTGCGGCTGAACGCCGCGCGCGATCCGCAGCTGAAGGAGCGTCTGCAGACCTTGCTGAAGCAGTACGAGCAGACCCGCACGCAGGCCTCGGCGATCCTGGGCAACCTGCAGGGCCTGGTGTCGGCCCGCGAGGCGCAGACGGCCATCCTGAACGACTCCGAGCCGCTGCGCAAAGGCCTGGAGCAGGCCGCGGGCGAGCTGGAAAAGTCCGGCGGCGCCGGCTGGGGCCTGATCCTCTTCATGATCGCCTCGCTGGCCGCGCTGGTCGGTGGTGCGGTCGGTTTCCTGCGCCTCTTCGTGGCTGACCAGTCCGAACGTGCCGCGCTTGCGGACGCCCAGCGCCGCGAGGCCGAGGCCCAGGAGCAGGAGGCCAAGCGCGTCAACGACGCCAACCAGGCCGCCATTCTGCGTTTGATGAACGAGCTGTCGACCGTCGCTGAAGGCGACCTGACGCAGCAGGCCACCGTGACCGAGGACATCACCGGCGCCATCGCCGACTCGGTGAACTACACGGTGGAGGAGCTGCGCAACCTCGTCGGCCAGGTGCAGACGACGGCTGCCCGCGTGACCGACACGACCGGCGCGGTCGACCAGACCTCGACCGACCTGCTGGCCGCCTCCAAGGAGCAGCTGCACGAGATCCGCGCAACCGGCGAGGCCGTGCTCGGCATGGCCGGCCGAATCAACGACGTGTCCGCCCAGGCGCAGACGACGGCGGCGGTGGCGCGCCAGAGCCGTCAGGCCGCCGAGCAGGGCCTGACCGCGATGCAGAACAACATCGCCGGTATGAATGCCATCCGCGACTCCATCCAGGAGACCTCCAAGCGCATCAAGCGTCTGGGTGAGTCATCTCAGGAGATCGGCGAGATCACGGAGCTGATCTCGGACATTACCGAGCAGACCAACGTGCTGGCCTTGAACGCCGCCATCCAGGCCGCGTCCGCCGGCGAAGCGGGCCGCGGCTTCTCTGTCGTTGCGGAAGAAGTGCAGCGCCTTGCGGAACGCTCCGGCGACGCGACGCGCCGCATCGCGGCGCTGGTCAAGACCATTCAGACCGACACCCACGACGCCGTGGCCGCCATGGAGCGCTCGACGCGCGGCGTGGTGGAAGGTACCCAGCTGTCCGACGCGGCCGGCCGTGCGCTGGAAGACATCGACAACGTGTCGCGCCAGCTCGACGAGCTGATCGGCCGCATCTCGGCGCAGGCAAGCCAGGAAGCCGAACACGCCAACGAGGTCGCGTCCAACATCCAGCACATCTTCGCCGTGACCGAGCAGACCTCGGAAGGTACGCGCTCCACAGCCCAGATGGTGCATGAGCTGTCCCGCTCGGCCGAGGCACTTCGCGCGTCCGTGTCCCGATTCAAGGTCGCCTGACCCTGCCCCGCTCCGAGCGAGAAAGCCCACGCATGGACAGCTCCCTGCGAGACTCCGAACTCCCGGCCGACCTGAGCCCGCTGGCCTGGGTGCAGGAGGAATTGCGCCGTTCGCTGGAGTCGGTGCACAAGACGCTGCGCCGCCTCGTGCGCGACGGCAATGACAACCGGCTCTCGGCCTTTGGCGCCGACACCCAGCCCAGCGCCCCGCTGCAGCAGGCCGCTGCGCAGCTGCATCAGGTCAGCGGCGTGCTGTCGCTGGTCGGCCTGCCGGCCGGTGCTGCCGTGCTGCGCGCTGCCGAGGCGGCCGTCGCCCGCCTGGCGGAGCGGCCGCTGGAGGTTGAAGCCAGCACCGTCGACGTCATCGAACGTGCCGACTTCGCGCTGCTGGCCTATGTCGCCCGCCTGCTGGCCGGCAACCGGACATCGTCGCTGGCCCTGTATCCGGGCTATCGCGCGCTGCAGCAGCTGCATGGCGCGGAGCGCATCCACCCGGCCGACCTGTGGCAGTACGACTGGGCCTGGCGCAGCATCCCGCTGGAGTCCGGCGTGCTGCCGCGCTCGCCCGAGGCCGTGCGTGCGCCGTTCGAGGCCGCGCTGCTGCGCCAGATGCGCGAGCCGACCTCGGGCCACGCTGCCAACCTGTCCGGCCTGTGTGCCGGCCTGGCCGCCGCATTGCCGGCCGGCTCGGCGCGCACGCTGTGGCAACTCGCCGCCGCCGTCTTCGAGGGCCAGGCCCTGAAGCTGCTGGGCAGCGACGCCTACATCAAGCGCCTGGGCTCCAAGCTGCTGCACGAGCTGCGTGTGCTGGGCCGGGAAGAAGCCTCCGAGCGCGTCGCTCAGGACCTGCTGTTCTTCTGCGCCCAGTGCCGCATCACGCAAGGTGCCGGCCCGCGGCTGCAGGCCGTGCACGAGGCCTATCGCCTGACGGACGAACACGCCGGCGACTACGAAGACGACAGCCTCGGCCGCATCGACCCGGCCTGGGTCACGCAGGCCAAGCGCCGCGTGCTCGCGGCCAAGGAGAGCTGGTCCAGCGCCGCCGAGGGCGATCAACACCGCCTGACCGGCCTGGACGAGCAATTCGCCGCGCTGGCCGAATCGCTGACCCGCCTGTTCCCGAGCGGCGAGGTGCTGGCGCAGACGCTGCAGCGCGCCGTCGTCGCGACGCTGCGCTCGCGCACGGCGCCGTCGCCGGCGCTGGCGATGGAGGTCGCCACCAGCCTGCTCTACGTCGAGGCCGCGCTGGAAGACGCCGCCTTCGACCAGCCCGAGCAGGCCGATCGCGTGCGCCGCCTCGCGCGCCGCGTCGAGGCCGTGGCCCACGGCCAGCCGGCCGAGCCGCTGGAAGACTGGATGGAGGACCTCTACCGCCGGGTCTCCGACCGCCAGACCCTGGGCAGCGTCGTCCATGAACTGCGCGCCAGCCTGTCGGAAATCGAGCGTCAGTGCGACGAGTACTTCCGCGATCCGACCCGGCGTGAACTGCTCATCCCCGTGCCTGGCCAGTTGCAGGCCATGCGCGGCGTGCTCAGCGTGCTGGGCCTGGACCAGGCCGCCCACGCCACCGTGCGCATGCGCGACGAGATAGACGGCCTGGCCAGTACCGAGATCGACTTCGACCGCCCCGGCGCCCGCGGCGTCTTCGAGCGCCTGGCCAACAACCTCGGCGCGCTGGGCTTCCTGATCGACATGCTGAGCGTGCAACCGGCCCTGGCCAAGCGCATGTTCGAGTTCGACGAGGCCAGCGGCCGCCTGGATGCGGTCATGGGTCGCCGCGAAGGCGCCGTCGAGCTGCCGGACTTCGAGGCCAGCGGCTTCCATGTCGACCTGGAACCGCAGGCCGAGCCGGCCTACGACGCGACGCAGCCCTTGCGCGTCGACCTGGCAACGCTGGACCTGCCCGACCTCAGCCTGCCCGACGTCGACCTGTCGCTGCCGGCCCCCGCTCCGGTTCCGGTCCCGCCCGCAGCCCCGGTGGCCGCCGTGTCCGAGCCCAGCGTCGCCGACGACCCGGAGATGCGCGAGATCTTCCTGGAGGAGGCCGACGAGGTCATCGGCAACGCCCGTGCGGCCCTGGACGCGCTGCGCGAGGCGCCGGCCGACCATGGCCAGCTCACCATCGTGCGCCGCGCCTTCCACACGCTCAAGGGCAGCGCGCGCATGGTCGGCCTGACCGATTTCGGCGAAGGCGCCTGGGCCTGCGAGCAGCTCTACAACGCCCGTCTGGCCGACGCCACGCCGCAGGCGGATGCCGCCCTGCTGGGCTTCACCGCCGAGGCACTGGACTATTTCGCGCGCTGGCGCGAACAGATCGCCGGCAATGTGCCTGGCCGCAGCCTGTCCGACCCGCTGCGCCGCAGCGCCGACGCGCTCCGGCTGCAAGGCCAGGCCCTGCCGCTGGACTGGCCCGGCGAAGCCCCCGCCGTACCGGACATCGACCTGCCGCTGGACCCCGAGGCCGAGGTCGAGATCATCGAGTTCCCGGCGGAAGCCATGGGAACCTTTGAGGACACCCAGCCCGTGCACGAGCCCCTGCCCGAGCCGCTGGACGTCACTGCACCCGTGGCGAACGAAGCCCAGGCCATCGCGCCTGACTTCATGCTGGACCTGCCCGATCTGGCCTTGCCCGCCGCGGCCCACGCGCCCTTGGCGCTGCCCGACGACGAGCCCACGCTGGACCTCGGCGGGCTGAGCACCGAGCCGATGTCGGCGTACCACGCCCCCGCCGAGCCCGCATCGCTGGGCGCGCGCGAGGAGGAAACGCTGGCCAATTTCCGGTTGCAGCTGGACCTGGACGAGCCGGCGCCCGCCGAGCCCCTGCCGCTGCCCGCGGGCGAGCCGCCGCCGCGGCCGGAAGAGACCACGCTGGTATTGCCTGCGCTGGAGCCGGCCGAGCCCGAGCTGGTAGCCGAAGCCGCGCCGGCGCTGCATCTGGTCGAGACGACGCCTGCCGAGCCGGAACCTGCGCCCGTCGACCCGGACGAGGGCTTCAAGCTCATCGGTTCGCTGCGCATCAGCATCGCGCTGTTCAACATCTTCCTGAACGAGGCCGACGAGCTGTCGCGCCGGCTGTCGATCGAGCTGGCCGAATGGGCCGCCGACCTCGACCAGCCGATGCCTTCCAGCTGCGAGGCCCATGCCCACAAGCTGGCGGGCAATGCCGCGACGGTCGGCTATGACGACCTCTCCGCGCTGGCCCGCGAGCTGGAACATGCGCTGGGCCGCGCCCAGCGCGCCGTCCGCTACGAAGACGCCGATGCCGAGCTCTTCGTGCGGGCCGCCGACGATGTCCGCCGCCTGCTGCACCAGTTCGCCGCCGGCTTCCTGAAGCCGCACGATCCGGACGTCATTGCTCGCCTGCACGCCTACCAGCCGCAGGATGAACCGCTGACGACCGCCATGCCGCTGGACGAACGGCCGGTGCCGCAGCTGCACGACACCCTCGCCGGCGATCTCGACGAATTCCACCGCGATGCGCGGCCCACCGAGGCCGCGCCGCTGGACGAGCCGCCCGCCGAAGCGGCGCCCGCACCGGCGCCGGTGCCGGTGGCTGCGGAGCCCGAACCGGAGCCCGGCCTGCCGGACGCCATCGAGCCCGAGCTCTTCCCGATCTTCGAAGAGGAAGGCCGCGACCTGCTTCAGCAGCTGCACGCCGCGCTGCGCGACTGGCTGGCCGAGCCGGCCGACCTGGGCCGCTCGGACGCTTGCATGCGGGCGCTGCACACCTTCAAGGGCGGCGCACGCCTCGCCGGCGCCATGCGCCTGGGCGAGCAGGCCCACCACCTGGAATCCGCCATCGAGGCGCTGGTGCATGCCGGCGGCGCCGATGTTGGCCAGGTCCAGGCACTGCAGCACGATGGCGATGCACTGGAGCATGCCTTCGAGGCGCTGGGCCGCAGCCTGAGCGTGCCGGCTGCCGCACCGGCGGCCGTTGCGGCTCCGACGGCAGCGCCGGTGCCCGTGCCGGCACCGGCCGTGCCTGCCGAACCCAGGCCCGAACCGCTGGCGCGCTTCGCGTCGGCCGCACCGGTCGAGGAAGCCGCGCCGGAACCGGCCCGCGACATCGACTGGAGCCGCTTCGCCGACGCCGCCGAAGTGGCGCCAGGCGCCGAGAACCTCGCCATCGGACA
>Ga0307411_10001029_pt1 | contig 10777 bp, 8 predicted proteins | sample DK1Ometagenome_2_FD_203712 | JGI IMG/M metagenome (GOLD analysis project Ga0307411, IMG submission 203712) | Maize rhizosphere microbial communities from greenhouse at UC Davis, California, United States - DK15-O-1 | ecosystem: Host-associated > Plants > Roots > Rhizosphere > Soil | place: USA...
TGTATGCGATCCGTCCCAAGACCGAGCGGCACTCGACGTCCGGCACGAACCCGTTCGGCATACCGTACACGTCCACCCGGGAGTCGCAGAGCTACCCGAACCTGGGCGTGGGGCTGGGGGTCGCCGCCGCTGCGGCGATCACTGGCGCCGTCGAGGCGTACATGTACGCGCGGCGCGGTCGAGAGACCCTGCCCAAGCCGCCACGCCGACCCGACCAGCGAATAGGCGCTACGCCGGCCGGTGCGCGACAGCTCGCGCCGCTCGTCACACCCTCAGGGGACGGCCGAGCCCTCGTCGGCGCACGGCTGAAGTTTTAAGAGTAACCCGGCGCGGGGCGCCGGAATCTCGGCGCTCGGCGCTCGGCGCTCGGCTGGGGCGGTGAAGGGCAGGAACAACTCGGCGTGAGGCGCGTCCTCCTGCCGCTCCCGCCGTAGCCGAGGGCCGAGCGCCGAGAGCCGAGAGCCGCAGTTAACGGCGCGCGCCGTTCTTCTGCAGCAGTCGCGTCACCAGCAGGCCGGTGCCGGCGATGGCCGCGGTGCGGAGGTAGGGGTTGGGGATCGCCCGGCTGATCGGGCGCACCAGGCGGCTGGTGAGCCAGTTGGCGGCGAGAAAGCGGAACATAAATCCGTCCGGCGTTGAAGTCGCCGGCACGTTGGGCAAGTGCCATACCCCGGGAGCCGTCGGAGCCCGCGACCGCAGACCGCGCCGTGCCTCGTCGCCGCGCGCATCAAACCCGAGCCGGCGCAGCCGAGCCCCGCGACCGAGCTCCTCGGCCGAGCCCAGCCGGGGGCCGCGCGCCGCTCCGCCACCCCCTGCCTAACGTGACGACTCGGCGCGGCCGCTGATCGCCGGCGACGAGTCCGCGGCGAGCGTACGCAGGAGCTCCGGCGTGCCCGGCGGCCCGGTGACGTCCGGCGTGACCGGGCCGCCGTCGGGCTCGACGGTCAATCGCAAGCGGAGAAACCGGCAGCAGCGGCGCTCTGTCTCCACCACGCGAGCGACGCCGGCGAGCACGTCGCCCGCCGCGTCGAAGTGGAGCGACACGCCGTCCGGTAGCGGCGTGCACGGCGCACGCCGGGATGTTCTCCGGCGTGAGGTCGTGGTGAATCACGTTGAGGCGGTGCGCCGAGTCGAGCGCGCCGGCCATCTCACGCGCGATGCGCACGGCGTCGTCGACCGGGGGCTGCCGCGGCGCCGGCCCGACCGTCCGGCGCCGTCAGCGCGCGGCCAGGAACGCACGCGCCAGGCGGGGCTCCTCGCGCGTCGCGTCGGCACGGCGCATCAGCTCGAGCAGCTCCGTGTAGCGCTTGCGCGCGACGGCGTCGCTTCGCGCGCGCTCCGCCGCGCGCGCCGCACCGTACAGGCTCCGCGCGCGGTTGGGCTCGCGCTCGAGCGCCTTCTCGTAGGCCGCGAGCGCGTCCGCCGGCCGGTCGAGCTCGAGCAGCAGGTCGCCGAGCAGCTCGCGGGCGGGCAGGAGTGGGCCGGGCGTGACCGGATGCTTCTCCACCGTTTCCTCGAGCTCCGCGGCCTCGCGGGCGAGCCGGACGGCGCTGTCACTCTTCCCCTCGCCCCGCGCGACCCACGCCGCCGCGGCCAGTCGCTGCGCCCCGACGATGGTGGCCCAGTACGAGTCTTTGCGCATCTGCAGAGTATCGCGCAGCGCCTGGAGCGCGGCGACTTCGGTCCGCGCCTGCGGCAGCCGCCCGCTTCGCGCCGCCCCGATCGCGCGAGCGAAGCGCGTCACGGCCTCCACGAACGGGAGGGCGCCGGTCGGTGCGGTGAGGTCCGCAGCCTCCGCCCACCGGCCGCGCTCCAAGGTGTACCGTGCCGGCATCGCCGTGAAGTTGTAGCCCACCACGCCGCCGTAGAAGCGGTCCGGTAGCTCGACGGCCTGCGTGACCACGGCGCGCGCGTCCTCGTCGCGCCCTTGCTGCAGGAACGCGTACACCATGTAGTCCATCGGGTGCACCGCCGCCGACGGGTTGGGCTCCGCGGCCTGCGACCGCCGGTTGGTCTCGATCGACTCGTCCCAGTAGCCGAGGCGGGTGAAGATGTGCGAGGGCATGTGCAGCGCGTGCGGCGCGTCGGGGGCGATGCTGGCGTAGCGGCGGGCCGCGTCGAGCCCTCGCGAGGCCATCGCCGGCGCGTCGTGCGCGTGGATCAGGTAGTGGGCGAGCCCCGGGTGCTGCGGAAACCTCGCGAACAGCGGCTCGAGAATCGACGCCGCGTACTTCTGCCGGGCAAACGTCAGGTCGTTCGGCGGCGCGTTGGCAATCACCGCGCGGGCGTAGAAGATCGACGCCTCGTCGTCGCCGGGGTTTCGCTCGTACGCGGCGCGGAGCAGCGTCTCGTGGGCACGCATGCGGGTGCGGAAATCCACCGTCTGCGGGTCACGATAGAGCGCCAGGGCCGCGGCGATGTAGTCGCGCTCGCGCGGCGTGGCGGATGCGCCGAGCGCCGTCGCTCGCTCGGCGGCCGCGAGGGCGGCCTCGAGTCGCGGCTCCGGCGGCTCCTGTCCCGTGAACGGGTTGCCGAGCAGGGTCATTGCGACGCCCCAATACGCCATCGCGCAGGCCGGGTCGTCGGTGGCGGCCTGCTCGAACGTTCGCTGGGCCTGCTCGAACCAGAACGAGTGGAGCATCGCCACGCCCTGCTCGACCGTCGGCTTCGCGCGGGCGTTGCACGAGTTCGGGAACGTGACGCGGCCGAGCTGGTGCTTGGCGGCGGAGTGGTCGTGCGCCTCTTGTGCGCCCCCGAGCCCGGTCGTGGCCGCGAGCGCGAGTGTCGACAGAGCTATCGCGCGTGGTCGGATCTTCATGCCGACCTCCTGGACGGGAAGCCAACGGAGCGTCGCACTGGCCGACACGTGCACCGGGTCACCCGACGCACGTCCGGCCGACTGCCCCTGCGCGCGGACGACCCCACGATAGGGCGCCCCCTCCGTGCTGTCCACCGCCGCGAACGGTCGGTCCCTCTGGGCGGCCAGCCCGACGACCGTCTCGAGCCGGCGCACCTCGCACCCAGCATCGGCCGCGACCCCGCATGGCACGCCTCGCGCACCGGGAGGGCGCCGTAGCCGGGAGCCAAAATGGCCCCGTCCTCGGTGCGGACGGGGCGCTCACTTCGTTCGTGCGCTCGCTCCGCTCGGACCGGCGGGCAGTGCGGCCGCCCTGCGCATCCGTCGCGGCGGCCGGCGTAGGGCTACGGCGCGCCGCTCGGTCGCACGGCAGTTGCCTTGCGGTCGCCGCCGCTCGACTCGTCCTCGATTCGCGTGCCCTCCATCGCACCTTCCGGCAATGTCACCGCGACGCGGGTCGCGCGGCGGCCCTCCACGGTGAAGGTGATCACGGCGGGGTCAGCCTCGGCGCGGAACACGTTATTCCCTTGGTAGAGCATGCGCATTGCGTCGTTGCCGTTCACTTGCCCCATGAGCGCGCCCTGCTCGTCGAAGATTCGTAGGACGCGCGGAGGCTGCCCGGAGCCCGGGATCGCCAGGGCGTAGCGACCGACGAAGCCCAGGCGCTCGGCAGCGACCAGCGGGAGGTCCTTGACGGCGGCGCTCTCGGATGCGGCAGGGGCGCTCGATTCGGCTTGCGCCCGGACCGCGGCGGGTGCGGCGACGATCAAAGAGAAGGCGCAGCCGAGCGAGGTGAGGCTCGACGCGGCTCGGGATGCAGTACCCATTGGATTGTTTCCCCACCGAGGCGTTTGGCGTGCACACACCGCTGACAATTTCCCCTACGGTGGACGTTCCAACTGGTTTCCGGCGTTGCGCCGCACCGGCGCAGGCGTGATTCGCGATGCCGCTCAGACGCACGAGCCGGATTTCGGCGTTCGCCAACCAGCGCCACCACGCGGGCGCTGCGGTGGTGCTGCCGCGAGAGCCCTTCCCAGTGCGTGGGTGCACTTACGTCGCAGCCAGGCGGCCGCCCCGCGTCGCACCGAGGCCGCCGCCGAGCGCCGGACGAGAGGGCCGGCGCCAAGAATGGCCGCCCGATGTCGAAGGGCCGGCCCATAGGGCCGGCCCTCGCAGATCGCCACGCTCCGGCGCCGGACGCCCGCCTTACGAGCCGCCCTGCGCGTCTCGGCGCCCGCTCAGCAGGCGCTCGGTGAAGTCGAGCCGCTCCTCGAGCTGCGCGATCCGGGTCTCGAGCGCGTCCACGTACGCCCGCTGGTCCTCCACCTCGCGGAGTGCCGGCGCGTCACCCGCACCACGGGAGCCGGCCCACTCGTCGCGCCCACGCAGCCGGCCCGCGCCGCAGGGCCCAAACCCGCCGGGGCCTATCATCGCCCACCGCCGCCGGCGTCGCCGCATGCCTAGCGCGAAGAACAGCAGCGCCGCCATCCAGAACAGCCAGAAGAATCCCCACATCGCTCGCCTCCTGCACCGCTTGTTAGGTACGATCAGACTGAGGTCGTCGGCCGGAACGCCTGCTCGATGTCGTCCGCCGCCTTTCTCAGGATCTCGGCCACACGCTTGAGCGCGGGGTCGTCCGGGCCGCGTCGCCAGAGCCGCTTGAACGTGACGCCGGCGAGCCGCGCGAATGCCTCCTGCACCTCGCCGACGCCGCCGCCAGCGAAGTCGCGCACCGTCTCACGCACCCGATCCAGGATCTCGTCGAGGAAGTCGCGGTGCTCCTCCAGGTAGCGCTCACCCTCGGGCGTGACGTGGTAAACCTTTTTGCCATCCGTCTCCACCGCGCGCACGTAGCCCTCGTCCTCCAAGAGCTGCAGCGTCGGGTAGACCGTGCCCGCGGAAGGCGTGTAGTAACCACCCATCCGCTCCTCAAGCGCCCGAATGACCTCGTAGCCGTGCCTGGGCTTCTCCTTGAGGAGACGGAGGATGACGAACTTCACCTCGCCCGACTCGAACATCTGGTTGCGCCGGCGACCGCCCGGCCGCTGAGGTCCGCCCCACGCGCCCCGCCAGGCGCCGCCGAACGGAAACCCGGGGCCGAAATCCCAATCCTTGTGTCTGCCGCACATAGCTTCCCTCCAGCTCCTTGCCGATAGGTCTTACGACATGACGTACGATATATCGTACGATATAACGGTGGCGGAGTCAATGGGAGAGGTGCGCTGTCGAGGCCCGGCTACGTGACCCGTGCGTCCGCGCATGCCATTCGACAGGCGCCCCCCGAAGGGCCGAGCGCCACGGGAGTCCGCACCGCGGCCGGGAACGCGCCAGGGCACGGCCGTGCGGCCCGGCGCCAAGCCGCGCTGCCGATCGAGTCCCCTGTCGGGGATGACGCTGGATACGACAAGCACCGTAAGATCGTCCAGCCACCGGAAACCAGTGCCCTCGTGCCTAGGGCGACGCGGACGCGGATGTCCGCGCGCACCCTCGCGAGCCCAGCCCGACTCAGCTCCACCATCCTACTCAGGCTATGCGATTTTCCCGCAAGCTCGCGCTCGCCCTCGCCGGGCTCGCCACCTCCCTGCTCGTCGCCCTGGTGGCCGTCCCCTTTCTCTTCCGCGACCGCATCGCGTCGCGATTGAGGGCGGAGATCAACAGTTCCGTCAATGCCCGCGTGGCCTGGGGCGGCGTCGGCCTGAGCATCCTCCGCGACTTCCCGAACGTCACTCTCACACTGGACGACCTCTCGGTCGCCGGCATGAAGCCGTTCGAGGGCGACACGCTCGTCGCCCTCGGCCGCCTTCGGCTGGTGCTCGACCTCGCCAGCGTAGTCCGCAACCTCCGCGCGGGCGACCAGATCGTTGTCCGCGAAGTCGAGCTCCAGCGTCCGGCGGTGAACCTTCGCGTGCTCGAGGATGGCAGGTCCAACTGGGACATCGTCCGCCGGACGAGGCGCCCCAAGACCGACACCGGGCGCGCGGTCGCTCTCACCCTCCGCGAGCTCCAGATCCGCGACGGTGCCGTCACCCTCGAAGACCGTCAGTCCGGCGTCGCTGCCTCGGTGGCGGGACTCGAGCAGTCGCTGCGTGGAGACTTCGCGCAGGACAAGTTCGTGCTGGCAAGCCGCACGCGCGCCGACTCAGTCTCGTTCCGCTTCGCCGGCGTCCCATACCTGAGCCGCGTCGGACTGGAACTGAACGCCGACGTGGCCGCCGATCTGCGGGCGCGCCGCTTCACCTTCACGCGCGACTCGCTCCGGCTCAACAACCTCGTTCTCGCCTTCTCCGGCTCGGTCACGGTGGGCGAGCCGAACCTTGCCCTGGACCTGAACTTCTCCACCCCGAGCACCGCGTTCGGCGAGATCCTCTCCCTAGTGCCGGCGATCTACGCCCGGGACTTCGAGCGTCTCCGCACAACGGGCAAGATGTCGGTTTCCGGGCGCGTGCGGGGCGCGTACGGCCCGCACGCCTTCCCGGCGCTCGCCGTCCGGGCCCGCGTGGAGAACGGCGCATTTCGCTATCCGGACCTCCCGCTCCCCGCGGGAGACATCTTTGCGGACGTGGCCATCGACAACCCGGGGGGCGACGTCGACAGCACCGTCGTCAACCTGAAGCGCTTCCACGCGGTCATCGGGCGTCAGCCGTTGGACGCGGCGTTCGTGATGCGCACGCCGGTGAGCGATCCGGACGTGGACCTTCGCGTGACCGGCACGCTGAACCTGGCGGACCTGGGACGCACGATCAAGCTGGAGGGCGTGAAGGAGCTGTCCGGGGTGGCCGCCGCCGACGTCGCGATGCGCGCGCGGCTATCGCACCTGGACGCGGGACGGTACGACCGGGTCGCGGCCCGCGGCACACTCGGCGTCACGCGGCTCTCACTGCGGTCGGCGGCGCTGCCACACGCATTGACCATCGACACGGCCATGCTGCGCCTGACGCCGAAGAACGCCGAGCTCACGTCGTTCAACGGCCGCATCGGCAGCAGCGATCTGCGGGCCACGGGCGCGCTCGACAACCTCCTCGGCTTTGCGCTGCGCGACGAGGAGTTGCGCGGGCGGGCGACGGTGAGCAGCAACCACTTCGACCTGAACGAGTGGCGGTCGGACGACAAGCTGGAGGTGATTCCGGTGCCGCCCAGGGTCGACTTCTCGCTCCAGGCGTCCGCCGCCCGCGTCACCTACGGCACGCTGGCGATCGCCAACGCGCGAGGCGGGCTGCGCGTGAAGGATCAGCGGGTGACGCTCGACGATTTCCGTATGGATATGCTGCGCGGCTCCGTGGTGGCCAACGGATTCTACGAGACCACGGTCGCCAACCGGCCCACCTTCGACGTCGACCTCCGCGTCGCGAGCGTGGACATCCCGGCGGCGTTCGCCGCGCTCAGCACGGTGCAGAAGCTCGCGCCCGTCGCCCGCTGGGCGCAGGGCAGCGTCTCCGCCTCGGTCAAGCTGGGGGGCGCACTGGGACAGAACATGGTTCCCGCGTTCGATGCGCTCAGCGGGCGTGGCTCGTTCGAGACCGGTCGGGTGATGCTGCAGAGCGCCCCAGTGCTGGCGAAGGTGGCCGACGCGCTCTCGCTCGAGCAGGTCAGGAATCCGGCGCTCGAGGCGGTGCGCTCGTCCTTCGAGATCATCGACGGCCGGCTGCACGTGAAGCCGTTCAACGTGAGGATGGGGCGAATGGACATGACGATTGCCGGCTCGAACGGGATCGACCAATCGCTGAAGTACGATCTGGCCCTGAGCGTGCCGCGCGCCGAGCTAGGCGCCGCCGCCAACCGCACGGTCGCTCGGCTGGCCTCGCAGTCGGGGAAGGCGGGGATCAACCTGAGCGCGGCGGAAGTGGTCAAGCTGGGTGCCCAGGTGACGGGCACGGTCACGAATCCCACGGTCAGGCCCAACTTTTCCGGCGTCGCCTCCTCGGCGGCCGAGGCGGTCCAGCAGGGCGTGCGGCAGGCCGTGGAGAGTCGCGTGGCCGACGCGGAACAGCGGGTCGACTCCGCCGCCGAGGAGGCGCGGCGCCGCGCTCGCGCGGAGGCCGATCGGCTCGTTGGAGAGGCAGAACGACACGCAGCCAAGATGCGCGAGGAAGCACGCACTCTGGCGGCCACCGTGCGGCGCGAAGGGAACGAGCGGGCCGACGCACTTCTGGAGCGGGCGACCAACCCCGCGGCCCGCATGGCCGCGCAGGTCGGCGCCGATCGAATTCGACGGGAAGCGGACGAGCAGGCCGAGCGCCTGGTGCGCGAGGCGGACGCTCGGGCGGATGGGCAGGTGATGCAGGTGAGGCGGCAGGCAGACGCCCTGGTGCCGGCGGGAGCCTAACCGGAGCGAGTTGCGCAAGGGAAAGCGATGATGCCGGGATACGGGGCCGCCAGTCGTGGGACTGGCGGCCCCGTATCGTGCGTGCCGCTCCCAGCTCACCGGTAGCCGGCCGCCTGCAGCTCGAAGAGCTCGGCGTACCGGCCGCGCTGGGCGAGGAGCTCGTCGTGGGTGCCCATCGCCTCGACCGTGCCGTCCGCGAGGACCAGGATGCGGTCGGCCATGCGAACGCTCGAGAAGCGGTGCGAGATGAGCACCGCCGTCTTACCGGCGCTCAACTCCTTGAAGCGCTGGAACACCTCGAACTCGGCGCGGGCGTCGAGCGCGGCCGTCGGCTCGTCGAGGATCAGCAGCTGCGCGTCGCGCATGTACGCGCGGGCGATGGCCACCTTCTGCCACTCGCCGCCGGAAAGGTCCACGCCCCGCTTGAATCGCTTGCCGATGATCTGGTCGTAGCCCATCGGCAGCCGCTCGATCACCTCGTCGGCGAGGCTCCGCTCGGCGGCGCTCGCGATGCGCGCGCGGTCGTTCCGCGCCTCGATGCGCCCGACGGCGATGTTCTCGGCGGCCGTCAGGTGGTAGCGCACGAAATCCTGAAAGATCACGCCGATGTTCGCACGCAGCTGGTCGAGGTCGTACTCGCGCAGGTCGTGCCCGTCGAGGAGGATGCGTCCCTCGTCCGGGTCGTAGAGACGGGCCAGGAGCTTGACGAGCGTAGTCTTGCCGGCACCGTTCTCGCCGACCAGTGCCAGCACCTCACCCGCCCTGAGCGTGAAGTTCAGATGCCGCACCGCCCAGCGTTCGGCGCCGGGGTAGATGAAGCCGACGTCGTCGAAGGTGAAGCCCTGCCTCATCGGCGACGGAAAGGGGCGCGCGTGCTCAGGCGAGCGGATCTCGGGCTCGATCTCGAAGAAGGAGAACAGGTCGTCGAGGTACAGCGCCTGGCCGGCCGTCTGAGAGAACCCGATCAGGAGCCCCTCGAGGAGGGTGCGCAGGCGGCGGAACGACCCGGCGAGGAACGTGAGGTCGCCGATGCTGAACTGACCCGTCAGCGTGCGCCACGCGAGGTAGGCGTACGCGACGTAGTAGCCGACCGTGCCGAGCGCGGTCAGCGCCCCGCCCCATCCGGCGCGTCGCAGCGCGAGCCGGCGATTCGCCTGATAGAAGCCGGCGGCGAGCTCGCGGTAGCGGTCGATGAGGAAGGCGTTGAGCCCGAAGATCTTCACCTCCTTGGCGCTCTCCACGCTCGCGCCAGTCTGGCGCACGTAGTCGAGCTCGCGCTGCTCCGGCGTTCGGGAGTAGGCGAGCGCGTAGCTCTGCGCGTTGAAGTGCGCTTCGCCAAGGAACGCCGGGACGAGCGCCAGCACGAGGAGCACGATCAGCCACGGCGCGTAGACCACCAGGCCGGCCGCGAAGCTGACGATGGTGACCACGTCCTGCGCCTGGCCGAAGAGCTGACTGATCAGCGTCATGCGCCCCGACGCCTGACGCCGGGCGCGGTCGAGCCGGTCCTGCAGCTCGCTGTCCTCGAAGTCCTCGAGGTCGAGGGTCGCCGCATGCTCCATCAGGCGCACGCTGGTGGTGTTCGCGAACCGCTCCGAGAGCAGCGAGTCGAGGAGCGACACCAGCCGCCCGAGCACGTCCGAGAGCACCGCGAGCGCGAACTCCGCCGCCAGCAGCCAGAGCAGCCGGTCGAGGAGGCCGGTCGCGTACCAGTCGCGCAGGGTCGACGGCGCGGATGGGATTTGCGCGCGCGCGACCACCTCGTCGATGATCAGCTTGCCGACGAAGAGCGTCGCCACCGGGAGGAGCGCGCGCAACAGGCGCAGCAACAGCGACCCCACGGTGAGGGCCGGGCTCGTCTGCCAGACGAGGCGGAAGAACGGGGGCAGGTTGCGGAGCGCGCCGAATCGCTCGCGCAGCGAGCGGGTTTGGGGGAGCGGCGGGCCGCCCGCCGGCGGCACCGGCCCGGTGGCGGCGCGTCCACCCATCGTGTATTGGCGGGGCATCCAGGGGGCTGGCTACGCTTCGGTCCAACTCATCACGGTCTCGCGAACTTGAGATGCGTCACCTTCGGCGTCGCGACGGTCCGTACGAGCTCGAGCCCGTGGAGATCTTCGACGCCCTCGAACAGCCGTTCACCGCCGCCGAGGAGAACAGGCGCGAGGTTGATCTCCATTTCATCGACGAGGCCAGCCACGAGGTACTGCTGTGCAGCCCTTGCCCCACCGGCCAGTGACACGTCCTTACCGTTGGCCGCACGCCGCGCCAGCTCGAGCGCCGACTCGATGCCATCCGTGACGAAGGTGAATGTGTTTCCGCCTTCGAGCTCGAGCGGCTCGCGCGCATGATGGGTGAGGACGAACACCGGATGATGGAACGGCGGGTCGTCCCCCCACCACCCGGTCCACGGCCTGCTCCGGTCCCACGGGCCGGGATGGCCGCCGAACATGTTGCGCCCCATGATCGTCGCGCCGATGTTCGCGAGCGACTCCTCGACGACCGGGGTGCTCTCGTTGACCGCTCCGCCCTGGAGGCCATGCATCGCCCGCCAGACCGTGAGTGGGAACACCCACTGGTGAAGACGCATGCCGCCGATC
>Ga0307411_10001031_pt1 | contig 10766 bp, 9 predicted proteins | sample DK1Ometagenome_2_FD_203712 | JGI IMG/M metagenome (GOLD analysis project Ga0307411, IMG submission 203712) | Maize rhizosphere microbial communities from greenhouse at UC Davis, California, United States - DK15-O-1 | ecosystem: Host-associated > Plants > Roots > Rhizosphere > Soil | place: USA...
TGGCCGGCCTCGCCGGTTCGCTGATCCCGCTGGCCCTCGAACGGGCGGGCGCGGATCCAGCCGTCGCCAGCAGCATATTCGTGACCATGATGACCGATTCGCTCGGCTTCCTCGCTTTCCTCGGCCTTGCCACGGCGGCGGGCCTCGCCGGCTAGGGAAGGTGTCCGCTCTTCGACGTCTTCACCGCTAGATAATCGGCATTGTGCGGGTTCGCGGGCATATGATGGGCCACGCGTTCGACGACCTTGATGCCCTCACCCTCCAGGGCCTGCACCTTGCGCGGATTGTTGGTGAGCAAGCGCACCTCCTCAATGCCCAGCTTGCGAAGGATCGCCGCGGCATGGGCGTAGTCCCGTTCGTCGTCCGCGAATCCGAGGCGTAAGTTAGCATCCACGGTATCGAGCCCGCGATCCTGCAGACCGTAAGCGCGCAGCTTATTCGCAAGGCCGATGCCGCGTCCTTCCTGACGCAAATAGAGCAGTACCCCTCCGCCCGCTGAAGCGATGAGCCGCAACGCTTCCTTGAGTTGAGGACCGCAGTCGCACTTGAGCGAGCCGAAAACGTCGCCCGTCAGGCACTCGCTGTGCAGGCGGACCAGCGGCGGTTTCCCGCCGAAGGCACCGACCACCAAGGCGACATGATCCTGTCCGTCGTCCGAGCCGCGAAAGGCGAAGATCTGGGTGTCGGGCATGTCCTCCAGCGGAAGACGGGCCCGGGCGAGCAAGGTAACGTCCGGGCGCAGCGCTTCGCCGGTCAATTCGTCAAACGGAACGCTCGCTGAAGCATCCGAGTCGACGATCCACAACGCCGGCAGGAGCCCGGAAGCCCGGGTCAGTGCAAGAGCCGCTTCGGCAACCTCGCGTGCGTCAAGGTGAAGTGGCCTTAGTGGCCCGACCGGCGCGCGCGCGAAGTCTTGTGCAGGATCGGCCAGGGTCAGCGCCGCTTTCTCATCGAGCCACGGCTCGCGCGCGACGAGCACCGGCCGGTGCGGATCGGCGGCCTCGCGATCATTCGCCAGCGATAAAGCGGCGGCGCGCAAACCGCTGATGAGCAGCGGGGCTTCAGAGTCCGGATCCAGCAGCCGAAGCATCTCGGGCGTCGCGGTTTCGATTGAAAGGATCGTTAGAGGTTCGGGCGCGTCGATGCGGACGGCCCGGCCGGTGCGCAGCGCGGCGATCGCCCGTTCGACCGCTCCGCTGCGGCTCAAACGGCGACCTCGCAAATCAGCGGGACGTGGTCGGACGGCCGAGACCAGCTTCGGCACGGCTCGAGCACCCTGTGTGAGACGACACGGCCCTTCGCTTCCGGCGACACCCACATATGGTCGAGCCGGCGGCCGCGGTCGTTTTTCGTCCAGTCGGGTGAACGATAACTCCACCAGGTGTAGTTGCGGTCGGGAGCCGGGACGAAGGTTCGGCCGATGTCCACCCAGTCGTGCGCCTGCTGAAGCCGGGTCAAAGCATCGACTTCCACGGGCGTATGGCTGACGACGTTGAGCAAAGCCTTGTGGCTCCAGACGTCGCATTCGAGCGGTGCGACGTTGAAGTCGCCGACGATGAGCGTTGCTTCACGCAGGCCCTCGGACCAGCGGGTCATACGCTCGATGAAGTCCAGCTTCTGGCCGAATTTCTTGTTCACGGTGCGGTCGGGGATATCACCGCCGGCGGGGACGTAGACGTTCTCGAGCCTCAGACCGCATGGGAGGCGGACGCCGATGTGGCGCGCCTCGCCATTGTCCTGCCAATCGTGACTCCCGGACTCGCGAAGCTCGATCTTGCTCAAGATCGCGACGCCGTGGTGCATTTTCTGGCCCTTGAGCGCCCTGTGCTTGTAGCCAAGCTCGGCAAAATGCCCCGCCGGGAAGATGTCGTCCGTCGCCTTGGTCTCCTGAAGGCACAGGACATCCGGCTTTTCCTCGCGAAGCAGCCGCTCGACGATGCCTATTCGCGCCCGGACGGAATTCACGTTCCACGAAGCGATCTTGATCTTGTCGGCCACGAAAAGCGCTTAGCCCCTTCTGTTCGGGAGGCAAATAAAAGGCCCCCGCTCCGGGGGCTTGGAGCGAGGGCCGACCAAGCGTTCGTCACGCAAGGTGATCAAAGCGGAACCCCGGGTAACAGGGGGAAACCCCGGGCAACCCACCGAGATCAATGAATCTCTTAGCCGACCTTACCTGACGCGGGGATGAACGGTTGCGATCGGCTACGTTATCTTATCACTTACGCTTTTTCGGCATCGTGAAGCTGAAGGCGCTGTCGGGGACTCCGACGTTGTAGCGCTGGTTGTCGAGCTTCACCGTCGTGCGTTTGTTCTGGGCGTCGATGGCCGTCCAACCTTCGAGCATCAGGCCGCCCGGCGATCCCGGCGACCGGACGAAGGCGAGGATTAGAGTTCCGAACTCGGGTCGGCGCGCATCACGTGCGCGGACCAGGAGGATGCGGGGATCGCTTTGCGGCATGATCTTGGCAATCCGCCGGATGTCTGGGTTAGCCGACAGGAGGATGCCGAGCGGTGTCTTGCTCAGGCTCCAATTGTTCGATTGGCCGACCGTGTAATCGAGGAACCATAGCTTACCGCCGGTGCCGACGAGGAGCAGGTCGCCGCCTGAATATTCGAAGCGGATGCGTCCCGGCCGTTTCAGTTGGAGCGTGCCTGCCGACGACCGGCCTTTTTGATCCGTCTGGCGGAAGTTGGCGGTCATTGATTGGACTTGGGCGAGGTGCGCCTCGACCTTGGAAATGTCCGTGGTCTGCGCCTGCGCCGGCGCAGCCATGGCGACGATGGCGACGGGCGCCAAGGCGCGCGCGAGGTTCGTGGGAAAGCTCATTTGCCGAACTCCTGGGGAATATTTTGTCGCCGATCTGGCGTTTCGCCATTGAATGCGGTCTGAACCTTCCGGTTCCGTTCCGTTCAGGGTTCGGGTGCTCAGATGGGGTGCCCGTCCGGGTCGATCAGGACTTCGCGACGGCCGACGTGGTCGGGCTGGCCGACGAGACCCTCCTTCTCCATTCGCTCGATCAGGCGTGCGGCGCTGTTGTAACCGACGCGAAGCTGGCGCTGAAGATAGGAGGTCGAGGCCTTTTGGCTCTCGGCCACGGTCTGAACCGCCTTGCGATAGAGCTGGGTCTCGGCATCGTCCTCGCCGGTCGGCTGGCCGTCGAACATATAACCGCCGTCTTCCGGCTCTTCGGTGACCGCCTGGATATATTCCGGCACGCCTTGCCTGCGCCAATGCTCGGCGACGGCGCGCACTTCCTCGTCGCTGACGAAGGGGCCATGCACGCGAATGATCTGCTTGCCGCCGGGCATGTAGAGCATGTCGCCCTTGCCCAGCAGCTGCTCGGCGCCTTGCTCGCCGAGGATGGTCCGGCTGTCGATCTTGCTCGTGACCTGAAAGCTGATGCGGGTGGGCAGGTTGGCCTTGATGACGCCGGTGATGACGTCGACCGACGGCCGCTGGGTCGCCATGATCAGGTGAATTCCCGCCGCGCGCGCCTTTTGGGCGAGGCGCTGGATGAGGAACTCGACCTCCTTCCCGGCTGTCATCATCAGGTCCGCAAGTTCGTCGACCACGACGACGATCTGCGGAAGCACCTCATATTCGAGCTCTTCGACTTCGTAGATCGGCTGGCCGCTATTGGCGTCGTAGCCCGTCTGCACACGCCGTCCGAGCTTGGAGCCCTTGGCCTTGGCGTCGCGCACCTTCTGGTTGAAGCTCGGCAACGCCCGGACTCCGAGGTTCGCCATCATGCGATAGCGTTCCTCCATCTGCTCGACGGTCCACTTGAGCGCCCGGATCGCCTTGCCGGGCTCGGTCACGACCGGAGCGAGCAAATGCGGGATGTCGTCGTAACTGCTTAGCTCGAGCATTTTGGGATCGATCATGATCAGTCGGCACTCTTCCGGGGTCATCCGGTAGAGCAGGGAGAGGATCATGCAGTTGAGTCCGACCGACTTGCCGGAACCGGTCGTGCCCGCCACCAGCAGGTGCGGCATCGGCGCAAGGTCGGCGATGACCGGGTCGCCGGCAATGTTCTTCCCGAGGATCAGCGGAAGAGCCATGTTCTGATCCTCGAACGCCTGGCTCCCGATGAGTTCGGAGAGGGTCACCGCCTCGCGCTTGGGGTTTGGAAGCTCGATGCCGATGACGCTGCGGCCTGGGATTGTCGCGACACGCGCTGACAGCGCCGACATGTTGCGGGCAATGTCGTCGGCTAGCTGGATGACCCGGCTCGCCTTGATTCCGCTCGCCGGCTCCAGCTCGTACATGGTGACGACCGGGCCGGGTCGAACCTCGACGATGTCGCCGCGGACGTGGAAATCTTCGAGCACGCTTTCGAGCAGTCGGGCATTGCGTTCAAGCCCGGCGCGGTCGATCTGCGCGCGGCCTTTCTCCGGCGTGGCGGCAAGCAGGTCGAGTGAGGGAAGCTGGTAGTTATCGCCCAGCGCAAGGCTCTGCTGGGCGGACGACGGGCGCTTCGATCCGCGCGCCTGCGCGGCTGCGGCGGGTGGCCTCGCCGGTTCGTTGACCGCGACCGTCGGCCGGGACCTTGGCGGTGCGGCCGATGCCGGCTCGGCGACGGTCTGCGTGCGGCGAGGCGCAGCGATCTTCGGCCGTGGCCCGCGCCGGAACAGCGATCGGATGCGATCCTTCTCGTCTTGTTGCAGGCCGAGTGCGAAATAGCCGAGAACGAGTCCTGAGAGCGCGAAAAGGACAAGCACGAGAAGCCGGACCGGGGCGGCAATTGCATCATCGTTGATCAGCCCGATTCCCGCATCGACTCCATGGGCAGCGGCGAGGCCAATGGCTCCGCCCCAGCCGCCCGGAAGACCGGAGACGGCCGAGCCGCTGGTAAGGCTGAGCGCAATGCCGATGAGGATCGCACCGATCCCGGCAACCAATAACGCGCGTCCGATGCGGCCGGTCGGCTCGAGACGAATCATCCTCAAGCCGGCAAGAGCGACGACAGGAACGAACAGGACCGCGCCCATTCCGAACAGGAGCAGAAGGATGTCGCTGGCATAGGCGCCGAAGCTGCCCATCCAGTTCGATGGCGGGCCGCCCGCTGCAGTGCTGAACGATGGATCCGTCGTGTTGTGGGTCGCCAGCGCGAGAGCGCCGCCCACGGCGACAGCGATCAGCAGCGCGCCCCACGTACGAAGGGCAAGGCGCTTAAGCGACGCACTCAGCGCATCGCGCCAATGAGGCTCGAGCTCCCGTTTCTGGGTCCGCACGGCTGCGGTCGCCATTCTGTCCACCCCCACCACTTCCGCCGTGTAGAATGCCTCTTTGGCGAGTCCCCGGTCAAGCGATGCCTTGGCGTCAATGCGACGGGACGGTAGGGCCGTTGTCATATGGACCGCGCGGACGTCATCATTTTCGGCGGCGGGCTCGTAGGCCTCGCGCTTGCGTCGGCCCTCGATTCCAGTGGTATTTCCACGATCCTCGTCGATCCGGCCGACCCTGAAGAGCGCAAGAGCGCGGGATTCGATGGGCGGACGAGCGCGGTTTCTTCCTCCTCGATGCGGATGCTCGAAACAGTCGGCGTCACGGCGCACCTCCCGGTGCCCGGATGCCCGATCTTCAAGATCCAGGTCGCCGACGGACTGCGGCCGGGCGGCCTGGCCTTCGAACCGGAAGACGACGAACCGCTCGGAGTGATGCACGAGAACCGGCACTTGCGGGCGGCCCTGCTGGCGCGCGCGGAAGCCGGAAAAAATTCGTGGCTGTTGTGGAAGTCGTCAGCGAAGTCGGTCGAGCGCGGTCCGCATGGTGTGGTGATTTCACTCGAAGACGGCCGCAAACTGACCGCGCCGATTCTTGCCGCGGTCGACGGGCGCAACTCACCCACCCGTGCGGCAGCGGGGATCACGGTCGCGCGATGGAAGTACGACCATTCGGCAATCGTCTCGACCCTCCGGCACGAGCAGCCGCACGGAAAAATCGCATACGAGATCTTCTTTCCGAGTGGGCCGTTCGCCCTTCTTCCGATGACGGATGATGAAAAAGGTCATCGGTCCGCCATCGTCTGGTCCGTGCCCAAGGAGGATGCGCAGGGCTGGCTATCCCTGGGCGACCAGCAGTTCGCAGCCGAAGCTCAAGCGGCGATGGGCGGTTTTCTCGGCAAGATCGAGCTAGCCGCTCCTCGCTCGACCTATCCGCTCGGTTTCCATCACGCGGCGCAGATCGCAAGCGAACGGCTCGCGCTGGTCGGCGACGCCGCGCACGCAATCCACCCGATCGCCGGACAGGGTCTCAACCTAGGCTTTCGCGATGCCGCCGCTCTGGCGCAGGTTCTCGCCGAAGGCGCCCGGCTGGGTCTCGATCTTGGCGACAAGCAATTGCTCGACCGCTACCAGCGTTGGCGCGCAATCGACTCTCTCTCGGTTGCCTTCGCCACCGACAGCCTCACGCGAATCTACGGAATCCCGGGCAAGACCGCGTCGGCGGTGCGCCGCTTCGGAATGGGGCTCATCGGCCGGATCAGTCCGATCAGGAACAAGCTGATGAGCGAGGCACGGGGCACGAGCGGCGAGCTTCCGCTGCTGCTGCGCGGCCTGCCGATCTAGGCCGGCACTTCTTCTTCAGCCTGGACTTCTTCTTCGGCAGCGATTGCCCGACGCATCAGGAAGCTGCCCGACCATTCGTGGACGATGGTCCAGCGGCCATGGATTTCGGTACCGGTCTTGTCGACTTTGCCCTCGTAGAGGACCGGCTCATCCTCGATCGTGTCGTACATCTTGGTGAAGCGAACCTGGGCACCGCTGCGCGAGCCCTGGAGCAAGGCATGGGCGATCGCCCCCATTTCGGGTGTCTGTCCCGGCTCCCTGGTCTCGCCGGTCAGTTGGCCGTTGCTTTCGACCAGGGTCGCTAAAAAGGATACCGGTTCGAGCTCGCCGGGATAGCAGTAGTTGCCGATCCAGTCGCCGCTGAGATCGTTGCTCATTGCAACGTCGGCTGGACCTCGGCGCCGGTGACCGCAGCGCGCTGGAACTGCATCAGCTGGACCAGCAAATCGGCACGATCGTCGAGGGTGGCCGCTTCGAGCAGAGCCTGCTTCGCACCGACGTCGAACGGCGCGACCTGTGCAATCGCATTGACCAGCATCTCGTCGTCGAGACGGCGGACCGCCTCCCAGTCCACGGACAAGCGCATCGCGTCGCCGAGCCTGCGTGCCTCGCGCTCGACCTCAGCCCGCAAGGTCATGGAAAGCGGCGGCGGCTCCGTTTCGTCGAAGGCGTCGGCATCCACTTCCGCATTGCGGTAAGCCGTTTCGAGGTCGGTCTCGACCTTGAGCCGGAACCGGGAGGTGCCGAGCAGGACGATATTGTAGCGACCATCTTCAAGCTCCTCGACGCCGACGATCTCGCCGATGCACCCGACCGGATAGAGCCGGGCACCTTCGTCATCCGAGGCGGAGGGCTGGATCATCCCGATGCGGCCGGGACCCTCGAGGGCGTCGCGGACCATGTCGCGATAGCGAGGCTCGAAGATGTGCAGCGGAAGCTGCGAGCGCGGAAAGAGAAGGGCTCCCGGAAGAGGAAAGAGGGGAATGCGCATCGACCGCTGGCCCTCAGGTAAAAAGCAGCGCCGACAGCCGCCGCCGCTGCGCCCGCGCCCACGGGTCCTCGATCCCTTGCGCTTCGATCAGCTGGAGCAGCCGCTTGCGTGCTGCACCCTCGTTCCATTCGAGATCGCGGCCGATAATGTCCAGAAGGACGTCCGCGGCGGCATCGCGATCGCCTGACGCCATCTTCGCTCCCGCGAGCTCGTAGCGCGCGTCGAGATCGTCGGGATTGGCTGCGATGCGGGCATCGAGCTCGGACGTATCCGCCTCCGGAGCCGCCTCGGCCAGCTCGAGCGCGGCGCGCGCCCGACTCACTTCGGCGTGGGTCGCCGCATCGCTTGGCGCCGAATCGAGAACCGCTTTCGCTTGATCCGCTTGACCGTCGGCGATCAATGCGCGTGCCAGGCCGCCGATCACCACGGGATTCTCGGGCGCCATCTCGCGGACTTGCTGAAAGATGTTGGCGGCCCGTGTCGCGTCGCCCTCGGCAAGGACGCCCTCGGCCATGGCGATGAGCGGTTCGACCTCAGCCTGCTGCTCCGCCACCTCTCCCTTCACCCCAAGCTGCGTGATCAGCTGGTCGATGATCCGCTTCAGCTGGCCCTCTGTGCGATAGTTGGTGATGTCGGCGACCGGCTGCCCTTTGTAAAAGGCGTAGACGGTCGGGATCGACTGGATCTGGAACTGGCTCGCGATCAGCTTTTCCTGATCGATATCGATCTTGACGAGCTTCACGCCCTTGGCGGCATAGTCATCGGCGATCTTGTCGAGCAGCGGCGAGAGCTGCTTGCAGGGTCCGCACCACTCAGCCCAGAAGTCGAGCAGCACGAGACTGTTCATCGATGGCTCGATGACGTCGCGCTGCAGCCGTTCCACCGCCTCGCGTTCAGCCTCGCTCATGCCAAGGGTCGCCACCGTTCGAAACACTCCGTTGCCGTAGCCGATGAGCCGTCCCATATGGTCGGATGGGGCGCGGGCCACAAGCGTAAGTCCAGCCTTGCGGGAATCGGCCTTGCGGAAATCAATTGGCCCATGCTAGTCGCCCGCCACCCTGCCGCGGAGTAACCATTCGGCTCTCCAGCGGCTTAAGCTCAGAGCGGGCGTAGCTCAGGGGTAGAGCACAACCTTGCCAAGGTTGGGGTCGAGGGTTCGAATCCCTTCGCCCGCTCCAGCTGTCTCACTGCAGACGCGATATATCCACCCGGCCGTTGGAGCACGGGTGCTTCGTTCCTATGTCCTCAGCAAATTGGAGGATCTCCATGACTGATCAGGCCGAACTCTCGCGCGACCAAACCCGCGAGAAAGTGCAGACCGAGAATCCGGCGACGGGCGAGCCGGGCCGATCCTACGACAAGCATACGATCGAGGACGCACACGCTGCCGCTGCGGCCGCACGCGAGGCCTTCCTAAAATGGCGCCGGACAAGCTTCGGCGAGCGCTCTGCGATTATCCGGAAGGCCGCCGAAGTCCTGCGCTCCCGCAAGGACGAGTTTGCGGCCCTGATGACAGAGGAGATGGGCAAGACGCTCGATGAAGGACGTGCCGAAATCGAGAAATGCGCGCTCAATTGCGACTGGTTTGCCGACCATGCGCAAAGCTATCTCGCGAACGAGCCTGTCGACACAGGCGAGGGAGAAACCTTTGTCACCTTCAATCCGATAGGCGTCGTCCTGGCGGTGATGCCGTGGAATTTTCCCTTCTGGCAGCTGTTCCGTTTCGCCGCGCCTGCGCTGATGGCGGGCAACGGGGCGCTCCTGAAGCATGCCAGTAACGTCCCGGGCTGTGCGCTCGCCATCGAGGAGGTGCTGCACGAAGCGGGTGTCCCGCGGGACCTGTTTCGAAGTTTGCTCATTGGAAGCGACGACGTCGAGGTCCTGATTAAGAACGAAAATATCGCGGCCGTGACCCTCACCGGCAGTGTCGCCGCAGGAAGGAGCGTTGCGACCGCGGCCGGATCGGTGCTCAAGAAGGCTGTGCTCGAGCTCGGCGGCTCCGACGCATACCTCGTGCTCGAGGATGCCGACATTGCGGCCGCTGCAAAGGTCGCGGCAACGGCGCGCATGGTGAACGGCGGCCAGAGTTGCATCGCGGGCAAGCGCTTCATCGTTGTGCGCTCGGTGCTCGAACCCTTCGAGAAGGCGCTGACAGATGCCATGCGCGGTTTCGAGATGGGTGACCCACGCAAGGAAGGAACAAAGCTCGGGCCGATGCAAAGCCTCGAAGCACGCAATCAAGTCCACGCCCAGGTGAGCGAGAGCGTACGAAAGGGCGCGCGAGTCCTGACCGGCGGCAAGGTGCCGGATCGGCCGGGCGCCTGGTATCCGCCGACCGTCCTGACAAACGTGCTTCCGGGCCAGCCCGCACATGACGACGAAGTCTTCGGGCCTGTCGCCGCGATCATCACAGCCGAGACTGAGGAAGAGGCGATCAACATCGCCAACGAAAGCGAATTCGGACTTGGATCGGGCGTGCTGACGTCGAACCTCGACCGTGGCCGGCGCATTGCTTCGGAGGAACTCGAAGCGGGCTTGAGCTTCGTCAACGATAACGTCCGGTCGGACCCGAGGGCGCCGTTTGGAGGGGTCAAACATTCCGGCTTCGGCCGCGAATGCTCGGCCTATGGAATTCGCGAGTTCGTCAACATCAAGACGGTGCACATCCAGGAGTCGGGCAAGGGCGGGAACTCGCGCACGGAGTGACGCCCGTCAGGTGCGGGGCGCTTCCCGGAACCACTTGGTCAGGACGTATTTCGTCCCGCGCCGCACCTTCATGCCCTGGTGCAAGGTGGCCTCGTTGGGCGTGCCGTCCGGTAGCAAATTGTTCCACGTCAGAAGCTTGCCCGTCTCGGGCTGGATGGTCTTGCCGATCGCTTTGAAGCGAGTCGCACCCCCATCCTCCGGTTCGTTGAGATAGACCATCGCCGTCCAGGTGCGCTGGCCCTGGTTCGCCGTGTGCACGTAGAAATCGTAGCCGCCCGGATTGAACGTATCGGTATGCGGCTTGAACTCCTGCCCCGGCGCATAGCGCTGGCCCTGCAGCGCCTCGCCGTGGTCCGGATGAATTCCGAGCAGTTCGCAGAACCTCTCGTTCACCGCTCCGACGACCGGGTCCGAAGAGTCCAGGTCGCAGGTTTCGCTCGTCCGGAAATTGGCAAGGCCGACATCGTCCGCGATCGTCGAGGGTCGCCGCTGGCGATCG
>Ga0307411_10001032_pt1 | contig 10764 bp, 8 predicted proteins | sample DK1Ometagenome_2_FD_203712 | JGI IMG/M metagenome (GOLD analysis project Ga0307411, IMG submission 203712) | Maize rhizosphere microbial communities from greenhouse at UC Davis, California, United States - DK15-O-1 | ecosystem: Host-associated > Plants > Roots > Rhizosphere > Soil | place: USA...
TCAACACCTCCGGCTCGATCGCGGGCACGGACGACGCCGAGGTCACCATCGGCGAGAACACGATCAGCGGCTGGGCGACCAGCGGCCGGTTCTGCGGGGCGGACCACAAGTACCGGGTGTACTTCCACGCCGCGTTCGACCAGCCCTTCGCGTCGATCGGCACCTGGAAGGACGGCGCGGTCACGCCCGGCCGGTCCAGCGAGCGCGGCGGGTCGCCCGCGAAGGTCGACCTGAGCGCCGTCAACGCGCCGAAGACGGCCAAGGCGCAGAGCGAGGAGCGCGGGCTCTCCGCGCAGGACACCACTGTCTCCGGGCCGGGCACCGGCGGCTGGGTGACGTTCGACGACCCGGCGGTCGACGTCCGCGTGGGCCTGTCGTTCGTGTCGATCGACGGCGCGAAGAAGAACCTCAAGGCGGAGAGCGGGACCAAGTCGTTCGACACCGTCGCCGCCGCGGCGCGCCAGGCGTGGAACGACCGGCTGAACCAGATCGCCGTCAAGGGCGGCACGGACGCGCAGCGCACGACCTTCTACACAGCGCTCTACCACTCCCTGTTGCAGCCCAACGTGTTCTCCGACGTCGACGGCCGCTATCCCGGCTTCGACGGTCGGCTGCACGCAGCGGACAAGGGGCACGCGGCCTACACGAACTTCTCCGGGTGGGACGTCTACCGCTCCGAGATGCAGCTGCTGTCGCTGCTGACGCCGAAGGAGTCCTCGGACATCGTCCGGTCCTTGGTGGCGTTCGCCGAACAGGGCGGTTCCTGGGACCGCTGGACGGTGGCGAACGGCTACACCGGGGTGATGGTCGGCGACCCGTACCACGTACTGGTGTCCAGCGCGTACGCCTTCGGCGCCAAGGACTTCGACGCGAACAAGGCACTGCTGCTGATGTTGCGCGGCGCCACCCAGAAGACCCAGGGCTACGAGGAGCGGCCCGGTCTGGCGGACTACCAGAAGTCCGGCTACGTCCCGGTCGGCGTCAGCGGGGTCTGGGGCGCGCCCGCGACGACGCTGGAGTACACCACCGCGGACTTCTCGATCGCGGAGCTGGCCCGCAGGCTCGGCGACAGCGCGACCTGGCAGACGTTCATGAAACGCGCGCAGTACTGGCAGAACATCTTCAACCCGGCGACCGGCTACACCCAGGCGCGCAACCGCGACGGCTCGTTCGTGGAGCCGTTCGACCCCGCCAGCCCGGACAACTGGGTGGAGGGCAACGCCGCGCAGTACACCTGGATGGTGCCGTACAACGCCCGCGGCCTGTTCACGGCGATGGGCGGCGACGCCGCCGCGCGCGACCGGCTGGACCACTTCTTCACCAAGCTCAACGCGGGTCCCGACGAGCCGTACGCGTTCCTCGGCAACGAGCCGATCATGCACACGCTGTGGCTCTACGACTGGGCGGGCGCACCGTGGAAGACCCAGGAGGTCACCCGGCGTGCGGTCAACACGCTGTTCGGTCCGGGCCCCAACGGCCTGATGGGCAACGACGACCTCGGCCAGATGTCGTCCTGGTACGTCTGGGCCGCGATGGGTCTCTACCCGGCGATCCCCGGCCGCGCCGAACTGGTGCTCAACAGCCCGCTGTTCGAGGAGATCACCATCACCAGGCCGGGCGGCAAGCCGATCGTGATCAAGGCACCCGGCGCAGGCGCGGCCATGCCGTACGTCACCGGGGTCTCGGTCAACGGCAGGGCCCAGACCCGCACCTGGCTGCCCGAGTCGTTCGCCACCGGCGGCGGCACCGTCGAGTTCGCCCTGTCCGGCACGCCGGACACCACCTGGGGCACCGGACCCGCCGACGCGCCACCGTCATTCCGGGACGGGGAAGTCGGCCAGCAGGTGTTCGTCGAACCCGGCAGGCTCGTGCTCCCCGCGGGCGGCAGCGGCACGGCGACAGTCGGGGCGCAGGACTTCTCCGGCAACGGCGCCAAGGTGTCCTGGACCGCGCAGCCACCGCCGGGTCTGACGATCACCCCCGCCTCGGGCGAGGTCACGGTTCCGGCGGGGACCAAGGCGGGTCAGCAGGTGGCGATCACCGTCGCGCCGGGCACCGCCGAGCGGACCTACCGGATCCCGATCGCGTTCTCCTCCGGGCAGACCGCGACGATCACGGTCCTGGTCGCCGAGCCGGGCAGCCTGCGCGCCGCGTTCAACAACACCGGCGTCTCACCGGACGACGACCCGGCCGTCGGCAACTTCGACGGCGGTGGGTGGAGCTACTCCCGTAACGCGTTGGCGGGCGCGGGCGTGCCGCCCGGCGGGACGGTCACCTCGGACGGGCTGGCCTACACCTGGCCGAACGTGCCGGTGGGCGAAGCGGACAACGTGCTCTCGCTCGGTCAGACGGTCAGCGTCGCGGCACCCGCGGGCGCGACCAGGCTCGGGCTGCTCGGCAGCGCGGGCGGCGGCAAAGCCGCGGGCACGCTCACCATCACCTACACCGACGGCAGCAGCCAGACCGCGGACGTCGGCTTCTCCGACTGGGCACTGGGCGGCAGCGCGAACCTGCCACCGTCCTTCGACAACCGGATCGTGGTCACCACGCCGTACCGCAACAGCTCCAGCGGGACGCCGCAGATGCTCAAGATGTACCTCTTCGCCACCGTCCCGATCCCGCTGGCGGCCGGGAAGCAGGTCCGCGACATCACCCTGCCCGCCGCTGTCACCGGCGGCACGTTCCACGTCTTCGCGGTAGGAGTGGCGTGACCACGGAAGCTGTGAACACGTTCATCGGCACCAAGGACGAGGGGAACACGTTCCCCGGCGCCTCGATGCCGTTCGGCAAGGCGCAGTCCAGTCCGATCGGCTCGCACTACGCGGGCTACCGGTACGACGACCAGGTGATCCGCGGCTTCGGGCACTTCTTCCTGTCCGGCGCGGGGTGCTGGGAGCAGGGCGGGCTCGTCTCCATCCTGCCGATCACCGGCGCGCTGCCGAGTTCGTTCGACCACCGCGAGTACGGCGCGAGGTACCACCACGAAGGCGAAGTCGGCAAACCCGGCTACTACCGGGTGCGCCTGGACGGGGGCATCACCGCGGAGTGCACGGCCACCCTGCGCACCGGGGTGGAGCGGTTCACGTTCCCCGCCGAGGGCACGGTCCTGGTGAACGTCGGGCAGGCCAACGACAAGGAGCCGGTGTTCGCCAGCGCCATCCGGGTCGTCGACGACCGCACGCTCGCCGGATCGGTCACCGCGCAGGCGTTCTGCGGCGGCAAGCCTTACACGACGTACTTCACCACCACCTTCGACCGGCCGTTCCGCCGGTCCGGCGCCTGGGGCGGCGCGCAGGGCGGAGCGGGACTGCGCGGCGCGTGGGTGTCCTTCGACGCGGGCCCCGTCACCGCGGCCACCGCCCTGTCGCAGGTCGACGCGGAAGGCGCGACGAAGAACCTGGCCGAGGCGCGCGGGAAGTCGTTCGACGAGCTGCGCGCGCTCGCCGAAACCGCGTGGCGGCAGGAGTTGTCGAGCATCGACATCGGCAGCGACGACCCGACCGACCGGACGGTGTTCTACACCGCGCTCTACCACGTGCTGCTGCAACCGTTGACCGGCAACGACATCGACGGCCGGTACCGCGGGTTCGACAACCAGGTGCACCACGCGGACGGCTGGACGTACTACGAGTACTTCTCGCTGTGGGACACCTACCGCGCGCACAACCAGCTGCTCGCCCTGCTGCGGCCGCGGCGGTCGCGCGACATCGCGCGGTCCGTGCTGGCGATCGGCGAGCAGGGCGGCTGGCTGCCGCGCTGGGCGTACGCCAACCAGGAGACGAACACGATGACCGGCGACCCGGTCACGCCGTTCCTCGTCGACCTGTGGCGGTTCGGCGCGCTGGAAGGGTTGGCGGAGCAGGCTTATCGCCTGCTGTGGCGCAACGCGACGACGGTGCCGCCCGCGTCGTCGCCCTTCGAAGGGCGCGTCGGCAACCCGAGCTACCTCGCCGACGGGTTCGTCCAGCACGACAGCGCGTTCCCGAAGAAGGGCCAGGACGTCGACCCGCACCACGGCGCGTCGGCGACCCTGGAGTACGCGCTGGGCGACAGCGCCCTGGCCGTGCTGGCGGAAGCGCTGGGGCACCAGGAGGACGCGGCCGCGCTGCGGCGGCGCGGCCTCAACTACCGCACGCTGTGGGACCCGACGGTGACCGACCGCGGGTTCACCGGGTTCCCCCGGCCGAAGCTGCGCGGCGGCGCGTGGCTGCGGCCGTTCACCCCGCAGGGGCAGGACGGTTTCCACGAGGGCACCGCCTGGCAGTACCAGTGGCTGGTGCCGCAGGACGTGCCCGGCCTGGTCGAGCGGCTGGGCGGACAGGCCGCGGCGGCGGCGCGGCTCGACGACTTCTTCGCCTACGCCGACCTGGTCGCCGACCCGGCGCGGACGGTGCGCGAGAAGTGGGTCGTCGGGGCCTACGAGTACTACAACCAGTTCCGCTACAACCCGAACAACGAGCCGGACCTGCACGCGCCGTGGATGTACGTGCTGATCGGGCGGCCGTGGCAGACCTCGGCGGTGGTGCGGGCGGCGCAGACGCTGTTCGTCGACGCGCCCGACGGGGTCACCGGCAACGACGACCTCGGCACGATGTCGGCCTGGTACGTGTTCAGCGCGCTCGGCCTGTACCCGGTAATGCCGGGCAGCGGCCGGTTCGCGCTGCACGCGCCCAGGTTCGCCAGCGCGGTGGTGCGCCAGGAGGACGGGCCGGACATCGTGATCACCGCGCCCGCCGCGGACGTCTCCCGGCTCCAGTACGTGCGGGGTCTCCGGGTCGACGGCGTCGAGCGCGACCAGCCGTGGCTCGACCTCGAACCGCTGCGCGCCGGTGCCGCGTTGGCGTTCGACCTGACCGACGACCCGGCGGAGGCGACCTGGGGGACGCGTTAGGGCGCCACCCAGGCCGTGCACGTCGTGTCGAACCGGCCGCTGGTGTACTCCAGCACCAGCGGGCCCTCGGTGGTGCTCTTGGTGGCGGGGGACCGGAGCCCCAGCACGCACAGCGACAGCTCGTTGTAGAGCCGGAACCGGGTCGTCTCCGGTTGGTAGGAGGCGACCCAGAGCTGGTGCCACTGCTGGTCGTCCGCCAGGGGCCGCAGGGTGATCCCGGCGCCGACGATGTCGCTCTCGGCCGTCAGGTACAGGCCGGTCGCCTCGTGCCGGAGCCGGACCTGTCCGGCGCGGTGGTGTTCGGCGGACCAGCGCTGGCACGGGTGCCCGGTGTCGGGGCCGAGGGTGATCTCGCCTGCCACCGCGCTCGCGACCTCGATCTCCGCCAGGTGCAGGCGCAGCGCGAAGGGGCCGGTGGGCCACTCGATCCACATGCGGCAAGTCTGCTCACGCACGCGTGTCGCGAAAGCTCCTTCCGGGTGGCGAACCGTCACCGGCCCGCTGCGGTGGGTGATTCCCCAGCTCACGAAAGTCTCAGTTCGCGTCGACTTTCGTCGTGGGCGGTCGCGAACGCGCTTCGGGAGCCGCGTCGCGCGCCTACCGTCCCGGCCATGACAGGGGTACTCACGTCCGCTGTCGCCGTGGCCGACATCCGGATGAGCTACGGCGACCTCAAGGCTGTGGACGGCGTCTCGTTCACAGTCGCCGAAGGCGAGTTCTTCGGCATCCTCGGCCCCAACGGGGCGGGCAAGACGACCACGCTGGAGATCGTCGAAGGGCTGCGCAAACCCGACTCCGGCACGGTGTCGCTGCTGGGCGAGTCCCCGTGGCCGCGCAACCCGAAGCTGCTGCCGCGCATCGGCGTGCAGCTGCAGGCGTCGAGCTTCTTCGAGAAGCTCACGGCGAAGGAGCAGCTGGAGACGTTCGCCTCGCTCTACGGGGTCGGCCGGGCCACCGCGGGGGACATGCTCGAGCTCGTCGGGTTGACCGACAAGGCCGACACCCAGGAGAGCAAGCTGTCCGGCGGGCAGCGGCAACGCCTCTCGATCGCCTGCGCGCTCGTGCACGACCCGGACATCGTGTTCCTCGACGAGCCGACAGCGGCGCTCGACCCGCAGGCCAGGCGCAACCTGTGGGACGTGCTGCGGGACATCCAGCAGCGCGGCAAGACGATCATCTACACCACGCACTACCTGGACGAGGCCGAAATCCTCTGCGACCGGGTCGCCATCATGGACCGCGGCGCGATCCTCGCGATGGACACGCCGTCCGCGCTGGTCCGGGGCCTGGACGCGGCCACCCACATCAAGCTCCAGCTCGGCACGTTGCGCGTCGACGAGGCCCGTGAGCTGGTCGGCGTGGAGGAGGTCGCCGAGGACGAGCTGTCGCTGACGATCTCCACCCGGCAGCCCGCCCCGGTGCTCTCCGCCCTCGCCGAGCGCGGCGCCCTGGACGGGCTCCAGGTCCGGACCGCCACCCTGGAGGACGTCTTCCTGAACCTCACCGGCAGGGAGTACCGGGCATGACCACGTTCAAGAGCCTGTCATCGGCCATGTTCAAGGGCTTCTACCGGGACAAAATGACGATCTTCTTCACGTTCGTCTTCCCGCTGATGTTCCTGGTGATCTTCGGGCTGCTGTTCCGCGACTCCGGCACGGACAAGACCAAGATCGCGGTGATCGGCGACGGCCCGGTGATCGTCGCGCTGGAGCAGACCGGCGTGCTGGAGTTCGAGCGGTTCGACTCGCTCGACGCCGCGGTGGCCAAGGTGCAGGACGGCGACCTGCCCGCTGTGGTCGCGGCGCGCGGGAACACCGTCGAGGTCCGGTACGCCAGGAGCGACCAGGTGAAGTCCGCTGTCGTGCAGGGGATCGTCAACGGCGTGGTGGACAAGGTGAACCTCGGCGTGACCGGCAGGCCGCCGACGTTCACAGTCGAGTCCCAGTCGGTCGAGGACTCGTCGCTGCAGGCGATCCAGTACTTGACGCCGGGCATCCTGTCTTGGGCGGTCTCGATCTCCGGCGTGTTCGGTTCCGCGCTGACCCTGGTGTCCTGGCGCAAGAAGCAGGTGCTGCGCCGGATCCGGCTGGCCCCGGTCAGCGCGGCGACAGTGCTGAGCTCGCGGGTGCTGGTGAGCATCGGCACCGCGGTGGTGCAGGCGGTCGTGTTCGTCGCCGTCGCGTCGCTGCCGCTGTTCGGGCTGAAGCTCGCGGGCAGCTGGTGGCTCGCGCTGCCGCTGCTGGTGCTCGGCACCACGGCGTTCTTCTCGATCGGCATGCTGGTCGGCGCGTTCTGCAAGACCGAGGAGGCGGCCAGCGGCGCGGCGAACTTCATCGTCATGCCGATGGCGTTCCTGTCCGGCACGTTCTTCCCGTTGGACCAGGCGCCCGCCTGGCTGCGGACGGTGTCGAAGGTGATCCCGTTGCGGCACATGAACGACGGCATGCTCGACGTCCTGGTGCGCGGCAAGGGGATCGAGGCGCTGGTGGTGCCGTCGGCGGTGCTGATCGGCTTCACCCTGGTGGTCGGCTTCATCGCCTCCAGGGTGTTCCGCTGGGAGGACTGAGCCCGCATGTCATGAGGGGGTCCCATAGGACACTGGACGTCCTATGGGACCCCCTCATGACACCCCCCGAAGGGCTCGTGAGCGCCGTCACTGCGCACAATGGATGGCATGCTCACCAGCCCAGTCGGCCGTTTCCGCCTCTTCGCGCTGGCCGAGGCGGTGTCCTGGGCCGGTCTGCTGATCGGCATGCTCTTCAAGTACCTGATCATCGGCAATGAGATCGGGGTGAAGGTGTTCGGCCCGATCCACGGCGTGATCTTCGTGGGCTACGTGCTGGTCACCCTGCTGGTGCGTGAACCGCAGCGCTGGGACCTGCGCACCACGCTGCTCGCCCTGGCGGCGAGCATCCCGCCCTTCGGCACCGTGATCTTCGAGCGCTGGGCGAACCGCACGGGCAAGCTCGACCCTCAGACCAGCGCGGCCTGAGCCAGCCGGATCTCGTCCTCGAGATCACCGGTGTGGTAGACCTGCTCGCTCTCCTCGACGTTCGCCATGAACTCGCCGTAGCGGGTGGCGTTGAAGATGTGCCCGAGCGGGATCGCCAGCCGCAACGCTGTCGCCGGGTCGCTGTCCGGGCAGTGCTCCAGCCACGCCCGCGTCCACAGCTCCTCGACCAGCGCTCGCAGGTCTTCGCCCAGGTAGGCCATCAGCCGTGCCGCGTCCAGCGCGGGGTGGCCCCAGTTCGCGTCGGCCCAGTCGATCACGCGCGGCGTGTCTCCGTCCGCGAGCCAGTTGCCGGGGTGGAAGTCCCCGTGCATCAGCGTTTCGGGCAGTCCGGTCGCGGCCAGGCGGGCGGCGAGGTCCGCTGACTCGGGAACCAGCGGGGTGACCAGCGGGATGCGCGGCAGCACGGGGTCGGGTCTGCCCGCCAGCGCGGCCTGCACCGCGACGAGCCGGGGGACGACCGAGCGGATCTGCGCGGCTGTCGCGTCCCAGCACGCGTCACCCGGCGCGTCGGCCAGCAGCACCCGGCGCGGCGCGTCGGTCAGCAGCGCGGGCACCAGCGAGGGATCCACTTCGGCGACCAGCCGCACGGCCGTGGGCTCCGCGGCGAAGAACGGCGGGACTTCCTTGGCCCACACCGGGCCGTCCGCTGTCGGCAGTCGGTACACGCAGGACAGGTTCCACGTCTTCACCTGCCGGGCAGGCCCGGTGCGCCGGATGTGCCGGTCCGCCCAGGCGACGAGGTCGGCCGGACCGCCGGGCTTCGCCCAGGGCAGCCGCAGCGGGGTGTCCGGGAACTCGTGCGTCCGCTCGCGGGACAGCGCGGCCGGGTTCGGCGTGCCGTACGCCTCGACCTGGTAGGTCACCGAGCCGTCGCGCGTCGTGTTGCCGGTCGCGCTGACCAGGCGCAGCACGCTGGTCGGCACGCCGAGCACCCGGTCGAGGTGCGCGGTCACGTCCGCCACCTGCGCCCACCACGGTTGCTCGACGGGGAAGGGCTCGACCTCGCCGACGTACCGGCCGTCGACGGTGACCAGGGCGTGGATCTCGCGCATCAGGTCAGGCTGACGGATCGGGCCGATGCGCGCGACGCAATTAATCCTCGAAGTCGCCGACCGCGCGGCGGACCTTGGCCAGCAGCTCGGTGAGCTGCTCGGTCTGCCGGTCGGTCAGCCCGCGCAGGCCGAAGTCCACCCCGGTCACCGCGACTGTCGCGGCCTCGCGCCTGGCCCGGCCCGCGTCGGTGATCTCGACCAGCGTCGTCCGGCGGTCCGTCGGGTGCGGGTTGCGGCGCACGAGTGCGTCCGCCTCCAACCGGTCCACGATGTTCGTGACGCTGGTCGGGTGCAGTTGGAGCCGCTCACCCATCACCCGCATCGGCAGGCTGCCCTGCTTGGAGAACGTCAGCAGCACCAGCGCCTCGTACCGGGCGAACGTCAACCCGTGCGGCTTGAGGGCGGCGTCCACGGCGGACTGGATGATTTGCTGTACTCGCATCACGCTCGTGACAGCGGCCATCGACGTGGACGGCCCGATCCGCTTCTCCCACAGCTCGGCAGCGCGTGCGATCGGGTCGAACGGCAACGGCTGGGACGTCATGGCGCCGAAGCTACCAGTCAGTACCCGTGAACGGTCCAGGAGGCACAGTGCTCGTCGCGTTCAGTGTCAGCCCGCTCGGCGGGGAGTCCGACAGCGTCGCGGAAGCGGTGGCCGCCGCCGTTCGAGTTGTCAGGGAATCAGGTCTGCCGAACGAGACGAACGCGATGTTCACGCTCGTCGAAGGCGAGTGGGACGAGGTGATGGCGGTGATCAAGCGCGCGACCGAGGTCGTGCAGGCCAGTGCACCCCGAGTGGGCTTGGTGATCAAGGCGGACATCCGTCCGGGCTACCGCGACCAGCTCCGCGAGAAGGTCGAACGGGTCGAGGCGCACCTCGCCGACGGCTGACCCCCAGTGCCATGAGGGGGTCCCATAGGACATCCAGTGTCCTATGGGACCCCCTCATGACAAACGTGGGTGTGACGGGTGGCACCGTGCGTCGAATAGTTGGACGTCCTACTATTTGAGGCATCGACGACGATGCGGAGACCGCCATGCCTTCACCCGGCTACGACGACAAGTACGGCGACATCGAGGCCGGCCGTCAGCGCTGGCAGGAGGCCTACGCCAAGGCGGAGGCCGCGGGCCGGGTGCGCGAGGCGGACTTCACCACGCTGTCGGGCGTCGAGGTCGAACCGGTCTACGGGCCGCGTCCCGGCGAGACCGTCGAGGGCTTCGAGCGGATCGGCTGGCCCGGCGAGTACCCGTTCACCCGTGGCCTGCACCCGACCGGCTACCGGGGCAAGAACTGGACCATCCGGCAGTTCGCGGGCTTCGGCAACGCCCAGCAGACCAACGAGCGCTACAAGATGATCCTGGCGCGCGGTGGCGGCGGCCTGAGCGTCGCCTTCGACATGCCGACCTTGATGGGCAAGGACTCCGACGACCCGCGCGCGCTCGGCGAGGTCGGCCACTGCGGGGTGGCCATCGACTCCGCCGCGGACATGGACGTGCTGTTCGGCGACATCCCGCTGGAGCAGGTCACCACGTCGATGACCATCTCCGGCCCGGCCGTGCCGGTGTTCGTCATGTACCTCGTCGCCGCCGAGCGCCAGGGCGCGGACATCGGCAAGCTCAACGGCACGCTGCAGACCGACATCTTCAAGGAGTACATCGCGCAGAAGGAATGGCTCTTCGCCCCCGAGCCGCACCTGCGCCTGATCGGCGACCTGATGGAGTACTGCCAGCACAACATCCCGGACTACAAGCCGTTGTCGGTCTCCGGCTACCACATCCGCGAGGCCGGTTCGACGGCCGCGCAGGAG
>Ga0307411_10001033_pt1 | contig 10749 bp, 12 predicted proteins | sample DK1Ometagenome_2_FD_203712 | JGI IMG/M metagenome (GOLD analysis project Ga0307411, IMG submission 203712) | Maize rhizosphere microbial communities from greenhouse at UC Davis, California, United States - DK15-O-1 | ecosystem: Host-associated > Plants > Roots > Rhizosphere > Soil | place: USA...
CATCGGTGCGGATGGCATTGACTTCCATGGTCGGGCTCCTTTACCTGAACTGGTCAACGGTTGCGGCATCGATCGCATCGTATTGAGCGTGTGTGCCGACGAACTTGATAAACACGTACTGCATCTTGTAGGCGATGGCGACGATCAGGCGGTAGTCGTTGCCCTTGATGTTGAACACCACGCGGTTGTTCGCAACGATGCTGGCGTTGGCGTACTGGGCCTTCACCACGGCTGGGGTCGTCCACTTCGCATTCTTCGCCTCTTCGTACCACGCCTTCAGACCGGGTTCGGCATCACGGTAGCTCGGGTCCTGGTAGAAGGCGATCAAGGTTGAATTTGCGACTACGTGCATTGGAGGGCAGTATAGTCCCAAATTGGGACTAGCACGTTGATCAATAAGACAACTCCGTTGCATTCACAGCGGCTTCTTTCCCCACCGCAGAGCCTGGTTGGGTACCCCGCTGAGCTTCCAAGTGCGCACGACGTGCGCAAAGATCGGGGCACCTGCCCCAACAGGACAGCCAGTGTTTTCTCGATGGTGATGCACGTCAGCGCGGTGCACGCCGGATCACCCCGTCCACGGGAAGACCCTTCAAAGCCTCCAGTGCCCAAAGCCTGGGGGCTTTGTTGTTTCGGATTCTTCCGTAAGGCCTACGCGGCCGATCGACTTTTTCTGACATGGCAGGCGGCTCGAATGCGAAAAATTCACATCAAACGTAACCAAAACAACGCAAACAGAACAGCTGAAAAATGGTCCCGGAGAATCCCATGCCACTCTCATTTCTGTCGCGGCTGCACAGGGTGCAGCTGCCGGTCCGCGTGACTGATCCGGAGGAAGTACGAAAAGTGTCGGTGCTCATGGCGACCGGGTTGATCGAGGCCGAATTCAATGTCATCAAGTCGCGCGCGGTGCGCGACGGGAACCGGGTACCTACGGTGATTCGCATCACGGAAGACGGCTTGGCCGAACTCGCCCTGGCCGGCCGCTCGCCGTCGTTCTCCAGGCCGCTGATTCGATTTTCGGGCGGCTTGCGTCTGATGTGATTCACGTCGCATCCTTTCAAGGCATGTGGAAAACGCTCGACTCCATCATCGTCACGGGAAGCCCCTTGGCTGCGGCCGAGGCGTGGCGGGCACTAGCGGCATCCGGGGAGTCGCGCACGAACGCGGATCTGGCAACAAAAGCCGAGTCACTCAAGGTGCGGGTGCAGCAGCTGGCCGAAGAGTCATTGCTGCTGCGTGAGGAGGCTCAGGCACTCCGGGCCCAGTGGGCAAGGGTTCGGCAACGCTCTCGACACGTGGCTGCAAGCGCCAGCTGATCGGCGGTCTCGGGGGGCATCTCATCGCCCCGCGGATCACCTTGTCGATCCGTCCTGCAGCAGTTGCTCTGCTTTGGAGCAACAGGGACCATGCGGGCCCCACCCGGAGCGCGACCAGCTCCACACAAACCCTTGAATCTGGACGCTCCGAGAGCGCCTTTGCGCCTTGCGGCCGGCTGGCCCGCGGATTGCAGAAAGGGATGCGTCCCTTCCTCATCAATCCACCTCAACGGAGACACCCATGGACATGGCAGAAATGCGCAACCTCGGCATCGCGAGCCCCTTCAAGAAGCAGTACGGCAACTACATCGGCGGCCAGTGGGTCGCACCGATCGACGGCCGGTACTTCGACAACGCAACGCCGGTCACCGGCCAGACCTTCACCAGCATTCCGCGTTCGAACGAGAAAGACGTCGAAGCTGCGCTCGATGCCGCACACGCGGCCAAGGCGGCCTGGGGCCGCACCTCGACCACCGAGCGCGCGAACGTCCTGCTGAAGATCGCCGAACGCATGGAGCAGAACCTCCAGACGCTGGCAGTGGCCGAGACGCTCGACAACGGCAAGCCGCTGCGTGAAACGACCTTGGCCGACCTGCCGCTGGCCATCGATCACTTCCGCTATTTCGCAGGCTGCATCCGTGCACAAGAAGGCGGCATCAGCGAGATCGACCATGAGACCTACGCCTACCACTTCCATGAACCGCTCGGCGTGGTGGGCCAGATCATTCCCTGGAACTTCCCGATCCTGATGGCAGTGTGGAAACTCGCGCCGGCGCTGGCGGCGGGCAACTGCGTGGTGCTCAAGCCGGCCGAGCAGACACCGGCCTCGATCCTGGTGCTGATGGAGATCATCGGCGACCTGTTGCCGCCGGGCGTGGTGAACGTGGTCAACGGCTTCGGCCTGGAGGCAGGCAAGCCGCTCGCCTCGAGCAACCGCATCGCCAAGATCGCCTTCACAGGCGAGACTTCCACGGGCCGCCTGATCTCGCAGTACGCGAGCCAGAACCTCATCCCCGTCACGCTGGAGCTCGGTGGCAAGTCGCCCAACATCTTCTTCGAGGACGTGCTGGCCGCCGACGATGCGTTCTTCGACAAGGCGCTGGAAGGCTTCGCCATGTTCGCGCTGAACCAGGGCGAGGTCTGCACCTGCCCGAGCCGCGCACTGATCCAGGAATCCATCTACGACCGCTTCATGGAGCGCGCGATCCAGCGCGTCGAAGCCATCACGCAGGGCCATCCGCTGGACACGGCCACCATGCTGGGCGCGCAAGCCTCGCAGGAGCAGATGGAGAAGATCCTGTCGTACATCGACCTGGGCAAGCAGGAAGGCGCGCAGTGCCTCACCGGCGGCGCACGCAACGTGAAGCCCGGCGAGCTGGCCGGCGGCTACTACGTCAAGCCGACCGTGTTCAAGGGCCACAACAAGATGCGCATCTTCCAGGAAGAGATCTTCGGCCCGGTGCTCGCGGTGACCACTTTCAAGACCGAGGAAGAAGCGCTCGCGATCGCCAACGACACACTCTTCGGCCTCGGCGCCGGCGTGTGGAGCCGCGACGGTGCACGGGCCTTCCGCATGGGCCGCGGCATCCAGGCCGGCCGCGTGTGGACCAACTGCTATCACCAGTACCCTGCGCACGCGGCCTTCGGCGGCTACAAGCAGTCGGGCATCGGGCGCGAGAACCACAAGATGATGCTCGACCACTACCAGCAGACCAAGAACCTGCTGGTGAGCTACAGCCCGAACAAGCTGGGTTTCTTCTGACCTGAACCGGAAGAGAGAATGCCGCGGTCCGACGTCGATCGGACCGCGGCATTTCTTTTGGCCCCGCTGCCCCGAGGGGCAGCGCATCGCGTCACGGCGCCTGCCAGGCGACATGGCCCCCTTCGAACATCGTGCGGAGACGCCCACCCTGGGCCAGCGCATTGACACTGGCCTGCAGCGCCTGCGCGAGATCGGCCGCATCCTTCTTGACTGCCATGCCCACCGCCCAGCCGTTGCGCTGGATGCGCACCGAGGGCAGCGGCGCAATGGCAAAGCGCGCGTCGCCGTGCAGCACCGATTCCATTTCGGAGGCAAGGCCGGCGGCCGCCGCCACCTCGCCGCGCTGCAGGGCGCGGGCGGCTTCGACGCCGTCCTTCGGCTGGGTGTCGAGCTGGCCGCGGTAGGCGCCCTGGTCGGCACCGATCATGAGCCAGCCGGCCAGCGTCTTGCCGGCCACGGCGACCTTCGCATCGCCCAGCGCCGCGAGCGTTTCGAGCTGCGGCAGCCGGTCGAGCCGTCGCGCCAGCACCACGCGCTCGCGGTAGTACGGCGCAAAGATGAGCGCCTGCGGTGTCTCGTCCATCAGCGGGCGGTCCACGGGAACATGCAGCAGCACATCGGCCGGGCCATGGCCCAGGTAATGGCCTCGCCACACCATGTTGCGCAGGTCGTCGCCCATGTTCTCGTCGGCCAGGAACGGCAGCAGCGAGAGCTTCACGTCCAGCGCGCCGGCCAGCGCTTGCGCCAGCGCCACATCGATGCCTTGGCCGGCCAGGTGGAACGGTGGCATGTCCTGGTAGATGGCCACGCTCAGCGTGCCGCGTGCGCGGATCTTGTCGAGCGCGCCGGCGCGCGCCGTGCCGGCGATCGCGGCGACGCCGGCGGCGGCGGCCCACCGCAGGCAGTTGCGGCGCGACAGCCGCGAGGAAGAAGAAGGTGTGTGCATGGCAGGCGCCTCACATCGGCTTGTCGCGCCGCGTCTCCAGGTAGGACTTGATGGCCCAGATCGCCTCCTGGTTCATCGTCCCTTCGAACGGCGGCATGTAGACGGCGCCGTTGCGCGTGCGGCCGCGCCGCACGGTGGTGAGGAAGAAGTCGTCGATTTCCTTGGTGCAGGCCGCCTTTCGCGCCGCATCCTTCAGCGAGGCGCAATCGTTGTCGAGCTTGCGCAGGTCTGGCGCAATGCCGCCGGAAATGGCGTCGATGCCGTGGCAGCGCGCGCAGTTCTGGTTATAGGCGGACGTACCGATCTGGACCGCGCCGCCGTTGCCGCGGAACGGGTTTTCGGCGCGCCACTGGTCGCCCAGCTTGGGCAGCGTCGACGTGTCGACGGCTTGCGGCGTGACATCGCCGTGGGCCCAGGCGGTGCCGCAAGCAGCCGCGGCCAGTACTGCGCACAGCACTGCACGGGTCGTCTTCCGAAGCTTTGGCGAATGGGGCGCAGGCCGCAGGATTCGGGAATCGGGATTCGTCATGAAGGTCTCCGTTGTGGTTGATGGGGAACCCGCATGAATGCGCAATCGCTGTGCCACGGTGCATTGCTGCAAGCGGGTACACAAATTGCCTTCCCTGTAGCGTCCCGGGCCAGGGACAGGGCCCCACAAGGGCTTGCTGCTGTGGCATCCTTGCCTGCGCGGCGTCGGCATCGAACACTTCGCACCCGGGGTGTTCCAGAATGAAGCGAACCGGTGAGAGCAATCGAACTGGCCAGAGACAAGCAGCCGGCTCAAAGAAGCAGGACAGGAGACAACAGATGGTTGACGCTCTTCATGCCCCAGGCAGCCCCTCCCAGGGGTGGACCACGCCGTCGGCGATGGCCATGGCTCCGCCCCGGGCCGATCGCACCGAACTGATCGAGCAATGGCACCAGCGCTGCGCCGCGCTGGGACTCTCCCGCATCGAGCGGCCGGACTTCGACCCGATGCGGCGCAGCGACCTCGTGGTGGCGCGCGAGCGCAACCAGCGGCTCTTCACGCACGCAGCGCCGGTGATGGAGATGCTGCTCGAGCAGATCGTCAACACCGACAGCATGATCGTGCTGGCCGACACCACCGGCACCATCCTCCACTCCGTAGGCGACGACAGGTTCCTGCAGCGCGCGAACAAGGTGGCGCTCACGCCGGGCGTGAGCTGGGCCGAGCATTCCAAGGGCACCAATGCCATCGGCACCACGCTGGTCGAGGAGACGCCGACGGTCGTGCATGGCGGCGAGCACTTCATCCACGCCAACAATTTCCTCACCTGCTCGGCCGCACCGATCTTCGACCCGCGCGGCGAGATGCTGGGCGTGCTCGACGTCACCGGCGACCAGCGCTCCTATCACCAGCACACCATGGGGCTGGTGCGCATGTCGGCGCGCATGATCGAGAACCAGTGGCTGTCGGACGACTACGGCAATCGCCTGCGGCTGCACTTCCATGGCCGCGCGGAGTTCATCGGCACGCTGCTCGAAGGGATCATCGTCGTGGGCGCCGACGGCAAGATCCTGGGTGCGAACCGCAGCGCGCTGGACCAGCTCGACATGAGCATCGCCGCCGTGCGCATGCAGAGCCTCGCGAGCCTGTTCGGAATCACGGCCTCGGCCGTGTTCGATCATTTCCGCTCGCCGCTGCCTGCGCCGATGATGCTGCATGCGGTCAGCGGACAGCTGTTCCATGTGAGCGCCCGGTTCAACGGACCGCAGCGCAGCGTGGTGCTCGACATGCCCGTGAGCTCGGTGGAGCCGCGGATGCCCGAGGAGCCGAACGCGCGTCCATCGTCCGCGGCGCGAGGCGATGAGGCCGCGGCGCGGCAGGCCGGCCCTTCGCCGCACGCCCCGCTCTCCGGCCTGCACTACCTGGACACCGGCGATGCGCAGATCGCCGCCACGCTGCTGAAGGTGCGGCGCGTCATCAACCGCGACATTCCGCTGCTCGTCATGGGCGAAACCGGCACCGGCAAGGAGCTGCTCGCGCGCGCGGTGCACCAGGACTCGAACCGCGCCCGGCAGCCCTTCGTGGCGGTGAATTGCGCGTCCATTCCCGAGTCGCTGATCGAGGCCGAGCTGTTCGGCTACGAGGAAGGTGCCTTCACGGGCGCGCGCCGCAAGGGCGCGGTCGGGCGCATCGTGCAGGCCCACGGCGGCACGCTGTTCCTGGACGAGATCGGCGACATGCCGCTGTCGCTGCAGGCGCGGCTGCTGCGGGTGCTGCAGGAGCGCAACGTCACGCCGCTGGGGAGCCTCAAGTCGATCCCGGTGGACATTGCCGTCATCGGCGCCACGCACCGCAACCTGCGCGAGATGATCGCCGCCGGCACCTTCCGCGAAGACCTGTACTACCGGCTCAACGGCCTCGTGGTCAAGCTGCCGCCACTGCGCGAGCGCAGCGACCTCGACGTGGTCGCGCGGCGCATCCTCTTGGCCGAATGCCCGCAGGACACGCCCGAGATCGCCCCTGCGGTGATGGCGCTCTTCAAGGCCTACGCGTGGCCCGGCAACCTGCGCCAGCTCGCCAACGTGCTGCGCACCGCCGCCGTGATGAGCGCAGGCGAACGCCACATCTGCGAACACCACCTGTCGGACGACTTCCTCGAGGACGCCCGGCGCGTGCTTTCGCAGGCGGCACCCGGCGCCACGGCAGCGGCGCCCTTTGTGCCGCCGGCAGCCGCCCTGCCGCAGGCGGCCCACGCCGCCGCGCCGCCCGAGCACGCAATGCCACCCTTGCGCCATGCCGAGCCCGAGCCCGTGCCGGTTGCGGCACCCGAAGCCCCGCGCACGCTGGGCGAAGCCGAGATCGACATGATCCGAAGCGCCCTGGCGGCGGCCGACGGCAACATCTCCGTCGCGTCCAAGCGCCTGGGCATCAGCCGCAACACGATCTACCGCAAGCTGCGCTGGAACAAGGGCGAATGACACGGCCTGGGCGGCCGGGCCCGCTCAGGCGGGCTTGGCCGCCCAGGCCTGGCACCATCCCTTGGCTGCGATCTGCTTGCGGCCGAACATCGCGCAGCCCGCCCAGGCTTCAGTGGGCGTGCCCTGCCATAGCGCGCAGTTCACGCATTCCTGCGTGGCTGCATGTCGGGGATGCTTCTTCTTGTCGACCGTCTTCGTGTCATGCCTGTAGCCCAGCTGCTGCGCGGTCTCGTCGCTCTCTTCGACGCGCGGCGGCGCGGCCCACGCGACGCGCACCGGCAGCGCCGCCAGCAAGCAGGCGCCGCCGGCGGCGCGGCCGACGAAATCCCGACGGGAAGCGCCAAGGCTGCCTTCGATCTTGCGATTCGTCATGCCGCCCTCCTCAGTCGGATGCCACGACGGCGTCGCCCGCGCGGGCGGTGCGCGTCGCACCGGCGGAAGGGATCTTGAAGACCCACACCATGCCGCCCTGCTCCAGCAGGTTGACCTTCTTGGCCACCTCTCCGCCCCACAGCGGCACCGCGCCGCCCCAGCCGGAAACCACAGCCACGAATTGCTCGCCGCCCTGCTGCCAGGTGACCGGCGGCGCCACCACGCCCGAGCCGGTCTGGAACTCCCACAGCACCTTGCCGGTCTTGGCATCGGCCGCCTTCAGGTAGCCCTCGGGCGTGCCCCAGAACACGAGGTTGCCGCCCGTGGTGAGCACGCCGCCCCACAGCGGCGCGCTGTTCTTGATCTCCCAGGCGATCTTGCCGGTCTTGGGATCGACCGCGCGCAGCGCACCGATGTAGTCCTCGTTGAGCGGCTTGATGGTGAAGCCGGAGCCGAGGTAGGCCGCGCCCTTCTTGTACGCCACCGGCTCGTTCCAGATGTCCATGCCCCATTCGTTGGCGGGAACGTAGAACAGCTTCGTATCGGGGCTGTAGGCCATCGGCATCTGGTTCTTTCCACCCAGGAACCCGGGCGCAGCGAAGACCGAGTTGCCTTTCTTGCCGCCGTCACCTTCGAGGGGGTCGCCGGGACGGTTCCCGGGCACGAAGTTCGGCCGTCCCGTCTTCAGGTCGATGCCGTCGGCCCAGGTCGTCTTCTTCACGAAGGGGAAGGCGTTGAGCAGCTGCCCGGTGGTCGCGTCATTCACATAGAAGTAGCCGTTGCGGTCGGCCTTGCCGCCCACGCGCCGGCCGTCCATGTCGAAGGTGACGAACTCGTTCACACCGTCGAAGTCCCAGCTGTCGCTGGGCGTGTTCTGGTAGTGCCACTTGATCTGGCCGGTCTTCACGTCGATGGCCACGGTCGCGCACGAGAACAGGTTGTCGCCCTTGCGCAGGTGGCTGTTCCAGGGCGCCGGGTTGCCGGTGCCGAAGTAGGCCAGGCCGGTCTTGGCATCGAAGGTGCCGCCCAGCCATGTGGCGGCGCCGCCGGTCTTCCAGAGGTCGCCGGGCCAGCTCTTGTTGGCAGTGCCCGAGACGCCGGCTTCCTGCTTGTTGCCGTCCTTGTCGTAGGTGTAGCCCATGTGGCCTTCGACCGTGGGGCGCGACCACACCATGCGGCCCGTCCTGGCGTCGCGCGCCTCCACGCGGCCGACGACGCCGAACTCGCCGCCCGACACCCCGGTGAGGATCAGGCCGTTGGCGATGATGGGCGCCGCGGTGGCGGAGTAGCCTGCTGCGTAGTCGTCGATCTTCTCTTTCCAGACCACGTCGCCGCTGGCCTGGTCGAGCGCCACCAGTTGCGCGTCGAGCGTGGCGAAGATCACGAGGTTGTCGTACAGCGCCGCGCCGCGGTTGACCACGTCGCAGCAGGGCATGATGCCCTCGGGCAGGCGATGCTCATACTTCCACAGCTTCTTGCCGGTGGTGGCGTCGAGTGCGTAGATGCGCGAATAGGAAGCCGTGACGAACATCTTGCCTTTGTGGATCACGGGCTGCGACTCCTGGCCCCGCTGCTTCTCCCCGCCGAAGGAAAAGGCCCACGCCGGCACCAGCCGCGACACGGTGGCGGTGTTGACCTGCTTCAGCGGCGAGTAGCGCTGGCCCTGGGTGTTCACACCCCAGGTCAGCACGTTGCCGTTCTTCGTCGCCTCGGACTGGATCATCTTGTCCGTGACTTGCGCGCTGGCGCCGCCGGCCGCGGCCAGGCCGATGGCCATGAGCGCATTCAATAGCTTCAATTGCATGGGGTGTCTCCTCGTGGGTGTGGATGGCGGATCGGGCGTGCCACAGGGGCATGCCTCCACGGGAGTCAAGGGCAATGTCCATGCCACGCGCCGTGCCGTCTTGCGGGTGGTGCAAGGGGCATTGCGGGGGGCCTTGGCTGCGGGTTTCCCCGCTGCGCTGCTACAGGCTCGAACAGCGTCCGGGCGACGGCCGCTGCATCACGCCACAGTGCGGCGCAGCGCCGGCGCGCTGGAGCAGCGCTACGTGGGCTGCGTGAGCCTCGCGTTCCATTCCGCCACGAAGCGGGCAGCCTGGAACTTCATGCATTCGATCGCCGCGGCGCGGGTCGGCTGCTGGGTCACCACCAGCACGCAGCACTGCGTGAACTCATGCCGCAGTTCGGCCCGTCCGGCATAGACGCCTTCCACCGTGAGCTCGAGCTCGACCGAGCAGCTCCAGTCTTCGGGCAGGTCGAAATCCATCAGCGATGAGGTCATGGCGGCGAGAGCTTAGGCCTCCGCGGGCAGGTATGAAATCCCTCATGAGTACCCACTTTGCGCATTCGACCTGACCCGTGGCAATGGCAAGGCCTATGCCGGACGAGGAATCGATAGGCTGCGCCGGACCGGGTATCTTCCGGTCCTGCCCCGGGTGGCGGCATGCCGCGGGATTTCCTCTTGAATCGGGAGATGCAACTTGGCGTATGCGCTTTTCAACCAGATCCTCGCGTCGCGATTGCCCGTGCAGTTCTGCACGCCTTCCGAGATAGACCGGCTCAAGGATTTGCGCGACGCCGGGTACATCAAGGTGGCGTTCTCCCCGCCGCACAGCGCCATGCCGCTTTGCGCGACGGTCAGCGAGATCACGAACCTGGGCCGCGCCGCCGCCCGCTACTTTGGATCGGCCTAGCGCCCAGGTGCCTGGCGAACCCACGACCCGCGCCTCTTGAATCCAGGCCGGTCGCCCGCATCATTGATGCGAACAAAAAAACCGGAGGAAGATGATGGCGAGGTCTTCGGATGCCCGTACCGTCGCAAAGCTCGCGTGGGAAGCCGCATGGGAGCGGCTCGGCAATGCCCTGCAGCCGCCGCCGGGCTACCCCGAGCCTTCACCGGAGCAGCTCCTGGAGTGCTTCCGCGTCGCGCAGGAACGGCTGGACAACCTGCGCCAGGCGCACGACATCGCACCGGTCGGGACCCAGTGAGGCAGCCCGGCCACGAGGCGCTTCGGCGCGTGGGTGGGGGCATGTGGCGAAATGGGGAAAACCCGAAAAAAGAGGGTTTATCCCAGACCCGAAGTCAGGCCTTGGGCAGTCAACGCCGCTACATTACCGCCAACGTACTATTTGCGCGGTCCATGCACTTGAATTCTTTACTCCTGGTTGCATTGCTTCTTCTTGCGAGCGGCCTGTTTTGGTGGTGGACCCTGGGAAGCGGTTTTTTTGCAGTGATCTTCGTCGCCGTGCTCGGCGTGGGTGCCGTGCTCTACCTGGCGGTTCGCGGCGACAGGACCATCAAGGACGAACTCGACGCGCAGGTCCCCGAAAACGAAGGCAATGGCCGAGAGCTGTAAGCACAGCGCGTTTCTTCCCACGCCGGTCCGGCCGGCCTTCGAACCCAG
>Ga0307411_10001034_pt1 | contig 10749 bp, 7 predicted proteins | sample DK1Ometagenome_2_FD_203712 | JGI IMG/M metagenome (GOLD analysis project Ga0307411, IMG submission 203712) | Maize rhizosphere microbial communities from greenhouse at UC Davis, California, United States - DK15-O-1 | ecosystem: Host-associated > Plants > Roots > Rhizosphere > Soil | place: USA...
CGCGAGAAGCTCGACGATTCCTTGCAGGCCGATTTCGACCGCGCGGTCGAGCGGGTCTGCGCGCTGCTCGAGGCCTTCCGCATCCCGCTCGTCGCCATCCGGGGTTACGAGGCTGACGACGTGATCGGCACCCTCGCCCAGGCGGGCGCGGCGGCCGGCCTCCGCTCGGTGATCGTCTCGGGCGACAAGGACTTTTACCAGTTGATCGGCCCTGGAGTCGTTCTGCTCAACCCGGGGCGCGGTGGCCCGGCCGCCGTGGACGAGGTATGGGTGGACGAGAGCAACGCCGCCGAGCGCCTTGGCGTGCCGCCGTCGCAGGTCGTGGACTTTCTGTCGCTCGTCGGCGACACCTCTGACAACATTCCCGGCGTCAAAGGCATCGGGGAAAAGGGCGCCCAGAAGCTGCTCGCCGAGTTCGGTGACCTCGAGACCATTCTCGCCCGCGCCGGCGAAGTGACCGCCAAGCGCACACGCGAGGCGTTGCTGGCGCAGGCCGATGCCGCGCGGCTCTCCAAGGAGCTGGTCACGATCCAGCGGAACGTCCCGGTCGAGCTGGATATCGGCGATCTCGTGCTGCAGGAGCCCGATCGCGAAGCCGCGATCCGCATCCTCACCGAGCTCGAATTCTTTTCGCTTGCGCGGAAGCTTGGTGGACCGGGCGGGGCGGGGGAGGGGGCGAGCGACGCCAGCCCCAGACTTGCCGTCGACCAGGCAGGGGGATCATCAAGTGGCGGCTGGGACGCCTCGGCCCAGGGCGACGAGTTCGGCCCCGAGTCCGCCGAAGCCGCCGCACTCGAGTCCGCCGCGGCCGGCACGGCCATCGGCGCCGCTACGGCAAGCCTCCCCGCCAGCGCGGCAGACTGGCTGGCCCTCGACGAGCAGCCGGCGCTCGAGGTGATCGTCGTCGATGACCCCGAAGACATTCCCGCGCTGGTCGAGCGGCTCCGCCAGGCACCGCTCGTTGGTCTGGACACTGAGACCAGCTCGCTCGAGCCGCGCGATGCGGACCTCGTTGGCCTCTCGCTGGCCGCCAGTGCCACCGAGGTGTGGTACCTGCCGTTCGGCCATCGGCCTCGCGGCGGCGAGCTTGCCGCCCCGGAACCTGTCCGAAACCTCCCCCCGATCCAAGATTTCGCGCTCGCGCCGATTGTGTCGCTGCTCCAGGACCCCACCGTGCGCAAGGCCGGCCACAACGTGAAGTACGATTGGCAGGTGCTGCGGCGGGCGGGAGTCGAGCTCGAAGGCGTGGTTTTCGACTCGATGCTCGCGAGCTTCGTGCTCGATCCCGGCCGGCGCTCGCACGCGATCGACGTGCTCTGCCTCGAGCACTTCGGCCGGACGATGCAGACCTACGCCGACGTGACAGGCAAGGGAAAGACCCAAATCCCGTTCGAGGAGGTCACGATCCCGGTCGCCGCCAGCTACTGCGGCACCGACAGCGGGACGGTCCTCGCGCTCTATGATTACTTCGCGCCTGCCCTCGCAGAGATGGCGATGGAGCCGCTGCTGCGGGACATCGAGCTGCCGCTCGTCCGTGTGCTGGTGGACATGGAGTGGGAAGGGATCTCCATCGATCAGGCCGTGTTCAACCGCCTCAACGCCGAGTTGAGCGCCGACCTCCACCGGCTCGAAGGCAGCATCGCGGCAGTGGCGGGCGAGAGTCTCAACCTCAACTCGCCGCGCCAGCTCGCCGCCATCCTGTTCGAGCGCCAGCAGCTCCCGGTGCTCAAGCGTACCAAGAGTGGGCCCAGCACCGACGCGGACGTGCTCGAGCAGCTTGCGGCCATGGGCCACGAGTTGCCGCGACTCATCCTCGAGTACCGCGAGCTGCAGAAGCTCAAGAGCACTTACGTCGATACGCTGCCCCTTCGAGTCAATCGGCGCACGGGCCGGATCCACACCAGCTTCAACCAGACCGGCGCCGCGAGCGGCCGGCTCAGCTCGGTGGAGCCCAACCTCCAGAACATCCCGATCCGCACGGCGCGCGGGGAAGCGATCCGCCGGGGCTTCGTTCCGCGCGCGGGCTGGGAGTTCCTGGTGGCCGACTACTCCCAGATCGAGCTCCGGCTGATGGCGCACCTGTCGGGCGACGAAGCGTTCATCGAGGCTTTCCGGCAAGGCGGTGACATTCACCGCCAGACGGCGTCGGTCATTTTCGGTGTGCCGCTGGCCGACGTGACATCCGACATGCGCGCCCGCGCGAAGACCATCAATTTCGCCACGATCTACGGACAGGGCCCGTTCGCGCTCAGCCGACAGCTCGGGATTTCGCAGGAAGATGCGAAGAGCTTCATCGCCCGGTATTTCGAGCGCTTCGCCGGGGTGCGCCAGTTTCTTGATCGCATGGTGAAGTTGGCGCGCGAGCAGGGCTACGTGGAGACCATCTTCAAGCGGCGGCGGTACATTCCCGAGATCAAGGACCGCAACTTCAACATGCGCGCCTACGGCGAGCGCGCCGCGCAGAACTCACCGCTGCAAGGGTCGGCGGCGGACCTCATCAAGCTGGCGATGATTCGCATCCACCACGCGATCCGCGAGCGGGAGCTCCGAAGCCGTATGCTCTTGCAGGTGCACGACGAGCTGATCTTCGAGGCCCCTCCCGAGGAGCTCGACGCGATGCAGCCGCTCGTGCGCGAGCACATGGAGAACGTCGTCGAGCTGGCGGTCCCTCTAGTTGTGGATATCGGACTCGGTCCCAACTGGCTGGACGCCAAGCGGTGAGTCGCAAATGACCGGGACCTCGCGCTTCGTCTGCACCGATCCCGATGCCGGTGATTTCGAGTTCGCCGACGTCGAGGGAGTGCTCGATGGGCTCGAGGCAGCACTGATCCACCCGACGACTCCGTTGTTCGACGCAGCGCGTCAGAGTTGGCAGGCGGTTGGCATGCATCCCGAGGTCCGAGCGGCGTGGGAGGCGCGGTTGCGCTTCCGCCCGCCCACCGGGGACGGGCTGCGGCTCCCTGAGCTGCCGTCGATCACCGCGCTCGCGAGGAGCCTGCCGCAGGGCGAAGGTACGGAGGACGATAGGGCGGAGCACGAACGGCGACGGGAAGCTTTTGCGAAGGTCAAGGCGCCGGCGCGCGGCTTACCTCGGGCACAGGTGCCCGTGGAAATCGGCACGCACAGTACTCAGGACTCCGGTGCGCCCCGCTTCGCGGCGATGGGTCTCGTCTGGGCGGCCCTGCTGCTCGCGGTCGTGGGCTGGGCCCTGGTCACATTTGCCGCTCGGCTGAGCGAGCTGGCCGCGTCGGCGGTCAACGTGTCGCCGCGGAAATAGACCGCGGTCGCGGCATCACTAATCGACTAGGGCCGCAGGTCCGGCATCTCTACCGAGGGCCGCCCCTTCGGCCTGATCCGCTTCACCCCCGGCCACCAGTTCCACCGCCCCATCGCCTGCATGAAGGCGGGCACGAGCACCATCCGGATCACCGTCGCATCCAACAGCACCGCCACGGCCAGGCCGAAGCCCATCAGCTGCATGGCCAGCACCCTCGCGAACGCGAAGATGCCGAACACGAGAATCATGATCAGCGCGGCCGAGGTGATGACCGAGGCTGTCGCGCTGAGGCCTTCCATCGTGGCTTCGGTGTTTCGCCCGCTTCGGTCGAACGCCTCCTTGATGCGGCTCAGCAGGAACACCTCGTAATCCATGCTGAGCCCGAACACCACCGCGAACACCAGCACTGGGACGGCCACGAAGATCGCCGAGGTCGGACCGGCCAGTCCGAACACCTGTGAGCCCACCCCGTGCTGGAACACGAGCACGATCAGGCCGAACGTGGCGCTCACGCTCAGGGTGTTCATGATGATCGCCTTCACCGGCACGAGTACCGATTTGAAGGCGATGGCCAGCATGACGGCCGTCGCGCTCAGGATCAGGATGACGAGCAGAGGGAACCGGGCCAGGAGATCCTCCTGGAAGTCGAGTGCCGCCGCCGAGTACCCGCCGACGGTGATCGTCATCCCCTTGGTGCCTCGCAGCTTCGCCTTGGCGAGATGGCGCGCGCGGAGCACGACGTCGGTGGCCGTCGTGAGCGACGTGGTGTCCGCCAGGATGACGTCCAGCAGGGTGAGCTGCTGGTCCGCGCTGAGATACGCGTCGAGGAAATCGGCGTACTTGGCACGCGCGGCGGGCAGGTCGCTGTAGAGCACGGAGTAGCCGAGCAGGCTGCCCTTCCGCTCCACGCTCACCAGGCTCCGGACTTCGCGCACTCGGGGATCCGCCGCCAGCGAGTCGGCCAGGGTCATCAGCCCGCGCAGGGAAGCGGCCTCGACCGCGCTCCGTCCCTCGGGGAGCTGCACCAGCACGCGGACAGGCTGGATGAACCCGGCGACGCCCATGCTCGACAGCGCCTCGAGACCCTCGCCCGCTTCTGTGCCCGTCGGCCACCAGTGGCGGGAGGGCAGGCCGATCTTGATGAAGAACACCGGAAACGTGAGCAGGGCGATGACGGCGCCGCCGTACAGCAGTGCTCGGACGGGGTGACGGCTCAGCGTGCGGGCCCATTTCTCCCAGACCTGTGGCGCGTGATACCAGGTCAGCCGGCGCGCCAGCCACCGAGGCCGGTCGATATCCTTGCCGAGGACAGCGAGAAGCGCCGGCAGCAGGGTGATCGAGAGCAGCACGGCGACCGCTACGACGATCAGCCCGCCGATGCCGACGCTTCGGGTCTCGATCAGCGGCGTGAGCAGCAGCGCGCCGAAGCCGACCACCACGGTGAGTCCCGATGTGATGACCGCGCGGCCCGCCGTGGCAAGCGTGTTGGCGGCCGCGATCTGCCGCCGCGCCCCGCGCGAGAGCTCCTCCCGGAATCGCGTCACGACCAGCAGCGAATAGTCGATGCCCACGCCCAGGCCGATCATCGTAGTCATGTTGAGCACGAAGACGGACATGGGCGTGTAGTGCGCGATCACGCCGATGATCGCCAGGGAGACGCTGATCGCGAGCACGCCGACGATGAGCGGGAGCGTCGCCGCCACGAGGGCGCCGAACGCGAGCACCAGGATCAGGAGCGTGAGCGGGAGCAGGCGCTTCTCGCCCTCGGCGCTGTCGCGCGTGACCACTGTGCGCACGTCGAGGTCGAGCGGCGCCCGGCCGGTCACGCGGGCACGGTAGCGATCGCCTTCCGGAGTGCGCGCGAGCGTGGCCCGCACGAGCGCGCGCACCGGCAGCACGAGTGCGCCGGCGCTGTCGCCTCGCGTGGCCTCGAGCGCCACGATCGCGAACGTCGCGCGCCGATCTCGGCTGAGGAAGGTGCTATCGCCTGTCGAGGGGAAGGAAACGAGGCCGCGGACGTACGGCTCGCGGCCGAGCGCCGCGAGAAGGGTGTCCAGCACCGCGCGCGGTGCCGGCTCGTCGAAGGGCCGGGGCGACTGGAGAGTCAGGGCGAAGAATTCGCCGATCGGCCGACTGAATCGTCGGGTGAGCAGGTCCTCGGTGCGCGAGGCCTCGGTGGGCCGCTCGCTGCCGCCGCGGATGTTGAGCAGCGCCGGCGTCGCGGGCGCCCGGACTGCAGCCACCGCGCCGATCACCGCCCAGACGATCAACACCACCCAGCGCCAGCGCACCAGCGCCCGGGCGAATCGGTCCATCAGGTTCAGGCTGCCTCCCGGGTCCGCCGGCCTTAAAAGGTGGCAAAATGTTAGACGGCCAAGGGTTCCAGCGCCAGCGCAGGTAGCCGAGACATGCCCAGGAACCAGCGGGGCCGTGGTGTCAGCCCCGTCGTAGACAGGGTTCCAGCAGGGGTGCTAGCGGCCGGTGCCGGGCGTCCTCCATATTGTGATCATGCGGCGCCACCTCCTCCCATTGGCAATCCTCGGTCTGCTGCTCCTGGTCCTGGCGGACCGGGTCTCCGACCTGCTCCGGCTGCGGCAGGTTGCGGCCGAGCCTGTGGCAAAGGAAAGCCGGAGCGCCACGCCCGACCTACGACGCCGGAACTCGGCCGGCGCCGCGGCCGTGCGGTCCACGGCTGAGGCAGGTGACGCGCGATTGGCTCGGCTCGCCGCGCGCGAGGCGCTCTCCCGAGAGGCCAGCTCCACCTACCTCGACTCCCTGATCCTGAGCACCGACAGCGTCGTCCGCCGGTGGCCCGATCGGTGGGGCGCGCCGATTCGGGTGGCCATCGTCGAAGGCGGGGTGCCGGATTGGAATCCGCGGCTGGCGGGGTACGTGCACACCTCGCTCGATCGCTGGGAGAGCCTGGGCATCGGTGTGAAGTTCACGCTGGTGCAGGACACCAGTCGGGCCGATATCCTGGTGCGTTGGATCGATCACTTCGAGTTCGACCGCGCCGGACAGACCGATCTCACATGGGATCAAAGCGGCAAGGTCCGGCGCGCCCTAGTATCGCTCGCGCTCCGGACCAACACCGGCGTGGTGCTGCCCGACGACGCGCTGCTCTCGGTGGCCGTGCACGAGACGGGGCACGCCATCGGGCTTCCGCACTCCTCGGACTCGAATGACGTGATGTATCCAGCCACCCGCACCGGCGTGCTCTCCGATCGCGATCGGCGCACGGCTGCCGTGCTTTACCGACTTCCGCCCGGCCCGGTACGCGACCTTCCCGACGACGAGCGCTAGCCGTCCGCCTCTCAGGTCCCTTGCTGCACGCCGTATCCACTCAATGTCCCCCTACGCCCGAATACCCGGTTCGTGGTCGCCTCGGGCACGATCGTTGCCTGCTTGACGGGGAAACACTGCACTGGGCATGCTGGCGGACGCGATCGATGACTGCAACCGCGAGGTACGCAGGGTGGAGAGTCGCAAGGCGGGAACCAGGTGGCGCGGCGCGCTCCTGTGTGGGATGGCCTACGGAGCGTTCGCGATGACCCTCGGTGCTACCCCGGGTCGGTCGCAATCGTTTGCTGAAATCGATGTCGCCGTGCTGGGTGGGATCGAGAAGGGGATCTATCCGGGCGCGGTGGTCATCGTGGGCCGCCGCGACTCACTCCTCTACGCGCGCGGGTACGGGCACTTCACCTGGAGTGCCACGTCGCCGGTTCCTCGACCGGACTCCACCCTGTGGGACATTGCCTCGATCACCAAGGTCGTGAGCACGATGAGCTCGGCGCTCCGCCTGGTGGACCAGGGAAAGCTCGACCTCGACGCACCGGTGCGGCGCTACCTGCCGCGCTTCTCGGGCGGGCCCAAGAATCAAGTCACCGTACGGATGCTCCTCGATCACACCAGTGGTCTCAAGAGCTACGTTCCTTTCTATCTCAAGGCTCGCGGCAGCCGGACCCGGGCGATCACCCTGCTCTACGCCCAGCCGTTGGTGCGCGTGCCGGGTGACAGCGCCGAGTACAGCGACCTGAATGCCCTCTTCCTCGGCCTGGTCCTGGAGAAGGTTTCGGGGGTGACTCTCGACAAGCTCGCCGCGCGCGAAGTCTTCGGGCCGCTCGGGATGACCCAGACGCGGTACCGTCCGCCGGCGAAACTCAAACCCAGCATCGTGCCGAGCGGCTTGTGGCGGGGTCAGCCGGTGCCGGGAGACGTGAACGACCAGAATGCCGCGGCGATGGGTGGTGTGGCGGGGCACGCCGGAGTGTTCTCGACCGGGATCGACCTGGCCAGGTACGCACAAGTCTGGTTGCGATCTGGTGTCGACTCCAAAGGCCAGGCGTGGGTGCGTCCAGAGACCATGCGCGCGTTTCTGGTGAAGGGACCCCGCTCCGGCTCTCGACTCCTCGGCTGGGATACGCCGGAGATCGACCCAATGGCCGAGGAGCCAAGCGTGTTCGGCACCCTCATCAGCGACGCGGCATACGGCCACACGGGTTTCACCGGAACCGAATTGTGGGTGGACCCCGTGAGGGATCTCTTCATGGTGTTCCTGACCAATCGGGTCTTTGACCCCCGCGTCCGTGAGTCAGGCAAAGAGCTCAAGTTTGTGCGGGCGAACCTGAGCGATGCGGTGGTTCGACTCGTTCCGCACGCCTGTGAGCAGCAATTGGTGGCGAGGTGCTGAGGAATGGCGCGATGATGGCGTGATGATGGGCTCACCTCGCGCCTGACGGTCAGGCTATTAGGTTAAGAACATGGCCGACACACCGCTTCCCACCCCGACCTCCGAATCCGTCCGGAAGGCGCTCCGCGCGGTGAAAGACCCGGAGCTCAACCTCAACATCGTCGACATCGGCTTGGTGTACGACGTCGAGGTGAGAGACGCCGGAGAGGTGCATGTCCGCATGACGCTGACGAGTCCGGGTTGCCCGGCCGGTACGGAAATCATTGACGACGTGAAGAAAGTGGCCGGGGATCTCGAGGGTGTGCAGAGTGTGGAAGTGGAGCTGGTGTGGGACCCCTACTGGACGCCGGAGAAGATGGACCCGCGGGTGCGAGCTTTTCTAGGTTTCTAGTCCGCCGCGTAGTCAGCGACACGTCATCATTCAGCCACTTTAGCGCCATCTGATGTAAATGCTTAGCACTCAGCGTGTTGGCTTTGCGCTACTGGGCCGCCTTCTCCGGAGGCGGCTCCTTCAGCGCCGCTAGCAGTTCCTCGCCAAACTCCCGCAACTGCCACCGCCTCAAGTCTTCGATCGCGCCCAGCTCGGGCATGCTGCCCGGGTTCACTCGCGCGACTGCCTCCAGGGTCCCGTTCGGACAGAGCACGCCGGGCTGCAAATCGTAGGTCGACGCCAGCCGGTTGCGCGCCGTCTTGAGACGCTCCAGGCGTGCCTCGAAGGCCGGGTCGTACGCCCGCCGCGCGGGGCGCTCGAACCGTGGAAGGTCTCGATCCGGCACGGCGAGACCGCGTTGGATCGCCGCCAGTATGTCCCGGCCGCGCCGCTCCGCCTGTTCACCGCCAATACCAGGCACCTGTTTGAGGGCCGCCAGGTCGGTGGGGGGCTGTTTCGCCATCGCCAGCATCGGCTCGTTATTGAGGATTCGGAAGGTGGCCCGGTCCGTCCGCTGCGCCACCCCTTCGCGCCACTCGAACAGCTCCCGCAGGATTGCGAGCTCACGGCCTTTGAGCGCCTTTGCGCCCTTGAGCCTGAGCCAGCCTGGTTCCCCGTTGGGCGCGTTCCACCGGGTGTCATCCAGCAGCGCGAACTCTTCCGCTGCCCAGCCGAGCCGGCCACGCGCCTCGAGTTGTGCCTTGAGGATGTCTCGGAGCGCCGGCAGGTAGCGCGTATCGGACGCGGCATACTCCAGCATCTCGGGCGAGAGCGGCCGCGCGGACCAGTCCGCACGTTGAAACCGCTTGTCGAGCCGCACACCCATGTACTTCTCGAGCAGCGCCGCGAGCCCCACACCCGGCTCATTCAGAAGCTGCGCCGCGACTCGGGTGTCGAACAGCGCGGTGGCGTGGAACCCGTACTCGCGGTCCAGGAGGCGCAGGTCGTAGTCTGCGTCGTGAAAGACGACCTCCACCTCGGGATCGGCCAGAACCTCGCCGAGTGGGGCCAGGCTCTCGACCGCGAGTGGGTCGACCACCGCGGTCTCGTCGCGCGAGCTGATCTGGAGCAGGTACACACGGTCGATGAACCGGTGGAAGCTCGCGGCTTCGGTATCCACGGCAAGCAGCGGCGCGCTCCGGAGCCGGGCGAACAGCGCCTCCAGGTCCCGTTGCGAGTCGATGAGCGGAACGCCCTGGCTCACTCGGATTTCGAGACCAGCTCGAGACCTGCGGCGATTTCGTCCAGCGCCTTCGACAGCGTCTTGTAGAACTCGGCGTCGGGCTGCGGCGTGCCGCCCATGGCCGCGTCCATGTGGAGCTTGCGCGCGAGTCGCGCGGTGTGGCGGATGTAGTCGGTGGCTGGCTTCATCTGAGGCATTCTCCGAAGAATGGCGGAAGTGTAATCTTCCAGACACCATGGCGCATCCCTCGGAGATCGATCTCACCGTCTACCCGGACGAGTGCGACGCGTTCGGTCATCTGAATCAGGCGTCATTCCTGAGTCTCTTCGAGCGCGCGCGATGGGAGATGCTCGCGCGCGGTCCCGGGATGGACGTGTTCACCCGCGCCGGGACCTGGCCCGCCGTGCGGAAGACGACGATCGACTATCATGCCGCCGCGTTCCCCGGCGACGTGCTCCGTTTTCATCAGGTGCTCACCCATCGCGGGCGCACCAGCTTCACGATGCGCCAAACCGCGCGCCGCCTTGGGGACGACACGCTCATCGCGACCGCGGAGTTCGTGTTCGTCTGCGTCAACCGCGACGGTCGGCCGATTCCCGTTCCTGAGGAGTTCGGGGCCTTCATGAGCGTGCGCCACGACTCCGGCGACGCGCGCCGGCTCACCGTGAACGGCGTGAACCTCGCCGTCGAGTCTCGGGGCGAAGGTCCCGCCATCCTGTTCGTCCATGGGTATCCGTTCGATCGCTCGATCTGGCGCGATCAGATGGAATCGCTCGACGGCTATCGACGAATCGCTCCGGACCTTCGCGGCATGGGCCAGTCCGACGCGCCCGACCTCGGCTACGGCATGGGGATCTACGCGGACGACCTGGCGTCGCTGCTCGACGCCCTGGGCGTGAACGACGTCGTGCTCTGCGGGCTGTCGATGGGTGGGTACGTGCTGTTCGAGTTTCTGCGTCGCTGGCGGAATCGTGCCCGCGGGCTCGTGTTGATCGCCACCCGCGCCGAAGCGGACTCGACCGAGGCGCGGCGCGCGCGTGACGCGGCCGCCGCCAGCGCCCGCGAGCATGGGGCCGCTTCGGTGGCCGACACGATGGTGCCCAAGGTGCTCGCCCCCAGCAGCCAGGAGCGCGCGCCCGAGCTCGTGACCCAGGTGCGCAATATTATGG
>Ga0307411_10001036_pt1 | contig 10741 bp, 11 predicted proteins | sample DK1Ometagenome_2_FD_203712 | JGI IMG/M metagenome (GOLD analysis project Ga0307411, IMG submission 203712) | Maize rhizosphere microbial communities from greenhouse at UC Davis, California, United States - DK15-O-1 | ecosystem: Host-associated > Plants > Roots > Rhizosphere > Soil | place: USA...
TCCTGCTTGCCGACTTCGACAAGGACACGGTCGACTTCCAGCCCAATTATGATGCATCGGAGCGAGAACCGCAGGTCCTCCCTGCCCGCTTCCCGAACCTGCTCGTCAATGGTGCCGGGGGAATCGCAGTCGGCATGGCGACCAACATCCCGCCGCACAATCTGGGCGAAGTGCTGGCCGCGTGCCGGGCCTACATGGACGATCCGGCGATCAGCACCGAAGGCTTGATGGAGCATGTAAAGGGCCCGGATTTCCCGACCGGTGCCTTCATCCTCGGCCAGTCCGGAATCCGTCAGGCCTACACTACCGGCCGCGGCTCGATCATGATGCGGTCCCGCTACAAGATCGAGGAGGGGCGCAACGACCGCCGCTCGATCGTGCTCACCGAAATCCCCTATCAGGTCGGCAAGTCGGGCCTCGTCGAGAAGATCGCCGAAGCCGCCAAGGACAAACGTATCGAGGGCGTCTCCGACATCCGCGACGAGTCCAACCGCGAAGGCGTCCGCGTCGTCATCGACCTGAAACGCGACGCCACTCCGGACGTCGTGCTCAACCAGCTGTGGCGCCACACGCCTGCCCAGTCGAGCTTCCCGGCCAACATGCTCGCAATCCGCGGCGGCCGACCGGAAACGCTCACGCTCCGCGACATCATCGAGAGCTTCGTCCGCTTCCGCGAGGAAGTGATCACCCGACGTTCTAAATTCGAGCTTCTGAAGGCCCGAGAGCGCGCCCACATCCTGCTTGGCCTGGTCGTCGCGGTCACCAACCTGGACGAAGTCGTGAAGCTGATCCGCGGATCGGCCAGCCCGGTCGAGGCGCGCGAAAAGCTCATCGCGCGCAAATGGCCTGGCGCCGAGATCCGCCCCTATATTGCCCTCGTCGAAGCGGTCGAACCGCAGGGCAAGTCCGACACGTACCAGCTGTCCGAAGCACAGGTCCGGGCGATTCTCGAGCTTCGTCTGCACCGCCTGACGGCACTCGGCCGGGACGAAATCGGCAACGAGCTCAAGGAACTGGCGGATTCCATCGGCGAGTTGCTTGAGATCCTCGCCAACCGGGCCCGCCTCTACGAGGTGATGCGAGAGGAGTTCGACGAGGTCGAAGCCGAGTTCGCCACCCCGCGAGTCAGCGAGCTGGCACCAGCCGCGGAGGGTATCGAGGACGAGGACCTGATCGAGCGCGAGGACATGGTCGTGACGGTGACCATGACCGGCTACATCAAGCGCACGCCGCTGGCAGTGTTCCGCGAACAGAAGCGAGGGGGCAAGGGCCGCGCGGGGATGCAGACGAAGGACGAGGACGCGGTCACGACGCTCTTCGTCACGTCGACCCACAATCCGGTGCTGTTCTTTTCCAACCTCGGCCGCGTCTACCGGATGAAGGTCTGGCGTCTGCCCGAGGGCGGGCCCAACACGAAGGGTCGACCGATGATCAACCTCCTGCCTCTGGCGGAGGGAGAAACCATCTCCACCGTGCTTCCTTTACCCGAAGACGAGAATGAGTGGGGCGGGCTGCACATCATGTTCGCGACCGCGCACGGAACGGTGCGGCGCAACAGCATGACGGCCTTCACCAACATCCCGACTGCCGGAAAGATCGCGATGCGCTTCGGAGCGGCCGCGGTTGAGGAAGTCGAGAACGGCGACGATAGCGACGAGCAGTCCGATCCAACCGATCGTCTCATCGGCGTGGAGCTATTGACCGAGGATGACGACGTCCTCCTGGCGACACGAAATGGCAAGGCAATCCGCTTCCGCTCGACAGACGTTCGCGAATTCCAGTCGCGGACGTCGACCGGCGTTCGCGGCGTTCGCCTGCTCGGCAACGACGAAGTCATGTCCATGTCTATCCTTCGACGCGTCGGCACTACGCAGGAGGAGCGCGAGGCCTATCTCAAATGCCCGCCCTGGCGCGAGCGCGAGGATGTCGAGTGCACACTCGCGCCGGAACGTGTCGCGGAGATGGCCGAGAAGGAACAGTTCATCCTGACCGTTACCGAGAACGGCTACGGGAAGCGCTCATCGACCTACGAGTACCGTCGCACCAATCGTGGAGGCCAGGGAATCACCAACATCGACACCTCGGAGCGCAACGGCCGAGTCATCGCCAGCTTCCCTGCACAGAGGGGCGAGCAGCTCATGCTCGTCACCGATCAGGGCAAGATGATCCGCACTACGGTTGGTGACATACGGGTCATGGGACGCAACACACAGGGCGTCACCATCTTCCGGGTCGCCGATAACGAGCATGTCGTCAGCGTTGCGAAAATCGATGAGAGCGACGAGGACGAAATCGAGCTTGACGCCGGCGATGAACTGGCCCCCGAGGAGGGGGCTGTCGTCGGTGAAAGCGAGTTCGATCAGCCGGCCGATCCGGAGCCCGGCGAGAAGTAGAGGCTTCTCGTCCGTTCTCGCGATGAACGGTGGGAACGGCGGCAAGGCGGTCCGCGTTCGCTTTGGAAAGTCCAAAGGAGAACCTGAATGGCCCTTCCCCACAATGCGCTTGTCCTCGTTGCCGACGGAACGAAGGCCCTGTTTCTTCGCAATCAGGGAGACCAGAATCAGATCGACCTCCGAACGGAGGCGCACGACAAGCGCGAGGATCGGAAGGATCGCGAGATCAAGACGGATGCGCCCGGGGCAACCCGGCAGAGCATGGGTTATGGCCGCCCCACAATGGACGAGGCCGACTTCCATACGCAGGAAGAGGACCGCTGGATCAAGGAAGCTGCTGAGGAATTGAAGAGACGCGCTCTCCGCAACGATTTCGAAGCGCTTGCTGTAATCGCCCCGCCAAAGGCACTCGGTTACCTCAAGAAATGCCTGCACAAGGAAGTGGAAAAACGGATCGTCCTTACGATCAACAAGGAAATGACCGACCGGCCAATTCCCGACATCGAGGAACTGCTGGTCGGTGAAGCCGCGCCGCCGGCGTGAAGCAACTCAAACGGCAGCCGTGACGTTTCGCCTCCGGTTCAATGGAGGCTGTCATGAAAAGATTCGTAGCGTTCGCTTTTCTCTTCCTGGCGAGCACCGCCGCGGTCGCGCAGTCGAGTGCCTCGGTATCCATTGCTCCATTGGGGCCCAATAGCGCGCTTCTCAGCCTCACTGCCGAGGGGAGTAGCCGCCGTACGCCCGACATCGCGCTCTTCAACGCCGGGGTCGTGTCGCAGGCGGTCACGGCATCCGAGGCGCTGGCCGACAACAGCCGCCGAATGGACCGGGTGATCGCCGCCCTGAAACGCGCAGGGATCGCCGAGCGCGATATCCAGACCTCGGCCATCAGCCTCCAGCCGCGCTATTCCGATCCCGACCGGGATGCGCAGACGCTCGCCCGGACGACTGGTCGTCCATATGTGCCGCCGACGGAGGCTCCGAAGATCATCGGCTACGAGGCTCGCAACACCGTCCAGGTCCGTGTTCGCAAGTTGGGAACGATGGGCAAGATCATCGACACCTTGATCAGCGAAGGCGCCAACCAGGTTGATGGCCCCAGCTTCACTCTCGACGAGCCGCGCGAGGCGCTGGACGAGGCTCGCCGCGAGGCCGTTGCGGTCGGCCGCCAGCGCGCCGAGCTGTACGCCCAGGCAACCGGCATGCGCGTCGCAAAGCTGCTCTCGGTCAGTGAAGGCGGCGGCTATTATCCCGTTCAGCAGGTTATCGCAGTGACCGGCAGTCGGATCGGCTACGGCGGAGCACCGCCTCCTCCCCCGCCCCCGCCTGCGCCGGTCTCGCCCGGCGAACTCAACCTCGGCGTCAGCGTCTCGATGCAGTTCGAGCTGACGCGCTGACACGCCAATGATGGAGCGCTCAGGCGTAGAGGTGCACGACCTCGGCGCCTGGCGCGACGGCCGACAAAAGCAGGGTCCGGTGGCATCCGGCCGGGTCGCGTTCGTAGCAAAGCACCGCGCTGGGCTTCTCGCCGGCCAGATCGACCATCTGCGCGCCCTGGGCGATCGCCTCGGGCAGCTCCAGCTGGCCAGCGTAGATGCGGATCAGGTCCTCGTGACGGCCCGCTCGAGCTGCGGCGCGCCCGTCGGCGGGCGTTCCGAGCGCCCGAAGGTGAACATATTCGATGCCCTCCTCGGCCAAGGCATTTCTCAGCGGCGTCTTTGAAAACCCGGGCCGCCGCGAGTTGGGCACGGCGCGGACGTCGATCACCCGCTTCACCCCCGCATCGGTCAGCGCCTGGAGAAACTCGCCAACTGTCGCGCCCTCATATCCGATAGTGAAAACCCTCATTCCTCCTCGTAGCACACCGCTTCGATGTTCACCCCGTCAGGGTCGTAGAGGAATGCCGCATAATAACCGGGTCCGTAATGCGGACGCAGCCCGGGCGCGCCATTGTCGCGGCCGCCAGCCTTGAGCCCCTCGGAATGGAAAGCGTCGACCTGGTCCCGGCTGTCCGCCTTGAAGGCGACGTGCGTACCCTCGCCGACTTTCTCCCCGTCGGCGATCCAGAAGATCTTTTCGCCAGGAACCCCAAATCCAAGTGCGGAACCGCCGCTCTCGGTCTTGTCTCCGCCAACCTCCATCTGAACCGACATCCTCAGCGGACCGAGTGCAGCCTCATAGAATGTCCGCGATCGATCGAGATCCGTGACGGCGATACCCATATGATCGATCATCTTGCGCTCCTTCGTACGGGGACTAGGGACAACGCCGCATGACCTTCGACGTTCACATCGTCGGCGGCGGCCTCGCCGGAAGCGAGGCCGCCTGGCAGCTTGCCGAAGCCGGCCTCAGGGTTCGCCTGTCCGAAATGCGTGGCGGCGGAGACATGACGCCCGCGCATGAAACCGATCGCTTCGCCGAAATGGTTTGTTCGAACAGCTTTCGGTCTGACGACGCGCAAAATAATGCCGTCGGCCTGCTCCACCAGGAAATCCGCACGCTGAACTCGCTGATCATGCAGGCAGCCGACAAGCACCGCGTGCCGGCGGGCTCGGCACTGGCCGTCGATCGCGAGGCCTTCGCGTCTGAAGTCACGAAGTCGATCGAGGCCCATCCGAACATCGCGGTCGTGCGCGAACGCATCGACGAATTGCCCGATCACCCCGCCATCATCGCCACCGGCCCGCTCACCGGCTCGAAGCTTGCGGGAGCGATTGCAGCCGAAACGGGCCAGGGCGCCCTCGCCTTTTTCGACGCCATCGCACCCATCGTTCACCGCGACAGCATCGACATGGACGTCTGCTGGATGGCTGCGCGCTGGGACAAGGGCGGGAAGGATTACATCAACTGCCCGATGGACAAGGAGCAATACGAAGCCTTCGTCCAGGCGCTCCGAGACGGCGAGAAAACTGAGTTCAAGGAGTGGGAAAAGGACACGCCATACTTCGAAGGCTGCATGCCGATCGAGGTCATGGCCGAGCGCGGCGTCGAAACGCTCCGTTACGGCCCGATGAAGGGCGTCGGCCTCGACAACCCGCGCACCGGCCGCTGGCCATATGGCGTCGTGCAGCTCCGGCAAGACAATGCACTCGGCACCTTGTGGAATATGGTCGGCTTCCAGACCAAGCTGAAGCACGGCGAACAGGTGCGCATATTCCGCACCATCCCGGGTTTGCAGAATGCTGAGTTCGCGCGGCTGGGCGGAATCCACCGCAACAGCTTCATCAACTCGCCCCGCCTCCTCGATAGGCAGCTTCGCCTGAAATCGAAGCCGAACATCCGGTTCGCCGGCCAGATCACGGGCTGCGAGGGCTATGTCGAAAGCGCGGCGGTCGGCCTGATGGCGGCTCGCTTCGCAAGTAGCGAACTAAGCGGCGAGGAACTGCACTCGCCGCCACCGGTGACCGCGCTGGGCGCTCTCCTCGGGCATATCACCTGCGGCGCCGATGCCGAGACGTTTCAGCCGATGAACGTGAACTTTGGGCTGATGCCGCCGCTCGAAAGCCGCGCAAAGAAGGCTGACAGGAAGAAAGCCTACACCGATCGCGCCCGCGCTGCCCTGACCCAATGGCTGGAGCGATCACGGCTCGTGGAGCCGATTCCAGCTTAGTTCGCGAAATCGATCGTCGAGATCAGCTCGGTCATCCGGAAAAGCCGGGCCTTGATCGCCTCCGGAACGGCTTCGGGAATTCGATCGGCGATTGTGTCTCGTGCTTCGAAGTAGCTGGCCCTCACGCGCACCATTTCCATCGACCAGTCGGGGAAGCTGCGCGCTTCCACCTTCCGCCTGTCGCGGATCTCGAATCCGGTGTGCCGCTGGTCCTTGCGCAGCCGTTCGAGGAGGTCTTCGATCGCCTGCTCGGAGCCCTCGATGATTTGCAGGAAATGGGTCCCGTTGAAGACCAGGAGGCCCGTGACTCCGTCCAGCGCATTGTGATCGCGCGCCGAACGGTGAATGTCTTCGAGATCAGCGTCCTGGAGATCGAGACGCGCGAGGCTGGTGTAGGTAACGGTCGTGAAACTCATTCCCCGTCCGATACGGAGATTTCTACCGGCCTCAAGCCGGTAACGTCGGCTTCAAGACAGAATTAACACGAACAGCGCTTTTTCTTCGGCGGAGGAGGCGCGGTCGTCGCATATTCGCCGGAAGTCAGCCAGCCGGAGCGGTCCTTGTCCGCACCGGCGAACTTTTCGATCGTCTTGTGACCCCATTCCTCGAACGACAGGCTCCCGTTACCGTTCGTATCGAGCTTGGCAAACGCCTTGCGGCGCGGTGCGAGGAGCTCCTCGCGTTCTATCCGCCCATTCTTGTCCTTGTCCGCGCGGGAAAAGCGCTTCTCTTCGCGGCTCTTCGAACTGGCTTCGGGCGGCTCGGAGAGTTTCACGAATGAAGGACCGGCTGCGCGCGGTGGCGGAGGCGGCGGAAGCAGCGGTTGTTCCTCGGCCCGGCTTTGCCAGAACAGGAACGCTCCGGTGAGGAACAGGAAACAGGCCGCGGCCCCGGCGAGAAAACGCGCCAAGCGATACCCCCTACAACGGGCAATTCGGCGAGGCGAAATTCGCCTCCAATACGGCGAGTGTCAATCGCTAGACGACGCGCCCACTCCATTGATGACGGAGCATGGCCGCCAGTCGCGGCGGACTTCCTTCGGGTTCGAACGGTCGCCCATGCTTGAGGTCTCGGGCAGCCAGACGCGCCAGCCCCGTCAGCGGCCTGAGCTCTCGTGGGAAACGACGTCCCGAAAGAAGCTGCACCCGTTCCTTCGCCGGCTCGAGCAGTTCCGGAACGCCGCGGCGGCCGATCGAAACGAGCGAGTAGAGCGAGCCCGCGTCGCCAATCGCTTGATCGTCCCCGCCCAGCACCTTCGCACCCCACCGGAAGAGCCTGGATCCCCGGTCGACGAGGCGCTCGGCATCGACCTTGTCTTCGAGCAGCGTGGCCCAGCCAGCCTCGAGTTGCGAAAGTTCAGCGCCGGAGATGTCGCGAGGGAGCAAATGCTCGGAGACGGCGTGCAACCTCGGCTCCGCCGGAACCGCACCCCGATCCAGTTCCTCCAGCCGCTCACGCCACCAGGCCAGCTTGATCGCGCCGAGAGCCGGTTGCGTTGAGCGGGCGACTACGTCCCCCATCGCCGCATCGATCTGCCACATGGCCTCGAACGCAAGCCGAACGTCCCCAGGCACCTGGCGCAGCATCAGCACGCGGTCGGCGCCTATCGCCGCCGCCAGATCATCGTCAGCGGTAACAGACGGCCTTTGCGGCGGCGACGACATCCGAGGCCTTGATCAACGCCATCTTTTCGAGGTTCGCGGCATAGGGCAGCGGCACGTCGACATCGGTGACGCGAAGCACTGGCGCATCGAGGTCGTCGAACCCTTCCGTCATCGCAATTGCAATGATCTCGGAGCTGATCGAACAGGTCGGCCAGCCCTCTTCCACAACGACCATGCGGTTCGTGCGCTTCAGGCTCTCCAGCACCGTCGCCTTGTCGAGTGGGCGAAGCGTACGCAGATCGATGACTTCGGCGCTGATGCCCTCACCCATCAGCTCCTGAGCCGCTTCGAGCGCCACGCCGACGCCGATCGAGTAGCTGACGATGGTCACGTCCTTGCCCGGACGGACGATGCGCGCCTTGCCGATCGGCAAGACGTAGTCATCCAGCTGCGGAACATCGAAATGCTGACCGTAGAGCAGCTCGTTCTCAAGGAAGACCACCGGGTCCTCGCTGCGGATCGCTGCCTTGAGAAGGCCCTTCGCATCGGCCGCGCTGTACGGAGCAATCACGACCAGCCCTGGGACGCTTGCATACCATGGCCCGTAATTCTGGCTGTGCTGGGCCGCCACTCGAGCCGCCGCTCCGTTCGGACCGCGGAACACGATCGGGCAGCGCATCTGGCCTCCCGACATATAGTTGGTCTTCGCGGCGGAATTGATAATGTGGTCGATGGCCTGCATCGCGAAGTTGAAGGTCATGAACTCGACGATGGGCTTCAGACCACCCATCGCCGCGCCCGTACCGACGCCAGCGAAGCCGTATTCGGTGATCGGAGTGTCGATGACCCGCTTCGGCCCGAACTCCTGAAGCAGCCCCTGCGTGACCTTGTAGGCGCCCTGGTACTCGGCGACCTCCTCGCCCATGACGAAGACGCGCTCGTCCTTGCGCATCTCCTCCGCCATCGCGTCGCGAAGAGCATCGCGGACGGTGGTGCTGACCAGCGGCGTGCCTTCAGGAACCTCCGGCTCGTCCACGGTCTTCGCTACGTCGGCGACGAGGTCGCGGGCCGCCGTCTCGAACACGTGTGGCGTAGGCGTTGCTTCATGCTGTTGCTCGGCAGGCTGCGGTGCTTCCTTGGCAGGAGCCGGTTCCTCGGCCTTAGCAGGCTCAGCCGGAGCCGCCGGAGCTTCGTTCACGGCCTCACCGTCCGCCGCCAGGAGCGCAATCGGCTGACCGACCTTGACCCCGTCGGTGCCCTCGGGAACGAGGATCTTCGCGATCTTGCCTTCGTCGACCGCCTCGAATTCCATCGTCGCCTTGTCGGTCTCGATCTCGGCGAGGATGTCGCCGGACTTCACCTCATCGCCCTCCTTGACCAGCCACTTGGCGAGCGTGCCTTCTTCCATGGTCGGCGACAGCGCCGGCATTTTCAGCTCGGTCGCCATCAGTAGCTCTCCACCAGGACGTCGGTGTGCAATTCGGAGGCGTCGGGCTCCGGTGCCTCTTCTGCATATTTCGCAGCTTCGACGACGATATCCTTGATTTCCTTGTCGATCGCCTTGAGCTCGTCCTCGCTTACCCCCATCTTCTGAAGCTCGCAGCCGGCATGATCGATCGGGTCGCGATGTTCGCGATAATCCTGCACTTCCTCGCGTGTCCGATACTTGGCCGGGTCCGACATGGAATGGCCGCGATAGCGATAGGTCAGGAACTCGATGATGATCGGGCCCTTGCCGCTGCGCGTCCATTCAAGCGCAACTTCCGCCGCTCCGCGAACCGCCAGCACGTCCATCCCATCGACCTGGATGCCAGGGATTCGGAAGCTCTCGCCGCGCTTGTAGAGCAACGGCTCGGACGACGAACGCTCGATGCTCGTGCCCATCGCATATTTGTTGTTCTCTATGGCGTAGATGACCGGCAGCTTCCACAGCTCGGCCATGTTGAAGCTCTCGTACACCTGCCCCTGGTTGGCTGCGCCATCGCCGAAGTAGGTCAGGCAAACGCCGCCATCGCCGCTGTAATGGTGCTTCAGCGCCAGGCCCGTGCCGAGCGACACCTGCGCACCGACAATCCCATGCCCGCCGTAGAAGCCATGCTCGACGCTGAACATGTGCATCGAGCCGCCCTTGCCTTTGGAGATCCCGGCGGCCCGACCGGTCAGCTCGGCCATGATCACCTTGGGATCGATGCCGTAGGCGAGCATGTGCCCATGATCGCGATAACCGGTGATGACGCTGTCCTTGCCGACCGTCATTGCCGACTGAAGGCCGACGGCCACCGCTTCCTGCCCGATGTAGAGATGGCAAAAGCCGCCGATCAGCCCGAGGCCATAGAGTTGGCCAGCCCGCTCCTCGAAGCGCCGGATAAGCAGCATCTCGCGGTAGAACTGGAGCAGCTCGTCCTTGGTCGCCTCGTATTGCTTAAGCTCCGCAGGGCGTTCGCGGTTCGGAATGGACGGTGCTGCGCCTGCAGCGGCTTTCGGCTTTGCGGAACGCGCCACTTGGATCCTCTCAACGCGCGGATTTGAATGAGCGGCGCGTCTATAGGTTGCGGCGCCGCACCGGGCAATGCCGCGAAGGTCAGTCGAGCGGGATGATCACCTCGTCGGGACGGACGAGCCCGAGCTTGTCGCGAACCATCTCCTCGGCGAGGTCGGGGTCGGCGCTCTTCGGATCTAGCAAGGCCGAACGGTGGCGAAGAGTCGCTTTTTCGGCCTCCAGTCTGGCCAGTTCGGCTTTCCGGGCGTTCAGATCGCGGTGGTATCCGCCCCAGGCGAGCAGGCCGTTGGGACCGGCAATTGCGTAACCGGCGAAATTGCCGACCACGATCAGTGCCAGCGCAGGCCACATGACCCGGCGGATCAGCCCCAATATCCGGTTATTTCCACCCATCCCGGGTCTTAAGAATCACGAGTGAGTCTCGAAGGCAAGCGAAACCTTGAAATTAGTGGGCGAATCTGTGGATTAAGCGGCTTTGTAAGCCTTCAGTGCGACCAATCCCGGGTAACGTGCGCTGTCGCCAAGCTCTTCCTCGATCCGCAGCAGCTGGTTGTACTTCGCCGTACGGTCGGAGCGCGCAAGGCTGCCGGTTTTGATCTGGCCGCAGGACAGCGCAACCGCGAGATCGGCGATC
>Ga0307411_10001038_pt1 | contig 10736 bp, 7 predicted proteins | sample DK1Ometagenome_2_FD_203712 | JGI IMG/M metagenome (GOLD analysis project Ga0307411, IMG submission 203712) | Maize rhizosphere microbial communities from greenhouse at UC Davis, California, United States - DK15-O-1 | ecosystem: Host-associated > Plants > Roots > Rhizosphere > Soil | place: USA...
TTCCCTTCGCCACGCGCGTGCGCGGCGATCGGATGGCGAACGGGAGCGTGGAGCACGTGCTCTTCGTCTATCCCGCTGTGCAGCTCCAGCGGGGCGGGCGCTATGCGCTGGTGATGTCGCGGCGGCTGACGGCGGAGTCCGGGCGTCCCTTCGCACTCTCGTCCTACTTGTCGGCTGCGCTCGCCGATCCTGAGCCCGGAGAAGGGGCGAGCCTCGCGAAGCTTCGGCCCCTGGTGCGCGAGGGCGCGAGCGCTGCCGCGTCGCTCGATCCGCCGATCCCCGCCGAAGACCTGGCCTTCGTACTTCGCTTCAGCGTCGGCTCGCTGGCGGGCGCGTTCGAGACGCCGCTCGCGCTGCGCCAGCAGGTGAACGCACGATCGCCGCCCATCGTGACGATCACCCGGGTCGAGCGCTCCTTCTCCGACACAGTCGCTGCGATCGTGGAAGGCACCTTCGACGCGCCCTACTGGATCGACGACTCCGGCATCCTGGTCCGCGACGCACAGGGCCGGCCCGAGATCCAGGGCACCGATTCGATCCCCTTCGTGCTCGCGCTGCCTCGGAGCGCTGCCACTCGCCCCGCCCCGGCGGTGTTCTATCAGCACGGCTGGCCTGGAACGGCCTCCGAGGTCAGATCCCAGGCCGAACAGGAGCTGGCACGGGCCGGCTTCGCGGTCGCTGGCTTCACGGATTCGATCAATCGCTTCTACGGGCCCGACCTCGGCGCGCAGAGCCGAGGCATCTACCTGACCTTGCTTTGGACGCGGCGGCTGCCCGGCTTCTGGATGCAGACGCTCGGTGAGCAGCTCGCGTTCCTGCGAGCCCTCGCGGAGCTGGCCGACCTCGACCTGCTTCCGCTCGGCGCGCCCGACGGTGTTCCCGACCTCGACCTGTCGAAGCTCTTCTATGCCGGGGTGAGCGGAGGCGCCACGCAAGGAGCCATGCTGCTGCCGTACGCACCCGAGATCGCTGCGGCCCACCTCGCGGTCGGCAGCGGCAGGCTGGTGGAGACGACCGTTCACCAGGAATCCCCGCAAGGATCCAACGTGCTCCCCCTCGTGCGCCTCGCCTTTCCGAAGCTTCCGCCCTCCGAGCTGTGGTCGAGCCTCCACGTCCTCCAGATGATCTTCGACGAACAGGAGGCGCAGACCCACGCCGCCCGTCTGTTCCGCGACCCGATCGAGGTGGATGGGACGACTCGCAAGCCGAGCATTCTCTGGAGCGAGGGGTTGAACGACGGCCAAAGCCCACCCACCGCACGGCGCGCAGCGGCCAACGCCATCGGTCTGCCGTTGCTCGAGCCCGTGCGCGAGGCCGTCGCCGTTCTTTCCACGGAGCCGACGCCCGTGTCCGCCAACATCGACGCGGCGACCACGGGTGGCGTCTTCCAGTACGTGCCGGGCGGAGTGCCGGGGGTGCCCGCGACGGCCGACTGCGAAGGCACGAGCGAGGGCCACTTCTGTGGCGCAGCCTCTCACCCCGCGCTCCTTCAGCGCGCGCTCTTCTTCGTCAGCGCCCTCGGCGGGCCGCCGATCATCGCGAATCCCTTCCTCGACGGGGACCAGGATGGCCTCGGGGACGTCGACGAGGCGCTGCGTGGCACGGACCCCTTGCTCACGGACAGCGACGGCGACGGGATGCCGGACGGCTTCGAGGTGAGCAATCGCCTCGACCCGCTCGACGCCGGCGACGGCGCCCCCGACCCCGACGGCGACGGCCTCGCGAACCGCGAAGAGTACGAGGCCGGCACAGGCCTGATCAATCCCGACACAGATCGCGACGGACTCTGGGATGGCGCAGAGGTGAACGTCTACGGCACCAAGCCGACGCTCGCCGACAGCGACGGCGGGGGACGCTCCGACGGCGAGGAGGTGGACCGTGACGGCACGGATCCCCGGGTCGGGTCGGACGACCTGCCGCTGCGGACGCTGCCGGCGCGCTTCACCGATGGGGCGGGCTTCTTCTGGCTCGTGATGCCGACCGGTGGCATCCCCTATGGGGACTGCTGCGAAGACGACGAACAGGTATCGGACCTCGGGATCGGGACGACCTCCTTCCCTCCCCTCCAGGACGCGCCGCTCGAAGACGGCAGCGAGCTGGTGTTGGGGCCCGTGGAGATCGCTGGGCTCAGCGTCACGCGCAAGGTGTTCGTGAGCCCGACCGAGCGCTTCCTCCGGCACCTGGTGATCCTGGAGAATCCGACCGCCGCGGAAGTCACGACCCCCGTGTTCCTGAGGTTCGACTTCAACGGGGACACGATCGCCGACACGTCGAGCGGCGATGCCCAGCTGGATTCGGACGACGACTGGCTTCGCTCCGCCGGAGACGAGGGCAAGCTGATCGTGATCGGCTTCAGCGGCCCGCTCGCGGACCTGCAGCCCTCATCCGCCCCGGGCTCCTCCATTCGCTTCGACGTCCGCGTACCGGCCGGGGAGCGTGCGATCCTGCTCTCCTTCCATGCCAAGAACGAGACGGCGGCCGATGCGCAGGAGAGCGTCGAGCGGATGGTCCGGTTGGAGGAGAGTCTCCTGTCGGCCATGTCGGCCGAAGAGCGCGCGGACGTGGTGAACTACGTCGCCCTCCCCGACGCCGACCACGACGGACTCGCGGATTCCAGCGAAGCCGTCCTCGGCACCGACCCCGCGAGCCCCGACACGGATGGCGACGGCCTGCTCGACGGCTTCGAGGCGCGTGCGGGCCTCGACCCGCTCGCGCCGGGGGATGGTGCCGGCGATGCCGACGGCGACGGCCTCGACGACCTGACGGAGCAGGGCCTCGGCACCCATCCCCGCAAAGCCGACACGGACGGGGACGGCCTGTCGGACGGCAGCGAGGTCGGCGCGGGCACCGGCCCGCGCGAGCGCGACAGCGACGGGGACGGACTGTCCGACGGGGAGGAGGCGCTCGTGTCGGGCACCGATCCGCTCCGGCTCGACACGGATGCCGACGGGCTGGGCGATGCCCTCGAGCTGCGGAGCCTCGGCACCAACCCGCTCGAGCCGGACAGCGATGCGGACGGACTCCCGGACGGCGTGGAGGTGCAGGAGCCCTCCTTCGATCCGCTCGACCCTGCGGATGGGGGCCTCGACCCGGACCGGGACGGGCTCACGAATGCCGACGAATTCCGCTTCGGCACGCGCTACCGGAGCTCCGACACCGATCGCGACGGGCTCTCCGACGGCCAGGAGGCGCTCGTCTTCGGCAGCGATCCGCTGCGGGTCGATTCGGACGGCGGCGGTCGCGACGATCGGCGCGAGCTGATCTCGGACGAGACCGATCCGCTCGACGGCGCCGACGATCTACCGAGGGTGGCGCTTCCGGCGCGCCTGTTCGACTCCGCAGGCTTCCCGTGGGATGTGCAGCGTAGCGGAGAGATCAGTGGGCTTCCGAGCTGCGCGAGCTGCGGCCGGGTGCGGAGCGGCCTGGTCACGCTTTCGGCGTCCTCCGAGGCCGTCGCCACGAGCGAGGAATTGGGGCGAGAGCTGCGCATCGACGCCCGGGCGGTGTTTGGAAACGTCCGCTTCCGCCGCAAGGTGTTCGTTCCTACGGACGACGAATTCGCACGCTACCTCGACAGCTTCGAGAACACGGGGAGCGCTGCGATCACGATCAAGCTGCAGCTGGAATCGACCCTGCGTTCGTCCGCGCTCACCGGGATCGTCGGAAGCTCCGATGGGGATGCCGACGCAGAGTCCAGCGACGATTTCGCGGTGGCAGACGACGCGGAGGGCACCGGCATCGCGCCTTTCGCCTTCGTCTACTCCGACGCGGCGGCGCCGCTCCAGCCTGCCTCGGTCCTGTTCGACACAAACGGACGCATCGAGGTCACCTTCCTGCTCATCCTCGCGCCGGGCGAGCGTCGCACGCTGATGTCCTTCCTGTCGCAAAGCTCCGATCGGGAGACCGCGATTGCACGCGGCTCCGTGCTCCGCGCTCTCGGCGGCAGCGCGCTGGTCGGCCTCTCTGATGGAGAGCGCGCGCAGATCGCGAACTTCGCGCTGCCGTGAGCGATCGTCACAGCGCGTGGCCCGGGCGCGCCCTAGAGCGCGCGCTCCAGCACGTCGAACACGCGGCTCAGGCGGAAGCCCACCTTCTCGTAGCTGCGCAGCGCCGTGCGGTTCGCGGGCGAGAGGGCGAGCAGGGCGCTGCGGGCGCCGGCGTCGAAGCGCTCGGCGAGCGCCCAGGCCGTGAGCGCGGTGCCGAGGCCGTGGTCGCGCTGCGCGGGGGCGACGCCCACGTAGGAGACCCAGGGGCGGCGCGGCCAGTGCAGGTCGAGCTCGACGAAGGCGTCCACCGCGTCGCCGTGGCGCGCCACCGCGAAGCGATGGCGGCTGCTCGCGAAGACGCGGCGCACGTCGGCCTCCGTGCGCGGTGCGAGCCCGCACTCGAGGTGCAGGCGATGGATCGCGGCGGCGTCTTCGGGCTTGCCGTCCTCGAGCCGGAAGCCCGGCAGCGCCGTGACCGTGGGCCGGGCGTCGCAGCGCATGAGGAAGTGCTGGCGCACGGGGCGGAAGCCGAGCGCGGTCAGCAGCGCGAAGCCCGCGCGGTTGCGCGTGCCGAGGCCGGCGGTGGCGACCGCGAGGCCGAGCCGGCGCCCGAACTCGAGCGCCGCGCGCAGCAGCTGCCCGCCGAGCCCGCGCCCGCGCTCGGCCTTGGCCACGATCGGACAGAGCAGGCCGCCCTCGCGCGCGCCCGGATAGCGCAGGTAGCCCGACAGGCCGAGGACCTCGCCGCTCATCCCCTCCGCCACCAGCACGTGGTCCTCGGGGCTGATGTCGTGCCGCTCGAACTCGGCGCGGAACTCCTCTTCGCTCTCCCAGAGCGGATTCAGCACGAAGTCCGCCTCGCCGCGCGCGCAGGCCGCGGACAGCTGCACCACGGCCGCCGTGTCCTCCACGCGGAAGCGTCGAATCGGCATGGCGCCGATTCTACTCCGGGGCCGGCTGCGCTCGGGGCTTCGGTTACTCTCGGGCCCCGATTCGTGCCTTCGGGACGGGGGAGCCTCGATGAGGAAATTCCGGCGCTATGCCATCGCCGCGGTGCTGCTGCTCGCGCTGTTCTGGTGGGTGGCGCGCGGCGGCCGCGAGCCCTCGATCGCAAAGGGGTCCCTGCTCGTGATCGAGCTGTCGGGGCGCTACGTCGACGGGCCGGTCCCGCTGCTCTCGCGCCTGCGCGGCGAGCCGGTGCAGTCGCTGCTCACCCTCACCTCGGAGCTGCGCAAGGCCGCGCGCGACGAGCGCCTCCACGGCGTGGTCTTCCGCGTGCGCTCGCTCGACGTCGGCTGGGCGCAGGCCGAGGAGATCCGCCAGGCGATCCGGATGCTCGCGGAGCGGGGCCGCCGCACGCTCGCCGTGCTCGAGGTCGAGGGCTTCGGTAACGCGCCCTATTACGTGGCGAGCGCAGCGGAGCGCGTCGTCGCGACGCCGGGCGGCAACGCGCCCTTCGTGGGCATCGCGGCCGAGTACCTGTTCCTCGGCGGCCTGTTCGAGAAGCTGGGCGTCGACGTCGAGTACGAGCGCGTCGGCGAGTACAAGAGCGCGGTCGAGAGCTACGCCGAGACCCAGATGTCGGACGCGAACCGCGCCCAGAGCAACGCGCTGATCGACTCCGTCGAGGCCCGCTTCGTGGCGGAGATCGCGGCCGCGCGGAAGCGCAGCGAGGAGCAGGTGCGGCTCGCGATCGACTCGGCACCGAGCGCTGCCGAGACGATGGTGGAGCACGGCCTGGTGGACGAGGTGGCCACCTTCGACGCCGCGCTCGCGGCGCTCGGCGAGCACGAGCAGGTGGAGCTCGACGTCTACGGCAACGTCACGCCGCAGAGCGTCGGCTTCGAGCCGGCGGCCACCTTCGCGATCGTGCACGGCGTCGGCGCGGTGGTGGTGGGCGAAGGCAGCTACTCGGGCGGCACCCCGGTGATGGCCTCCGACTCCGTGGCCGAGGCCCTGCGCGACGCCGCGAAGGACCCGGAGGTGAAGGCGATCGTCCTGCGCATCGACAGCCCGGGCGGCTCGCCGCTCGCCTCGGACCTGATCTGGCAGGCGATCCGCGACGTCCGCAAGCAGGGCAAGCCGGTGGTGGCCTCGCTCTCGGACGTGGCAGCCTCGGGCGGCTACTACGTGGCGAGCGCGGCCGACGCGATCGTGAGCCAGCCCCAGACGCTCACCGGCTCGATCGGCGTGTTCGTGATCCGCCCGGTGCTGGCGGGGCTGATGGAGAAGCTCGGGGTCGGCGTCGAGTCGATCACGCGCGGCGCCCGCGCCGACCTGCTGCTCTCGACCGTGCCGCTCTCGGCCGAGACGCGCGCGGTGCTGCGCGACGACGTGCAGCACACCTACGAGCGCTTCCTCGGCCGCGTGGCCGAGGGCCGCGGCATGAGCGCGTCCGCCGTGGACGAGGTGGCGCGCGGCCGCGTGTGGACCGGCGCGCAGGCGCTCGAGGTCGGGCTGGTGGACCGGCTCGGCGGCATCCCCGAGGCGGTGCTCGCGGCCAAGGAGAAGCTCGACCTCGACCCGGGCGCCGACGTGCTGCTGGTCCAGTACCCGCCCCCCAAGCCGCTCGCGCAGCAGTTCGTCGAGGCGCTCCAGGGCGGCGGGGTCTCGCTCCAGCGGCTGGGCTGGCCGGCGGGCGCGAGCGAGCTGGTGGACGCCCTCCGCGCGCTGCCCCTCGGCACGCCGCTCCTGATCGCCCCGGCCTGGATCGAGATCCACTAACGTCGGGCACCAGCGATGCGGCTCTCCAAGGAATTCGACGTCACGGCCACCCGCGAGCGCGCCAGCGAAGTGCTCGGCGAGGACGCCACGCTCACCAGCCTGTTCCCCGACACGCGGACCGACATCGTGGCCCGCAAGGGCAAGCGGCGCACCACCAAGTCGGTCTACAAGCTGCTCGGCCAGGAGGGCGAGGCCACCTTCCACTTCGACGCCCAGGACGACGGCAGCGTCGCGTTCGCGAAGGTCTGCGACGGCCGCGTCTGGAAGGAGCTCACGGGCCGCGTGACGCTCGCGGAGCGCGGCGCGAAGTTGCGCGTGCGCATCGAGATGGAGGGCAAGACGAAGGCGTTCGTGCCCGAGTTCACCATCAAGACGCCGCTCCAGAAGCAGCTCGACGACATGGCGGCCGCGCTGAAGAAGCGCATGGAGCGGCGCAAGGCGTGAGCGGGCTCGCTCCGGGTGCGGCGTACGTCAGCGCCAGCGACGGCGTGCGCATCTACGCCGAGGCGCACGGCGCCGGCGAGCCGATCGTGTTCTCGACCGGCTACTGCCAGACGCACGAGAACTTCCGCCCGCAGGTGGACTCGTTCGTCGCAGCGGGCTTTCGCGTGGTGCTCTGGGACTTCCGCGGCCACGGCCTCTCGGAGGCACCCGCGAGCCCGGCCGCGTACTCGATGCCGCAGGTGGTGGACGACCTCGCGCGCGTCCTCGACTGGGCGGCGCCCGGCCAGCGCGCCGTGGTGGGCGGGCTCTCGTTCGGCGGCCTCGCCTCCCAGCACTTCGCGCTCGCGTACCCGGGCCGCGTCTCGGCGCTGGTGCTGATCGCGAGCGGCCCCGGCTTCAAGAACCCGAAGGCGCAGTCGGACTGGGAGGCGCAGATGTCCCGCATCGCCGACCGCCTCGAGCGCGTCGGCTTCGAGGGCTACACCAGCGGCCGCTCCGCCCCGAACGCGATCGGCCTGCGCCCCGAGCTGCCGGCCGCACAGGCCGCCGGCCGCGCGATCGAGGCGCAGAATCCGCGCGGCGTGGCGCTGTTCGGGCGGCGCGTGGCCGGCCCGGCGCCGTCGACGATGGAGCGCCTCGGCGAGATCCGCGTGCCCGCCCTCGTGCTGGTGGGCGCGCTCGACGGCGCGTACCTGCGCGCGGCCGAGGTGATGAAGGCGAAGCTCCCGAATGCCCGCTTCGCGCTGATCCCCGGCGCCGGCCACTGCGTGAACATCGAGCAGAGCGAGGCCTTCGACCGCGCGGTGCTGGAGTTCCTGCGCAGCCGCTGATCAGCGGTCGAGGTTCTCCCGCAGCACGTCGACGAGGCCTCGTACCTCGCGCTGCGTCGCACACGCGACGATCCAGTCGTTCTTGTCGGCAGCCGGCTCGCAGCCGTCCAGGCGCAGGCGCAGCCGATCGAGCGCGCCGTGCGCTCGCTTCGCGTCCGCCGCTGCGAGCCTCCGCTCCGCATGCTCGAGCCCGGCCAGCAGTGCGCGGCGGCTGCCCGGGCTGCGCAGCGCCCGCACGGGCAGCGAGGTGACGCGCGCCGCCAGCCAGCCGGGGTCGCTGCCGTCCGGAATGCCATCGCCGTCGCCGTCCCGCTCGCTCGGATCGGTGCCGAGCTTCGCTTCGAGGGCGTCGGAGAGGAGGTCCCGATCGGCGTCGAAGCCGAGCTCGAAGACGGCTCCGCCGCTCGCGACCCGGTCACCGAAGACGACGGGACCCGACCAGCTGATCCGCTCGGACAGGAGCAGCGCCGGCTCGGAGAGCAGCCCCAGCCAGCCCTGGCTCGGCTCGCTGAATGCGTAGAGCGCGCCGCGTACCGTCGGGCTCACCTCGACCTGGGGCGCCGTCGCGACGATGGTGTCGCGTGAGATCGCGACGTCGTCGAAGGAATGGCCATCCGCCCGGTACAGGCGCGCCTGCTCGACGTCGGCGGCCGCCCAGCCTCCGGACGGCTCGCTGAACACGTAGGCGGCGGCGGGCTCGTCCTCCCGCTCGTAGCCCTTGGCGACGACGGCGAGGGTGTGGCCGTCCGCGGCGATCGACTGCCCGAAGTGGTCCTCGCGACGATTGTCCGAGGAGGTGATCCGCGCGGCCTCGAAGTGCGTGCCTTCCCAGCCAGCGGGCGGCCTCCCGAACACGTAGACCGCGCCATGATGCGCGCCCTCGTAGTTCGCGGCGGCGAAGATCGCGTCGCCCGACATCGCCACGGAGTGGAAGAAGCTGCCGTCTTCGTAGCTCGTGAGCTGCGGGTTCAGGGGCCGGAGCTTGGCCTGCTCCGTGAGCGAGCCCGCCCAGCCGCGGCGCGGCCGTTCGTAGACGTAGGCGGCCCCGTGCCTGCCGGGCTCCACTTCGGCATCCGGCGCCGCCACCACCACGACGTCATCCGCCACGGCGACGTCGACGCCGAACAACGTCCACGGGGCCGGATCCGACGCGCCGAGCCGCGCCGCCTCGCGGAGCTCCCCGGCCCAGCCGCCGGCCGGCTCGACGAACACGTAGGCGGCGCCGGTGAAGTCGTCCTCCATGAACGCGCCGAGCACGGCCGTGCCGCCCGAGACCGCGGCCGAAACCAGGTAGGCGCCACCGGACGCCCGCAGCGTCGCCACCGCGACCACGTCCCCCGCCCAGCCGCTGTCGGGCTCGACGAAGACGTGGCCGAGCCCGCTCCCGGCGACCACGAGGACCCGCCCCGATACGGCGACGGGGCCGGGCACCTCCGCGCCGTCCGCGGCGAGCAGGCGCGCTACCTGGCTGGGAGGCCGCGTGGCCCCGAGCAGGAGAAGGACGGACAGGGACAAGAGCAGGCGCTGCACGGGAACCTCCTCCCCAGGGGATTGCCACGGAACGAGGCGCCTTCGAACGCTCACCCCGCTAGTTGGGTGACGGCAGCCGGTGAGCCGTGTCACAGTCCCCAGGGGATTCGAAACCGACGCGAGGCGCGCTGGTTGAATCCTCTGGTGCGGAGGCGCGCGCGCATTGGTCGACGAGGACGTCCGGCTGATGCTCGCGTTCCGGGACGGCGACGACGGGGCGTTCGACGCGCTGTTCGAGCGCTGGGCCGGGCGGGTGCTCCGCTTCCTGGAGCGCATGGTGGGCGAGGCGAGCGTGGCCGAGGACCTGGTGCAGGAGACCTTCGCGCGGGTGTGGCGGGCGCGTGCGCGCTACCAGCCGGAGGCGCGCTTCTCGACCTGGCTGTTCACGATCGCGGGCAATGCGGCGCGGAACGAGCTGCGCCGGCCCTTCCGCCGCGCCCCGCACGAGAGCATGGACGAGGAGGCGGCGGGCGCAGCGCTCGCGCTCGCAGCCGACGACCCGCCGGCCGACGCCGTGGTGGACGCGCGCCGCGAAGGCGCGGGGCTCGAGGCGGGCCTCGCCGCGCTGCCCGCGCGCCAGCGCGAAGCGCTCTGGCTGCGCGCCGTGGAAGGGCTCTCCTACGCAGAGGTCGCCGCGGCGCTCGCGACCAGCGAGAAGTCCGTGAAGGCGCTGATCCATCGCGCGCGCGTGGCGCTGGCGCGCGGCATGAAACGGGGCGAGACGCGATGAGCCCCGAGCTCGACGAGAAGCTGTCGGCTCTCCTCGACGGCGAGCTCGCGCCCGCCGAAGCCGCGGCGCTGCGCGCCGAGCTCGCGCGCTCGCCCGAGCTGGCGGCGCGCCTGGCCGCGCTCGCCTCGGTGGACGAGGCGCTCCGGGGGCTACCGAGCCGGCCCGTGCCGGCGGGTCTGCGCGCGCGCCTGGCCGCGCGGCTCGCCGCGCCGACGCCTGCCCGCCCGCGTCGCTGGCTCGCGGCCGCCGCGCTCGCCGCCGCCGCGGCCGCGCTCGCGCTGCTCGCACTGCCGCGCACGGAGCGCGAGGAGACGCGCGTCGCGGAGACCGAGCCTGCGCCCGCGCCGTCCGCGCCCCCGGAGTCCCCGCCGGCCCCGGTGCCCGAGCCGCGCGCCGCCGAGGCGCTGGCCGAGGCCGAGGACCTGCCCGTGATCGAGGTGCTCGACGTCCTCGCCGAGCTCGACGAGCTCGAGGAGGTCGGGAGCGGATGAG
>Ga0307411_10001039_pt1 | contig 10736 bp, 10 predicted proteins | sample DK1Ometagenome_2_FD_203712 | JGI IMG/M metagenome (GOLD analysis project Ga0307411, IMG submission 203712) | Maize rhizosphere microbial communities from greenhouse at UC Davis, California, United States - DK15-O-1 | ecosystem: Host-associated > Plants > Roots > Rhizosphere > Soil | place: USA...
AAGTGGCGACATGGCCGAGGATATATCGTCGCCTGATGAAAGTTACAATATCACATTCATCGAAAAATGCAGATTATTGGCAAGCCGTTGTAATCCGGCCATATCGCGCCGCGACATGGAATCGGCCCTCCCCCAATCTCGCGTAGCGACTGGCGTCGCGTCCCGTCCTCTAGCAATTGCCAACTGGCTGCTGTTCGTGGCTGGCCTCGTGTTCCTGATGGTCGTTGTCGGCGGCATCACCCGCCTGACCGAAAGCGGCCTTTCCATCACCGAATGGAACCCGGTGAGCGGCGCGATCCCGCCCCTGACCCACGAGCAGTGGGAACATGCTTTCAACCTTTACAAGCAGACGCCGGAATATCGGGAGATCAACGGGCCGGCAGGAATGGACCTGGCCCATTACAAGTTCATCTTCTTCTGGGAATGGGTCCATCGGCTGCTCGGCCGGCTGATCGGGGTTGCCTTCGCCCTGCCCCTGCTGTGGTTCGCGGTGAAGCGGGCGATCCCTCAAGGCTATGGCTGGCGCCTGGTCGGCCTGTTCCTGCTTGGCGGGTCGCAGGGCGTGCTCGGCTGGTACATGGTGATGTCGGGCCTGGTCGACCGGACCGACGTCAGCCACTTCCGCCTCTCCGCGCATCTCCTGCTTGCGCTGTTCATCATGGCCGCCCTGATCTGGACGGCGCTCGACCTGCGTCGGCTTGCCGGCACCGGAGCGAAAGAACATTCGCGGGTCCGACCGACGAGCCTAGCCGTCGCGGCGATCCTTTTCGTCCAACTTCTGCTCGGTGCGTGGGTCGCGGGCCTCAACGCCGGCTATGTCTCCAACAGCTGGCCGCTGATGAACGACCGCATCATCCCCGAGGGAATCGACTGGTCGAACGGCGTTGGCTTCGCACTAACCCACGACCCCTTCCTGATCCACTTCCTTCACCGCTGGTGGGCATGGGCCGTCGTCGCGGCGCTGGTCGTCTTCTCGCGCAAGGTGAAGCCGATCGACCGCCGCGCCTCGATCGCCATCCATACCGCCTTCGGCCTGCAAATCCTGCTTGGCATCGCCACGGTCGAAACCGGCATGAACATCGTCATGGCCGCGCTCCACCAGGCGGTCGGGGCCAGCCTTGTCGCCGCCTTCACCTGGGGCGCGCATGCCTATGGACGTACGGGCCGATGAGTGTCGTCACCGTCTACGCCACTTTCACCCACCCCGGCCAGGCGCAGGACATTGGCATGGTACTCGTGGAGGAGAGGCTCGCAGCGTGCGTCAATATTTTGCAGCCCTGCCGATCCATCTATCGGTGGGACGGCGCGGTTCAGTCGGCGACGGAAACGCCGGCGCTGTTCAAGACCACGCTGAACAAAGCCGACGCCCTCATCGCCCGGATCAAGGAGCTGCACAGTTACGACGTCCCCGCCATCGTCGTGTGGTCGATCGAGCGGCTCCCGGCCGACTTCGGAGATTGGGTCGAGGATAACGTCCGGTAATATTTTACCCGTCTGCAAATCCCCGCTTTTGCTTGACTTTCCCGTGCCTGTCCGCGAATAGCGCCGCCACAAGCGCTGGCCTTGGACCGGCGTTTTCCTGTTTCAAAGAAGAGGTCCGGTAGCCATGAAGGCGCTGATGAAGACCACCAAGTCGGTCAAGCCGGCCGAGGTGGTGAAAAAATGGCATCTGATCGATGCCGAGAATCTGGTGGTCGGCCGCGTTGCGACGATCATCGCCAACATCCTGCGCGGCAAGCATAAGCCGAGCTTCACGCCGCACGTCGATTGCGGCGACCATGTCGTCGTCATCAACGCGGACAAGGTGCGCTTCACCGGCAAGAAGCTGCAGGACAAGATCTACTATAAGCACACCGGCTACGCCGGCGGCCTCAAGGAAACGACGGCGGGCAAGGTGCTCGAGGGTCGTTTCCCCGAGCGCGTGCTTGAGAAAGCGGTCGAGCGCATGATCCCGCGCGGTCCGCTGGGCCGCGACCAGATGCGCGCCCTGCACCTCTACAACGGCACCGAGCATCCGCACGCCGGGCAGAGCCCGGAAACGCTCGACGTCGCGTCGATGAACCGCAAGAACAAGGTGGGCGCATAAGATGGCCGACAAGAAGAAGACCCTGTCCGACCTCGGCGCGCTAACCGGCGAGACACCGGAGGCTCCGGCCCCCGCCGTCGAAGCGACCGAAACCACGGTTGCGGAAGCTGGCGAGACGGAAACCGTCGAGGCTCCGGCCCCGGTCGTGATCCAGCCCGAAGCGCCGCTTCGCGAGCAGCAGCTCGACAAGTACGGCCGCGCTTATGCGACCGGCCGCCGCAAGGACGCCGTTGCGCGCGTCTGGCTGAAGCCGGGCTCGGGCAAGATCGAGGTCAACGGCCGCGACCAGACCGTCTATTTCGCTCGTCCGACCCTGCGCCTGGTCATCAACCAGCCGTTCGACGTCACCGACCGTGTCGGACAGTATGACATCGTCGCCACCGTCAAGGGCGGCGGGCTCTCGGGCCAGGCCGGCGCGGTCAAGCATGGCATCGCCCAGGCGCTGTCGCGCTACGAGCCGGCTCTCCGCACGGCGGTGAAGCGCGAAGGCTTCCTGACCCGCGACAGCCGCGTCGTCGAGCGCAAGAAGTACGGCAAGGCGAAGGCCCGCCGCAGCTTCCAATTCTCGAAGCGCTAGGCTTCAGGCAATTTGGATGTGGAAGGGCGGCTCTTGGGCCGCCCTTTTCCGTTCAGGACCCGCGTCCCTCGAAATCGGCGCGGCTGTCGTCCCAGTCCGGCCCCATGATCCAGAAGCCGCTGCCGTAGAGCGGCTTGTGCACCTTCACGGTGCTGCCGACCTGGGGCGGGCCGTTGCGCCTCGTGCTGGGCAGCAGTTTCCAGCGGTCGCCATTGTCGAGCTCGACCCAGAAAACATTGTCGCCGATTTCGCGTGACGCCTTGACGACGCCCTCCCGGGCGATGGGCCTGTCGTTCTTTTCGACAACCACCGTGCCCTGCTCGATGGCCTGCTTCAGCGCGGCCATCGCCTGATCGTAACATTGCAGGCGAGCGCCATCGGCGGCGATCCCCTGGCACGCCAGCATCGCCTGCGTGCGCGGCTCCAGCTTATCCTTGGCATTGGCGCCTGACGCCAAGGCCAACAGCCCGAATCCCGATGCGATCGCCCATTTCAGCATAGAAACCCCCTTCGAAAGCCCGGCCAGCATTGCACCAGTTTTCGCCGAGGAAAAGCGGCGTCGTCAATCGGCCATCGCCAATTGCGGTTCGCCAGGCTTCGGCGGCTTGGCCGGGCGCAGCAGCAGGACGAGCGGGATCGAGGCGAAGGTCAGCCACATCATGATCCAGAAATCGTCGATGTAGGCGATAAAGGCCGCCTGCCGCATGATCTCCGCTTCCGCAATCGCCAGCGCGCTCGACGCCGGCAGGCCGAGCTGGTTGATCACGCCGGTGGTGATGGTCGGCAGCACTTGCTCCGTGATGTGGCTCGCCATGTCGGCATGGGCCGTCTGGATATTGCGAGCGAGCAGCGTCGTCACCAGGCTGATGCCGATCGATCCGCCGACGTTGCGCGACAGGTTGAGCAGGCTGGCCGCATGAGTGCGCATCCTTGGAGCCAGTGTAGCGAAGGCAAGGCTCTGCATGGTGACGAATACCAGGCCGAGGCCAAGGCCCTGGACTATGCCCGACCAGATGATCGGCCCGCTGCCCATATCGATCGCGAAGCCTGCCATCATGTGAAGCGACCAGCCCATCAGGCCCATGCCAAGCGCGACCAAAACCCTAAGGTCGACCTTGCCAACCAGTCGCCCGGCTACGAGCATGGAAATCAGCGTCCCGACACCGCGCGGCGCGGTCATGATGCCCGACTGGAGCACCGAATAACCATAGAGCCTTTGGAGCAAAGGCGGGAGCAGTGCGAGCCCCGCCAGCAGCAGGACGCCCGTTACCACCATGAACAGCAGGCCGAGCGCAAAATTGCGGTCGGTGAACATGCTGGTCGGGAAAATTGGCGATTTGGCGGTCATCGTGTGGACGACGAACATCCAGCCGGCGGCCGCGAACAGGCCCGCCTCGATCCAGATTTCCCAGCTTTGAAACCAATCGAGCTGTCCGCCGCGGTCGAGCATCATCTGTAGCGACCCCAGCGCAATGCCAAGCATCGCAAAGCCCGTCAGATCGAACTTGTGCGGGGCCTTCGGACTCTTCGGCATGTACCTTAGCAACATCAGCGCGGCGAGCGCCCCGATGGGAAGGTTGACGAGAAATACCCAACGCCAGTTGAAGCTGTCGGTCAGCCAGCCGCCGAGCACCGGGCCAAGGATCGGTCCGATCATGATGCCGCCGCCGAACAGAGCCATCGCCTGGGCGTGACGATGAGGTGGGTTGATGTCGAATAATGTCGCCTGAGCGAGGGGAACCAGGAAGGCGCCCGTCATCCCCTGGATGACCCGGAATGCCACCATCTCGGGAAGGCTCTGCGCGATGGCGCAGAGGAAAGACGCAATGGTGAAGCCGATCACCGCCAACACGAGCAACCGCTTCCGGCCGATCTTGTCCGCCAGCCAGCCAGCGATCGGAATCGCGATGGCGGAGGCGACGATGTAGCTGGTCAGGACCCAGTTGATGCTCTCCTGCGTCGCCCCAAGGGCCGCCTGCATATGCGGCAGCGCCACGTTGGCGATCGTCGTGTCGAGCACCTGGATCAGCACCGCCAGCATGACGGCGATGGTGACGAGCAGTCGCTCACCCGGTTCGAGCTGTTGCTCGATGGTCATGCCGCTGCCTTAGCGCTGGCCGTCGATGCGGACTTCGACGTTTGAGCTCAGTCCTGCAATCATCTCGCGCGGCGGCTTTTCGTCGAATGCGATGCGCACCGGAACTCGTTGAGTGACCTTGACCCAATTGCCGTTGGCATTCTGGGCAGGGAGCACTGAGAACTCGCTGCCGGTGCCCGACCCAATCGACGCAACATGGCCATGCAGCTTCAGGTCTGGATAGGCGTCGAACTCGACGTCCGCGGGCTGGCCGACCGCCATTTTGGCGAGGTCGCCTTCCTTGAAATTGGCTTCGACCCAGGCCTGCTTGTCGCCGACGATCGACAGCATGGCGATGCCGGTGATCGCGCTCTGCCCGACCAACAGCCGGTCCGACTTGGCGACAATGCCACTGGTCGGGGCGCGAATGACGGTATGCGCCAGGTCCAAACGCGCTTTTTCGACGGCTGCCATCGCTGCCGCAATGGCGGGCTGGTTGCCCCCGGGCGCAATAGCGGCCGATGCGATGCTCGAGCGCGAGCGGGCGTCGGACAGCTCATTCTCCGCCTTCGTCACTTCGTTGAGCGCATCGTCATAGTCGGACCGCGTCGTGAAGCCTCGCTTCATCAACGCTGACTGACGGTCCAGGGCGCGCTGGGCGATGGCGAGATTGGCGGCCTCGCCGCGGATGTCCGCGCCCGTACCCGCCGCTTGCACCTCAAGCTGTTTCGTTTGCAGGCGGGCCGAGGCCAGTTGCGCCTCGGCCGCATGAAGCGCGGCCTCGAACGGCGCAGGGTCGATCCGGTAGAGCACGTCGCCCCTGTTCACATGCTGATTTTCCCGCACGTAAACCGCCGACACCGGCCCGTTGACCTGGGTCGAGATGGCGGTGACGTCCTGCTTCACATAGGCATTGTCGGTCTCGACCGTCCGGCCGCTCGTCATCCACAGGAATAGGCCGACCGCCGCGATCAGCAACGGGACGGACCACATCAGAATCGAGCGCTTGCCCGGCTTTTTGACCGTGATCCTGCGCTTTTTCTTCGCCGGCGCGTCCGGCGTCATCTCGTCAGCCGCGACAACGCGTTCGACCTTGCTCATCTCGTTCATGCTGCACCCTTTTGAGCCGCTTCCGCCCGGCCAACGCTGTCACGGATTCGCGCCAGGCAGGAGCGGACCGTTTCGATTTCCTGCTCGCTTAGGTCGGCGAACGCTTCCGCCGACATTTCCTCCGCGATCGCGCCGAGCCGCTTCACCAGCGGTTCGGCCTTGCTTGTCAGCTCAAGCCGCCAGGCGCGCCGGTCATCCGGATCGCGCAACCGCTCGACCAGTCCGGCTTCTTCCAGCCGGTCGACGATCCGGCAGGCGGTGATGGGCTCCACGTCCATGCGTTCGGCCAGCTCGACCTGCTTGAGGCCGGGCTCCCGCGCCAATCGCAACAGCACGCGCCACTGGGCGGTGGTGACGCCCAAAGCCGCAACGCCGCGGTCGTAGTAACGCCGCATCATGCGACTCGTTTCGCCAAGTTCCCACGCAAGCTCTTTCATGGGCGCCCATATAATAAGCTTGCTTATTAATTCAACCTCTGTCTTGCCAGCGCCACAATGTGCGGCCAATCGGGTCCCTCATGACAGAACATAATGATATCGAATCCATCCTCGACGAGCTTGAAACCCGCTACGAAGCCTCCGTTTCCCGCCTCCGCAAAGCTCTTTCCGACTACGCTGCCAAGGGCACGCGGCCCGATCCCAAGAAGCGCGACGACGGCGCCTTTTCCTATCCCGAACTCAGGATCGAATATGATCCTGAAAGCCCGCCGCCGACCCCGGCACGTGCCTTCGCACGACTGAACCAGCCCGGAATCTATACGACGTCGATCGCTCGCCCGGCCCTGTTCCGAGACTATCTGCGCGAGCAGCTGGAGCATTTGATTCGCGACTATGCTGTGGAGATCAGCGTCGGCTCGTCCGCCAGCGAAATCCCTTATCCCTACGTCCTCGACGGCGGCGATCTCGACCTGCAAGGAATTTCGACCGCGGAGCTCAGCCGCTGGTTCCCCTCGACCGACCTCGTCCACATCGGCGACGAGGTGGCGGACGGCGCCTGGGACCTGTCCCTCGACCCGATCCGCCCCCTTGCCCTGTTCGACGCGCTTCGGACGGACTTCAGCCTGGCGCGGCTCAAGCACTACACCGGCACGCCGCCCGAGCATTTCCAGCGCTTCGTCCTGTTCACCAACTATGTCCGTTACGTCGACGAGTTCGTGCGCTTCGCCATCGGCGCGCTGCGCGACCCGGAAAGCCGCTTTACCGGCCTGTCCGTCCCCGGCGGCATCTACGACCATGGCGACCTCGCCGATGCCGAGGCGCAGATCGCCGCTGGCGTTTGGCGTCGGCACCAGATGCCGGCCTACCATTTGATGACCCCCGACGGGGACGGCATCACCCTGGTCAACATCGGCGTCGGGCCCAGCAACGCTAAGACGATCTGCGATCATATCGCGGTACTTCGGCCGGAAGCTTGGTTGATGATCGGCCATTGCGGCGGGCTGCGTCCCAGCCAGACTATCGGCGATTATGTTCTCGCCCATGCGTACCTGCGCGACGACCATGTGATGGACGATCTGCTTCCCATCGAAATTCCGATCCCTGCCATCGCCGAGGTCCAGACGGCACTTCATCAGGCGGCGCTGACCGTGACCGGCGAGGATGACGAGGAGATCAAGACGCGCCTGCGAACGGGCACGGTTGTCACCACCGACGACCGCAATTGGGAGCTGCGCTACACGCTGTCGGCGCTGCGCTTCAATCAGAGCCGCGCAGTCGCCATCGATATGGAAAGCGCCACCGTCGCGGCCCAGGGCTATCGCTTCCGAGTGCCCTATGGGACACTGCTATGCGTCAGCGACAAGCCGCTGCATGGCGAGCTGAAATTGCCCGGCCAGGCCAACGCCTTCTACGAGCGGGCGATCAGCCAGCATCTGCGCATCGGCATCGAAACGCTCGACCTGCTCCGGCAGGAAGGTGACGGCCTCCACAGCCGCAAGCTCCGCAGCTTCGACGAACCGCCGCTCCGCTAGTTTGCGGGTGGGGTCCAATCCTTCGGCGTGAGGTCTACGACGCGTCCCGGCTGCGGCACTGGCGGATTGGTCTTGAGGTAAGCTTCGGTCGCATCGAGGTCGAGGCCGCCGTCAACCGGATCGGTGCCGCGCGCGAGGACAGTGAAATTGTCGCCGCCCGACGCGAGGAAGTTGTTCACAGTAACACGATAATTGCGCGCGGGCTCGAGTGGCTTGCCGTCGACCGTCACGCTGACGATCCGCTGCCCCGCCGGCCGCGACCGGTCGTAGGAGAATTTCGCATTGGCCGACGGCATGATAAGGTTTGGCCGCGCAACGGTGTTGAGCCCGCTGTCGAATTGCTGCTCTAGCAATGCCTTGATGTCAGCGCCGCTGAGCGTGATCGTCACAAGATTATTGGCGAAGGGCTGCATCGCGAATATCTGACCGTAGGTGACGACACCGCCCTGTCCGGGAAGCAGGTCGGTTCGAGCTCCACCATTGTTCATAAACGCCAGTTCCGCAGCGCCTTTCGCGGGATCGCGCGCGACATATAGCTGGCCGTCGGCGATCAGCTCCGATGCCTGCGATTCCGAGCTGCTGTCTCCCTTTGCCAGAGGGGCGGACAAAGTCCCGACCGGACGGTCCGCGACAACGGACGCCGCCTGGCGATAGCGGCCAATGAGTGCTGCAACCTCGGGGTCGGCGGGGAAGACTCGATAGGCGGGATTGAGCGGCGCCTTCACCTTGGCATTGTCGATGGCTTCGCCCTGCACCGGCACGAATTCGGCACGCTCGCCGCTAAGGCTGCCGTCAGGCGCGAACGTCAGTCGGATGTCGGTGACCAGCGCCCCATATTTACCTGAGCCGGTCAGCAGCCTCTCGCCGCCGCCGACAATCGGCAGATGGCAGATGTAGGCATTGTGCGTGTGACCGGACACGACCAACCGGATCGCCGAATCGAGCTTTTCGACGATCGGCAATATGTCGCCGGTGAGGCCGGGGCATGACTGATCATCATACTTGCCCTTGATCGACCCGCCCTGGTGAATGAGCAGGACAATGGTCTTCGCGCCCGCGCCGCGCAGGTAAGGCACCAGCGCATTGGCCGTGGCGGCTTCGTCGGTAAAGGTCAGGCCCCTGACCCCGTCCGGCGACACTAGGGTGCCGGTTTCCCGGAGTGTCATGCCGATGAAGCCGATCCTGACTCCGCCGATGTCGCGGATCGCGGTGGCGGGGAACAGCGTCTGTCCGTCCGGGCCAACGACATTGGCGGCGAGATATTGGAAGCCAGCCCCCGCGAATGGCTCCAGCTTGCACGACTGCCGCGTGTCGCCCGGCTTTTGCTCGCGGCATCCTCCCGTTTGCATCCGCTTGAGCTCGGCGGGTCCGCGGTCGAACTCGTGATTGCCCACCGACGCGAGGCCGAGCCCACTGTCGCTCAGCGCCTTGATGGTCGGCTCGTCGTAGAAGAGCGAGGAGATGAGCGGGCTTGCGCTGATCAGATCGCCAGCCGCGACTGTAATACTGGCCGGGGTTCGGGTCTGCTTTAATGCCGTCGCCAGATAAGCCGCGCCCCCCGTCGGCACCGTGCCCTTCGCTCCGTCATAGGCAAGGCCCGGCGGTTCCAGATTCCCGTGGAAATCATTGATCGCGAGAATCTGAACCTCGACCGGAGGCGGAGGCGGCGGGACGGTCGGCGGCGGCTCCGGCAGTCGCGCGCAGGCAGCGAGTAGCCCCAACAGCAAAATCGAAAGTCGCCGCATCGTTCAGCCTTTTTTGTTTCGCACTAAGCCACAAAGGCACGAAGGACCTTCCACCACATTTTGTGGCTTTGTGATTTCGTGCGAGCGAATCTTGTTTCATTCCTTGGCCACGGCGTAAGGCAAATCAATGACCGAAGCAGAACTGATCGCCGCCGCTCGCGCTGCCGCCCTCAAGGCTTACGCTCCTTACTCCCGCTTCTCCGTCGGCTGCGCGATCGAAAGCGTCGACGGCCAGGTCATCACGGGCGCCAATATGGAAAACGCCTGTTATCGCCTCGGCCTATGCGCCGAGCAAAGCGCCCTTACCGCCGCGCAGCATGCCTTCGGCCTCGACAAGGTCGCGCGGATCGCGGTGGCGGGCGGCGACGGATCGGGCCGGGAACTCGCGGGCGACATGGTCTGTACGCCGTGCGGCGGCTGCCGCCAGGCCCTCTACGAAGCTGCCTGCCTGTCCGGGCATGACATCGAGATTGCCTGTTCCAACGGCGCCGGCTCGGCGGTGGAAAGGCATCAAATTTCGGCGCTTATCCCGAACGGTTTCGGGCCCGCCAACCTGAAAGATTCAGCCTAGCCACCACAAGCCAACTCCCAGGCTGACGCCAAGGAGTAAGCCTACCAGAGCATAGAACAGGCAGAAATATTCTGCGCTGCTGGGCTCTGGTCCGGTCGGTGTCACTTCAGCTTGATCTCCCTGAGCCGCTCCTGGAGATACTCATGGCTGCTGATCGGCGGCCACTTGGGCTCTTCGCCCGGCGGCACGGTACCCTCAAGCGCCTCGATAATGAAGTCCGGGCGGAAGTGGAGAAAGTAGGGCATCGAGTAGCGCGCATGGCTGGCGCGGTCCGGCGCCGGATTGACCACGCGGTGAGATGTCGAGCGCAGCCGTCCGTTGGTCAGCCGCTGCAACATGTCGCCGATATTGATGACCAGCTCGCCCTCTTTCGGGCTGACCGGAATCCAGCGGCCGTCCTTGGTCTTGAGCTCCAGCCCGGCTTCCTCGGCGCCGAGCAGCAGCGTGATGGTGTTGATGTCCTCATGCGCTCCGGCGCGGATGTGGTTCCCGGTCGGTTCGGCCTGCGCCGGATAGTGAAGCAGCCGCATTACTGAATTGCCGTCGCGGACGGTGTCGGTGAAATATTCCTCGTCGACCTCGAGGAAGCGGGCGATGGCGC
>Ga0307411_10001040_pt1 | contig 10733 bp, 7 predicted proteins | sample DK1Ometagenome_2_FD_203712 | JGI IMG/M metagenome (GOLD analysis project Ga0307411, IMG submission 203712) | Maize rhizosphere microbial communities from greenhouse at UC Davis, California, United States - DK15-O-1 | ecosystem: Host-associated > Plants > Roots > Rhizosphere > Soil | place: USA...
CAATAAGCTGATCGGCTGGGTGCCTCGGACTACGGGGTTTCTCACGGCAGTGCGCGACGAGCTCAGGAAGGTGACCTGGCCGACTCGTCCCGAGCTGGTCAAGGCCACCCGGATGATCATCGTGCTCTCCATCGTCTTGGGGCTCACCATCGGACTGATGGACTATCTGCTGCAGCTGATCCTGGTTGAAGGAGTAGCTCGGCTTGCTCGATAACAAGTCACGAGTCACGAGTCACGAGTCAGGGCTCGCGACTCGCGGCTCACGACTCGCGACTGACTAATGGAATACCGTTGGTACGCCATACAGACGACCGCCGGCCACGAGAACAAGGTGCGAGGCCTGCTGCAACGGCGCATCGAGGAAGATCCGCGTCCGGCCGATGCAAAGCTCATCCGCCAGGCGCTGGTCCCGGTTCAGGAAGTCATCGAGATCAAGAACGGCAAGAAGGTCAACGTCGAGCGGAAGCTGTACCCGGGCTACGTGCTGGTTGAGATGGCCATGAGCCAGGAGGCCCTGCACGTAGTCAACAGCATCCAGGGCGTCATCAAATTCGTCGGGACCGGAAAGATGCCGCAGCCTCTCCGGCAGGACGAAGTCAACCGGCTGCTCGGCATCGCCGAAGCGGTGGCGGAGGCTGAACCCAAGGAGGAGATCCCCTTCCTGATCGGCCAGGTGGTCGAGATCACGGAAGGCCCGTTCTCCGACTTCAGTGGAACGGTGGAAGAGGTGCTGGCGGACAAGGGCAAGGTGCGGGTGACGGTCAGCCTCTTCGGGCGCCCGACAGCAGTCGAACTGGACTACCTCCAGCTTCGAGGCCACTGAGGTAAATCCCGCGACCGCGCGGAAAATCGCGGCAGTAGGCTCGAATCGGGCCCACGTTACTAGGAGAAGCGATGGCCAAGAAGATCAACGCAATGGTGAAGCTGCAGTGCCCGGCAGGGGCGGCGACGCCGGCCCCGCCGGTTGGGACCGCCCTGGGTCCCCACGGCGTCAACATCATGGAGTTCGTGAAGCAGTTCAACGCGAGGACCCAGAACCAGGCCGGGATGGTCATTCCGGTGGTGGTCACCATCTTCGCGGACCGGACCTTCACCTTCATCACCAAGACCCCACCGGCGCCCAACCTGCTCCTCAAGGAAGCCGGTATCGAGAAGGGGAGCGGCCAGCCCAACCGGACAAAAGTCGGGCGAGTGACCCGTGCGCAGGTCAAGAAAATCGCGGAGATCAAGATGGCCGATCTGAACGCGACCGACCTGGACGCCGCCATGCGGATGGTCGCCGGAACCGCCCGGTCGATGGGTCTGGAGGTAGTGGACTGATGGCGACCCGAGGCAAGAAGTTCCGCGCCGCTGTAGCCAAGGTGGACCGGGCCCGGCAGTACCCGATTACCGAGGCCGTCGCCCTGGTGAAGGGGTCCTCTTTTGCCAAGTTCGATGAGACGGTCGACGTGGCGGTGAATCTCGGAGTGGACCCTCGCCATGCCGACCAGGTGGTTCGCGGGACCGTAGTCCTCCCCCACGGAACCGGGAAGTCGGTTCGCGTGTTAGTGATTACCCAGGGCGACCGGGTGCGTGAGGCAGAGGCGGCGGGCGCGGATTTCGTGGGCATCGAGTACATCCAGAAGATCAAAGACGGCTGGCTGGATTGTGACGTCATTGTGGCGACCCCCGATGTCATGGGGCAGCTCGGCGCGCTGGGAAGGGTTCTCGGCCCCCGCGGCCTGATGCCCAATCCCAAGGCCGGCACGGTCACCATGGACGTGGCCCGGGCGGTCCGGGAGATCAAGGCAGGCAAAATCGAGTTCCGGGTGGACAAGAGCGGCAATGTGCACGCTCCGGTAGGCAAGGTCTCCTTCTCCCAGGATCAGCTCGCCGCCAATGTCCAGGCGTTTATGGACACGATTGCCCGGGTCAAGCCGGCAGCGGCCAAGGGCACCTATATCCGTTCCGCCACCGTCTCCAGCACCATGGGACCGGGCGTACGGCTCGAGACGGCAGGGTACCGATGAACAAGACCGAGCGTCAGGAGACGGTGGAGAGCCTCGCGGAGCAGCTCCGGGCCTCGCCCAACCTGTACATCACCGACTTCACCGGCCTCAACGTGCTCCGGATGACGGAGTTTCGCCGCCGGCTCCGGGCCGCCGGCGTCAACTATGTGGTGGTCAAGAACACCCTGGCGCAGCGGGCCCTTGCGGCTAACGCCGTAGCCGGGTTGGACGACCACCTGGCGGGTCCGACCGGGCTGGTCCTGGCCGGGAAAGATCCGCTGGCCGCGGCCAAGGTCCTGACCGACTTTGCCCGGGAGTTCGAGAAGCCCACGATCAAGATCGGCCTGGTCGACGGGCGGCCGGTCACGGCGGATCAGGTCAGGCGGCTGGCAAGCCTGCCGCCCAGAGACGTGTTGCTGTCGCAGCTGGCCGGTGCGTTCCAGGCCCCCATGGCCCAGCTCGCCGGCATCATGAATGGCATGCTGTACCAGATGGTTGGCGCCCTCGAGGCGCTTCGCGCACAGCGTTCGTAACAAATCACCGGAGAGAGACCACACTGATGCCCACCACCACGCTGAGTAACGAAGAGATTCTCGAGGCGATCGGCAACAAGACCGTTGTCGAGCTGTCGGAATTGATCGAGGCGTTCAAGACCAAGTTCAACGTCACCATCGCAGCCGCCGCGGCGGCTCCGGCCGGTGGCGGTGGCGGCGGCGCCGCTCCAGCCGCGCCGGCGGAAGAGAAGACCGAGTGGACCGTCACCCTGAAGGAGGGCGGGCCCAAGAAGATCCAGGTCATCAAGGTGGTTCGCGAGATCACCAGCCTGGGATTGAAGGAAGCCAAGGATGCGGTGGACAACGTCCCCAGCAACATCAAGGAAGGCGTGTCCAAGGCGGAGGCCGAGGAAATCAAGAAGAAGCTGGAAGAGCAGGGCGCGGTCGTCGAACTGAAATAGGCGTAGCCTATCCTGAGCGGAGTCCCGAGCCCGCAAGGGTTCGGGGCCGTGCAGGATCTCTAGGCAACCCTATTTCAGTGAGACGAATGAAAAAGTATCCAGCTCTGTCCTGTCCGTTCCCGAATTTCGACGAGCCCCACCAGCGCGGGTGTTGCGCCGGGGCCATTTGTGTTGCGCGAGAGTGAGTGACTGATGCCCCAGACCCGATCGGTAATCACGTTCAGTAAGCGCGAGGGCGGCATGCCGATGCCGCACTTGCTCGATATCCAAACGGCCGCGTTCCAGACGCTGCTGGTGCCCGACGACGTGCACGGCGCGCGCCAGGACGTGTCGCTGGAGCGCGTGTTCCGCGATCTCTTTCCGATCACGGACGTCAACGAGAAGTACAAGCTCGAGTTCCTGGGCTACGCCCTGGGCGAGGCGAAATACTCCGTGGAGGAGTGCGTCGAGCGCGACATGACCTACGCGGCGCCGCTCAAGGCCAAGCTGCGCCTCGACGTGTACGAGGAAGTCGAGGGCCAGAAGCGGCTCAAGAACGCCATCGAGAAAGAGGTCTACCTGGGCGAGCTGCCCATCATGACCCCGCTCGGCACCTTCGTCATCAACGGGGCGGAGCGAGTCGTGGTAAGTCAGCTCCATCGCTCGCCCGGCGTGGTGTTCGAGGAGGACACCCACCCCAACGGCCAGCGGCTCTTCTCAGCGCGGATCATCCCCTTCCGGGGCTCGTGGGTCGAGTTCACCATCGACATTCACGACGTGATCTACGTCCACATCGATAAGAAGAAGAAGTTCCCGGCCACGGCCCTGCTCCGGGCGTTCGGGCATGGGAACAACGCCGACATCCTCAAGCTGTTCTTCGCGACCAAGGAGCTGAACATCGCGGGCAAGCTCGAAGGCCGGCAGGAGAAGCGGGAAGTCATCGGGTCGTTGCTGGCCGCGGACATTCCGAACCCGGAAGACCGGTCGGGCGAGCCCCTCGGCGTGGTGGGCGACGAGCTTACCCAGGAGCGGCTCAACGAGATGCGGCACAAGGGCGTGAAGTCGGTGGTCGTGTTTGCCGGCTACACCACGCTGGACGTACGGGAGGAGGAGCAGCCGACCTCCACCCGGGACCGGCAGAATCACGTGCTGGCCTTCGACGCAGCCGACCCGGAGACCGGTGAGGTTGTCGCTGAAGCCGGCGCCGAGCTGACCGACACACTCCGAAAGAAGCTGATCAAGGGCGGCGTGCATAAGGTGGAGGTCCTGCTACCTGCGGGCCGCTCCGAGTCGCCCCTGATCAAGAACACGCTAGCCAAGGACCCGACCCACAGCGAGGCCGAGGCTCTGGAGCAGATCTATGCGCTGCTTCGCCCGGGCGATGCGCCCAATCTGGAGACGGCCCGGCAGCAGCTGCAGAAGCTGTTCTTCAACCCCAAGCGCTACGACCTGGGCCGGGTGGGCCGCTACAAGATCAACCAGCGGCTCAAGCTGAGGACCGATCCGAACCACACGGTTCTGACCGAGGACGATTTCGTCGCCATCATCCGCTACCTCATCGATCTGCACGATGGCCGCGGGTTCACCGACGACATCGACCACCTGGGCAACCGCCGAATCCGGAGCGTGGGCGAGCTGATCGCCAACCAGTTCTCGGTCGGCCTGTCCCGCATGGCGCGCCTGGTCAAGGAGCGGATGAGCATCAACTCCGATCCGGAGAAGATCTCGCTGGACGACCTGGTCAACGCGCGGACGGTGAGCGCCGTGATTCAGGCGTTCTTCGGGTCGTCCCAGCTGTCCCAGTTCATGGACCAGACCAACCCGCTGGCGGAGCTGACCAACAAGCGGCGCCTGAGCGCACTCGGGCCCGGCGGACTCACCCGGGAGCGCGCCGGCTTCGAGGTGCGCGACGTGCACTACTCGCAGTACGGGCGGATGTGTCCGATCGAGACGCCGGAAGGTCCCAACATCGGACTGATCACCAGCCTCTCGACCTACGCCAGGATCAACGACCTGGGCTTCATCGAGACGCCCTATCGCGTGGTCAAGGGCGGCAAGGTGACGGACGAGATCCGCTGGCTGTCCGCCAGTGACGAGGAGGACTACGCGGTGGCGCAGGCGAACGCGCCGCTGAACCCCGACGGCACCTTTGCCGAGCAGCTGGTGCTGAGCCGCAAGGGCGACGACTACCCGCTGCTGCCCCCGGAGCGGATCGAGTTCATGGACGTTGCGCCGGAGCAGCTGGTCTCGATTGCCGCGGCGCTGATTCCGTTCCTGGAGCACGACGACGCCAACCGCGCGCTCATGGGATCGAACATGCAGCGGCAGAGCGTGCCGTTGCTCTTCCCCCAGGCCCCCCTCGTTGGAACCGGCCTGGAGGAGAAAGTGGCTCGGGACTCCGGCGCGGTGATCATCGCCCGCCGGGCTGGTACGGTCACCCGGGTCACCGCCGACGAAATCATCGTCGACGCCGGAACCAACGGCGCCGGCACCGTGGGCGAGACTCCGCTGGCCCGGTTGCACCAGCACGACCGGTATCGGGTGAAGAAGTTCTGGCGCACCAACCAGGACACCGCCATCAACCAGCGGCCCCTGGTCCAGCTGGGCCAGCAGGTCGGGGCCGGCGAGATCATCGCCGATGGCGCAGCCACCGAAGGCGGTGAGCTGGCCCTGGGCAGCAACGTGCTGGTGGCCTTCATGCCCTGGTACGGCCACAACTTCGAAGACGCCATCGTGCTGAGCGAGCGCCTGGTGAAGGACGACGTCTACTCGTCGATCCACATCCAGGAGCTGGAGCTGCACGTGCGGGACACCAAGCGGGGCCAGGAAGAGATCACCCGCGAAATCCCCAACGTCTCGGACGAGAGCGTGGTAGACCTGGATGAGCGGGGCATTGTTCGCATCGGCGCGCACGTGAAGCCGGGCGACATCCTGGTCGGCAAGATCACTCCAAAGGGCGAAACCGAGCTCTCGCCTGAAGAGAAGCTGCTGACCGCGATCTTCGGCGAAAAGGCCAAAGACGTGAAGGACAGCTCGCTCAAGGTGCCGCCCGGCATGGCGGGGGTCGTGATCGACGTCAAGATCTTCAGCCGGATCGAAGATCAGGTGGTCGAGAAGGATCGGGGCGAGCGGATCGGTGAGGTGCGGCGGATCGAGAACGACGAGAAGGCCCGGATCAGCGCGGTCATGCTCGACGAGCTCACCAACCTGCTCGACGGGCAGGAGGTAGCGCTCATGCTCAAGGCCGGCACCGTGGAAGAGTACCTCCCCGCGGGAACCCGCCTGAGTGCGGACCAGCTGCGCGGTCTCCAACTCGCCGATGTGGATCTCAAGACGCTCCGGGTCACCAACAAGGCGGCCAACGAGCGGATCCGGGCGGCCATCGACATGGCCGCGCGGGAGCGGGCCAAGGTCGAGGAAAAGGCGGAAGACCAGATCGACAAGATTCTCCAGCCGGATGAGCTGCCTCCGGGCGTCATCCAGCTGGTGAAGGTGTATATCGCCGAGAAGCGGAAGATCTCGGTCGGAGACAAGATGGCCGGACGGCACGGGAACAAGGGCATCGTCGCCCGGATCGTGCCCGAGGAAGACATGCCGTTCCTTCCGGACGGCACTCCGGTGGACATCGTGCTCAACCCGCTGGGCGTCCCCAGCCGCATGAACGTTGGGCAGATTCTGGAGACGCACCTGGGTTGGGCCGCCCGGATTCTAGGGTTCGAGGCCAAAACGCCGGTGTTCCGTGGTGCCGATGAGGCGGAGATCGGAGCGTTGCTCCGAATGGCCGGGTTCCGTTGGGCGGCTGAGGGGCTTCGTCTCCGGAATCGTCCACCCGAGCTGGCGCCCCAGGCGATCACCCGGATGGTGCAGGACCTGAAGAAGGTGGCGCCCAACGGCGAGCGCACCACGCTGCTGGAAGCGGGCGTGGCGATGTTGGGCTCGCGAAGCGCGTCTCAGGAGACCCGTGACCTGTTCCAGGGTCTCCGGGAGTTTCTGGTGAATGCGGCCAAGGAGCTGGCCGAGCGAGAGCTGGGGCAGCGGCGCCAGGAGCTGGAGTTCCATCGGGCGCAGAGCGAGGGCGACGGAGCCGGACGGGACGACAAAGCGTTCGGGAAGGCGCTGCGGGATGCGGAGAAGGCGGCCGGGCAGGCTCCAGCGGAGGCACTCGATTCCATCGGGATGCCGGCTCTGGCTGGATTGCTCGGGCCCAAGGGCGATGCCGATGTGGATGGCGCCGCCAACGAGCTGCTTCGCGCTGCCGGGTTGACGCCGGCGGGCAAGGCACAGCTTCGGGACGGTCGGACCGGCCATCAGTTCGAGGGCGAGGTCACGGTCGGCTCGATCTACATGCTGAAGCTGAGCCACCTGGTGGACGACAAGATCCACGCCCGGTCGATCGGTCCGTACTCGCTGGTGACCCAGCAGCCACTCGCCGGTAAGGCACAGTTCGGCGGCCAGCGGTTCGGTGAAATGGAAGTGTGGGCGCTGGAGGCGTATGGCGCAGCCCACGTGCTGCAGGAGATGCTGACGGTCAAGTCGGACGACGTGAACGGCCGCAGCAAGGTGTACGAAGCGATCGTGAAGGGGCAGAACCTGCCGGAACCCGGCATCCCCGAATCGTTCAATGTCTTGGTGAAGGAACTGCAGGCGCTCGGTCTCAAGGTGACCCTCGGGACCACCGAAGCGGGAGATGAATAGATCATGATTGATTTTCGTAGCGGTCGCGAGCCCAAGAGCTCGAGTTTCGACTACATCAGCATTCGTATCGCGGCACCGGAGGAGATCCGGGGCCCCCGCGATCCCAAGGAGCGGGAGCGTCTGGAGCTCCAGGGCCAGCGCACCTGGTGGTCCTGGGGCGAGGTCACCAAGCCGGAGACGATCAACTATCGGTCGTTCAAGCCGGAGAAGGACGGTCTCTTCTGCGAGCGGATCTTCGGCCCGGTCAAGGACTGGGAGTGCCACTGCGGGAAGTACAAGCGGATCCGCTATCGTGGCGTGATCTGCGACCGCTGCGGCGTCGAGGTGACGCTCAGCAAGGTTCGGCGCGAGCGCATGGGTCACATCGAGTTGAGCGTGCCCGTGGCGCACATCTGGTTCTTCAAGACGCTGCCGAGCCCGATGGGGAACCTGATCAACATCACGCTGCGCGATCTGGAGCGAGTGATCTACTACTCCAGCTACATCGTGATCGAGCCGGGCAAGCAGGAAGTGGAGGAGAACCAGCTCCTCGATGAAGACGAGTACCTGACACTCCGGGCCAAGGCCCGGGAGGAAGGGGACAACGGCTTCCGGGCGGATATCGGCGCACCGGCAGTGCGGGAGCTGCTGGGCCGGCTCGACATCCGCCGGTTGGCCGACGAGCTGCGCTCCGGCGTGGCCAACGAGACCAGCCAGCACCGCAAGAAGCAGATGCTGAAGCGGCTCAAGATCGTGGACGCGTTCCTGTCATCGGGCGAGTCCGGCGATCTGGCGAACGATCCAGCCTGGATGATTCTCGACGTCATTCCGGTCATTCCGCCCGACCTCCGGCCGCTGGTGCCGCTGGACGGGGGACGCTTTGCCACGTCCGACCTGAACGACCTCTATCGCCGGGTGATCAACCGGAACAACCGGCTCACCAAGCTGATCCAGCACAAGGCGCCGGAGGTCATCCTCCGGAATGAGAAGCGGATGCTCCAGGAGGCAGTGGACGCGCTGTTCGACAACGGCCGCCGCTCCAAGGCCATTCGTGGCCGGGGCAAGCGTCCGCTCAAGAGCCTCTCGGATATGCTGAAGGGCAAGCAGGGCCGGTTCCGCCAGAACCTGCTCGGCAAGCGGGTGGACTACTCCGGCCGCTCGGTCATCGTGGTCGGCCCGGAGCTCCGGCTGCACCAGTGCGGTCTGCCCAAGGCCATGGCCGTCGAGCTGTTCAAGCCTTTCATCATCCACAAGCTGGTGGAGAAGGGCATCGCGGAGACGGTCAAGCGGGCCAAGAAGATCGTGGAGCGGGAGAGTCCCGAGGTGTACGAGATCCTGGAAGAGATCATTCAGGATCATCCGGTGTTGCTCAACCGCGCCCCAACGTTGCACCGGCTGGGCATTCAGGCGTTCGAGCCCGTGCTGGTCGAAGGCAAGGCCATCCGGATTCACCCGCTGGTCTGCGCTGCCTTCAACGCCGACTTCGACGGTGACCAGATGGCGGTGCACGTGCCGCTGTCATTCGAGGCTCAGCTGGAGGCTCGCCTCCTGATGATCTCCTCGAACAACGTGCTGAAGCCTTCGGACGGCCGTCCGGTGGCCGAGCCGTCGCAGGATATGGTGCTGGGGAGCTACTTCCTGACCAAGCTACCCGCCGGCTTCGAAGAGGAGCTGCGGAAAGCGGGTGCGGGGAAGAGCGAAGAGGCGCGGACGCGGCTCTGGACCGGCTGCAAGTACTTCGGCAGCCTGGCGGAGCTGGAAATGGCGCTGCTCAACGGAAGCGTCAGTTATCACACCGCCATCTGCTTCTGGTACATCCCGCCTCGCGAGTCGGCCGACGCAACCCCGCGCTGGCTCAGGACTACGGTGGGCCGAGTGCTGTTCAACAGCATTCTGCCACGGAAGGTCGTGGCCGAGCTCGGCTTCCGGGATGAGCTGATGAAGAAGAAGAATCTCTCGGAGCTGGTGCTCCAGAGCTACCGGCGCGCGGGACTGGCCGACACAGTCACGTTCCTCGACCGGCTGAAGGACTTCGGGTTCCGCTTTGCCACCATGGGCGGCGTCTCGATTGGCATCGAAGATCTGGAGATTCCGGCCGAGAAGGCGGACCTTCTGACCGAGGCGGACGCACGGGTCAAGCGGTTCCAGCGGGCCTACAACACCGGCCAGATCACCTTCGGTGAGCGGTACAACAAGGTGATCGACGCCTGGACCCACGCCAACAACGACGTGGCCGAGGCGATGATCAACTCGATGCGGGTGAGCCGCGGCGGGTTCAATCCGGTGTTCATGATGTTCGATTCCGGTTCACGCGGCAGCCGGGACCAGATCCGGCAGCTGGCGGGCATGCGCGGCCTGATGGCCAAGCCGCAGAAGAAGCTCACCGGAGGCATCGGCGAGATCATCGAAAGCCCGATCAAGTCGAACTTCCGCGAGGGGCTCACCGTGCTCGAGTACTTCATCTCGACCCACGGCGCCCGGAAGGGTCTGGCCGATACGGCGCTCAAGACGGCGGACGCCGGCTACCTGACCCGCCGGCTGGTGGACGTCGCGCAGGACGTCACCGTGACCGAAGAGGATTGCGGAACGATTCTGGGCTTGGAGATCGCGGCACTCAAGGAGGGCGAGGACATCATCGAGCCGCTCCGCGAGCGCATTCTCGGCAGTGTGGCCAGTGAGGACGTGTTCGATCCTCACGAGCTGGACGAGGATGGCGATCCCAAGCTGCTGGTGGAGGCCGGCAAGCTGATCGACGAGGACATCTCGAACGCGATCGACGATGCCGGGATCGAGAAGGTCCGGATCCGCTCGGTTCTCACCTGTGAGGCCCGGCGCGGCATCTGCCGGATGTGCTACGGCCGCAACCTGGCCACCATGGACATGGTGGACATGGGCGAGGCGGTCGGTATCCTGGCCGCGCAGTCCATCGGCGAGCCGGGCACCCAGCTGACTCTCCGCACCTTCCACATCGGCGGTACCTCCAGCCGCATCGCCGAAGAGGCGGAACGCCGGGCCCGTTCGGACGGCAAGGTCAGATATACCGAGGGCCTCGAGTGGGCCGACGTGCCGGTGGAGTACGAGGACGGCACCTAGAGCAACATTCGGGTAGTGCTCACCCGTGAGGATGAGTCTGCCTC
>Ga0307411_10001041_pt1 | contig 10732 bp, 14 predicted proteins | sample DK1Ometagenome_2_FD_203712 | JGI IMG/M metagenome (GOLD analysis project Ga0307411, IMG submission 203712) | Maize rhizosphere microbial communities from greenhouse at UC Davis, California, United States - DK15-O-1 | ecosystem: Host-associated > Plants > Roots > Rhizosphere > Soil | place: USA...
TGTGCTGCCGATCATCGAGCGCATGCTGATGGAGAGCAGCAACCTGCGCCACGCGGGACAGGAGTTCGTGGCACAGCAGAGCGGGCTGCTTTCGGTGGCGGCCACGCATTCGCAGGCGCGCTACGCGATGCCGGTGGCGGTGCAGGAGTTTCGCGCCCAGTTTCCCAACGTGAAGCTGCACCTGCACCAGGGCTCGCCCAAGCAGATCGCGCAGATGCTGATCGACGGCGAAGCCGACGTAGGGATTGCGACCGAGGCGCTGGGCGACTATCCCCAGCTGGTGGCCCTGCCCTGCTACCGCTGGACGCACTCGGTGGTGGTGCCGCCGGGGCATGCGCTGCTCGATGCGCCGCTGTCGCTGGAGGCGCTCACGCACCATCCGCTCATCACCTACGACACGGGCTTCACGGGGCGCTCGCGCATCGACGAGGCCTTCGCGCAGCGCGGGCTCACGCCTCACATCGTGCTGGCGGCCATGGACGCCGACGTGATCAAGACCTACGTGCAGCTGGGCATGGGCGTGGGCATCGTCGCCGGGGTGGCCTACGAGGCCGAACGCGACACGCAGCTGCGTGCGCTGGACGCCGGGCGGCTGTTCGGCATCAACCTCACCAAGCTGGCGGTGCGGCGCGGCAACTACCTGCGCAAATACGTCTACGCCTTCATCGAGTCTTTCGCACCCACCTTGACGCGCACCGTGGTCGAAAAGGCCCTGGGCGACGATGCGAAGGGATCGCACTACGAAATCTAGCGCCGGCGCAACGGATTCGACGCTTGCCGCCACCGGTTTGAAAAAGAAGCGCCCTGCTTCACACAGGCAGCGTACATTCGGGTTAATTCCTTGGCTTCCCGGAACGGATCAGCAATGGCATCGACCCAGCAGCAGCAACAGCAAACCAAGGCCGCCCTGAAGGCCGCCGAGGCCGCCGAACGGCGTGAGCGGCTCAGACGGGCACTGCCCGCCACCGTGGAGCTGCTGCAGAGCCGCCAGGCCGACCGCATCGCCGACAGCGACATCGATGCCTATGTGAACCTCAACTGGCTCGAATGGCACGGCGGCGGCTTGCGGCTCACCATCACCGGGCGCAATGTCTGCGCACAGTCGCTGCCCACCGTGGCGGCCTGAGCACCTCGCGCCGCAAACAAAAAGGCCGCCGCAGGTTGACTGCAGCGGCCTTCGGGCCTGGCGCTCGACGCGCTCCGGCCTCGACGCTTACTGGCTTCCGACGATGATCTGTGCGATCACACCGGTCGCGATGGCCGCAAGCACATAGTCGCCACCCACACCCACCCACTGGTAGCCGCGCGGCGGGGGCTGCAGGCGATACGCGCGGTAGTCGTTCACCACGTAGTTGCGGCCACGGTACTCGGCGGGCACGCGTCCACCACGGCGCCATTCGGCATGCGGCTGCGGATAGCCACGGCGGTCGAACTGGCGGCCGGGGCGGTAGTCCTCGCGGCTGTAGCGATCGCCGCGACGGTTGTCGTGCCGGTCGAACCTGCGGTCCTGTTGCTCGTAGCGGCCGTTGCTGCGGTCGTCGCTACGGTCATTGCCACGATCGAACCTGCGGTCTTGTTGTTCGGAGCGGGCGTTGCCACGGTCGTCGCCGCGATCATTGCCGCGGTCAGGGCCTCGGTCTTGTGCGAAGGCGCTTCCCGCCGCCATGCACATCGCGAGCGCCGCAGCAGCGACGGCCATGCTCTTTGATTTGATGATCATCTGGAAACTCCTTCGTGTTGATGACGAGTCCATTGTCAGAGGCGCTTGTGTCTGCCCTGGGCACATCAGGTCGCCGTCAGGTGAAATCAGGTAAGGGCTGGTATCGGGGCGGCGCGTTGTCCTTCATTGCAGGCCCATAGCGGCTGACCACGATCCCGCATTCGTAGGCCTGCGCGCCGAGCAGGCGCAAGCTGTGGCCATTGCGCTGCTCGTGAAACACCGATCGACCGCCGCCCACGGCCGCCGGGTTGACGAAGAACTGGAACTCGTCGACCAGGCCCTCGGCCACCAGCGACGACGCAAAGCCCACGCCGCCGATGCAGAGGATGTCGGCGCCTGGCTGCCGCTTGAGCGCATTCACTTCGTCGGCCATGGGCCCCGCTGCAATTTCGGTCCGCGACCACCGCGAGGCCTCGAGCTTGTTGGTGAGCACGACCTTGCGCGCGTCGACAACTTTTTGCGCGAACGCGTAGTGCGGATCCGCGGGATGGTTGCGTGCGGCGCGGCCCCAGTGGTCGAGATAGCCTTCCTCGATGATCTTGCGGCTCAGGAGAATGGTGTCGATCGACTGGAAGACCTCATTGAAGTACTGCTTGAGTGCGTCGTCCCAGTTCCAGCGGTCGCCCCAACCCCAGAGTTGCCAATCGAGTCCGGCATTGGACGCTGCGACGAAGCCATCGACCGACATCTGCATTTGCAGGATGAGCTTTCTCATGAGGTTCTCCTTCGGACGGTTGCCTGACACTGCTCTTGATTTGCAACCGGTTGAAGTATTGGAGTTCTGGTACGAAAATGCAAGCAGTTTCAAACCGAGAGCGATATTGCGATGGCGAATCACCAGAGATCCCTGTGCCCCGTCAACCTGTCGCTCGAGGTCTTCGGCGACCGCTGGAGCCTGCTCATCGTTCGCGACATGATGTTCGCCGGCAAGCGGCACTTCAGGGAGTTCCTTCAGTCCGATGAAGGCATCTCCTCCAACATCCTTGCCGAGCGGCTGGGCACGCTGGTGGAACAGGGGGTGCTCCGCAAGAGCGACGATCCCACGCACAAGCAGAAGGCGATCTACAGCCTCACGCCGATGGGCATCGACCTCTTGCCGGTGGTGGCGCAGATCGGCATCTGGGGGCGCAAGCACCAGCCGGTCACGCGCGAGAGCGCAGCAGCCGCTGCGGCGCTGGAAAAAGGCGGGCCGGCGCTCTGGAGGCAGATGCAGGCGGAGTTGCGCAAGGCGCATGGGGCGGCCCGCAAAGGCTGAGCCCGGCGCAGTCATCGAATGCGTTTAAGCTCGCGCGCAGCATGAAGCGACGACACCTTTTCCACCTGCTGGCGGGCGCATCCACGGCCGCTGCACTGGCCGCCTGCGGCAAGCGCAAACCTTCCGCGGCCGCATTGAAATCCGGCGCCCGCGTGCTCGCGCTGGGCGACAGCCTCACAGCGGGCTATGGCGCGCCGCCCGACGCGGCGTGGCCCGTGAAGCTCGGCGAACTCACCGGCTGGCAGATCGACAACGCCGGCGTCAATGGCGACACCTCGGCCGGCGCGCTGGAGCGCCTGCCGCCGCTGCTGCAGGCGGGCAGCTATGACGCGATCCTCATCGGCATCGGCGGCAACGACATGCTCCGCGGCGTGTCGCCCTCCGCCACCCGCGAGAACCTCGCGGCCCTCGTCAGCCAGGCGCGAGCGCACACGCCCTACGTGGCGCTGCTGGCGACGCCCGCGCCCGATGCGATGCGCGCGGCCGTCGGGTCGCTTGGCGATGCGCCGTTCTACGACGAGGTCGCGAAGTCGGGGCAGGCGCTGCTGGTCGCCAATGTGTATTCGAGCGTGCTGTCGGACGCCTCGCTGCGCTCGGACCGCATCCATGCCAATGCCACCGGCTATGCGAAGGTTGCGCAGCAGCTCGCGGACCAGCTCAGGGCCGCGGGCTGGCGCTGACCGGCATCAGGGCGCGCTGCCCTGCGGCCCCACCGGTGGCGGCGCCGCACGGCCGTTGGAGCCCGGCGCAAGCTTGCGGCCGAAGGACTCGCCCACCCGGCGAACCGGCCGGCTGGCTTTTTCCGACACGTTGTTGACACCGCGCCGCGTCGCGTCTTCGGCACGGTCGATGCCCCGGCCCGCGGCGTGGGTGCCGCGCTGCACGCTGTTCACGACCTTGCTGTCACGCGGCGGCGGCGGGAGCGTGCGCGCGGGCTGCACCTTGGGCGGGTTGTCGGCGCTCTGGGCATGAACCGCGGTGGCGGACAGCAGCAGGAGCGCGGCGCTCGCAGCCGCCAGTGCGAACGAGTGAGCAGGCATCTTGGTCATGAGGGGCTTCCTTTCTTGTCGTCGGGCTGGCCGGCACCCACTGCTTCTGCGGCAGCGCGGGCCATGCGTTCGCTCTTCCAGTAAACGTCGTCGCCGCCGTTCATCCGGTTGAGCACGCGCGCCAGCACGAAGAGCAGATCGCTGAGCCGGTTGAGATATTGGCGCAAGGCATCGTTGAGTTCCGCCGTCGCGCCGAGGGCCACCACCGCGCGCTCGGCCCGTCGAGCCACCGTGCGGCACACGTGCGCGAGCGACGCCGCGCGCGTGCCCGCGGGCAGGATGAATTCCGCCAGGCGCGGCAAGGCGGCGTTGTGCTCGGCAAGCGCGTTGTCCAGCTGCAGCAGCGCCTCGGACTTCAGCAGCGTGAAACCCGGCATCGACAGCTCGCCGCCCAGGTTGAAGAGCTGGTGCTGGACGTCGACGAGCAGCTCGCGCACGGGCTCCGGCATCGGCTCGCAGAGCAGCACGCCGATGTGCGAGTTGAGCTCGTCCACGTCGCCCATGGCGTGCACGCGCAGGTGGTCCTTGGGCACGCGCGTGTTGTCGCCGAGACCCGTGGTGCCGTCGTCGCCGGTGCGGGTGGCAATCTGTGAAAGTCGGTTGCCCATGGGCGCTCCTGTTGTGCGTGCGTGGGCGGCTTTTATCGCCCGATGTTCGGAATGGCCGCGTAGTGGGCTTCGAGTTGCGACGGAAAGGCCGCGAGCGCGCTGAGGGTCGTAGGGTTCATGTGTCCGCCGAAGCGCATTATGGTGCGCGCTCCGTAAAATGGCCGCACAGAGCCACGACCGCCACCCACCTCTCCAGGAGACGCCCGATGAACGCCCCGACCCAAACCTCGCACCTGATGCCGGAGCTTCACCTGCGCGACGTGCCCGACAGCCTGATCGAAAGCCTGAAGGCACGCTTCGGGGCCAACTGCTCCACCGCCATGGCGGTGCGCGCGCAGCATGGGCGCGACGAGTCCTCGTTCGATGCGCCGCCTCCTTCGGCCGTGATTTTTGCCGAGAGCACGCAGGACGTGGCCGACGCCGTGAAGCTCGCGAGCGAGCACAGCGTGCCCGTCATTCCCTTCGGCGTGGGCTCGTCGCTCGAGGGCCATCTGCTCGCGGTGCAGGGCGGCATCAGCATCGACGTGTCGCGCATGAACAAGGTGCTGTCGGTCAATGCCGACGACCTCACGGTCACGGTGCAGCCCGGCGTCACGCGCAAGCAGCTCAATGAAGAGATCAAGAGCACGGGGCTGTTTTTCCCCATCGACCCGGGCGCCGATGCGTCGATCGGCGGCATGACCGCCACGCGCGCGAGCGGCACGAACGCGGTGCGCTACGGCACCATGCGCGAGAACGTGCTGGCGCTCGAGGTGGTCACGGCCGCTGGCGAAGTCATCCGCACGGGCACGCGCGCGAAGAAGTCTTCCGCAGGCTACGACCTCACGCGCCTCATGGTGGGCAGCGAGGGCACCCTGGGCGTGGTCACCGAAGTCACGCTGCGCATCTATCCGCTGCCCGAGGCGGTGTCGGCCGCCATCTGTTCGTTCCCGAGCATCGAGGCCGCGGTGCGCACCACCATCGAGACGATCCAGCTCGGCGTGCCGATTGCGCGCGTGGAGCTGATCGACGTGAACACGGTGCGCATGGTGAACGCCTACGCCAAGCTGGGCCTGCGCGAAGAGCCGATGCTGCTGATGGAATTCCACGGCTCGCCGGCCGGCGTGAAGGAACAGGCCGAGACCGTGCAGGAGCTCGCCAGCGGCCACGGCGGCAATGCCTTCGAATGGGCAAGCACGCCGGAAGAACGCACCCGGCTGTGGACCGCGCGGCACAACAGCTACTTTGCGGCCGTGCAGTCGCGCCCCGGTTGCCGCGTGATCTCGACCGACACCTGCGTGCCCATCTCGCGCCTCGCCGACTGCCTGCTCGACTCGGTGGCCGAAGCCGATGCGAGCGGCATCCCCTACTTCCTGGTCGGGCACGTGGGCGACGGCAATTTCCACTTCGGCTACCTGCTGGACCCGAACATTCCGGAGGAGCGCGTGAAGGCGGAGGAACTGAACCATGCGCTCGTGAGCCGCGCGCTGGCGCTCGAGGGCACCTGCACCGGCGAGCACGGCGTGGGGCTGCACAAGATGGACTTCCTGGTGACGGAAGCAGGCGTGGGCGCCATCGACATGATGCGCACGATCAAGCGTGCACTCGACCCGAAGAACATCATGAATCCCGGCAAGATCTTCGCGCTCTGATCCGATCAAGGCGCCCATGAAAAAGCCCGGCGGCTCGCGAGAGCCCCGGGCTTTTTTGCGGCTGGCCGCGCCGCTCTTATCGGCGGCGGCGTGCGGGTGCCGGCTGCTCCGGCGGCACGTAGGTTTGCGACGGGGCCGCGCCGCCGTCCACACCCAGCCGGCCGCCGCCGCCCAGGCCTTGGCCGCGCACGGTCTGCGCCTTGTAGTTGCGCAGCGAGCGGACCATCTGGTTGAAGGCGTCCATGAAGGCCGCGGCAATCACCTTGCCTTGGGCCGTGTTGGTGTAGCCGCCGAGGCCACCGCCGGCGCGGCCGCCGAACACCGAGCCGAAGGCGCCGAAGTCGGTCTTGGAGGCGCTGCCTTCCGAAGCCGCGACCTGCACGCCCGAGCGGTTGTCGATGAGCGTGAGCAGCGCGCTCGCTTCCTTGGTCTGCATGCTGCCGCCGACGGCCGCCAGGGCCCGGCCACGGCCGCCGCCCACCAGGCCGCCCAGCGCGCCGCCGATGCCGCCAGCGTCGCTGTTGCTGAACACGATTTCCGGCGAAAGCCCGTAGTCGGACGCCACCATCTGGCCGCGGCCGAAGTTGCTGCCGCCGCGCATCTCACCCGACTGCTGCAGTGCGCGCTCGCGCGTCATGGCGTTCATGCCGGCCGCGCCGCGCTCGACCACCACGAAGCAGTTCGACTGCTGCACCAGGAGGCGCAGCAGGTTGGCCGTGGGCGGCAGGCGGTATTCGCCGGTGAGCACGGTGTACCAGCCGGAGTTCACGTTCTCGATCAGCGAGACGGTGCCGAGCGGCGACTCGCAGCGCTCGAGCTGGCCGCTCTCGCCCGCGGTGGCCGAGCCTGCGGCGCTGCCTGTCGCCATGGTCTTGGCAGACTGGCTGCCCATCTGCATGTCGGTGGTGGCGCAGCCGGTCAGCAGCAGCGCGCCCGCAGCCACGGCCGCGAATGGAAACCTTGTGGTGAACCTCATGGTGACTCCCTCTTCCTCGATATCTGGGTTGATGTGCCCGGCGAGGATACGCGTAAAAGATTGCAAGAATCAATCAAGCGAATGTCAGAGGTGACACACGCCGCACCTAGGCCGTTCGGCGGATGCGTTCGATCAATCCGTTGAGGGCCTCGATGGAGCCGAAGTGGATGGCCAGCTCGCCGCTTTCCTCGACCTTGCCGCCCCGCTTGCTGCGCTTCTTGATGCGGACCTCGACCTCGGCGGTGAGCAGGTCGGCCAGTTCTTCTTCGACCCGCTGCAGGTCGCGCGACTTCTCGCCGTCGTTGCTGCGGCGCGATGGCGTGAGCGTGAACTCGGCCGCGAGCCGCTTCACCAATGCCTCGGCTTCGCGCACCGACATCTTCTTGGCGGCGATCTGGTTCGCGGCGGTGATCTGCGTGCCGCGGTCCAGCGACAGCAACGCGCGGGCGTGGCCCATGTCGATGTCGCCGGCCATCAGCATCTGCTGGGCCGGCTCGGCCAGGTTCAGCAGCCGCAGCAGGTTGCTGGCGGCGCTCCGCGAACGGCCCACGGCCTGGGCGGCAGCCTCGTGAGTGAGCCCAAACTCTGCGACCAAGCGTTGCAGGCCCTGGGCTTCTTCGAGCGGGTTCAGGTCTTCGCGCTGGATGTTCTCGATCAGCGACATGGCGGCGGCGGACTCGTTGGGCACGTCGCGCACCAGCACGGGCACGCGGTCCAGGCCCGCGAGGCGCGCGGCGCGGAAGCGGCGCTCGCCAGCGATGATTTCGAACTCGGCGTTCTTGGCCTCGGCCGATGCGCTATCGAGGCGGCGCACCAGGATCGGCTGCATGATGCCCTGCGCCTTGATGCTCTCGGCCAGCTCATACAGCGCGCCTTCGTCCATGCGAGTGCGCGGCTGGTAGACCCCGGCCACCATCTGGTCGAGCATCAGGGTGGTCGGGTTCTGCGCGGCGGCGCCCTCTTCCGTGCCCGCGTTGTCTGCAGCATGGCCGGCGGTCGGTCCGAGCAGCGCCTCGAGGCCGCGTCCCAGGCCCTTGGGTTTCTTGGTCGCCATCAGTGCTTGTCTTTCGAGATTTCGTTCAATAGTTTCCGGCCTTCGGGCCAATCGCCCAGGCCGGATTCGGCATTCAGATGGCCGCCCCGGCCGGCGTCGACGAAGCGCGCGCCCCAGTCGGCCGCCAGCTGGCGCGAGCGCGCGGCAGCGCAATAGGGATCGTCGGCGGCGGCGACCAATACCGCGGGAAATGGCAGCGCTTGCCGCACGATGGGCGTCCAGCCAGGAATCAGCTGGCGCAGGTCGTCGCGCTCCAGGTCGCCGGGTGCGACCAGCAGCGCGCCGCGCACCTTGTGCGTGTTGCGTGAATGCGCGGCCCAGGCCGCCACGAGGATGCAGCCCAGGCTGTGCGCCGCAAACAAGACCTGGCCGGGTGCGGCGAGCACTTCGTCTTCGAGCCGCGCAGACCAGTCGCCGCGCAGCGGGCGCATCCACTCGTGCTGCTCGACGCGCCGGTCGGCGTACAGCGTTTCCCACCGGGTCTGCCAGTGGCCGGGACCGCTGTTCTGCCAGCCCGGCAGCAAGAGGATGCGGGGAGTCGTCGTCATCGGCGGGAATCGGGTTGGCACAGGCCCATGGCGGACCGCGTCAGAGGCTTTTTTCGCGGGTGGAATCGGGCGCGGCCGCGGGGGCCAGCACGTCTTCCGGAATCGCCAGGCTGGGCGCGGCGGGGTCGACCGGCGCAATCGGTGGCGCCACCGCATTCGACGCAAAGGCGCTGGCGGGCGGCAGCTTCTCGACCAGCTCCTTGGCAAAGGCAATGAAGGCCTGGCTTCCGCGCGCGGCCGGGTCGAACACCACGCCTGGCAGTCCGTAGCTCGGCGCCTCGGCGAGCCGCACGTTGCGCGGGATGACCGTGTCGAACACCTTGTCCCCGAAGTGGGCCTTGAGCTGCTCGCTCACCTGCTGCTGCAGCGTAATGCGCGGATCGAACATCACGCGCAAGAGGCCGATGATCTGCAGGTTCTTGTTCAGGTTGGCGTGCACCTGCTTGATGGTGTTGACCAGGTCGGTAAGCCCCTCCAGCGCAAAGTACTCGCACTGCATGGGCACGATCACGCCATGCGCCGCGCACAGGCCGTTGAGGGTGAGCAGGCTCAGGCTCGGCGGGCAATCGATCAGCACGAAGTCGTACTCGGCGCCCACTGCTGCCAGCGCCGTGCGCAGGCGCTTTTCGCGGCGGTCCAGCGCCACCATCTCGACCTCGGCGCCGGCCAGCTCACGGTTGGCGCCGAGCACGTCGTAGCCGCAACCGCCCTCCACCAGCTTGTCGGCCTTGACCCGCGCCTCAGCCACGGAGGCCGACTCGAGCAGCACGTCGTAGACCGTGAGTTCCAGCTGGCGCTTGTCGATGCCGGAACCCATGGTCGCATTGCCCTGAGGATCGAGGTCGATCATCAGCACCCGCTGGCCGACCTTGGCCAGGCCGGCGGCAAGGTTGACGGTGGTGGTGGTCTTGCCGACGCCGCCCTTCTGGTTGGCAATGCAGAAAATCTTGGCCATAGGGGAATCAGCGGGAAATGGCGAGCTTGACGCCGAATGCGATCAGGAAAACGCCCGCGAGCTTCTCGAGTGCGCCAGAAATACGCGGGTTGGCGCGAATGCGCTCCGCCAGGAAATGCGTGAGCAGCGTCGACGTCAGCCCATACAGGAAGGTCAGCACCGCGATGGTCACAGCCATGGCGCCGAAAGTGACCACGCCCTGGTGGCGGGCGGGATCGACGAACAGCGGGAAAAAGGCCATGTAGAACACGATCGCCTTGGGGTTCAGCAAGGTGATCGCGAGCGCCTGGCGCAGGAAATGGCTGGGGCGAATGTTGAGGATCGGGGCTGCGCCAGGCTTGGCCAGCAGCATCCTGGCGCCCAGCCAAGCCAGGTAGCCGGCGCCGAGCCACTGCACGGCCTTGAACGCCGCGGGATAGGCCGCCAGCACGGCCGAAACGCCCGCCACAGCGGCCCACATCAGGACCTGGTCTCCGAGGATCACGCCCAGCGTTGCTGCCAATCCGCCGCGAATCCCGCCCTTGCTGGTCGAGGTGATCAGCGCCAGGTTGCCGGGGCCGGGGATCAGGAGAAAGAGGACGATGGCGGCGACGAATGCGCCGTAGTCAGCAATGCCGAACATGGATTTGCCTCGGGAAAGAGAGCCAGGGGAGGCGTCGAGTCTAAGCGAGGCCGCCCGCGCCAGCATCCATCGGCCAGGGCTTTCGGTGGCACGGACGCCTTCTTTTACAGGCTCACGCTGTTTGTTTGCGCGCCCAGACGATGCAGCGCTCGGCGTCGAGCCCCGGAACACCCAATTGTTCCACGTGAAACACCGAGACACCCGAAGGCAGAACGGCAAGCTCTTCGGTCGGCACCTTGCCTTTCATGGCCAGCCAGACGCCCTCTGGCGCCAGCAGGTGCGCCGATCCGCTGAAGAAGTCCGGCAGCGAAGCG
>Ga0307411_10001042_pt1 | contig 10728 bp, 6 predicted proteins | sample DK1Ometagenome_2_FD_203712 | JGI IMG/M metagenome (GOLD analysis project Ga0307411, IMG submission 203712) | Maize rhizosphere microbial communities from greenhouse at UC Davis, California, United States - DK15-O-1 | ecosystem: Host-associated > Plants > Roots > Rhizosphere > Soil | place: USA...
CGGACAGAAAAACATCCTGCAAGTTTGGTGGTGCTGAATGATGGAAAATTAGTAGCAACTTACTCGGGAAGAAGAAATGGTGGAGGAAGCTTTACGGCAAGCTCGGGAGTATTTATTTATGACCCGGCCGGAAATTCATGGACAGATGTCTCTGATCCCGGAATGCATTACTGGACAAAAGATGTTGTAATTGACCCGAATGACAATGCCCAGAATACCTGGTATGTTGGAGTATTCAGCGGCTGGGGAGGAGCGCCAAACGGGCTTGGGGGTTTATATAAAACCACAAATCGTGGCAATTCCTGGACAAAATTAACCGGAAGCACATTAGACCGTGTTACCTCATGTACATTTAATCCGGATAATGCGGACCAGGTCTACATCACAACGGAAGTTCAGGGTTTATGGATGAGCAATGATATAAATGCAGGAGCACCCACATTTATTCAGGTGCAATCGTACCCGTTTCGTCAACCTGAAAGAGTGTTTTTTAATCCATTTGATGCTAATGAAATGTGGGTAACAAGTTTCGGGAACGGCATGAAAATGGGACTTTTGAATAATCCATCCGGCATTGCTGATTTTAGCACCATCAATTTTAATGTGTTTCCAAATCCGGTAAATGAATTTATAAATATTCAATTAAATAATACCGATAATTTGTATGTGGAAATGTATGACCTGAATGGTAAAAAAGTTCTTACATATTTACTAAATCCCGGTATAAACATTATTGATATAAGTTCGCTGGCAAGTGGAGTTTATTCTGTAGGTGCAAATGGAATGTTTAAGAAAGTTATTGTTTCAAAGTAACATTATTGATTCTTTAAGATTAAGGTAGTAATAAGATGATTTGGTAAATTAATATCTACCACTAAAGGCTCAAGGCTGACATTTTTTACTTTAATGTAAAATTAATAATGTATATTTATTCAAAATCTAAAAGTTTATGAAGAAAGTTTACTCCTTACTAGGGCTGGGTCTGGCCTTAATTTTACAAACAACAAATTCAAATGCACAATGTGTTCAAATCACATGCCCTTCCAATCTCAGTGTTTCTGTAGATTCGGCTTGTGGTGCAACAGTCAATTATACATTACCAAATGCGATTAATACCTGTATTACATCAACCAGCTCGTTTAACTATACAGGTAGTATACAAACCTTTACAGTACCTGCAGGTGTTACATCCATTGAGATTGATGCTCGAGGCGCACAAGGCAGCAACGGTTTCACAGGTGCCGGTGGTTTAGGTGCAAGAATGACAGGAACATTTGCAGTAACTCCGGGCCAGGTAATTAATATCCTGGTAGGCCAGCAAGGGTTGGATAATAATATCTCTGGAAGCCATAATGGTAAAAGCACTGGTGGCGGAGGCGGGTCTTTCGTAGTTAGCAATAGTATTCCAATGATCATTGCTGGCGGTGGTGGCGGAACCGGGAATATTTCCCAGGGAATGGATGCAACTACGGATTCTGCAGGAGTTAGCCCGGTAAATGGCTGTACAGGTGGAGTAAACGGTAACGGCGGACAAGGTAACGGAAGTTACAATGGTGGCGGAAGCGGAGGCGGATATTATACAGATGGTGCTGCGCCGGGCGGTGATGGCGGAACAACACCCAACCGGTTTGGTAAATCATACCTGAACGGTGGAGCAGGCGGAGATAATGGCCAGCACAATGGTGGTGGTGGATATGGCGGTGGCGCCGGTGGTGGAAATTACGGCGGCGGCGGTGGTGGAGGCTACTCAGGTGGCGGTGGAGGAAACTCCAATGGCTATGGTGGCGGCGGTGGCGGTTCCTTAAATACCGGAACTAACCAGGTAAATACTGCGGGTTTTCAAAGCGGCAATGGAGAAGTGATTATTACCATTCCAGGGGTGCTTACACCTGTTTTAATTTCGGGTGGTGCCAGCGGTTCTTTCTTTAACGCAGGTACACATACCATTGAATATTATGCTATCGACGGTTTAGGTGACTCTGCAACCTGTTCATTTACCATTACTGTTAATGATGATGTAGAACCTACCATTTCGGCACCTTCTGACATGAACGTTTGTGATACATTAAACGGAATTGTTTTGCTTACAGGTGATAATTGCTCGTTAAGCAATCAACCTACTTATGCAATGTCGGGAGCTACAACAGGCTCAGGAACAGGAAATGCAAACGGTGTTGCAGTTAATGCCGGCACAACACAAATTATTTATACCCTTTCTGATAATGCCGGAAATACTAATTCAGATACGCTGGTAGTTACTTATACTCCTGCAAATGTTTCTGCGAATGCTTCTGATTCAATTATGTGTGTTAATCATGCACAGGTTTCATTAACAGGTTTACCTACAGGCGGATCATGGTCAGGTGCTGGTGTTACAGGTACAACGTTTGATCCTTCTGCAGCGGGTGCTGGTACACATATTGTTCAATATTCATACACCGATGGAAATAGCTGTAATTATACGGCTACAGATAATGTAGTGGTATTACCTTGTTTAAATCTTTCTGAACCGGGTGAAAATACAATTACAATGTTCCCGAACCCTGCTGATGAATTTGTAAATATCAGCCTTCAGCTGGATGGTGAAAATACAGTTAACATTATCGATATGAACGGTAAAATTGTTTTAACCAAGATTGTTAAAGCAGGCATGAATCAATTAGATGTTACTAATCTTTCAAGTGGAATTTATACACTTGAGATGAATGGATCACATCAACGATTGATTGTTGCTCATTAAAATAATTATTCCAAAAAATAAAAAGGCAGCCAATAGATATGGCTGCCTTTTTTATTTAAAAACATTTATGGGCTCTACCAACCCATTCGTTTTTCTTCTTCACTAGTGACAATAGTTTTCTCTAAACGTGATATACGGGTTTTTTCCTGTTTGGCACTCATGATCCAGTGGATCATTACTTTTTTATAAGAAGGTGCTTGTGTGGAAAAATAGTTCCATGCTTTCTTATTCTTTTTAAACACCTTTACATATTGGGGATCAAGTTCCACAGGTTCTTTTTCATGGGAATAGATCTTCGATTTGTTTTCTGTTCTGTAACTATACGCCTTTTTCCCGGCAGGGGTCATTAGTTTGGACTTTGTTAGCTCTTCTACTTTCTTAATATTAATGGCACTCCATATACTATCTTTTTTCCGTGGGGTAAAACGAATGGTATAACTCTTTTCGTCAATCGATTTTCTTATTCCGTCTATCCAGCCAAAACACAGGGCCTGATCAACAGATTCGGACCAGCTCATAGAAGGAATACCACTGGTTACTTTATAAAATCCAACCAATAATTCTTTTTCCTTTGAATGGTTTTTCTTTAACCATTTTCTAAAATCTTCCTGCCTGCTGAAAAAAGTGGGTTCCATCTGGTTCAAATCTACAATTAAATCATTTAAGGTGTAATGATCCGATAGATTCCATCACTAACGGGTGTTCACCGTCAAACTTACCGTTATCTTCCATTTTAGAAGGAAGCCTGTACGAAAAACAAAACAAATGTTTACCCAGTTGAATCGTATAAAAATACATTGACATTGAACCACCGTCATCAATCCAGAATAAATGATCATTACTCCCGAAAGCCAGCTCTTTTATAAAGAACATACAGGCCATTCCGTTTACATCAATTCTAACTGCATCCTGCATTTTAAGAAACCCATTCTCGAACGTTTGACGGGCAGCTTCCGTACTTTGAAATGTATAGGTGGATAAACGTAGTACACCAATGGTATCCGGGGGGCCAAAAAAGAAACCAAGAGTTTCACCTCCTCCTTCATTTAGGAAACTATAATTGGCAGGATACCTTAATTCATAAAATCCACCATCTAAAATTTCCGTATCAAACGAATAACTCACATTCTTCATACTCTTCCATTCTTAATTTCTTCTACGATCCCCGGATCAAGCAAGGTGGAAGTATCTCCCAGGTTCTCGGTTTCACCTTCGGCTATCTTTCTTAAGATCCTTCGCATAATTTTACCACTGCGTGTTTTAGGTAGTCCTTTCACGACCTGGATTTTATCCGGTTTTGCAATGGGTCCTATAATTTTTGTAATGATCTGGTGGATCTCTTTTACCAGGTCCTCAGAACTTATTGTAATCCCGGGCTCGAGGATTACATACCCATAAATCCCCTGTCCTTTTATATCATGCGGATAACCTACTACAGCACTTTCAATCACCATCGGATGTTCATTGATCGAATTTTCCACTTCGGCGGTTCCAATCCGGTGCCCGCTTACATTCAACACATCATCTACCCTTCCGGTGATCCTGTAAAATCCGTTTTCATCCCTGTATGCTCCATCACCTGTAAAATACAATCCCGGGTAGGTTGAAAAATATGCCTGTCGGCATCTTTCATGATCTCCATACGTCGTACGGATTATAGACGGCCATGGAAAACATATGCAAAGGTTTCCATTTACATTGTTATCCACTATTTCCTTGCCTGCATCATCTACCAGAACAGGTTGAACTCCCGGTAATGGTAAAGTAGCGTAAGCGGGTTTCGAAGGTGTGATCCCTGCGAGATTTGAAATTAAAATACCGCCTGTTTCAGTTTGCCACCAGGTATCGACAACAGGACATTTCTCCTTCCCTATTTTTTTATAATACCATTCCCATGCTTCTTCATTAATAGGCTCACCTACCGTACCTAAAACTTTTAAGGATGAAAGATCTTTGTTCTTTAAAGGTTCGTCGCCTTCCAGCATCAAACTGCGTATAGCAGTGGGTGCAGTATACAGGATGTTTACTTGATGCTTGTCAACAATATCCCATAACCTTCCGGGATCGGGCCAGGTAGGAATTCCTTCGAACATTAATGAAACAGCACCACAACATAACGGCCCGTAAACAATATAACTATGACCTGTGATCCATCCTATATCGGCTGTACAAAAATGAACATCACCGGGCTTATATTGAAATACATTTGTAAAAGTATACGTAGTATAAACCATATAACCTGCGCATGTATGTACCACTCCTTTTGGCTTCCCGGTTGAGCCGGAAGTATAAAGAATAAATAACGGATCTTCAGCATCCATTATTTCAAAACTATAATCCACTAAATTATTTTCACGTATCAAATGAATTTCTTCCTCTGTAAAAACATCCCGGATCTCATTCATCACGACCGGAATTCCGGTACGGCGATGCAGAAAAACCTTGGAAACTGAATTACAGTTTATTAATGCTTCATCCACTACTGATTTTAAGGGAATATCTTTTGCCCCGCGGTATCCGCCATCACACGTAATAATTGCTTTTGCCTGAGCATCATTTACACGGTCCGTAATACTTTGTGCACTAAAACCTCCGAAAATAACACTGTGAATAGCACCAATCCGGGCACATGCTAAAACAGCAATCGCCAGCTCAGGAATCATCCCCATATAAATACACACTACATCTCCTTTTTTTATACCGTTATTTTTTAAAACGGTTGCCATGGCACAAACCTCTTCGTATAGGGCACGGTAAGTAAGTATCCGGATTTCCTCAGCTGGGTCATTCGGCTCCCAGATAATTGCCGGAGAATTTGCATTTTCTTTTAAGTGACGATCAATACAGTTTTCTGTGATGTTTAATTTCCCCCCGGTAAACCATTTTACAGACGGATCATTAAAGTTCCATTCCAGTATTTTTTCAGGAAATGTTTTCCATGAAAAATCTTTCGCTACATCTTTCCAGAAACCCTCCGGGTCTTCCACACTTTTTTTATAGGATGATTGATATTCCTCGAATGATTCAATGACTGATGAAAACTTCATGTGTATGCAGATATTAAAACGAATATAAAAGAAAAAAACCAGGATTGAAGCCGCAACTTCTGTTGGAAAACCAAGGTTAAAAAATATTTAACGTAATAAAAAAAGGGTTGACATGTCAACCCTTTTAAATATTAGCAAAAAGTTCCGTTTACTAACCTCCGGCCTTTCTAACTGTCTGCACTTTTTTAGCTGGTGCATTGGTTACTTTTGGAGCAGGCTTATTGGTTTTAGCAGCAGTTGTTTTCTTTTTAGCTGCATCCGTTTTTTCTTTCTTAACGGCAGGCTTTTTTTCTTTTTCAGTAGAAGCATCTTCATCCTTAGCTTTTGCTTTAGACTTGGTAGCTTTTTTCGTTTCTTCCTGTTCAGTTTCTTCAGCCTCTTCTTTATCCTTTAGTTGTTCAGGATCGATATTATTTTTAATAAGCTGGTTGTACCACTTCAATAATTTTTTTATATCAGAAGTATAAACTCTTTCCTGGTCAAAATCAGGAAGTATCTCACCAAAATATTTTCTTACAGCATCATCTTTTCCGGTAACAGCTGAAGTTTCTTTACCACTTTCTTTTTCATAAATTTTTAAAAGAACGGTTTTAAGCGAAACATCACCTTCGTTGGTATATATGCTGATATCGGTTAAAGTACTAACGTTGTTTGATTGGTAAACAGGTAATCTTTTTCCATCTTCCAGCGATTCTGCAATCAATCCGAAATTGGTTCTGCTAACAATTTTAAATAGCGAGCCTTTACCACTCACTGAAATCAATTTCTCAAATTCCATGTTTCAAATAATTTAAAACAAATGTAATAAAATTGAGGAATTATCCTAAGACTGATAATCAGCAATTTAACTGTTTTTTAGGGCGCTTTACAGGTTTTTCTGACTCACCAGGACGAATTCCGCCCCTGTTTTTATTCACGGTCTCTTTGTAATATTCAATTCATAGAGGGTATGTTTTTCTCAAGACTAATCACCCGGTGGCTAATTGCCCACTTTTAAAATAAACGGAGGATTAATATCCAGCTTTCCACCACAACGTACCTCGATGTTTTTTACATTTCCATCAGCAGTGGAAATTACCGGAGAAAACCCGGAACCCGAAGTAACATCGGGAATAATTACATGATCATTATAATCAGGTACACTTCCCTGGCTCCAGTTAGCAGGATTGTGCCAATTGGAATTATTTCCGGCGCCCGTCCAGATATTAAATAAAGCATTAAAAGTGGTTTGGGCCTGTACTCCCTGTGCTCTTAAATCATCCAGTTCAGTACCGATCAATAAGGCAATATGCATCATGGCGCAACCATTAATCCCCAGCGAATCCATTTTTACACCCAGGTATTGCGAAACATCCGTAATGCCTGAAATATCGGATGTTACTCCCGGATTCATAAAAGTAAATTTTTCCGTATCCGTAAATCCGTTTAATATATTTTGTGTTCCCCCACTCCCATCATTATTATTTGCATAATATTTAACCGGACCCATAGCTGATAAAATTTTATATCCAACTACAAATCGTGGAGTGATATTTTGCGAAACCGCAATTTGTGAAACAGTGTCATAAAAAGTTTTGTTTTGTGCCAGGTTCCAGAGAAGAGTGTCCGGTAAATCAAAATCGGCAAAAATACCGGTATACCATTCACCAATAGCAGTTCCTGAATTATTTTCAAACTGGTATTCCAATATTAAAAACTGATCGTTGATAGAATCATTCCAGCCATACAATTTCTGCTTTACATTAACTCCAACTGCATTTATACCTGCTCCCGAATCATTGTATTGTGATGTGATCTGAAGATCTCCGATAACCGGGTTTGTATTTACTATCATACTTTGTACGGAAACCAAATCCCCATCATTCGGATAATTACAGCAGGCACCTATAGATGCACTTAAAGTCTGATCACTAACACCGGCCCCTTTTGAAATAAATAACCCCATAGGATTATAATAAATTCCTAAAAGATTATTTTCAAAACCCTGCATCCGGTAACCTGCACCTTTGGTGGTTCTGTTATCTGCAAAGCCAATCCTGCCGGTTGTTGTAACTGTGGTATGCAGTTTATTAACCCGAACATTGTAATAATTCCTGTTAACTGTAAAACTAAAGTACTGGGTGTTTAATGTATCTGCTCCCTGGGAATAAACTACCTTCATTAAAACATCCTGATTAACAGGGCAGCCTGGAAGTATACGGAAAACAAAGTGCTGCGCATTTAAATTAGTAAAACTCATCGTATTAATAACTCCCGGATTTACAGTCGAATCCAGCCATTGTACGTAAGGAGAATTATCCGTGATGGTGGCGGTAAGAGTTGACAATGAAGTATCCAGGTAATTAACAAGGTTTCCCCAAAGCTCCACGGTATCACCAATCATAATTACATTATCATTATGATCTGTAAATTCCCTGGCGGTTAAAAATAAATAGGGCTCAAAATGATTTGTTAAAGCCGCATACATATCCAACCTTCCTGAACCTTGTTTATTGGCATAAAAAGCATTTCCGGAAATAGTATCGATCCTGTAGGCAGATTGTTTAATTATTGAACCTATCTGCACAGGTAATAAATTTGTAAAATACGACTGTATCAATCCTGCAGCTCCTGATAAAAGTGCGCTTGAATTACTGGTTCCTCCACTGGTGGTATAAATTACATCATATACCTCCAGCATATTTTCCCCCGGAGCAACTACATCCACTAACTCATAGTAAGATGAATTGCCGCTCTTCACATCCATCGTTCCCGTACCCCCTACGCAGATTACATTTTCGTAGCCGGCAGGATAAAACGGTACCGTATTATTTGAATTACCGGCCGCAGCCACCAGTAATTTACCCTGGTTGATAGTAACGTAATTTACTACGTCATGATCATAAGGAGCCGGATAGTTATTTCCCCAGGAAGCATTTATTACATGACAACCATGATCGGCAGCATATACAAGGCCTTCATAACCTGCAATCCAGCCCAAAGAGCTGTGCACCATTTTAATTGGAAGGTATTTTGTTTTATAACCGGATGAAGCCAGGCCTCTGTCATTATTGGTACTTGCTGCTGCCAATCCACACATGGCTGTGCCATGTGCACTGTTTAAAGGTCCACCAAAAAACTGGGGATTATTATCTCCCTGTCCAACATCCCATCCCCTGAAATTATCAATAAATCCGTCATTGTCATTATCAATTCCATCAACAGGGTCATTATAATTATATTTTACATTCTGTCCAAGATCCTGGTGCCCGAAATGAGTTCCACCATCCACTACTCCAATTACAATGTTGGTATCACCGGTATCCAGGTCCCAGGCAAGTTGCGCTCTTATCTTAGCTAAATACCATTGTAATCCTAATGAATCATCATTTGGTGTAAGCATGGGCTGAACAATAAAACGGGGTTGTGCATATTCAACCATATCCAGTTGATTAAGTTCATTTATGAACTTTCTTACATCCAGGTTTCCTGAGAATGTAAGGTTATAAATGAGGCTAAGGTCAACCTGTTTTCTACCAAGCTCATCTAACTCTTTAACAGGTGGCTGATGATTCGGATAGATTTTAGAAATGGTATTAACACCTGCAATTCTGAACAATCCGTTTAACTCCGGGATATTTACAGATGTTGCTGTACATACATTCCGGTATTGAGGTTTTATCTTCAGTATCACCTGATCTGCCAGGCAATCAACCCCCGGTTCGAGGGATGCATAGTCGTAATAAGTTTTGTCGAAATTATCTGGGAATCCAAACTCAGGTATTTGCGCAAAAGCATTAGCTAATGCAGCACCAAGCGTAATAGATACTAAGGCGATTTGTTTAAACATCGGGCAATTCTTACCCTAATTTAAGTAAAATACCTGTATCCGTCAACTACCATTCAAACGAAATACCGACGTTGTAAATAATAGGCAACTGGTAGATCTTGTTGAAGGTAACCCTGTCAAGGTAAAAGATATTCTTACGGTTGTACAGGTTACTACCACCTACGTTAACTTCCAGCTTGCTGGTACGGTTGTTCTTTTTATTCACGAATGCAAAAGTTTTCTTCACATTTACGTCAAGACGATGGTACCAGGGTAATTCACCTGTATTAGGACCTGCATATTGAATTCCTAAAGTTCCGTTTCCGCTTAAGTAATCGGTATTAATTCCACCCTGGAAATCAAGGAACTCGTAGAATCCCTGAGTTTGAGTGAAAGGAAAACCTGACCCAAGGTTCCAGCGTACGCTGGCTTCCCAATCTTTTTTCTTGCCCCATGCATAACTTCCCACAACGTTAATGTTATGCTGGCGTGCAAAGTGTGGAGTATAGGTTGTAAGCTCGTCTGTTCTTTCTGTTTTAAGGAAGGAATAAACCACCCACAGGTAAAAATTATGGATCTTATTTGGAGTTGAATATTCAAACTTAACCGTAGCATCAAAACCTGCTGCATAACCGCTTTCCACGATTACATCCGCAACCAGGTAATCAGGAGTTCCTGCAGGTTGCGAACCTTCATCGTATAATTTATTACGGTTTACATTTAACAGCTGGCTGAAGTTCATAAAATAACCTTCCACATTAATGTCTACGTGTTTTCCAAGATCGAACTCCATACCGAAAATCCCATGCTGTGATCTGGAAAGACGACTCGTAACTTTTGCGCCTCTGTAATAGTCAGGCAAATTATCCACACCGCTTAAGAAGCCATAGAAAAGGTTTACAACATCACGATCTGAATTTGCTGCAACTAAATTCTGGGAATATAATCCTCCGGCTGCTTTTAATCTCCACCAGTCAGTAATGTTATATTTAATAGACAAACGCGGTTCGGGGCTTACTTCACCTATGGAAGCGTAATAATGCAAACGGAAACTGGGTTCAAAAACAAACCCCCACTTGTTTATCTTAGCCCTTGCAAAGGCTGCGATCTCGGTATTGTTGTTCTCGTTTTCA
>Ga0307411_10001043_pt1 | contig 10725 bp, 10 predicted proteins | sample DK1Ometagenome_2_FD_203712 | JGI IMG/M metagenome (GOLD analysis project Ga0307411, IMG submission 203712) | Maize rhizosphere microbial communities from greenhouse at UC Davis, California, United States - DK15-O-1 | ecosystem: Host-associated > Plants > Roots > Rhizosphere > Soil | place: USA...
ATAGCCGATCCACAGGGCCACGCCGAGGGTCGCCCAGTTGAGCCAGGGCGAGACCTGCGCGAACGAGTCGGGCACGGGGATGGACCACAGGAATCCGACCACGGTCAGCGCGATCGTCGGCACGCAGATCCAGTGCAGGAGCTCGTTGGTGGAGTTGCGATGACTGGCGCCGTACTCGTCGAGCCACTGGTGCATGGTGCGCATGGCCATTGACGCTACGCCGCACGACCTGCCTCTGCAAGAATGTCCCGAAGGGAGATGCCATGGCCTTGATGGCGAAGTTCATGCGATTCGTTTCGCGCAGCGGCATCCTGTCCGATGCGCGGCTGTTGGAGCTGTATCCGCCTTTCCGGCCCATGCGCATCCGCGTGCTGGAGATCACCGGTGGCTGGCGGTCGGTGCGCATCCGGCTGCCGTTGAACGCGATGTCGCGCAATCCCGGCGGCGTGATGTTCGGGGGCTACCAGGCCGCGCTCGCCGACCCGATCGCCGCGCTGGCCTGCGCGCGCATCTTTCCGGGTTTCTCCGTCTGGACCCGCTCCATGATGATTTCCTTCGATCATGGCGGGAATTCCGACCTCGAAATGCGTTTTTCTCTTACGCCGGAACAAGAAGCCGCCATTAGGATCGAACTCGAGCGCGAGGGTCGCTCGACGCCGTCATTCGAATACGGCTATTTCCGCAAGGATGGGGTGCGCTGCACGGTGGTTCGCAACACGGTTGCGATCCGCCCGCGCGGCTATGAGCGTGCGACCACGCCACCGGCTTCTGCCGAAGCCGTCGACTGAGAACTGGCTCACAGAAAAGGGCTTCATTGGGCGTTCAGATGGCGCGCCGGAAAATGACGGCCTGCATGGAGGTAAGCATGAAGACATCGACCTGGGTTCGCAGCACTTTGTTAGTCGTCGCCGCCGCGATGACGGCAGCCGGCTGCCAGACCACCGACGCCTACACGGGCGAGAAGAAAGTGAACAACGCATCCAAGGGCGCCGGCATCGGCGCGCTGGCGGGCGCGATCCTCGGTGCCGCCACCGGCGACAATTCCAAGGAGCGGCGCGAGCGTGCGTTGATTGGCGCTGGCGTGGGCGCGCTCACCGGCGCCGGCGTGGGTGCCTACATGGACCGCCAGGAAGCCAAGCTGCGTGCGCAGCTGCAGGGCTCGGGTGTATCGGTCACGCGTAACGGCGACAACCTGATCCTCAACATGCCCGGCAATGTCACCTTCAAGACCGCGAGCGCGGACCTGAACGCGAACTTCTTCAAGGTGCTCGATTCGGTGGCACTGGTGCTCAAGGAATTCGACAAGACCACGATCGACGTCGAAGGCCATACGGACAGTGACGGGTCCGACCAGTACAACCAGCAGCTGTCACTGAACCGGGCCAACTCGGTCGGCACGTACCTCAGTTCGCAGGGTGTGAACGGTCAGCGCATCGTGACGTTTGGCGCGGGTGAAGCCCGTCCCATCGCCTCGAACACCACGCCGGACGGCAAACAGCAGAACCGCCGCGTGGAGCTGAAACTGCAGCCCATCGTGCGCGGGTAGCCCTTCCGCACCAGACAGGGGGCGGTGGATCCACGCGGACTACCGCCCTTTTTCATGCCCCTATGGTTTCGCGCCTGAAACAATAAGCACCTGTAGCCGGGCTTTGTGTGAAAAAAAACCCCGGCACAGGGCCGGGGTTCGGTTCGGGCTTCGGACGCCGCTCACGCGTCGACCATCAGGCCCCGCAGTTTCTTGATGGCATTCGCCTCGATCTGGCGGACCCGCTCGGCCGAGACGCCGTACTTGTCGGCCAGGTCGTGCAGGGTGGCCTTGGCATCGCCGGTCCAGCGGCTGACCAGGATGTCGCGCGCGCGCGCATCCAGGGTCTTCATCGCCGCGGCCAGCCGATCACCGGTGGTGTCGTCCCACTCGGCGTTCTCGATCTGGACCGCAGGGTCCGCATCCGGCGCCGGTAGATACGCAGCCGGCGAGTAGGTTTCGTCGCCGTCTTCACTGCCCGTGTCGGGCACCGGGTCGAACGAGAGGTCGCGCGCCGCGAGGCGCTTTTCCATCTCGGTCACTTCCTCGGGCGACACCTTGAGGTCGCGCGCCACGGCCTGGGTCTCCTCGGCGGACAGCCAGGCCAGGTTCTTCTTCATCTTGCGCAGGTTGAAGAACAGCTTGCGCTGGGCCTTGGTGGTGGCCACCTTGACCAGGCGCCAGTTGCGCAGCACGTACTCGTGGATCTCGGCGCGGATCCAGTGGACCGCGAACGAAACCAGGCGCACGCCCACGGTGGGGTCGAAACGCTTCACGGCCTTCATCAGGCCGACATTGCCTTCCTGGACCACGTCGCCGAGCGGCAAGCCATAGCCCGAGTACCCGCGCGCGATGTGCACCACGAAACGCAGGTGCGACAACACCAGCTGGCGGGCCGCTTCCAGGTCACCTTCGTCGCGGAATCGATGGGCCAACACCGCCTCGTCCTCGCGCGTCAGCACGGGGATGCGGCTTACCTTGTCCATGTAGGCGTCGAAGCTGCCGACCGGGCCGGACAGCACGTCGTAATGGCGAGTGGCTAATGCATTGGCAGTGGGCGCAATGGCGGTCATCGGTCGAAACCTCCTTGGGCGATCTGCTAATCGTCAGGTGGGCGAAATATTAGCAGTCGGGGGATTAGAGTGCTAAACCCCTCGGCAGTTCCATCCCCCAGATGGGGGACCATAGCCGTAAGTTATTGATCGAGAAGAGCCAGTTATCAGGCGCGGGGCTCGATCCGGCGGAGGTGCCGCCCGGTGGAGATCAGCGCTCCGAACCAGCCGAGGCCGGCGCCGATGCCCGCCAGGATCCCCAGGCCGCGGGAGCCCAGCCCCTCCATCCGGAACTGGCTGCCGTACTGGGCCGACAGCTCCCGCACCGACACGTCGAGCCAGGTCATGCCGGCAAAGACGATCAGCGCCGCCAGCCCGGCGCCGCCCAGGCCGTAGAACAGGCCGGTATACAGGAACGGCCGCCGCACGAAGGCATTCGAGCCGCCGACCAGCTTGGTCACCTCGATCTCGGGACGACGCTGCTGGATCTCGAGCCGGATGGTATTGCCGATGACGGCCAGCACCCCGAGCCCGAGCACCGCGATCACCACCCAGAGTGTCTTGCGCAGCACGTCCAGCAGCGAGTGCAGGCGACGCACCCAGTCGAGGTCCAGCTGCACGATTTCCACTTCGGGGAACGCCACGAAATAGCGCCGCAGCGACTCGACCTCGGTGGGCCCGCTGGCGCTGGGCATGGGACGCACGGTCAGATGGTGCGGCAGCGGGTTGTCCTCGAGCGCGGCGAGCGCGTCGCCGAAACCCGAGGCCTGCTTGAACTCCTCGAGCGCGGCGTTCGCGGTGGTGACGTTCACGGAGTCGACGCCCGGCCGTTCGCGCGCGCCCTTGGCGATCTGTTCCACGCGTTCAAGCGGCGTGCCCAGCTTGAAGTGCACCGTGAAATCCACGGCGTTGGTGAGATCGCCGGTGGCGGCGCGCAGGTTGTTCACGATCAGCGCCAGGCCCGCGGGCAACGCCAGCGCCACGCCGATGACGATGAGCGTGAGCAGGGTGGCCATGGGAGCGCGGGCCAGCCGGCCCAGCGCGCCGAACAGCGCCTGCAGATGCCGCGTGCCATAGGAAGAAACCGCGCCGCTCATGTATGGATATCGGGCAGGTCGGCGAGGCGCGGTGCCTGCGCCGTCATGCGCGCGGCCGCGGCGGCGTGCAGCGTGTCGGAGGCGATGCGCCCGGAGTCGAGCACGATCTCGCGTTCGCCGAAGGTTTCGACCAGGTGCGGATCGTGCGAGGCGATGACCACGGTGACGCCGACTTCCTGGAAACGCTTGAAAACCAGCATCACCTCGATGGACAGCGCCGGGTCGAGGTTGCCGGTGGGCTCATCGGCGATCAGCAGCTGCGGCTTGCTGATCACCGCGCGGGCGATGCCCACGCGCTGCTGCTCGCCCACGGACAGCTCGAGCGGCGACGAGCGCTCGCGGCCTAACAAACCGACCTGGTCGAGCGCGGCGCGCACCCGCCGGTCGACTTCCTTGTACGGCGTACCCGCGACCACGAGCGGCAGCGCGACGTTGTCGTAGATCGGCCGGTCGAGCAGCAGCTTGTGATCCTGGAACACCACGCCGATGGCGCGGCGATAGGCGGGAATCTTGCCGGACTTGAGCTTGCTGGTGTTCTGGCCGCCGACCGTCACGCTGCCGCGGGTCGGGCGCTCGAGCAGGGCCATCAGCTTGAGCACGCTGCTCTTGCCCGCGCCCGAGCGTCCCGTCAGGAACACGAATTCGCCGGGCTGGATGCTGAACGAAACGCCCGCCAGCCCCTCGCGACCGTTCGGATAGCGCTTGGCGACGTTGTCGAAGGTGATCATGCGGGGCGCAGTTTAACTTGCTGCGCCCGAATTTCCGGAAACCAGTGCCGTCGCGAACGCGCGCGCGTCGAATTCACCGAAATCCTCGGCCTGTTCGCCCACGCCGATGAAGCGGATCGGCAAGCCGAGCTTGCGCGCGATGGCGATGACGATGCCCCCCTTGGCCGTGCCGTCGAGCTTGGTGAGCACGAGGCCGGTCACGCCCACGGCTTGGTGGAATTGCGTGGCCTGCGTGAGCGCGTTCTGGCCCTGGTTGGCGTCGAGCACCAGCAGCACCTCGTGCGGCGCCGAGGGCTCGACGCGCTGGATCACGCGCTTCACCTTCTTGAGCTCGTCCATGAGATGCGACTGGCTGTGCAGCCTGCCGGCCGTGTCGATGATGACCACGTCGGCGCGGCGCGAGCGCGCGGCGGTCACGGCGTCGAACACCACCGCGCCCGGGTCCGCGCCGGCCTGCTGCTGGATGATGTCCGCGCCGCTGCGCGTGGCCCAGATGCCCAGCTGCTCGATGGCCGCGGCACGAAACGTATCGCCGGCGGCCAGCACCACCTGCTTGCGTGCATCGGCGAAGCGCCGTGCCAGCTTGCCGATGGTCGTGGTCTTGCCCGAGCCGTTCACGCCCACCACCAGCAGCACGAACGGCTTGTGCGCGGAGATGTCGAGCGCCTGCTGCGACGGCAGCAGGATCGCGGTGATGGCGTCGGTCAACGCGGCGATGAGCTTGTCGACGTCGTCGAGCTCCTGGCGTGCGACCTTCCTGCGCAGCTCGTCCAGGATCTGCCCGGTGGCCTCGACGCCGACGTCGGCGGTCAGCAGGCGCGTCTCGAGCTCGTCCAGCACCTCGGCATCGATCTTGCGGCCCGGCACCAGGTTGGCCAGGTCGTACGACAGCCAGGAGCCCGGCCGGTTGATCTTCGCGCGCATGCGCGCAATGAACGATTGCTTTCCCTCGGACAATTCCGGCCTCACAAATGCAACGGGGGCGGCCCGAACATCGGACCGCCCCCGACTCGAAAGGTGCGCAGTTTAAGGCTGAACCGGCGCGGGCGTGAGAGCGCCCGGAACGATCGTGGCCGCTGGAATCGGCACTGTCGGGTTGCCCGCCGTGTAGACCACGGCCTCGGCCTGCATCTCGCCGGTGGCTGCGGCGTTCGCCGCCGGGCTCAACAGCGATCCGTGGTCGCCGACCACGAAGTTGACGTAGCCGTCGCCGTTCACCGGCGCGCCAGGCACCACGCGCGGGAAGGGCAGCCCACCCGCGAGTCCATTGTTGGTGATCGCGGTGATCAGCCGCTCCGTGGCCGAATTCGGGATCACCTGGTCGGGCAGGGCTGTCGGAGTGGCGCCGCCGACGACCTGCTGGAAGAAGATCGACCTTTGTGCCGCCGTCTGCGTGACGAAATTGAGCGGATCGCCGGCGTCGACGATGTTCTGCACGTCGCGGAAGTACTGCTCGTACAGCGACGTGCCCGGCAGCAGCCCCTGCGATTGCAGCCCCGCATTGATGCGCGGGCCGAAGGTCGCCGAATCGCGCAACAGCTGTGCCATGCCGCCGCCCGGCACGTTCAACACCATGGTCGGCACGCGCAGCGGAGTCGCGGTCGGGAAGGGAAGCGTCGTGGGCGTGGGCAGGACCGCGCCGAACGTGGTGCCGACGATGGAGCCCAGCGACTGGCCCACGAAGGCGATGCGCGCCGGGTCGATGTCACCCACCGTGTCGCCATCCAGGTCCAGGTTCGGCAGCGCGCGCGTCAGTGCCAGCAGGTTGACGACGCCCTGCCGCAGATTGTCGCGGCTCGCCAGTGGATAGGTCAGATTGATGAAGTGCGTGCCGGTGGAGTCGATGACGCCATCGGGTCCCGACGCGCCGCTGGCGTTGACCACCAGGTCCAGGTTGAAGGTCTGTTCGTTGCTGGCCTGGTAGAGCGGGCTCGCGGTGCTGGTGACGCCGTGCAGTGGCAGGTCCACCGACGCGATGACCCAGCCCGACGCCGCGAAAGCCTGCGCCAGCGCGAAGGCGTCGCTGCGATCGCGCGTGATGCCGTGCTCGAAGATCACCACCGGCCAGCCCGTACCGGGCTTGGTTCCCGCGCCATTCGGTGCCGTCGCGTTCGGTACGATGACCAGCAGCGGAATGGCCTTGTCGGCTCTCTTCTCCGGCAGCGGGTTGAAGCGCGTGAGATTGCGTTCGTTGGCCGGGTCGGTCAGCGGCGCGGGCGGCGCGGCCGCGGCGCGCCATGCGGTGCGCAACACGTTCGAATCCGTGCTGATGCCGCCGGGCGCCTGCGCCGTCGGGATGTACGAGTAGTAAGGCACGGTGACGGTGCCGAAGCGCGCGTTCGCATAGCTGGGCAACGCGGCATTGATGTTGTTGAGCGGAATTCCCGGCGGCGCGTTGACCGCGATGGCCGGCACCGGCGCTGCCGGATTGAAAATCGTGAGTCCCAGTGCGCGCAGCGTGTCGCGCGTCGCCACCGTGGTGAAGTGGAACGACACGATGACATTGGCCGGATTCAGCGCCAGCGGACCCAGAGCCGGGTTCGCGGCCACCAGCAGGTGCGATGCCGTGAAGCCGCAGGCGCCCTGCATCGGCGCGCCGGTCAGGGAAGCGCAGTTCGCCGGGTTGATGGTCGCGCCCAGGGTGGTCTTGATGGTGCCGTAGTCGGTATCCGCAGCAGCTGCCTGGCCACTGCTCATCTGGATTCCATTGGTGAGCAGCACCAGGTAGCCAGTGCCTTCCGGCAGCGGGCTGGTCGGCGTCGCCGGGCCGGCCGAGGGCTGCAGCGGCACCACTGGCTTGATCTCGAGGATGGACGGGCCGACGCCGGTATCGGTGGCGAGCGCGGCGGTGAATTCGGCGCCATAGGTCAGCGGCCGAGTGAAGCCCGAGACCGCCTTGGTCGTGTTGCTGACCGTCACCTGGTAGACGCGGATCGTCGCGGCGCTGAACGAGGCGGGGTTCAGTGCGCCGCCGAAGCGGATGCGGATCGGCGCGGTGGTCGACCAGCCATCGAGCGCGTTCAGGCCGACCTGGTTGGGAATCAGGCCATTGGCCGGCTGAATGTTGATCGTGCCGTCCGTGGTGCCGGCGAAATACAGGTCGAACGGAAACGGGAAGATGCCTTGCGCCGGCTGGTAGAGCGCGGCATTCGCGGCCGGCGCAGCCGGCGTGGCGGTGCTGGGCCCAGGGAGGCTGCCGGTGGCCGGATTGGTCGGCGTGACATCGGGCGAGTTGCCTGATGAGCTCGAGCAGCCGGCCGCCACCAACGCGGCCGCGGAAATCAACACGGCTGCGATTAGCCTGTTCATAACGCTCCTCGGAAATTCGGTTGCGAAGTCAGAGCGGTCGCATTCCCTCGTCGTTCAGAACGATGCGCCGACCTTGTCGTATTGGGGCGCTAGCGTACGCTTGGGCCCTAAAAGGTGGCAAGCCGGAGCCGAGTTGGGAAAGGTCAAACACACGGCAAACAGGAGCGCTCCGGTGCGTGCGCATGATGCGGATCGTGGTGCGCGCACGGCGACGCGGAAGTCGCCCGGGAAAAGTCCGAGGATGCTGCGCATCATCGGCGGCAGGCATCGTGGTCGCCGCCTGAAATTTCCCGCGGGTGTCGCCATCCGTCCGACGCCGGATCGAGTGCGGGAAACCCTGTTCAACTGGTTGCAGATGCGGATTGCCGGCGCGCGGGTGCTCGACCTGTTCGCGGGCAGCGGAGCGCTCGGCCTCGAGGCGTTGTCGCGCGGCGCCGCGCACGTGAGCTTCGTCGAGCAGGACCGGCGCGCCGCGGCCGCCATCGACGCGGTGGCGCTCGAGTGGCAGGAAAATGGTGCGCAGGTCGTCTGCGCCGATGCCATCGCCTGGCTGGTGCAGTCGGCCGGTGGTGCGCCGTTCGACATCGTCTTCCTCGATCCGCCGTACGACTCGGCACTGTTGTCGCAGGTGGCCGCGGCGCTGGTCGGTGGCGCGCTGCTCGCGCCCGACGCGCGCATCTACGTCGAGAATCGCGCGCGCGACGGGCTGCCGGCATTGCCGGGCGGCTGGCAACACATTCGCGACGGCCGGGCGGGAGAGGTCGGGTATCATCTGTTTTCCGTTTGATATCTGGGCCACATGAAGCGCAGCGCCGTCTATCCCGGGACTTTCGATCCGATCACCAACGGGCACCAGGACCTGGTGCGCCGCGCCGCCGGCGTGTTCGAGCGCGTGATCGTCGCGATCGCCTCGAACCCTAACAAGGCGCCGATGTTTCCGCTGGAGAAGCGCGTCGACCTGGCGCGCCAGGTGCTGGCCGACATCCCCGGGGTCGAAGTCATGGGTTACGCCGGCCTCACGGTGGATTTCGCGCGCCAGCACGGTGTGCAGGTCGTGGTGCGCGGGCTGCGCGCCGTCTCCGATTTCGAGTTCGAGTTCCAGCTGGCCAACATGTCGCGCCACCTGATGCGCGACCTCGAAACCGTGTTCCTCACGCCGCAGGAGCAGTTCACGTTCATCTCGTCGACGCTGGTGCGCGAGATCGCCATTCTCGGTGGCGACGTGAAGGAGTTCGTGCATCCCCTGGTCGCCGCCGAGCTCCGGAAGATGAAGCGCGTTTGATGATGATGACCACCCGGATATTGGCGCGCGCAGTCGCATTCCTGCTGCTGGCCACGTTCATGGCGCCGCTGCAGGCGGCGGACCCGAAGATCCCCGCGCGCGGACCCGGCAAGGCGGCCATCGCCAGCGCCTATCCACTGGCCAGTGATGCGGGCAAGGAAATCCTCGCCAAGGGCGGCAATGCCTTCGATGCGGCCGTGGCCGTGGCGGCCGCGCTCGCCGTGGTCGAGCCTTCGAGCTCGGGCCTGGGCGGCGGCGGCTTCTTCCTGATCCGCCGCGCCTCCGACGGGTTGGAGATGATGATCGACCTGCGCGAGATGGCGCCCGGCGCCGCCTCGCGCGACATGTATCTCGACAAGGACGGCAACCCGGTCCCCGGCCTGTCGCGCGAGTCGGCGCTGGCCGCGGGCATTCCCGGCGAGCCGGCGGGGCTCGCGCACCTGGCGAAGAAGTACGGCAAGTTGCCGCTGAGCGTCAGTGTGGCGCCGGCCATCAAGCTGGCGCGCGAGGGTTTCGCGCTGTACCCGCGCCTGCGCGGCGGCATGCAGTTCAAGAAGGATGCCTTCCTCAAGACGCCGGACGCGACGCGGGTCTACCTGGTGAACGGCGAGGTGCCAGAGCTCGGCCACGTGATCAGGCAGCCGGAGCTCGCCGCCAGCCTGCAGAATTTCGCCGGCAAGGGCGCCGAGGGGTTCTACTCGGGCGAGTTCGCGCAGCGGCTGGTCGATGGCGTGCGCCAGCTCGGCGGCAACTGGACGCTCGACGACCTCGCTAACTACAAGGTGGTCGAGCGACCGCCGGTGGTCGGCCACTACCGCGGCGCGCGCATCGTCTCCGGCTCGCCGCCGACCTCGGGCGGCATCGCGCTGATCGACGCGCTCAACATCCTCGAGGGCTTCGACCTGGCCAGGGCCGACAAGGTCACGCGCGCGCACCTGGTCGTGGAAGCCATGCGGCGCGCGCATCGCGATCGCGCCGTCTATCTCGGCGACCCGGACTTCGTCGCCGTGCCGGTCGAGCGGCTGATCCATCCTTTCTACGCGGCGGGCCAGCGCGCCTCGATCCGCATGGACAAGGCCACGCCGAGCAACATGCTGCCCGGCGTCGACGCGCCGTCCCCGGGCCCTTCCACAACGCATTTCTCGGTGATCGATGCGAAGGGCAACATGGTGGCTGCCACCATCACGCTGAATTTCTTCTTCGGGTCGGGGCTGATGATTCCCGGCACCGGCATCCTGCTGAACAACGAGATGGACGACTTCTCGGTGAAGCCCGGCGTGCCGAACGGCTTCCAGCTCATCGGCGCGGATGCGAATGCCATTGCGCCGAAGAAGCGGCCGCTGTCTTCATCGACGCCGACCTTCGTCGAGGGTCCCGACGGCCTCATGATCATCGGCTCGCCGGGCGGCAGTTACATCCCCGGCATGGTGATCCTCGGCACGCTGGATTTCATGGACGGCAAGAGCGCCCAGGCCATCGTCGGCGCACCGCGCTTCCATCACCAGTTCTCGCCCGACGTGCTGCAGTTCGAAAGCGATGCGTTCACGCCCGAGGAACGCAAGCAGCTGGAGGCGCGCGGCCACACGTTGCGCGAGGGCACGCGCAAATGGGGCAACGAGCAGGTCGTGGTCTGGGACTACGGGACCGGCAAGGTCGAAGCGGCGTCGGATCCGCGCGGCGCCGGCGTCGGTCTCGTCTACTAGCTACTTCTTCTTCGCGCGGCGTGCCAGGA
>Ga0307411_10001044_pt1 | contig 10722 bp, 6 predicted proteins | sample DK1Ometagenome_2_FD_203712 | JGI IMG/M metagenome (GOLD analysis project Ga0307411, IMG submission 203712) | Maize rhizosphere microbial communities from greenhouse at UC Davis, California, United States - DK15-O-1 | ecosystem: Host-associated > Plants > Roots > Rhizosphere > Soil | place: USA...
GAACGACGAGAGCCTGTATTTCCTCAGTGTCAACCGGAACAAGCGCAGCCTCACGCTGAACCTGAAGGACCCGAAAGGGAAGGCGCTGCTGCTCAAGCTCGCCGCGGACGCCGATGTGCTGGTCGAGAACAACCGTGCCGGCGTGATGGACCGCCTCGGCCTCGGCAAGGACGCCCTCGCGAAGGTCAATCCGAAGCTGGTGTACGCGTCGATCTCCGGCTTCGGCCAGACCGGGCCGTACCAGCATCGCGCCGCGTTCGACGTCGTCGTCCAGGCGCTGTCCGGGATGATGAGCGTGACCGGCGAGCCCGGCGGCGAGCCGTGCCGCGTCGGCACGTCGATCGGCGACATCGGCGCGAGCCTGTTCGCGACCATCGGAATCCTCTCGGCCCTGCAGAAGCGCCACACGACGGGCCGCGGCGAAGCGGTCGACGTCGCGATGCTCGACTGCCAGCTCGCCCTGCTCGAGAACGCGGTTGCGCGCACGCTCAACACCGACCAGCAGCCACGCGCGCTCGGCAGCCGCCATCCGTTGATCGCCCCGTTCCAGGCTTTTCGGACGGCTGATCGGCCGCTCGCGCTCTGCGTCGACACCAACGAGCAGTGGAAACGCATGTGCCGGGCGATGAAGCTCGAGCATCTGCTCGACGACCCGCGGTTCCCGAACGGCTCGCGCCGCAATGCGAACCACGCCCAGCTCGAACCGATCCTGCAAGAGGCATTCGCTTCGCGCACGCGCGAGGAGTGGCTGCAGCTGTTCGACGAATTCGACGTGCCCAGCAGCGCCATCAATTCCGTCGCCGAAGCCATCGATGACGAGCAGGTCCGCCACCGCGAGATGGTGGTCGAGGTGCCGCCCGGTTCCGGCCGGAAGTTCGTCGACGTGCCGATCCGCTGGCGCGATTCCGAAAAGCCCGCGTCGCGGCCCGCGCCGCGGCTCGGCGAGCACACGGCGAGCATCCTCGCCGAGCTGGGCATCGCGGCCCGCGACGTCGAGCAGCTGCAAGCCGAAGGAGTGGTGTGATGGAGCGCAAGACCGATCCGCGCAGCATCGAGTCCCGTCGGCTGGCGGCATCGCCGCGCGGCGTCGGCGTGATGTGCGACTTCGTCGCCGAGCGTGCCGAGAACGCGACCGTGTGGGATGCCGACGGGCGCGCCTACACCGACTTCGCGAGCGGCATCGGCGTGCTGAATACCGGCCATCGCCACCCGGCGGTCATGGCCGCGGTGCGCGAGCAGATGGAGCGCTTCACGCACACCTGCTACCAGGTCGTGCCCTACGAGTCGTACCTGCGCCTGGCCGAGCGGCTGAACGCGCGGGTGCCGATCAGGAACGCGAAGACCGCGTTCTTCACGACCGGTGCCGAAGCGGTCGAGAACGCCGTCAAGATCGCGCGCGCCGCGACCGGCCGGCCCGGCGTGATCGCGTTCTCATCGGCGTTCCATGGTCGCACGCTGCTGGGCATGGCGTTGACCGGCAAGGTCAATCCGTACAAGGCGGGCTTCGGCCCGTTTCCCGCGGAGATCCACCATGTGCCGTTCCCGTCCGAGCTGCACGGCGTATCGGTCGAGCAGTCGCTGGCTGCGATCGACCGCGTGTTCAAGGGCGACATGGGGCCCGATCGGGTCGCGGCGATCATCATCGAGCCGGTGCAGGGCGAGGGCGGCTTCAATGTCGCTCCGGCCGCTCTGATGTCGCGGCTGCGCCAGCTGTGCGACAGCCACGGGATCCTGCTGATCGCCGACGAGGTGCAGAGCGGCTTCGCCCGCACCGGCAAGCTGTTCGCGATGCAGCACTACGGCGTCGAGCCGGACCTGATCACGTTGGCGAAGAGCCTGGCCGGGGGTTTCCCGCTGTCGGCGGTCAGCGGCCGCGCGGAGCTGATGGATGCGCCCGCGGCCGGCGGTCTCGGCGGCACCTACGCCGGCAATCCGCTCGCGATCGCCGCGGCGCATGCCGTGCTCGACACGATCGACAACGAGGACCTGTGCACCCGTTCGGCCGAGCTCGGCACGCGCCTGCGCGAGTTCCTGCAGGAGTTCGCGTCCGGCAATGGCGCCATCGCCGAGGTGCGCGGCCTGGGCTCGATGGTCGCGGTCGAGTTCTGCGATCCGGAGACCGGCTCACCGAGCGCGGAGATCGCCAAGCGGGTGCAGCAGCGCGCTCTCGACCTCGGCCTGATCCTGCTGACCTGCGGCGCCCACGGCAACGTCGTCCGCTTCCTGCATCCGCTGACCATCCCGCTGGCGCAGTTCGAGGCAGCGCTGAAGACGGTGCGAGAGGTCTTGAGCGAAGTCATTCCGACCGTTGCGCTGGCCGCGTAAGCAGCCGTTGCCCAGGAGCTTGCGAGCTGGGTATCTGTTGCGACAGGCAGCTTGAACGGGTGGCTCGTCAGGACTACTCACGGCAAGTCAGCAATCATCGCCGATGGCGCGCTTCGCCCATCCGGAGCGTGCTCATGGTGTCCACTTGAGCTGGACCAGCGCACTGCGTCCGAACTCGCTGCGACCGGGAGCTGCCTCGTATTCTGGGTGGGAGGGATCGAATACGTTGCGTATGACAACGGACAACTCCACGTCCCGACGTACGCGCCAGCCATAGCGCAGGTCTAACGCCGTGTAAGCCGGTACAACTGGAACCGGCAGGGAGGAGACTCGGCGAACGGCGACATCCAATTCCTGACGGGCGGGAAGGTTGAATGAGGAGCGCACCATCCATTGCACCCGCGGATCATTGCCCATATTGCTGGGGCCGACCGGGTCTGTGCTGTCCGGATCCAGTCGGAGGTGCTTGTTCAAACTGGCCATGCCGCCGGTGACGCGCCACGTCTCGGTTGCCTGCCAGACGGCCCAGAGTTCGACGCCGTTCACGGTTCCATTGATCTTGTTCTGAATCATTGCGTTGGGCGGTGTCTGCCCACTCCGCAATCCTCTCCACCTTTCATGGTGCGCGGTGACCGACAGCGTGATCGCCTGCGTTGGACGGCCTCGGTACCCGAGCTCGTAGATCATGGCAGCCTCCGAGTGAAAATCCGGGCCGCCGGCGATGATGTAGGGCGGGCTGGGAGGAAACCGAATCGTGCGATCCAAAGGCGCCGGCGCTCTTACCGCTCGTGACACCGCTGTCCAGAGAAGACTGTCGGCGTTGGCCTTCCAGGAAAGGCGGGCGTTCGGCAGGACCTCGTTGCCCGTGTAGTCGTTGTGCTCGAGCCGTGCTCCGATCGTGGCATCGACGGTCGAAGTGAGCTTCCAACGGTCCTGTGCGAAAAGGCTGATCCAGCTCAAGGTACTCTCTTGCGGAACGAAGGCGAAGTTGAGTCCCGGCTGCAGGTCCTCGCGTGCGCGCCGGTAACCGCCGCCCCAGAGGAGCCGGTGATCACCGAGCGGAATGGCGTGCTGCAACGTCACATCGAGAATGTCTTCACTCGGACGCCACAGGAACGCGTCGTCGCGGCGGGAGTGGTCGAAGTAGCCTTGCAGCTGCAGATCAGATCCATCTGCGAATCGCCGTTTCCAGAGCGCCAAGACGTTGAAGTCGTCGTACTCAATCGGCGTCAACGCAAACGTGCCTCGAAAGCCGCGGAACTGCGATCGACCGTGCGATGCGTTGGCCTGCATGCTGAGCTCTTCGGTCGCGGTCGACCAGTCGCCGCGGACCCCTGCCAGCAACCGCTCGAACCGGTCCGGGATATCGGCTCCCGCAGAGGTTTGCGTGTTTTCGATTCGCGTGGTCTTGAAGAAGCCCCGCACGTGCCCGGAGCCGACCCCCGTGCCGTAACGGATCGTCGCCATGCGTTCTCGAGTGCCCAGCGACGCCACGGCGAGCGGACCAGCGGTGAGGGCGGACGAGCGGGTGACAACGTTGATGACTCCGTTCACCGCGTTAGTGCCCCAGAGAGTGCCGCCGGGCCCGCTGATTACCTCGATGCGGTCGACGTCCTCCAGGATGACGTCCTGCATGTCCCACAGCACGCCCGAGAAGAACGGCGCGTAGACCGTGCGTCCGTCGACGAGGACAAGAAGCTTGTTGCCGATCGCGTTGTTCGATCCACGCGCGGTGATGGCATATTGCGACGCATTGACGCGCGCGACCTGCAGGTTCGGCGCGAGCCGCAAAGCTTCGGGTAGCGTGACTGCGCCCGAGCGCCGGATATCATCATTGGTGATCACGTAGATGGAGGCTGCCGCATCGCTGAGCGGCTGCCCGCGTCCCGAAACGGACGTCACCACAATCTCGGCGAGCTGCTCAAGGCTGAGGTCGGCCAGGTCTCGGTTGGCCCCTTGACACGGAGCGGCCACGGTCAGGGTCATCGCGACGGCATAGACGAGGGCGACATGGAGGCTGGCGCGCCTTTGAAGGCGCTGTAAGGTCAGGCACAGGTTCGTTTTCATCGAAAGAGTGTCGTGAGCGAAACGTCAGAAGCGATTCTCTGCAAAGAACTTGTCGCCGTGGTTCCGTTTGGCGGCAGTTGAGCGCATGGGCACCGTCTCATGCGGGTTTTCGAGCATTCGCCTCTGGGCCATGCTTCTCGGGCTCCTTGTCACCAGTCTCGCCATCGCGCAGCCCTCCGCGACTGCCGACCAAGTCAAGGCCGCTTACATCCTCAAGTTTGGCGGATACCTGGACTGGCCTGCATCTGCCTTCCGGGACGATGAAGCGCCGCTTGTCATATGCGTGGCCGGCTCACCTGCGATCTACGAGGAGCTGACCCGGATCTCAGTCGGTCGCCACGTGCAGCGCCGGCGTGTGGAGGTCCGGCGCGTGCAATCCCCCGAGCAGGTTGGCGCAGCGCATTTGCTGTTTGTGGGCGACGCCGCGTGGAAGGACGCCGCGTCGTGGCTGCAAGCGACGCGTGGCAAAGCGGTCGCTGTGGTCACTGACGCATCGCGCGGGCTGGAAACAGGTGCACTGCTGGCGTTCGTCGAAGTCGAGAACCGCGTCCGATTCGAGGCGTCGCTGCGCGCGGCAGAGCAGGCTCGCGTGCAGCTCAGCGCTCGACTGCTAGCTGTTGCCTCGCGCGTGTCTGGAGCGACCCCATGAGACGTCCGTCCTTGAGCGGGCGCCTCACTCGGGCGTCGATGTTGACGACCATGGTGGTGCTTCTGCTTTGCGCGGCCGCTCTCATCGGCTATGAACTGTCCACCTACAGACGAGCCTGGGTTGCCGATCTGCGCACGCAGGGCGACCTCATCGCGCATGCCACGGCGGCTTCGATCGTCTTCAATGAACCCAAGTCGGCAGCAGAGAACCTGGCGTTGTTGAAGATCCAGCCACGCATTCGCGCAGCCGCTGTGTACCGCTCGGACGGCAGCCGCTTCGCAAGGTACGAGGCTAGTGGTGCCGAGCCGTTAGCGTCGCATTTGGAATCGCCAGGAGGCGAGGAGGTGCAGTTTGTCGGCTCCACACTCGACGTCATGCTGCCTATCCGTCACGACGACGAGTTCGTGGGCAGCATCGCGATTCGCGCCACGCACGATATCTGGCCGCGGATTGCCACTTATGTGGGCATCGTCTTCGCGGTGATGACGGTCGGCTTGGCGGTGGCAGCGGCGGTTTATCGAAAGCTCCAGCGGGAGGTCACGCGACCTTTGGAGCAGATGAGAGAGGTTGCGCACCAGGTGATGGCGACGCGCGATTGGACACTTCGCGCCCCACCGACGGAGTACGAGGACATCGCTGTCCTGGTTGAGGCGTTCAACGGCATGCTGGCGGAAAGCCAGACCCGGACCCGCGAACTCGAGCTTGAAATGCGGGAGCGGGTTCACGCGGAGCGGGAGCTCCGCACTGCGGATCGGCGTAAGGACGAGTTCTTGGCGATGCTTGGCCACGAGCTGCGCAACCCCCTTGCCCCCATGAGCAATGCCCTGACGCTGCTCAGCCTTCCGCAGTCAAGCAGCGACGTTCGCGATCGATCGCTGCAAATCCTCAAACGTCAGCAGCAGCACCTTTCGAGACTCATCGACGACCTGCTCGACGTGTCGCGCATGTCCACGGGCAAGCTGCTGTTGCGGACCGAGCAACTCGATGTCGTGGCGCTAGCAAGAGAGTGCATCGATGTCGCACGCCCGGTGGCGGATGCGAAAGGTGTTGTGCTGCGGGGCATTGGCGCCGCGCGCCCGCAGTGGGTAAACGGTGATCCGACGAGGCTTGCTCAAGTGTTTTCAAATCTCTTGTCGAATGCAGAGCGGTACACGCCTCGAGGCGGTTGCATCGACGTGGGTGTCGAACGAGTCGGCGATCGAGTCGAGATCAGCATCAGCGACAACGGGATCGGTATCGATCCGACAGTGCAGGAACGAATCTTCGACCTTTTCGTTCAGGCCGATCAGTCTCTAGAACGTGGCAACGTTGGCCTGGGCCTCGGACTGACGCTGGCGCGCCATCTCGCGCGACTTCACGGCGGCGACATTCGGGTGTCGAGCAGCGGTGTTGGGCAGGGGGCATGTTTCGTCGTGCAGCTACCGCTGACTGCGGCGCCCATCGACGAATACCATGAGTCCTCTGAAGGGGAGTCGCCGGCTGCCTCGACCGCTGTCGTCGGAGATGTGCTGATCGCAGACGACAACGTCGATTTCGCCGTGAGCCTCGCTGCCTTCCTGGAGGCGTCCGGTTTCAGCGTGCGCGTAGTGCACGACGGGGCGAGCGCGGTTGACGCTGCGACGGTGGACGTACCGGCAGTGGCGATCCTCGACATAGGCATGCCCCGCCTGAATGGATATGACGTCGCCCGGGAGCTCCGTCGGAGCGTCCGAACGCGGTCCATCAAGCTGATCGCAGTCACCGGCTGGGGACAACCCAGCGATAAGAAGATGGCTACCGACGCCGGCTTCGACCTGCACATCGTGAAGCCGGTCGACCCGGACACCTTGTTGGCAGCGCTGACGCAGATCGCGGCTTGAGCGCCCCACCGCGATGCAACCGAAACGAGCGCCGAATTTCAGCGGGTTGCCGCGTCTGTGGCTGGCCTTGCGCACGCGCGGTAATCGGCAGCCGATGGGCTGGCTTCTTGCGTTCGCAGCGGCGGCTCTTGCGATGCTCGCAAGGGCAGCGCTGGAGCCGGCGATCGGCGACTCGGTGCCTTTCGTGTTTGCGTTTCCCGCGACCGTCCTCGCGGCCTTGCTGTGGGGAGCCGGGCCGGCGATCCTGGCCGGCAGTGTGTGTCTGATCTGGGTGTTGCTTCCGGGCGTGCAACCATCGCTGACACGCGGAGTGCTGCCGGTTCAGCTCGGGGCATTTGCTGCATCGACGATCGCGACGGTGCTGATCTGTACCGCGTTTCGTCAGGACGAGCGGTCGCCGTCATCAGGCCCGAGCCTCTCGGTCGAGGACACCGCGTTGACGCGATGGCTACGAGCGGCTTTGTGGGGCGCCGCGCTTCTGCCAGCCACCATCTTCGTCTCCGTCGCCTGGTGGGGATACGACCGGGCGTTCATAGACGCTGAGCGAACGGCGCAGCGTGCTGGAAGCGTCGTGCGTGCCCATGCGGAGCGCGTGCTCCAAGCGGCCGACGCGGTGGCCGGGAAGGCGAGTCAGGTCGTTGCAAGCCCACTCGAAGCGGTGCCGGCTCGCGCTCGCGACGCGCGCAACCGGATCAGCGACTTGGTCATGGGGCTCTCAGGTGTCGAGGAGGTGTCGGTATGGGATGCAGCCGGCAGCTTGATCGCATCCAGCGCCGAGGGACCGCCGGCATTGGCGGTTCGGGACAGCCCGTACTTCATCAAGGCGCGCGACGAGGCCGTGGATCGGCAGGTGACACGCATTCTCGACCGTCCCTCCTCTGCCGAAAGAACGTTTCACCTGGTCGTCCGTCGGCAGACGCCGGACGGGCGCTTCGACGGCGTGGTCACGGTCCGGCTTGCGTCGTCACTTTTTCAGAGTTTCTACCAGTCGCTTGCCACAGAGGAGCCAGGTCTGAACACGTTTTCCCTGTTTACGACCGATGGGGATTTGCTCGCGCGCTGGCCGGCACCAACCGCGAGCACCACCCGTGTACCTGCAAGAAGCGCCGTGCTTGCGCGAGCCCGTGCCGGCGCGGCTCAGGACGTCTTCTTTGTAGGCTCGGCTTTCGATACTGAACGGCGCCTGTTCAGCCTTCAACGTGTAGGAGACAGCGCAGCGTACGTCACCTCGGGACTCAGCCAGTCCTACATCCTGTCCACTTGGCACCGCTTCGTGGAGCTTCTGGGCATCGTCCTCGCTCCCATCACCGCCGTGCTCGTATACGTCTCCTGGATCGCTCTCAAGAAGTCGAGGCAGCAGGCTGTCATGCTGGCGCATCTGCGCGAAGAGCATGAACGACGTCTACGCGCGGAAGCAAGCGCGATGCAAAGCCAGAAGCTGGAAGCGCTGTCTCTGTTGACCGGCCGCGTGGCTCACGACTTCAACAACCTCCTCGCGATCGTGGCCAACAATCTGCATGTGCAGCGAAGGTTGCACCCGGAGCTTGGTGATGGCGCGGCCTTGCCAGCTATGGAGCGCGCGGTCTCCTCGGGCGTGAAGCTGACCAAGCAGCTGCTGTCCTTTTCACGCACGCAGCCGGTCCGCCCCGAGACGGTGTCGCTGCAGCAATGGTTGCCGAGAGCCGCCGCGCTGCTGACATCCACGGTCGGGCGTTCCATCGAACTTCGCATCGATGTGGATTCAGGAACCTGCCCCATCTTCGTCGACACCAACGAGCTCGAGCTGGCTCTGATAAATCTGGCAGCGAATGCGCGCGACTCGATGCCGAACGGGGGAACTCTCTTCCTTCAGGCAGCGAACGGTCAAGCAGAACAGGAGGGGTTTGTCTGCATCCGCGTATCGGATTCCGGGTGCGGGATTGACGCCCGATCGCTTGGGAAAGTCTTCGAGCCATTCTTCACGACGAAGGGCCCCACTGGGGGAACCGGATTGGGCTTAAGCCAAGTCCACGGCTTCTGTCATCACGCGGGCGGTTCGGTGGTCATCGCGAGTACGGAAGGTGCGGGAACCGTCGTGACCATGTGCTTGCCGCACGCCGCGGCGGCAGTCAATGAGTTGCAGGAGTCGCGCAGATCAACGGTCGAGAAGCTTGGTGGACATGTTCTCGTGGTCGAGGACAACGAGGACCTTGGCCGAGCATTGGAATCGTTGCTGACCACCTCGGGCGTGACGGTCCGTCGTACGACCAGTGCTGACGAAGCACTGGCAGTTTTCCTGAATGGCGCGGAGACATTCGAGGCCATCATCTCCGACATTGCGCTCCCGGGCAGCTTGAATGGATTGGACTTGGCCGAGCATGTCCGGCGCAATGCCAAGTCCATCCCCGTCATCCTCGTCACCGGGTATTCGGCGCGATACCGGGAGTCCGTCGCGCGCGGATTCGAAACGATTTCTAAGCCTGCCGATCCGGATCAACTGTTGGCGACTCTGCATCGAATGTTGGCGACGACGGATCCGTCGCCGGCAGGTGCACGCACAATCCAGGAGCAATTTGCGCGTTGAGGGTGCCGACATAACCGGCCCGGCCTCGGAATAGCCGAATCTCGATCTCCATGGCGCGCAATGAAGCGTCAACACGCCCGACGCTGTTCCTGCGAGCCATTGCGATCGCACGAAAGGCTTTCCGACGAGCCGGTGCCGAAAGTCGTTGCGCAGCCGGATAGACACGCAAGCAGCAGAACGAGAGCAGTCAATCGCATGGCTCGATCTTGCACGTGCCGCTCGAGGAAGATCGGCCGGGCGCGAGAAGGACTTCCGGGCGAGGAGCGGGATGGGTAGGCGTTGCGGCATGGGTGCGGACATGGGAAGCCGGCGTTCGGTCGACCAGCAGGCTGAGCAACTCGGGCCTGCTGTAGTGCCCGCGCGAGTCCATCATCTGCTTTCGCTTGTCGATGAGCGTGAAGTCGAGGTCCGCTACGACGACCGCCTCTCCCGAGAGGACGGGATCGGTCAACAAGCTGCCATCGGGTGCCACGATCGCGGTGAAGCAGCCTCCGGATATCGGACCGATGCTGCAGCCCGTATCTTTCATGATCCGAGCCTGTTGACTGGCGTCGAGCCACGCCGTCGCCACGACCACGAAGCATGCCGATTCCAACGCATGCTGGCGCACGTTGACCTCCGTCTGCCGGGTGAACAGGTCGCCGAAGATCGAGCCTGGATACATGGCAGAGTGGATCTGCTCACCATCGGCCATCAGCGCATATCTCGCCAGCGGGTTGTAGTGCTCCCAACACGCCAACTGTCCGATCCGCCCGACCTTGCTGTCGGTGGCACTCAGCCCGGAGCCGTCGCCCTGGCCCCAGACCATCCGCTCGTGGTAGGTCGGTGAGATCTTTCGACGCCGCTGGATCAGCGTGCCATCGGCATCGAAGAGCAACTGGGCGTTGTACAGAGTCCCTCCGTCGCGTTCGTTGACACCGATGGAGACGACCACGCCGGCAGCCCTGGCTGCTTCTGCGATTGCGTCGGTTGCGGAAGACGGCACGGTCACCGATTGGTCCAGCAGCCTGCGATGCTCCGGCCCGACGATGTTCTGTACCGGTGACTGGACGAAGGAGAAGTACGGGTAGTAGGGAATCACGGTTTCCGGAAAGGTCGCGACCTGCACCCCCAGCTGGCCGAGTTCATGGATCTTTCGAACGACTTTCGCGACGGTGGCCTCGCGGCTGTACAGCACCGGGCTCATTTGAACGGCGGCGGCCTTGACGATCGACATGGTTGCTCCTCGAATGCGAAGCCGGCGACACGAAGCCGGACCG